>Ga0180223_1000681_pt1 | contig 37436 bp, 32 predicted proteins | sample eDN5th30CKraftOP_FD_151337 | JGI IMG/M metagenome (GOLD analysis project Ga0180223, IMG submission 151337) | Enriched Organic Plus compost microbial communities from Emeryville, California, USA - eDNA 5th pass 30_C Kraft OP (version 2) (version 2) ... | reverse complement strand
GCAGCCGAGCTCGGTGTAGAAGGCGACCGCGCGGTCGAGGTCCTCCGGGGTCCTGACGCGATAGGAGAACGCGGCGGCGGCGGGCACCGGCCCGGTACGCAGCACGAGGTTGTGATGGATGAACTCATCGAACGTGCGCAGCCACACGGTCGTCTCGTCCTCGTCCGTGACGACGAGGCCGAGCACGTCGACGTAGAATCGGCGCGCCGCCGCCAGGTCCGTGACCACGAGCTCGAGCGACGCGCAGCGCACGATGTCGGGCGGGGGCGAGCTCGGGGTGGGGATCGGATCGGCGGGCGCCGGGATCGGGTCGCGGTCGCTGACGACGGGGTCGCCGGTCATCGCGTGCCTCCTGTCGAACCGCGCCCGAATCGCGGCGTATGGGCGCCGCCGAGTGTGAGGTGCACGGCCTGCTGGTCGGTGTAGAAGTCGATCGAGCGGTAGCCGCCCTCGTGGCCGAGGCCGGACGCTTTGACGCCGCCGAACGGTGTGCGCAGGTCGCGCACGTTGTTCGAGTTCAGCCAGACCATCCCAGCCTCGATCGCGTGCGCGAACGTGTGCGCGCGGGCGAGGTCGGAGGTCCAGAGGTAGGCGGCGAGGCCGTACTTCACCCCGTTCGCGAGCCGGAGCGCCTCGTCCTCGCTGTCGAACGGGGTGATCGCGACGACGGGCCCGAAGATCTCCTCCTGGAAGATGCGGGCGCTCGGCGGGACATCCGCGAAGACCGTCGGGGCGACCCAGTTGCCCTCGGGCCGGTCGTCGGGCCGGCCGCCGCCGGCGACGAGCCGGCCCTCCGCTCTGCCGAGCTCGATGTAGGAGAGGACCTTCGCGGTGTGCTCCGGGTGCACGAGCGCGCCGACCTCGGTCGCCGGGTCCTGCGGGTCGCCCACGACGATGGCGCGCGCCCTCGCCGCGTACCGTTCGACGAACTCGTCGTAGACCGCCCGCTCGACGAGGATCCGGCTTCCGGCCGTGCACCGTTCACCGTTGAGCGAGAACACGCCGAAGACCGTCGCGTCGATCGCCGCGTCGAGGTCGGCATCGGCGAACACGATCGCGGGCGACTTGCCGCCGAGCTCCATCGACAGCCCCTTGAGCTGGGGGGCGGCGTTGGCGAAGATGAGCGCGCCGGTCGCGCTCTCCCCGGTGAACGAGATGAGGGGCACGTCCGGATGCTTCACCAGTGCGTCGCCCGCGACCTCGCCGAGCCCGTTGACGAGGTTGAAGACGCCGTCGGGCACACCGGCCTCGCGGAAGATGCCGGCCCAGAGCGAGGCCGACAGCGGCGTGAACTCGGCGGGCTTCAGTACCACTGTGTTGCCGGTTGCGAGCGCCGGCGCGAGCTTCCAGGACGAGAGCATGAACGGGGTGTTCCACGGCGTGATGAGTCCCGCGACGCCCTTGGGCTTGCGGTTCACGTAGTTGAGCTGGCGTCCTGGGACCTTGAAGGCGTCGTCATGCTGGGCGACGATGAGGTCCGCGAAGAACCTGAAGTTCTCCGCGGCGCGCTGGGCCTGGCCGAGCGCCTGCGTGATCGGCAGGCCGGTGTCGTAGGTCTCGAGCTCGGCGAGCCGTTGGTCGTGCGACTCCACGAGGTCGGCGATCCGGTGCAGCACGCGCGAGCGTTGCCGGGGCAGCAGGTTCGGCCACGGTCCGTCGGTGAACGCGCGTCGCGCGGCGGCGACGGCGAGGTCGACGTCCGCGTGCTGGCCCGCGGCGGCCTGCACGTACACCTCGTTCGTGACGGGATCGAGGACATCGAAGGTCTCGCCGCCGACCGAGTCGACGTCGCGCCCGTCGATGACGTGGCGGATGCGGTCGGGGATCCCGGCCGGCGCACGGTGGGTCATGAGAACTCCTCGGTGGGGTGGAGCGTCCGCGGTGCGGATGGTGTGTGCGCGGCCTGGTACGCCAGGACCGCGTCGAGGGTGGCGGTGCGATGCTCGCGCGCGGCGAGCTCGACGTCGCGGGCGTCAGCGCCGTCCTCGACGAGCCGCAGAATCCGGTCGTGCTCGACGACGGACTCCCGCGCCCGCCCGGGCACGAAGCTGAACGACGAGTCGCGCAGCGCCGTCAGCCGGTTCCACCCGCGATGCACGAGGTCGAGCACATGCGGATTGGGGCACGCCTCGAACAGTGCGGCGTGGAACTCGCGGTTGAGCTCGGTGAACCGGCGCGGGTCGAAATCCTCGAGCGTCCGCCGCATCCGCTCGTTGATCGCGTGCGCCGTCGCGATCTGTTCGCGCGTGAGGTGCGGGGCGGCGAGTGACGTGGCGTACCCCTCGACCAGCGCGAGCGTCTGCATGGTGTGCTGGTACTCGGTCTCGCGGAGCAGCGCGACCTGCGCGCCGACGTTCCGCTCGAAGGTGACGAGCCCCTCGGCCTCGAGCAGGCGGATCGCCTCGCGCACGGGGACGACGGAGACACCCAGATCGCCGGCGATCTGCCCAAGCACGAGCCGGTAGCCCGGGACGTACCGCCCGTCGTCGATTCGCGTACGGATGAAGCGGTACGCCCGCTGTGCCTTGCTCTCGGTCACGGCGCGTCGCCGTCGTTCGAGCGGGCCCCGTCGCCGGTGTCTGCGCGGGCCGCGTCGTAGCGGGCGCGCCACTCGGCGTTCAGGGGGAACAGCCCGTCGAGCCCGGCACCCGATTCGACCTGCTCGGCGATCCACGCCTCCTCGTCCTCCTGTGCCTCGGCCTCGGCGAGCACCTCGGCCGCGACCGCCCGGGGGATCACGATCACCCCGTCGCCGTCGCCGACGATCACATCGCCCGGCTGCACCGCGGCACCGCCGCACGCGATCGTCACGTCGACCTCCCACGGCACGTGCCGTCGCCCGAGCACCGAGGGGTGTGCTCCCCGGGTGAACACCGGGAGTCCGGTCGCGGCGACCGCCTCGGCGTCGCGGACTCCGCCGTCGGTGACCACGCCTGCCGCGCCGCGGGCGTGGGCTCGCAGCGCGAGCACGTCGCCCAGGGTGCCCGTGCCGGGCTCGCCCCGCGCGTCGATGACGATGACCTCGCCGGGTTCGACGGTGTCGAACGCGCGCTTCTGGGCGTTGAACCCGCCACCGTGCTCGGCGAACAGGTCGGGCCGGAACGGCACGAACCGCAGGGTCTTCGCATGCCCGACGAGCCGCGTGCCCGCGCGGAGCGCACGCACTCCCTCGATCACCACATCGTGGTAGCCGCGTCGGCGGAGCGCGGTCGACAGCGTCGCGACCGCGACGCGCGCGAACCGGTCGCGGACGTCGGCGGTCACGGCGAAGACGGATGCCTCGGCGGAAGCCGCAGCGAGGGCCGGTGCCCTGCCGTCGGCGCGAGCCGCTGCGAGTTGCGCCGCGGAGCCCCACGCCTCGATCCGTTGATGCTCGTCGACGGCGGGTGTCGCACCCGTCCCGCTGATGGGCCGCGTGCCCTGCACCACGGTCGTGACCAGGCGTCCGGACGTGGGCGCGCCCGGCGCATCCGGAGCATCGACCTCGACCTCGACGACCTGACCGGGAAGCACGACGGACGACCCCGCCGGCGTGCCGGTGAGGATGACGTCGCCCGGTTCCAGGGTCATGAGGTGCGACAGGTCGGCGACGAGCTGACCGAACGGGAAGAGCAGGTCGCCGGTGCGGTCCTCCTGGACGAGCACGCCGTCGACCCAGGTGCGCACTCTGAGCGCCGCCGGGTCGAGGTGCTCGGCCGGGATCGCGCGCGGGCCGAGCGGGGTGAACCCGTCGCCGCCCTTCGATCGGACGTTCGAGCCCTTGTCGGCCGCACGCAGGTCGTAGCTGCCGAAGTCGTTCGCGGCCGTCACCGCGGCCACGTGGGACCATCCCTGCTCGACCGGGACGTGACGGCCCGACTCCCCGATGATCAGCGCGACCTCGCCCTCGAACGCCAGCAGCTCGGTGCCGGCGGGCCGCTCGATCGTGCCACCCGTCGCCGCCAGGGAGCTCGCGGGCTTGAAGAAGTAACTCGGGGCGGTGGGCGTGCGGCCGCGTTGCGCGGCCCGCGACGGGTAGTTCAGGTGGACCGCGATGATCTTTCCGGGCCGGGTGGGGATCGCCGGTGCCGAGCCGGCCGCCGGGGCGGCTGTGGGCGCCGGGACCGACCCCACGGTGGGGGTGGGGTCAGCCATCGTGGTGGCCCCGTCCTGCAGATGTCGCGGCCGCGTCCGGCCGAGGGATGAAGCGGTCCGCGAGCGACTCCGACGCGCGCGCGAACACGGAGACGTCGGCGCCGACCGCGACGAAACGGGCCCCCGCCTGGAGGTAGCGCTCAGCCTCTTCGGGAACGAACGTGTTCACGCCGACGGGGACGTTCGCGGCTCGCCCCGCGGCGATCGCCGTGAGCACGGCCGCGACGACCTCGGGGTGGTCGGCACGGCCGAGATGCCCCATCGAGGCCGCGAGGTCGGCGGGTCCGACGAAGGCGGCGTCCACCCCGTCGACGGCCAGGATGCGGTCGACCGCGGCGACCGCCGCGACTGACTCGATCTGCACCGTCAGGCTGACGGCGCGCTCCGCGTCACGCAGGTAGTGCTCGACCCGGTTCCAGCGTGCCGACCGCGCGAGCGCCGCGCCGACGCCGCGCATGCCGGCCGGCGGATAGCGCACGGCGCGGACGAGTTCGGCCGCCTGCTCGGGCGAGTCCACCATGGGCACGAGCAGATTCTGTGCGCCGAGGTCGAGGACCTGTTTGATGATCACGGGGTCGCCGGTCGGGACGCGCACGACCGGCGCCACGGGGTACGCGGACACGGCGTGCAGGTGGGCGAGGATCGACTCGAGCCCGTTGGGGGAGTGCTCGGCGTCGATGAGCACCCAGTCCATCCCGCTCCCGGCGGCGATCTCGGCCATGATCGGGCTGCCTGAGCACACCCAGAGCCCGACCAGTGGCCTCGACCCCGCGGCCAGGCGTGCACCGAACGTGTCGGGCAGCGTCATTCGAACCGGCACGTGACCGCCCCCAATCCTGCATATTCGGCGTGGATGGTATCGCCGCGTTCCACCCACATCGGGCGGGTGAACGACCCGGCGAGCACGAGATCGCCGGCTTCGAGCGATTGCCCGTGCTGGGCGAGCTTGTCGGCCAGCCACGCGACGCCGAGCGCCGGGTGGCCGAGCACCGCCGCGGCCACTCCGGAATCCTCGATGGTGCCGTTGCGGGAGAGCAGCGCGCCGATCCAGCGGAGGTCGACGGCGTCGGGCGGCACCGACCGGTCGCCGAGGACCATCGCGCCCATCGCCGCGTTGTCGGAGATGGTGTCCACGATCGTGCGCCCTTCGAGGGTGATGTGCGAGTTCAGGATCTCCATCGCGGGCGTCACGTGCGCGGTCGCCGCGAGCACGTCGTCGAGGGTCGTGCCCGGTCCGCGCAGCGGCGCCGCCAGGGAGAAGGCGAGTTCGACCTCGACGCGGACGTTCGAGAACCGGTCGAACGGGATGACCGAGCCGGACGGGTGCACCATGTCGTCGAGGATCACGCCGTAGTCGGGTTCACTGATCCCGGTCGCGACCTGCATGACCTTCGAGGTCAGCCCGATCTTGCGACCGACGATGCGCCGGCCGGCGGCGCCGGCGCGTTCGGCCCACGCGCGTTGCACCGCGTACGCGTCGTCGACCGTCATATCCGGGTGTCTGGCCGTGAGCAACGGGACGGTCGATCGCTCGTGATCGGCGGCCTCGAGCTCGTCCGCGATCGAGGCGATCGTGGCCTGATCGAGCATGCGGTCTCCTTCGTCGTCGTCGTCGAGGGAGCGGTTCGTCGAATCGCTCGGTGCGCAATATTTGAAATCATATACGATCAACGGGAGGTGTGGACCGGAATCGACCGCGCCGTCCAACTATGATCGAGACATCCCTTGATTCGAGTGTGGTCGACGCTGCCCACCGGTGGCTCGCCCGAGAGGACGCGCACGTGAATGCCGAGTTCGACGCCCATCGCCGCGACTGGATCAGCCGTGAGGAGCTCGCGGAGCGAATGATCCCGCTCATCGGCGGGCTGTATCGCGACCACGGCGTGGTCACCTCCATCCACGGGCGCCGCCTCATCAACCGCTCTCCGGTCGACCTGCTGAAGGCGCACCGGTTCGCCCGCCAGGCCGAGGACGTCGCGCTCGACCCCGTCGACACCATCCGAATGCTCGAAGCGCTCCGTGAGGTCGCGCCCGGTCCTGCGTCGATCGACATCGCCCGCCTGGTGCAGCGGTACCGAGACGCTGTGGCCGCCGGCGGGGCATCCGACCTCACCGACTTCCTGCGCAGCGAGCTCGCGCCGATCCTCGTCGGCGACGGCGCCCGCCCGACCGGCACCGACGTCGTGCTCTACGGCTTCGGGCGCATCGGGCGGCTGCTCGCACGCATCCTCATCGCGCACTCGGGCAACGATCAGGGGCTGCGGCTCCGAGCGATCGTCGTGCGTCGCGGCAGCGAGAACGACCTGCAGAAGCGGGCCAGCCTCCTGCGTCGCGACTCCGTGCACGGGTCGTTCGCCGGCACGATCGAGGTCGACGAGGAGCGCAACACGATCCTCGCGAACGGCACACTCATCCAGGTCATCTACTCCGACGACCCCTCGACCGTGGACTACACCTCGTACGGCATCAACGACGCGATCGTGGTCGACAACACCGGCCGCTGGCGCGACGAGGCCGGGCTCGCCCAGCACCTCCGCGCCCCGGGTGTCGCGCGGGTGCTGCTGACCGCGCCGGGCAAGGGCGCGATCAAGAACATCGTGCACGGGATCAACCACGACCAGATCACCCCCGACGACACGATCCTCTCGGCCGCGTCGTGCACCACGAACGCGATCACGCCCGTGCTCGCCGCGATCGACGACGCGTTCGGCGTGGCCCGGGGCCACGTCGAAACGGTGCACTCGTTCACCAACGACCAGAACCTCATCGACAACTTCCACAAGGGCGACCGCCGCGGCCGTTCGGCGGTGCTCAACATGGTCATCACCGAGACCGGCGCCGCCAAAGCGGTCGCGAAGGCGCTGCCGCAGCTCGCCGGCCGGCTCACGGGGAGCGCCATCCGGGTGCCCACGCCCGACGTCTCGCTCGCGATCCTCAACCTGCAGCTGAACGCGCCCACGACGAAGGACGAGCTGAACCGCTACCTGCGTCAGGTCTCGCTCACGTCGCCGCTGCGCCAGCAGGTCGACTACATCGAGTCGGCCGAGGTCGTGTCGACCGATTTCGTCGGCTCGAACCGCGCCGGCATCGTCGATGGTCTCGCGACCATCGCCGACGGCACCGATGTCGTGCTGTACGTCTGGTACGACAACGAGTATGGGTACTCGTGCCAGGTCGTCCGCGTCATCGAGGCGATGGCGGGCGCGCACCCCGTCGTGCTTCCCGAGCGTGAGCCCGTCCGGATCGAGCGCGCGACGCTCGTCGAGTAACCGCGGCGCGTCCCCGTGCGTCCGGCGCGTCCCGTACGTCCGGTGCATCCCGTGCGTCCGGCTTCCGGCTTCACTCGACCCGCGGCTCGGCCGAACCTAGGCTGAACCCATGAGCACCGAAGCCGTCATCGTCGATGTGGTCCGCACACCCGTCGGGCGCGGCAAACCCGGTGGCCGGCTGTCCGGCGTGCACCCGGTGGACCTCCTCGCCGGGGTCCTCGACGCGCTGGTCAACCGCAACGACCTCGATCCCGCGCTCATCGACGACGTCATCGGCGGGTGTGTGAGCCAGGTCGGCGAGCAATCGTTCAACGTGACTCGGAACGCGGTGCTCGCAGCCGGGTTCCCCGAGTCCGTGCCGGGCACCACGGTCGACCGACAGTGCGGGTCGAGCCAGCAGACCGCCACGTTCGCGGCCCAGGCCGTGCTCGCCGGTCAGGCCGACATCGTGATCGCGTGCGGTGTGGAGTCGATGAGCCGAGTGCCGCTCGGCTCGAGCACCACGGGTGCCGACCCCTACGGCTCCCGCATCCGGTCGCGCTACCCCGAGGGGCTCGTCGGGCAGGGCGTCGCGGCCGAGCTCATCGCCGCGACGTGGCGGCTCGGGCGTGACGAGCTCGACGCGTTCGCGGCCAGGTCGCATCGACTCGCCACGGAGGCGGGGGAGTCCGGCGCGTTCGCGGCCGAGGTCGTGCCCGTGCCCGGCATCGATTCGCTGTCCGACGAGACCGTGCGGCCGGGCACGACCGTCGAGGGACTCGCCGAGCTGCCATCCGCGTTCCGTACCGACGAACTCGCGGCCCGTTTCCCCGAGCTCGGCTGGCATCTCACGGCGGGGTCGTCGTCACCGCTCACCGACGGGGCATCCGCGGCCCTGATCATGAGCGCGGAAGCCGCGGAGAAGCTCGGCCTCGAGCCGCGCGCCAGATTCCGGTCGTTCGCCGTCGTGGGCAGCGACCCGCTGCTCATGCTGACCGGCGTCATCCCGGCGACCGAACGCGTGCTCGCCCGCGCCGGGCTCACCCACGACGACATCGATGTGTACGAGGTCAACGAGGCGTTCGCATCCGTGCCGCTCGCGTGGCTCGCGGAGACGAGAGCGGATGCCGCGAAGCTCAACCCCCGCGGCGGCGCGATCGCGCTCGGGCACGCGCTCGGATCGAGCGGAACCCGGCTGCTCACCACACTCGTGGCGCAGCTCGAGGCGTCCGGCGGTCGACTCGGGCTGCAGACCATGTGCGAGGGCGGCGGCATGGCGAACGCGACCGTCATCGAGCGCGTGTGAGGCGTCCGCGCCTCGCCGCGTCGCACGCCGCGTCTCGCGAGTGATACCGATCGGCTCCGAGGGTGACCGATCGAGCGCATCACTCGTGCCGGATCGGTCACACTCGGAACAGGAACACGAAAGGACCACCGATGGAACTCACTGGGGTGTCGGCGATCGTCACGGGCGCCGCGTCCGGGCTCGGACGCGCGACCGCGCAGACCCTGATCGAGGGCGGTGCGTCGGTCGTGCTCGTCGATCTGCCCGGGCCGCGGGGCGAGCAGGCCGCTGACGAGCTCGGCGACCGCGCACGGTTCGTCGCGGCGGATGTCTCGGACGAGGCGCAGGTCCGCGACGCCGTTGCGGCGGCGTCAACGCTCGCGCCGCTGCGGGTTGCCGTGAACTGCGCCGGCATCGTCACCGCCAACCGCACGGTCGGCCGTGACGGCCCCGCACCGCTCGAGGCTTTCGAGCGCACCATCCGCGTGAACCTCATCGGCACCTTCAACGTGACCCGGCTCGCGGCAGCCGCGATGGCTGCGACCGAGCCGGTCGAGACGGCGCTGCCCGGCGGCCCGGCGACCGCCGAGCGAGGCGTGATCGTCAACACCGCCTCTGTGGCCGCCTTCGACGGGCAGATCGGCCAGGCGGCCTACTCGGCGTCCAAGGCCGGCGTGGCGGGAATGACGCTGCCGCTGGCGCGTGACTTCTCGAAGTTGCTCATCCGCGTCATGACGATCGCGCCCGGGATCTTCGAGACGCCGATGATGGCCGGGATGCCGCAGGAGGTGCAGGATTCGCTCGGTGCGCAGGTGCCGCATCCGGCTCGTCTCGGGCACCCGACGGAGTATGCGGCGCTCGTGCGGTCGATCATCGCCAACCCCATGCTGAACGGCGAGACGATTCGGCTCGACGGCGCCATCCGCATGCAGCCGAAGTAGCCCGGGCTCAGGCGGGCGCGCCCGAGCGGGGGCGCGTCGCGCGGACCGTCTTGATCGCGCCGTCGATGACGTCCCACACCGCCACGCCGATCGTGGCCACGACGATCACCGTGAGCACGATCGGCCCGGCCTGGCCCCACGGCCACCGCAGTGCTTCGAGCACCTCGGCGCTCAGCAGCTGCCCGGTGAGCAGCAGCCACAACGCGGGCACCGTGAAGGCGATGTTGAGCACGAGCTTCGCCGCGACGAGCCACCAGTTCCAGCCCGAGGCGTAGACCGCGACCGCGAACAGCACCTCGAGGGCGATCAGGGCGAGGAAGTACGGCAACCAGAAGCTCCACAGCTCAGGATTCAGGACCGGCGCGACCCCGACATCCGCGAGCCATACCAGCCCGAACTGCTGCGCCACGAGCAGCGCGGCGAACACACCGAGGAACACGAGCGACCCGATGAGCTCGCTGAGGCGATTGGACCGCTGCGGTTCCGGAACGTCGGGGAGTTGATCGGGGCTCCACGTGGTCGTGAGGTCGTGGTCGCGAGTGGTTCGCTCCAGCACGGCGAACACCAGGGTGGTCCAGAAGCCGAGGTTCACCGCGATCTGGATCGCCGTGGCGACGGTCGTGCCGATCGCGGCGCCGATCGCGGCGCCCGACACGAGCTGGCCGATGAGCACGCCGGCCGCGGCGATCGGCAGCACGATCGCGGCCAGCAGCTTGAGCAGTCGCCACCACATCGGGAAGTACCGCGGACCGATGAGCAGCAACGGTCGGTCGACGTAGCCCGCGGCGACGACGAGGGGATCGCCGAGCCGGGTGAGCGCCGTGCGTTCCGCGTCGGCCGGAGCGTGCCCGGCTTCGATGAGCGCGTCGACCTCGTCTTCGATGCGCTCGCGGAGCTCCCGTGCCACCTCCGTGCGCTGGGCTTCCGGCACGCTTCGGCCGACGGCGTAGAGGTACCGTTCGGTCAACGTGGTGGTCGTCATCGTTCGTCTCCCTCGGTGAGGCGGGTGAGCGCCCGGTCGATGAGCTGCCAGTCGGCGGCGAGTACGGCGGCGAGCCGCTCGCCGTCGGCGCTGGTGCGATAGAACTTGCGGGGCCGGGCTTCGGCGGTGTTCCATTCGCTCGTGAGGAGGCCCTGCTTCTCGAGTCGGCGCAGCAGCGGGTACAGGGTGTTCGCGTCGACGATGATGCCGAGCGCGTTCAGCGATTCGAGGAGCGCGTAGCCGTAGTCGGGCGTGCGGAGTCGGATGAGGCACGCCAGCACGACGGTGCCGCGCCGCAGCTCCTGCTGATGTCCGCCCGTGAGGTCGTCGCCCGCCATGCGTCACACCATACTGTGTGTCGCACACTATGGCAAGAAGCACACTATAGGGCCGGATGCCTCACTCGCCCGCGTGCGTCTCCAGGAAGTGGTACACCTCGACATCGTCGACCCCCGGGAACGTTCCGGAGGGCAGCGGCGAGAGCACATGGGCGTGCAAGCGGGCGCTCGGCCACGCCTGACCGGCCCAGCGTTCGGACAGGGCCGCTGGCGCCCGGCGGCAGCACGAGTCATCCGGGCACGTGGACGAGACCCGCACGGTCGTCTCGCGCCCGCGGAACCACTTCGCCTGGTTGAACGGCACGCCGACCGTGATCGAGAACTCCGACGGCTCGGCCTGACCGGTCTGCGTCGCACACCAGAACGTGCCCGCGGGGGTGTCCGTGTACTGGTAGTTCTCCGTCGTGCGGTTGGTGTGCTCGAACGCCGTGCGCGCACTCCACTTCCGGCACACCCACTGGCCCTCGATGGAACCGGTCACATCCGTGGGCAGCGGCAGCCCGTCGTTCTCATACCCCTTCAGCAGGGCGCCGTCGCCGTTCACGCGCAGGAAGTGCAGCGTCATGTCGAGGTGCGTCGTGGCCAAGTTGGTGAACCGCAGCGCCGCCGCCTCGTGGGTGACGCCGAAGGCGTCGCGGAAGTCCTCGATCGCGAGCCGCTTCTCCTTCTTCGCCTGCTGGAGGAAGGTGACGGATGCCTCGCGCGGCATGAGGCATGCCGCGGCGAAGTAGTTGATCTCCAGCCGCTGCTGGAGGAACTCGTCGTAGCTGCCCGGCGGGGTGTGCCCAAGCAGCCGATGAGCCAGGGCTTGCAACGCCATGGCCCTGAGGCCGTGACCTCCCGGAATGGAGGCCGGCGGCAGATAGATCCGGCCGTTCGCCAGATCGGTGATCGATCGTGTCGAGTCGGGCAGGTCGTTGACGTAGATGAGCTGGAAGCCCAGCTGCTCGGCCATCACGCTCACCTCGCGGTGCGTGAGGGCGCCGACGCGGTGGCCCGACGCGCGGACCCGCTCCTCCGCGAGCTCTTCGATGTCGGGCAGGTAGTTGTCCAGTGCCCGCATCCGCTCGCGCAGGTCGGTGTTGGCTCGGCGCGCCTCCTCCGGAGTGGCGATCGCCTCACTCGCCCGGCGCTGGAGTTCCCGGTGCAACCCGACGATCGCCCGCAGCGTCTCATCGCTCACGCCGCGTCCCGGTCGAATCGCGGGGAGGCCGAGCCGGGCGTACAGCGGGCTTGCCTGGGCGCGCGCGAGCTCGAGTTCGAGTGCGGCTCGCGGGCTCGGCGCCTCGCGCGCCAGCAGCTCCGACAGGTCGACGTCGAGCGCCGCCGAGAGCGCGTTGAGGACGGAGAGCTTCGGTTCGCGTTTTCCGTTCTCGATCAGTGAGAGCTGGCTGCCGGCGAGCCCGATGGCCTCGCCGAGCTGGTCGAGCGTCAGCGCTCGTTCAGTGCGGAAGTGACGGATCCGCTGTCCGAGGATGGCGAGGTCTGGGCTTCCGGCCTTCATGCCTTAACCCTAGCGAAAGATCGACGATTCTTAACTCCATATCCGGCAGGTCAGTTGGTCGGAAAGGGCGCATTCTGGAAACACCAGCACAAACCCGGCTCTGCCGGCCGACGGAACAGGACGACGATGACCCTCTCCGACCTCTCGACCGCGACCGACTCCGGCGCCGCCCGTCGCGGCACGACCGACGCCGCGCTCGCGGCCTGGGTCGCGGACATCGCCGCGCTGACCAAGCCGGACCGGATCGTCTGGTGCGACGGGTCCCGCCACGAGGCCGATGAACTGACCAGGCAGCTCGTGGCCGAGGGCAAGCTCATCAAGCTGAACCCCGATTGGCGTCCCAACAGCTACCTCGCGCGCACCGACCCGACCGACGTCGCGCGGGTCGAGGACCGGACCTTCATCTGCTCGACGTACGAAGAGGACGCCGGTCCGACGAACAACTGGCGTGACCCGCGCGAGATGCGCGAGGAGCTCGCGGACGTGTTCGACGGCTCGATGAAGGGCCGGACGATGTACGTCGTGCCGTTCTCGATGGGTCCGCTCGGCGGCCCGATCTCGCAGCTCGGTGTGGAGATCACGGACTCGCCGTACGTCGTGCTGTCGATGGGCATCATGACCCGCATGGGCGAGCAGGTGCTGCAGCTCATCGAGGCGGGCGAGCCCTGGGTGCGCACCGTGCACTCGGTCGGCTACCCCCTGGTCGACGGGGTCGGACGTCCGCGCGCCGAGGTGGACTGGCCGTGCAACGACACCAAATACATCGTGCAGTTCCCGGATTCGCGCGAGATCTGGTCGTTCGGGTCGGGATACGGCGGCAACGCGCTCCTCGCCAAGAAGTGCTTCGCGCTTCGCATCGCGAGCGTCATGGCCCGTGACGAGGGCTGGCTGGCCGAGCACATGCTGCTCATCAAGATCAACTCGCCGAGCGGGAAGTCGTACCACGTGGCTGCGGCCTTCCCCTCCGCGTGCGGCAAGACGAACCTCGCGATGCTGCAGCCGACGATCCCGGGCTGGACGGTCGAGACCATCGGCGACGACATTGCATGGATGCGCCCCGGCGAGGACGGCCGGCTCTACGCGATCAACCCCGAGGCGGGATTCTTCGGGGTCGCGCCCGGGACGGGCGAGTCGACCAACCCGACCGCGGTGCAGACGCTGTGGGGCAACACGATCTTCACGAACGTCGCGTTGCGGCCCGACGGTGACGTGTGGTGGGAAGGTCTCACCGACACGCCGCCGGACGAGCTCATCGACTGGCAGGGCAACCACTGGACGCCGGAATCCGGCCGACCGGCGGCGCACCCGAACTCGCGGTTCACCGTCGCCGCGGATCAGTGCCCGCAGATCTCCGACGACTGGGACGCGCACGACGGCGTGCCGATCGACGCGATCCTGTTCGGCGGACGTCGGGCGACGAACGTCCCGCTCGTCGCTGAGGCGCGCTCGTGGAAGCACGGCGTGTTCATGGGCGCCACGATCTCGTCCGAGCAAACGGCCGCGGCCGAGGGCACGGTTGGCGAGCTTCGCCGTGACCCCTTTGCGATGCTCCCCTTCTGCGGCTACAACATGGCTGACTACTGGGGTCACTGGCTCAAGATGGGGCGTGTGCTCGGTGAGAAGGCGCCCCGTATCTTCCAGGTGAACTGGTTCCGCAAGGGCGCCGACGGGAAGTTCCTGTGGCCCGGGTTCGGCGAGAACTCGCGCGTGCTCGAATGGGTCGTCGGTCGGCTCGAGCACGCCGCCGACGCGGTGGAGACGCCGATCGGACTGCTGCCGGCTGAGGGCGCGCTCGACCTCGACGGCCTCGACCTCGGCCCGGAGACCGTGGCACAGCTGTTCGATGTGGACCGTGACTCGTGGCTCGACGAGTGCCGCCTGACCGAGGAGTACTTCGCGCAGTTCGGGGACCGCGTGCCGGCTGCCCTCAACGCCGAACTCGCGAGCCTCCGCTACCACCTGGAGCGCATGTCGAGCTGAGCTCCTCACCTCCGTTCGCCGTCGTGGCCGCCGCACCCCTCCGTGCGGCGGCCACGATCGCGTTCACGCGGTGATTCCGGCCTGCGAATGCAGCGTCAGGGCGAGAGCCTTGCGCGCCAGGTCGCTCCAGGGATCGGGGACTCCCTGGCGCGCGGGCTCGCCCCGTCGGGCAACGAGTCGCGCCCGGACGGCGGGTTGCCGCGAAGCGGCGGGCTCGCGGCGTTAGCGTGAACGCGGACGAGAGGCGGCGACGTGGACTTCGGCAGGATCATCGAGACGGTCGGTGCGGTCATCGATGTGATCGGCGTCGTCGCCATTGTCGTCGGGGTGCTGTTCGCGATCGGGGATGCCGCGGTCAGGGGCCTTCGTAGGGCCGGCCCGGTCTACACGCGGTTCCGGCGAGTGCTCGGCCGTGCCATCCTGCTCGGGCTGGAGCTGCTCGTCGCTGCCGACATCATCAAGACGGTCGCGGTCACCCCGACCCTCGAGTCGGTCGCCGTCCTCGCGATCATCGTCCTCATCAGGACCTTCCTCAGCTGGTCGCTCGAGCTCGAGATCACGGGCCGCTGGCCCTGGCAGAAGTCACCCACTCCGCAGTCCGATCGCTGAGTGCGCGATCCTCGCCGGTTCCCACGCGGAAACTCGACCAAGATCGCACGTTCGAGGCCGCGCGTGAGGTGGGGTGAGGCGGGGCGGGGCGGGGTTCAGGGGGCCAGGGGGTCAGGAGTTCAGGAGGTGGGGTGATTGAGGGGGAGGAGGCCGACCACGGCCCGATGGTGCGAGCCCGCGGGCGGGCGCATGTCGATGAGCGCCAGCCGATCGAGCACGACGTGGTCGCCGGGGAACAGCCGCCCGTGCCGCTTGACCGTCACGTGCGGACGGAAGTCGGGCCGCACCCGCTGCGGATCCAACCCGAGCGGCGCGAGCGCTGCACAGGCCGCGTCGCGGAGCACGGCGATCTCGCCGCCGTCTCGGACGAGACTCACCAGGACATCGCGTCGCCGCCCGAACCATGCGTCCTCGCCGGCCGTCGTCCGCACGATGTGTGCCCGCGCGGCGACCGGCGCGAGCGCGGCCACGAGCCGGTCGGGCGCCTCGGCCGACTCGAACGGCTCGACGACCGTGATATGCAGTGGCCACTCCGCGACCGTGAACTCGTCACCGCGTTCGAGCGGCGCGAGCGGAAGCACCACGACGTACCTCGCCATGCGCCGAGTGTAGGTGCTGCCGCATCCGTTCCACGCAGTCACCCACGCGGCACACATCGCACGCACCTTCCACACCAGGCCGCACCCGCCCGGTCGGCGCCGCACGACGACGCGGCCCGGCGTTCGGGTCGCCGGGCCGCGTCGACCGCGCAGACGGGTACATGGTGGGGCGGAGCGTCAGGCCTCCTCGCCGAACATGGCGAGCAGGGCGGAGGGGGTGAAACGGGTCTCGATGGTGCCGCTCGGGCCGGAACCGGCCGGGCCGACCCACGAGCACGAGCCCTCGTGCACGCGCACCCAGCCGTCACGGAACAGGATGTCGGTGCCGATCACGAACGCCATGGCCGGGACGTCGCCCGCCTCGACCTCGATCGAACCTTCGAACTCCTGCACGGCGTCGGCGTCGGCGTCCTCGCGGCACTGCACGGCGACGAGTGGACGGGCGATGGGCGTCGCGAAGTCGGGGGCGTCGAACGGGCTCGCCGACGAGACGTCGGCCACGATCCCGAAGTTGAGGCTGGTCGACACGAGACTGGTCTCGGCTTGTCCGTCGAGCACGAGGCGGCTGCCGACGCTGAACCGGTAGTGAAGTCGTCCGGGTTCGGTCACGCGCGGAAGGACAGCGGTGCTCACCCAGTTCCTCGACCACGCCATCGGTGCGCCCTGCCGTGTCGGCGGGTCGTAGAGGCTTGCGGACACGCGCACGGCGCCATCGGCGCGGGGCTCGGGGGAGCGGAGCGAGCTGCGCCGCTCCGACTCGGGATGCGCGTTGCGAACCGGCTCGAATGCCGGCACGGCGATCGGTTCCCACTCACGCAGCCAGGCGCGCATGCGACGCCCCATGGCGTCGAATCCGTCGCCGAGGGTCTCGGCGGGCAGCGTGTCGGTCGCGGCGATGCGTTCAGGACGGCCGAGTGCGCCGATGCGCTCATAGGGCGTTGCGACGGCGGTGACGTGTGCGTCCGCGGACGCGGCGATGTCGGCGCGCGCGGATGTCTCAGCGGGGACGGGGGGCTTCGTGGCGGCGGAGCTCGTGGCGGCCGTGCGGGCGGGTACGCTGCGACGCGCGGCGTCGCGATCGTCGATGAGGGTCATGGGTTGGGCCTTCGTTCGGCCGGGCGTGGGGCAGCCGGCAGGGTTCAAGCGGATGTCGCCACGGTATGGACACGTCGCCGCCGCGACATCCGTATCATCCCTGAGGTCTGCTCAGGACGTCCCCGAGAAAAAGCCAATCGACCCGCGACGTGCTCAGACGAGCAGCTGGTGCTCCGCGAGCGACCGGTACAACGGCACCGTCTCGACCAGCTCGGCGTGCGTGCCCTCGCCGATGACCCGGCCGTCGTCGAGCACGATGATCCGGTCGGAGTCCACGACGGTCGAGAGCCGATGCGCGATCACGATGAGCGTCCGCCCGGCCGCGACGGCGTCGATGGCCTCGCGCATCAGCCGCTCGTTGACGCCGTCGAGGGACGACGTCGACTCGTCGAGCAGCAGGATCGGCGGTGCCGCGAGCAGGGCGCGCGCGATCGCGAGCCGCTGCCGCTCGCCACCCGAGAGCATGATGCCGTCCTCACCGACCTGTGCGTCGAGCCCCGCCGGATCGCGGTCGAGGACCCGGTCGAGGTTGACCGTGCGGAGCACATGCTCGCACTCGGCGTCGGACGCGTCGGGGCTGCCGAGCTTGAGGTTGTCCCGGATGGTCCCGGCCAGCACCGGGGCATCCTGCTCGACATAGCCGATCTGTGCTCGGAGGTCTTCGCGATCGAGTGAGCGCAGATCGAGCCCTCCGAGGCGCACGGCACCGACGCTCGGGTCGTAGAAGCGTTCGATGAGCGCGAGGATCGTGGACTTGCCGGCGCCGGACGGGCCGACGAGCGCGACGCGCTCGCCCCGCGGCACCTGGAACGAGACCCCGCGCAGCACCGGCTGCCGGTCGGTCACGTCCGGCTCGGGCAGATGCTCGTCGGGGGAGTCGTTCGCGGGGTCGGCGGGGTCGTTCGGGGTGGTCTTCGCGTAGGCGAACGAGACGTCGTCGAACTCGAGCGCCGGTGCATCGGGAAGCAGTCCCTCGTTCGCGGGCCCGACGATGACCGCGAGCGGTGCGAGCTCGCGGTCGTGTTGCTGCTCGTCGGGCAGATCGAGCACCTCCTGGATGCGGCCGAGCGCGCCGAGGGCCTGGTTGATCGCCATCAGTGCGCCGAGGATCTGGCCGAGCGGCATGATCATGAGGAACAGGAACAGGATGAACGCAACGAGGTTCGCGATCGAGGTCGAGCCGTCGGCCACGCGGTAGCCGCCGACCCCGAGCACGACGAGGAACGACACCTGCATCGCGATGCCCGCGACGGGGACGACGAGCGCCGAGATCTTCGCGACGCGCACACCCAGTCGCCAGGCGCCCTCGGCCTCGGCCTCGGTGGCCTCGATCTCGCGCTTGGTCGCGCCCGCGGCGCGAATCGTGCGCACCGAGCTGATGGCGCGCTCCACCGACGAGGCGAGCGAGCCGACCTTCTGCTGCGCCTGCTGGGAGGCCTCGCGGATCCGCATCGAGAGGACGGTCGCGGTGCCGAGCGCGATCGCGACGACCAGCACCGTGAGGCCGAGCAGCACCGGGTCGAGGATGAGCATCGCGATAAGCGCGCCGATGAAGGTGACGATGCCGCCGACCGCCTCGACGCCGCCCTGTGTGAGCACCGCGCGGAGCAGCGTGGTGTCGCTGCCGACCCGCGAGACCAGGTCGCCCGTGCGGCGCGTGTCGAACTCGGCGATCGGCAGGTTCAGGATGCGTGCGATGAGCCGCTTGCGGCTGGTGAGGACGACACCCTCGCCGGTGCGCTGCAGCAGATAGTGCTGGTAGCCGCTGATCAGTCCCTGCGCGATCACCAGCACGACCAGCAGCCAGATCAGCCCGTCGAGCGGCTGCGCCGCCTCGACGCGCGAGATGACCTGACCGACGACGAGCGGCTGGGCGAGGCTCGCCGCCGCGAGCAGCAGGCTCAGCACGATCACGAACGCGATCACGCCCTTGTGCTCGAGCAGGTACGGTACGAGCTGGCGCACGGTCGCGCGCGGCCCGGTGGGGGCGCTGCGCTCGCGGCGCATGAAGGGGGAACGGCGGGCGGCTGCGGGGGTCGAGCTCTCGGTCATGTCCTCTTCCTGGGGGCGAGGCACGAGACCCTGTGCGGATGTCTCGTGCGCCGCCATGCAGCATACGCGCCGAGCCTGGGTGGTGTCCGCCGTCGCGGACGGCACCGGAAGGCCGTCGGGCCCGGCACCCGCGGGAGGCGGGTGCCGGGCCCGACGCTTCGTCCCGGCGCGATCAGAACTGATACGCCTTGGCGATATTGTTCGTGCACGTCACCCACACCTGGCCGTTCTGCAGCAGCATGGTTCCCCAGTGGCTGACGGTGCCGCCTTCGAACCCATTGGTGTACTTCACGCCGTCGACGGTGGTCGAGGTCGGAAACCCGGCGTTGGCGTGGATGAGTTTGTCCTCGTTCGTGACGCGTACGCCCTTCGGGACGAGCATGAACGGGTTGAGGTGGTACTTGTGGTTCAGGAGGAAGGGCTGGCTCGTCGGGCAGGTGTATCCCTTGAGCGGTACCTCGTGCTCGCCCCAGGTGAAGTCGTGGTTGAACACGAGGATGTCGATCGTCTCGATCTCGCTCGGGCACTCCCTCGGCAGTCCCGAGCTCCCGCCGGAGACGGAGGTGTTCGGGACGAATCCGAACTGGCCCGTGTACTGGACCTTGACCCACTCCTGGCCGTCATTCGCGAACGCGCAGAATGCCTCCACCGGGCTCTTCACCGGGATCTGGGTGATGGGCGGCACGCCGCGACGGGGACTCGGGGCGAGGTCGACCTCAGTGATGGTGGTGCGCCACTGACCGGCGGCCCGTGCGTCGTCCTGCGTCGTTTCGGCCGTGGTCTCCGAGTCTGCCGCGTGCGCGGGCGCGGCCGCGAGGCCGGCTCCGATGGCTGCGAGGGAGAGCCCGATGAGGATGCGTTGCGCGAGGGAGTGCACTGGATGCCCTTTCTGGCCGGAGCGCTGTTCGCTCGGCTCGATACGTCGCGGCCCGGTTGGGGCCGTTGGCATTCCAGTATACCAGATTGGGTACGGCGCGGGTGCAGGTGCGGGTGAGGTGCAGGCAGGTGCCGGTGTGGCTGGATCAGCCGCGGCCGTACTTCTTGTGCACGGCCTGTTTGCTGACCTCGAGCGCCACGGCGATGAGCTGCCAGCTTGCGCCCGCGGCGCGGGCGCGGCGCACGGCGAGAGCTTCGGCACGATCGAGCTCGCGGCTGAGCTCGATCCGCGCGCGGTGCAGCTCGCGCAGGGCGCGGTACGGGTCGTCGCCGTCGGCCGCGGCGATGGCGGTGCGGATGGTCGAGTCCATGCGGTCAACCATAGTTGACGAAGCTGTGTCACGTCAACTGAGATTGACGCGTGCCCTGCGGCGCATGACACGGTGCCCGGCATCCCGCGATGTGCGGGATGCCGGGCACCGATGTCACGCGGGGCTCACCAGAAGGTGGCGGCCTTGTTGGCGTTGCTCGTGCAGCTCGCGATGAGCCCGGCGGACTGTGCTCCGCCGTAGTTGCTGATCGACCCGCCGAAGTAGCCGACCGCGCGGTTGTCCTGGAAGATCGTGAAGCCGGTGTCCACGTCGATGCCCCGGCCCTCGGTTCGCTTCACGGTCACGCCGGGAGCGATGCGCTCGAGCGTGTCCTGTGCCTTGAAGTCGCGGAGGTAGGGGTACGTCGCGGGGCATCGGTACTCCGGAACCGGGACGAATGACTCGCCGATCCGGAAGTCGTGGCCGAAGGTCGGGATCTGCACGGTCTCGACCTCGCTCGGGCAGGTTGTCGGCAGCCCGTGCGTACGAGTGTCGAGCGCGCTGCTCCGAACGAAACCGAACGTGCCATCCTGGCTGACCTTGACCCATTCCGCGCCGTCGTTGACGAAACCGCAGTAGGCCTCGATCGACGTTCCGGGGGCGACCGCGCCGATCGGGCCGATGGCGCGCGGGGTGGGGTAGAGCTCGGCACGCTCGACGACCGCGCGCAGCTGGCCCGAGGGGGCTTCGAAGGGGGTCTCGGCGGCGTTCGCCGGCGCGACGGCGGCGAACATGGTCGCGCCGACCAGCGCTGCGCACAGTCCGGTGACGGTGCGTCGTATGGTCCGGTTCATGTGGGTCCTTCTCGTTGAACGGTTACTGCGGCGACGTGAGCCTGTGCCTGGCGCCACGACACCATCATAGCAGTATACTGGAGCATGAACGCCGGCGACGGATGCGTCCCGGCGGGCCGTGTTTCCGCGTGTGACGCTGCGGGAGGCGCCCGCGGGAACACCGGCGTATCGTCGCTGCCACAGATCGTCAGGAGCCCTCATGTCGTACCGTGACCCGCACGCCGCCACCCCGTCGCACGCCGGCCGGGTCAGGGGCATGCGCGGCTGCGAGACGCATGAGGGGTGCACGAGTGACCGGCCCGGCCACGGCCTGAATCTCGTGCAGGCGAGGCTCGTTCACGCGACACCGACCAAGTGGGTCGACGCGCTCGTCGTCGAGGTCACCCCGGACGGATTCGTGACGGTCGCCGACCTCGTCGGAGGCGTCCGACGCCTGTGGCACCACGCGCCGCTCGGCGACGTGCTCGCGGCCGGCGAGCCCGTGGCGGTGCACAGCGTCTATGGAGTGCTCGCGCACGCCGCCGACCGGTTCAGCGTCGCGATCGCCTGAGCGCTGCCGTTCCCTCGGTGCTGCGGTGGCGGTGTCGCCGCGGTCGATCAGCGGCGGCGTGGAGCTGTCGGTTGGCGCCGGTCGCGCCCGTTTCGACGGGGCGCGACCGGCGCACGTAGATGCATCGGTCTGCAGGGGCACCTCACATCGCGGGTGCCATATCCCGCATCGAACCCAGCATCTTGTCGAGTGCCATCGCGGCCTGGTCGCACGCCATCGCGCACATCCGGCAGTGCTCGCTCATCTCGGCGTGCATCATGCACTCGGCCGAGCACGCGCGGCACATGGCCATCGTGGACTCCATCGCCGACATCATCACGGCCATGTCCCAGCCGTTCGGCCGGAGCATCATCCGCATCATGGTGCCGCAGAGGTCCGCGCAGTTGGCGCACATCCCTGCGCAGCGCGCCATGCCCTCACCCGCGTCGGCGTCGGCGCACATGACGCACGCCTGCTCGCACGCGGAGAGGGCCTCGATACAGTCCTGCATCGTCGCCATGTCGAGGCCCTTCATGGGGCTCGACTCCATCGACATGGCGCCCTTCATCATGTCCATCGTGGTGTTCATCATGCGCGGCTCCCGAACCGGGCGCCGAGCGTCGACGGTGCCGACTTGCGACTCGGCCGCCCTCCGCGAGCCATGTTAGGCGTGTCGGCGCGAGTCTTGAAGGCCCCTCGTGCAGACCGGTCGCGCGTCGGTCACGCGGTGCGACGGGCGGGGCGGATGCCGTGGCATCCGCCCCGCCCGGCCGCGAGAATCCGGTGAGCTACGCGTCGATGTCGACGTCCTTCGTCTCCTTCGAGATGATCAGGGCGATGAGCGTGAGCACCGACATGACCGAGAGGTAGATGCCCACCCAGAACGGGCTGCCGTCGCCGGCCTGCCACAGGGCGACCGCGATGAACGGCGCGACGGCGGCGCCGAGGATCGACGACACGTTGTACGAGATGCCCGAGCCCGTGTAGCGCACGTTCGTCGGGAACAGCTCGGGCAGCAGCGCGCCCATCGGACCGAAGGTCATGCCCATGAGTGCGAAGCCCACGATGAGCCACGCCATGACGCCCCAGAAGCCGGCACCCAGCAGCGGCACCCAGACGAGGCCGAAGACGATGATCGCAACCGTCACCCAGATGAGCGTGCGACGGCGGCCCCACCGGTCGGCCCACGGGCCGGACAGCAGTGTGAAGATGCCGAAGAACACCACGCCGCCGATGAGCATGAGCACGAAGGTGTTGTAGGAGTAGCCGAGTCCCGGCAGTGCGCCTTCAGCGGCCTCAACCGGCGCGCGCCCGTAGGACAGCGAGAACGTCGTCATCAGGTAGAAGAGCACGTAGGTCGCGAGCATGAAGAACGTGCCGAGGATGAGCTCTTTCCAGTAGCTCTTGAACACGGTCGCGAGCGGCAGGCGCTGGATCTTGCCCTGCTTGGTCGCCTTCGAGAACGCCGCCGACTCGACGAGCCGGAGCCGGACCCACAGGCCGACCGCGACCATCACGACCGAGAACAGGAACGGGATGCGCCAACCCCAGTCGAGGAACGCCTGCGACGGCATCGACGGGTCGTCCGACGGCAGCACGGCCGCGATGATGAGGAACAGGCCGTTGGCGATGATGAAGCCGATCGGCGCGCCCAGCTGTGGGAACGTGCCGTACCAGGCGCGCTTGCCCTTCGGGGCGTTCTCGGTCGCCACGAGCGCGGCGCCCGACCACTCGCCGCCGAGCGCGAAGCCCTGGCCGATACGCAGGATGACGAGCAGCAGCGGCGCCAGCCATCCGACGAGCTGGTAGGTCGGCAGGACACCGATCAGGAACGTCGCGATGCCCATCGTGAGCAGTGCGCCCACGAGCGTCGCCTTGCGGCCGTGCTTGTCACCGAGGTGGCCGAAGATCACGGCGCCCAGCGGGCGGGCGACCATCGCGGCGCCGAAGACGGCGAACGAGCTCAGCAGGGCGGTGGTCGCGTCGCCGGTCGGAAAGAAGAGGTGCGGGAAGACGAGGACGGCAGCGGTGGCGTAGACGTAGAAGTCGTAGAACTCGATCGTCGTGCCGATGAGGCTGGCCAGGACGACGCGGCTGCGCGGATTGGCGGGGACGGAACCGCTGCTCGCGGTCGCGGTGGTGGATGAGGACATCGCCTGTGAAGACTCCGAGGGACAAATCGGACGGATGGCCCCGCCGCGGGAACGTCGATCTGGCGTGGTCGGGCAGCGAAACGAAGGAATCGTCGCTTGTGGCAACCGGAATACCATACGCTCATCGCGCCCGGCGGGCGAACCGGACGCGATGAGCGGTAGGGATGCTGCGACGAACGGTCCTCGCGTCGGCCGCTACTCGACCGACGACACCGCGCGCAGCGCGCGCACGGTGGCGACCGCAGCCTCGGCGGCTTCGCGACCCTTGTCCTCTTTCGAGCCGGGCAGGCCGGCCCGGTCGAGCCCCTGCTGCTCGTCGTCGAGGGTGAGCACACCGAAACCGACGGGCTTGCCGGTGTCGAGCGCGACCCTCGTGAGCCCGTCGGTCGCCGCCGAAGACACGTATTCGAAGTGCGGCGTGCCACCGCGGATGATCACGCCGAGCGCGACCGCGGCGTCCGCCCCGGCCTCGAGCGCCGCTTTCGCGACGACCGGGAGCTCGAAGCTGCCCGGCACGCGCACGAGGGTGTGCGACGCGCCGGCCTCGTCGAGCGCGACGGTCGCGCCCGCGATGAGGCCGTTCGTGATCTCGTCGTGCCAGCTGCCGGCGACGATCACCACTCGCAGCCCGGTGCCGTCGACGTCGAGCGTGGGCGAGCCGTGTCCACTCATGAGGCGTGTCCTTCCAGAAGGGTCGCGGCCGCGGCATCCGCCAACTGACCGTCATCGATCGCGTGGCCCATGCGCCGACGCTTGGTCTCGAGGTAGCCCTGGTTCCCGGCACCGACGCCGACGACGAGCGGGAGCCGCTCGGTCACCTCGATGCCGTGCGCCTCGAGCTGGGCCACCTTCTCGGGGTTGTTCGTCAGCAGTCGCACGCGATCGACCCCGAGATCGGCGAGGATCGCACTGGCCGCGCCGTAGTCGCGGCTGTCGATCGGCAGACCGAGCGCGACGTTCGCGTCGAGCGTGTCGAGGCCGCTTTCCTGCAACCGGTACGCGCGCAGCTTGTTGATGAGGCCGATGCCGCGACCCTCGTGCCCGCGCAGGTAGACCACGACGCCGCCCGTGCGCTGGATCTGCTCGAGCGCCGTGTCGAGCTGCGGCCCGCACTCGCACTTCAGCGAGCCGAACGCCTCGCCCGTCAGACACTCGGAGTGCACGCGGACGACCACGCCATCGGGATCGGCCTCTGGGGCGCCCGCGATGATGGCGACGTGGTCGGCGCCGGTCTGGCGGTCGCGGTATGCGCGAACGCGGAAGGTGCCGTGCTCGGTGGGCAGGAGGGTCTCCACCTCGAACCGGACGGGGGACGACTCCGCGATCGGGGCGGCGGCGCGCGCGCCGGCTTCACCCGGGACATGCGCGTCACCCGGGACGTCCGCGCCGGCCTCACCGGGGAGGCCGTGCTCGCGGATCCACTCGATGAGCGCCGCGACCGTCGTCACGGGCAAGCCGTCGCGCTCGCCGAGCGCGATGAGGCCGGGCAGCCGCATCATCTCGCCGTCGTCCGCGACGATCTCACCGATGACGCCGACCGGCGCCAGACCGGCGAGCCGCATGAGGTCGACGGCCGCCTCGGTGTGCCCGGCGCGCTCCACGACGCCGCCGTCCACGGCCCGCAGCGGCAGGATGTGCCCCGGCCGGATCAGCCGGTCCGGTGTGGACGCCGGGTCGGCGAGCACGCGCAGCGTGTGTGCGCGGTCGGACGCCGAGATGCCGGTCGACGTGCGGTCGGCCGCGTCGACCGAGATGGTGTACGCCGTGCCTCGGACGTCTTCGCTGCGTTCGACCATGATGGGCAGTTCGAGCCGGTCCGCGAGCGCGTTCGGCATGGGCGCGCACAGGTAGCCGCTCGTGTGGCGGACCATCCATGCGATCCACTCCTGGGTCGCGAACTGGGCCGCCATGATCGCGTCGCCCTCGTTCTCGCGCGCTTCGTCGTCGGCCACGAGGACGGGCTTGCCCGCGCGCAGCGCGTCCAGCACCTCCGGCATGGATGCGAGGCTCATTGCGTTCCCCCCGTCGCCGAGATCATCGGTTCGGCCAGGGACGACGGCAGCGATCGGTGCGCGTCCAGGCGGAGCATCCGTTCGACGTGTCTCGCCAGGATGTCGGTCTCGATGTTCACCCGATCGCCGACGACCCGGTCGCCGAGGGTCGTCGCGGCGAGCGTCTCGGGGATGAGCGACACCTCGAACCACGACCCCTCGGGGTCGTCGCCGATCGCGCTCACCGTGAGCGAGACGCCGTCGACGGCGATCGACCCCTTGTCGACGACGAGGGGTGCGTGCGCGTCGTCGAGCGAGAAGCGCAGCACCCGCCACGCCTCGCCCGGGCGGATCTCGAGGACGCGCGAGGTGCCGTCGATGTGGCCCTGCACGATGTGACCGCCGAGCCGGTCGCCCACCATGGCGGCACGCTCGAGGTTCACGCCGAGGCCCTCGCGTGCGGCGTCGAGCGTCGAGGTCGTGAGCGTCTGGGCCATGACGTCGGCGGTGAACGACTCGCGGTCGAAGTCGACCACGGTGAGGCACACTCCTGAGACGGCGATCGAGTCCCCGTGGCGCACGCCCTCGACCGCGCGTGGGCCGCGGACGGTGAGTCGCGCCGCGTCGGCGCCCCGCTCGACGCGCGTGATGACGCCGCGTTCCTCGATGATTCCGGTGAACATGTCAGTTCCCTTCCGTGTGGTCGGTCGCGTTGCCCGGAGCCGGCGTGGCGACCGGGTTGGCGACGACGAGGAGGTCGGCGCCGAGCCGCTCGACGGCGGCGATGTCGAATCGGAGCGCGTCGCCGATGGTCGGCACGCCGAGGTCGCCGATCGCGACGCGCGGCCCGCCGAGGAGGGCTGGCGCGAGATAGACGAGCACCTCGTCGGCGAGCCCCGCCGCGAGGAACGCACTCGCGAGCGTCGGGCCGCCCTCGACGAAGAGCGAGCGGATGCCGCGCTCGCAGAGGCGCCTGAGATCGGCGCCGAGGTCGTGCCCGTCGAGTCGGATGGGGGCGAGCGGGTGCTTCGCCACACGCGCGTCAGCCGGAAGCTGCCGGCGGCCGAAGACCACGGGAACGGGCTGATGTGCGAGCAGCTCGCCGTCGGCGTCGCGCGCGGTGAGCGCTGGATCGTCGGCGAGCACCGTGCCGGTGCCGACCGCGATGGCCTCCGCCTCAGCGCGTCGCCGGTGGACGTCGGCGCGGGCGGTCGAGCCCGTGATCCACTGCGAGCTGCCGTCGGCCGCGGCCGCGCGGCCGTCGAGACTCGACGCCCATTTGACGGTGACCCGGGGCCGGCGGTGCCGCGTGGCGAACAGCCAGTCGCCGAGGAACGCCTCGACCTCGCCGGCGAGCACGCCGCCCTGCACGTCGAGCCCGGCGGCGCGGAGTGTATCGGCGCCTCCCGACGAGGCGTCGCCCGGATCGGCGACGGCGTACACCACGCGGGAGACCCCGGCGTCGATGAGCGCGCGCGAACATGGGCCCGTCCGGCCCGTGTGGTTGCAGGGCTCGAGCGTGACGATCGCGGTCGCGCCGGTGGCGCCGCCCGCGGGGACCTTGCTCAGCGCGTCCACCTCGGCGTGCGCGGTCCCCGCTCCGCGGTGCCAGCCCTCCGCGAGGACCGACCCGTCGTGGGCGAGCAGGACGCAGCCGACGCGCGGGTTGATGCCGCGGGCCGGGCCGCGTGCGGCGAGTTCGAGGGCACGCCGCATGGCCTGGGCCTCGGCCCGGTGCGCGTTCCCCGCCGTCATCGTCATTCCCGTCTTGCCGCTCCGGGGATGACGCAGGCGATGCCGGTCGCCGACGACGCGCGAGACGCCGTCGACACGTGCCGCCTCCCATCCGGACTTTCACCGTCGGTACCGGAATTCCACCGGTTCAACCGTTCGTTCGCGACCTTCGGTCGCGCCCTCCCGGCTCGCGGACTGTCACCGCCGGCTCGGATTTTCACCGACCCCGGAGCACGTTGTCGTGTCGATTCTAGGTCAACGCATGGGTCGCCACGCTATTCCCCGCGTCATCCGGTGACGTATCCGTCTCGCGCGGCCAGGGCGCGGGCTGGGAGCGCGGGCGCGGGTGCGGGGTGCGGGCGCGGGGTGCGGGCGCGGAGTGCGGGTGCGTATCCGCGTGCCCGGCTGCGCGTGCGGGATCCAGCTCGAGCGCGCGTCAGCCGGACTCGACGAGCTCGCGGGCAGTGGTCTCGTCGACGATGAGGTCGGTGATGAGGTCGGCCGCGAGCGCGCCGCGGAGGCTCGCGAGCTTGGCCGGCCCGGAGACGACGCAGACTCGCCTCGGTGCGCGCCTGAGGATGCGGAAGTCCGGACCCGTGGCCCGGGCGTTCAGCGCGATGCCGTCGGTCGAGCCGTCGGCTCGGTAGAACACCGTCGCGACGTCGCCGACGACGCCGTCGCGGCTCAGCGACGAGTAGTCGGCGCGCTCGAGGTATCCGCCCTGGTACACATGGCTCGGCACCTCGGCGAACGGGGATCCGAGGCCGAAGACCGCGACGTCCATGCGCGCCTGCAGCGCGAGCAACCGCCGGGTGCTGCGTTCGCGCCAGAACGCCTCCTTGGTCGCGGGGTCGTCGAAGAACGCGGGGACCGGGAACTGCTGCACGTGCGCGCCGAACGCGTCGCCGAACCGGCGCAGGATCTCGCTCGCGTACACGATGCCTGTGGTGCGCACGTTGCCCGCGCCGTTCAACTGCACGATCTCGGTGTTGTGCGTGGGCTTCGGCACGAGATGCCGGCTGACCGCGCCCATGGTCGACCCCCATGCGATGCCGATCACCTGGTTCGAGTCGACGAAGCGGCCGAGAATTCGTGCAGCGGAGAGGGCGACCCGCTCGAGCCGGTCGACCTCGGTCACGTGGTCGGGCATCGGCACGACGTGGGCGGTCACGCCGTGCAGTCCGAGCAGATCCTGCTCGAGCCGGCTGGGGGAGTCGAGCGGCGAGTTGATGGTGATCTCGACGAGTCCGCTCTCGCGCGCGTGGCTCAGCAATCGGGAGACCGAGGACCGCGAGGTGCCGAGCTCGCGCGCGATCGCGTCCATCGTGAGGTCCTGCATGTAGTACAGGTGCGCGGCGCGGAGCGCCTCGCGGGTCTTGGGGCTCAGGGCTTCGCGGTCGCTCGGTCGGTCGGTCACGGGAGGGCCTCCTGAGCGGAATTGCACATATGTGCAGCTGACTTGAAAGGGCGTTCGGGGCGGTTCACCATGTATTCATCCACATCCGGGACCATCGTCGCAACCGCGCCGGGGAACCGGCCGAGACCTTGCGAAAGGACGAACGATGTCCTCACCGATGCCCCTCCCCGCCGACGACCTCGCCCCCGCAGCCGAGCGCGCGGAGGTCGCTGCGCTCAGGGCGGAGCCCGCCGCATCCGTCGTCATCATCGGCGGCGGCATCAACGGCATCGCGACGTTCCGCGACCTCGCCCTGCAGGGCGTGCCCGTCGTGCTCGTCGAGCGCAACGACTTCGTGTCCGGGGCATCCGCCGCGTCGTCGCACATGATCCACGGTGGCATCCGGTACCTGGAGAACGGCGAGTTCCGGCTCGTGAAGGAGTCTGTGACCGAGCGCAACGCGCTCATCAAGATCGCGCCACACTATGTCAAGCCGCTGCGCACGACCGTGCCGATCTTCTCCGCCTTCTCCGGCATTCTCTCGGCGCCGCTCCGATTCCTCACACACAAGGCCGGCAAGCCGACCGAGCGCGGCGCGCTGCTCATCAAGGCCGGACTGACCATCTACGACGCGTTCTCGCGCGACGGCGGCAGCGTCCCCCGGCACCGGTTCCTGGGTGCGACGCGCTCGCACGCCGAGCTGCCCGCCCTCAACCGCGGCGTCAAGTACACCGCCACCTACTACGACGCGAGCATGCACGACCCCGAGCGCCTCGCGCTCGACGTGCTCCACGACGGGCTCGCCGCCGGACCGCACGCGCGCGCCGTGAACTACGTCGAGGCCGTCGGCCTCGACGCCGCGGGCGTGCGCGTCCGCGACCGTGAGACCGGCGCCGAGTTCGACCTCGCCGCCGACGTCGTCGTCAACACCTCCGGACCCTGGACCGACCTCACGAACGCCGAGCTCGGTCGGCCCACGCGGTACATGGGCGGCACCAAGGGCTCGCACATCGTGCTCGATCACCCCGAGCTGCTCGCCGCGACCGGCGGGCGCGAGATCTTCTTCGAGCACGAGGACGGCCGCATCGTGCTGATCTACCCGCTCAAGGACCGGGTCATGGTCGGCACGACCGACCTCGAGCACGACATGCGTCAGCCGGCCGTCTGCACCGAGGACGAGGTGGACTATTTCTTCGACCTGGTCGCGCATGTCTTCCCCGACATCCGGATGGACCGATCGCAGATCGTGTACCGGTTCGCCGGGGTGCGGCCGCTTCCGCGTCACGACGACACGCAGCCCGGCTTCGTCTCACGCGATTACCGCATCGAGCGGGCGGATGTCGCGGAGCGCCCGGGAACCACGCTGCTGAGCCTCGTCGGTGGCAAGTGGACCACGTTCCGCGCGCTCGCCGAGCACCTCACGAACGACGTGCTCGGACTGCTCGGGCGGGAGCGCGTGCGTTCCACGGCCGGGCTCGCGATCGGCGGCGGCGCGGGGTACCCCGCGACCGACGACGCGCACCGCGTCTGGGTCGTCACGCACGGTGACGAGCTCGGGCGCGCCCGCGCCGAGGTGCTGCTCGAACGGTACGGCACCCGTGCCGAGGCGATCATCGCGGAGCTTGAGGGGACCGACGACGCGGTGCTCGCGCACCACGACGGATACACCCGGGGTGAGATCGCCTGGCTCGTCCGCAATGAGCGCGTCACGCATCTCCTCGACGTGGTGCAGCGCCGGACCAGCCTCGCCTTCACCGGCGCCGTGACCATGCCGCTGCTCGACGAGCTCACGGAGATCGCGGGCGACGAGCTCGGATGGGACGCCGGACGCCGCGCCGTAGAGGTCGCCGAGGCGCAACGCGTCCTCACCGAGGTGCACGGCATGCGCCTGGAGGCCGCCGTCGCGGCGTGACCCGCTGCCCTGGCTGGTGGACGAGCGCGCGACGGTCAGAGACACGCGTCCTCGTGCCTCGGGCGCTCCTCGACCAGCGCATGCCGTTGGTGGACCTGCGAGACCCACCCTGCTCGCGCGCTACTCGACCGGCGGCGGCGTCGGCTGCTCCGCGACGAGTCGCGGGCCCAGGACCGCCGGGAGCTGGGCGAGGCTCGTGACCTCGAGCACGCCGGATGCCTCGGCGTCGGCGTCGTCCTCGGCCGAGGGGCTGTCGCCGCGGCGGTTCAGCCAGACGCCGACGAGTCCGGCCTCGGCCGCGCCGATCGCATCCGTGCGGAGACGATCGCCCACGTAGGCGGCCGCCCGCACCGGGGTGTCGGCCGCGAAGACCTCGAGCGCGTGCCGGAAGATCGCGGCGTCGGGCTTGGTCACCCCGACCGCGCCCGAGGCGATGACATGCGCGAACCGACCGGGCAGGTCGAGCTGGACGAGTTTGGCGGTCTGGAAGTCCAGCTCACCGTTCGTGATGATGCCGAAGCGCACGCCCGGCAGGATCCTCGCGAGCTCGTCGAGCGCCGGAAGGGCGTCGTCGTGCAGCGCCCACGAGGCCCGGTAGTGCTCGAAGTATCGGGTGAACCATTCGCCCGCGGCCTCCGCCGCGAGGTCGTGGCCGTGGGCGGCGGCGAAGGCCGCTGCTCGGGCGCGGCGCTGCCCTTCGAAGGTCAGCGACCCGGCGAGGTACGCGTGGTAGTGCTCCTCCTCGAGGGCGTGCCAAAGGCGTCGGGCCTCGGCTTCGTCGCCGGTGTACGCGAGCTCGCGCATGTGGCTGACGATGCCGGCCTCGACGGCCTCGCGGTGCGCCATCAGCGTGTCGTCGAGGTCGAAGAGCACGACGCTCGTCGCCCGCCGCACCGCCGGCGGCTCAGCGGCGGCGGACGAGACCGACACGGTCGTAGACCTCCGCCAGCTTGCGTTCGGCGCGCTCCGCCGCCTTCTCAGCGCCGAACGCGAGGATGCGGTCGAGTTCGGCCGGGTCCTCCATCAATTCGAGCGTGCGTTCGCGGATCGGTGCGAGGCGCTCGACCACGGCGTCGGCGAGGTCTTTCTTCAGGTCGCCGTAGCCGCGGCCGACATACGCCGCCTCGAGCTCGGAAATGCTCCGACCTGAGACCGTCGCGTAGATGTCGAGCAGGTTGGAGATGCCGGCCTTGGCCTGCAGGTCGTACCGGATCTCGCGTTCGGCGTCGGTCACCGCGCTGCGGAACTTCTTCGCGGTGACCTTGGGGTCGTCGAGCAGCCGCACCAGACCGGCGTCGGAGGCTGCCGACTTCGACATCTTCGCGGTCGGGTCCTGCAGGTCGTAGATGCGCGCCGCTTCCTTCGGGATGTAGGCCTCAGGGATGCGGAAGGTGTCGCCGAAGCGTGAGTTGAAGCGACCGGCCAGATCGCGCGTGAGCTCGAGGTGCTGGCGCTGGTCGTCGCCGACCGGCACGAGGTTCGTGTCGTACAGCAGGATGTCGGCGGCCATGAGCACGGGGTAGGTGAAGAGGCCGACGGTGGTCGCCTCAGCGCCGAACCGCTGCGACTTGTCTTTGAACTGGGTCATCCGGCTCGCCTCGCCGAAACCGGTCATGGTACCGAGCACCCAGGCGAGCTCGGTGTGCGCGGGGACGTGCGACTGGACGAACAGCGTCGAACGCTCTGGGTCGATGCCCGCGGCGAGATACTGCGCCGCCGTGCGCCGGGTGCTCTCGCGGAGCGCCTCGGGCTCCTGCGACACCGTGATCGCGTGCAGGTCGACGACACAGTAGATCGGATCGACCTCGTCTTGCAGGGCGACCCAGTTCACGAGGGCACCGAGGTAGTTGCCGAGGTGGAGAGAATCGCTCGAGGGCTGCATGCCGGAGAAGACGACCGGGCGCGTGGAAGTCATTGAGTCAGGGTCCTTGGGGGTCAGATGGCGTAATCGACGACGACGGGGGAGTGGTCGGACCATCGCTGGTCGTAGGTCTCGGCTCGATCGACCCGGTACGACACGACGGTCTCGGCGAGCGCGGGTGTGGCGAGCTGATAGTCGATGCGCCATCCCGCGTCGTTGTCGAACGCCTTGCCGCGCCACGACCACCAGGTGTATGGGCCGGGGACTTCGCCGGCCATCCGGCGGCCGACGTCGACCCAGCCGAGCCCCGCGCCCGCATTCTGACGCTCGTCGCCTTCGGCGCCGACGAACCGGTCGAAGTACGCCCGTTCCTCCGGGAGGAACCCGGCTCGTTTGACGTTGCCCTTCCAATTCTTGATGTCGAGGGTGCGGTGGCCGACGTTGAGATCTCCCATCACCACCGCGAGCTCGCTGTGCTCGGCGAGCTGGGGGAGTCGCGCCTCCATCGCGTCGAGGAAGCGGTACTTCTCGACCTGCTTCGGGGTGTCGACCTCGCCTGAGTGCACGTAGGCGCTCACGACCGTCACGATGCGGTCGCCGACCTCGTAGTCGGCCTCGAGCCACCGGCCCGCGGTGTCGAAGTCGGTCGTGCCGAGCTCGACCCGGTGGATGTGCGCCGCACTGCGGCTCGCGATCGCGACGCCCGCACGCCCTTTCGCGGTCGCGGGATCGTGCAGCACGTCCCACTCGTCGCCGAGCAATGCGGTGAGGTCATCGGTCGAGGCGCGCACCTCTTGGAGCGCGAGGATGTCGATGTCGCTGGCCTCGAGCCACTCACCCATGCCACGCCGGAATGCGGCGCGCACCCCATTCACGTTGGCTGTGGCGATGCGGAGGGGCGTGTCTGGCATGAATTCGATCCTACGGGCTGCCGCTGACATCCTTTCGCGCGCTCCAACCGGTCCGCGACCCGTTCCCCGGCAGCGGAGCCGGAGGGGCTGCGGTGGTCTCGGTCTCGAGCTCTGCGAGCTCAGCCTCGGCTCTGGTCAGCCGTCGTCTGGCGATCGGGCGGGCGAACCAGTTCGCGGCATCGAGCTCCTCACGAGACATCCGCACCCTGACCTTCGCCGCCACCAGCAGGGCCTCCTGCTCACGCCGGCGCCGCTCAGCTTCGAGCTGTTCGGGCGTCAGCCGGCGGAGCGACTCGTTCGCGTCGGCCGCCTCCACCGCGATCCACGCGGCCGCGACGAGGATGACGATGCTCGTGAGCCGGAACCAGAGCAGCAGTCCGATGAACACCGCGAACGTGGCCAGCAGGGGGTTCTTTCCGGCGCCGGTGATGAGCAGCCCGCCGAAGAGCTGCAACACCGAGAGGCCGGCCGACCCGAGCAGCGACCCCACCCACATCCGACGCCACGGCATGGCCGCGCCCGACAGGAAACGGAAGAGCACCGCGAGCGCACCCGTGTCGATCCCGAACACCACGATGAGCGCGCCAACCTGGACGATCGTGCTCGACCAGCCGGAACCGGGATCCCAGCCGAGCGTGCTCACCAGCCAGTCGAGCAGCGATGTGGTCACGAGTGACAGCACGGCCGCGACGAGCAGCACCGCGCCGAACGCGAATCCGACGAGGAAGTCCCGCGTCTTCAGCAGGAGGTAACTCCGGTCGTCCTTCGGGAGTCCGAACATCGACCGCACCGCCATGCGCGCGTACGTGATCCAGCTGATCGCGGTCCAGACCAGGCCACCGAGCGCGACCGCACCGGTGAGGCCGAACAGACTCGTCGAGGTCTGCGCGATCTGCTGCAGTTGCTGCTGGTCGATCACGCCGTCGTTACCGATGAGGCCGGGGGCATACGTGTTGACGAGCGTGATGAATGCGTGCAGGGCGTCCTCGTCGCCGGTGAGCCAGATGCCCGCGATGGCGAAGACGACGTACACCGCGGCGAACACTGCGAAGAGCGCCTGGTAACTCATGCCCGCCGACAGGATGAACCCGTTCTGCGCGAGGAACCGCCGCCACACCCGCACGGGGAAGAACGCGAGCGTGCGCTGCGTCAGCGAGTTCACCCGCTGGATCTGCGGGTCGAATCGCTCGCGCCAGTCGTCGATCCGCTCCTTGGCGTCGCGTCCGGCGTCAGTGAGCTGGTCGCGCACGCGGTCGGCTCGCGTGGTGCGCCGGTCGTCATCACCGGTGCTCGGGTACCGGCTCGGGTCGTCGCCACGTCCAGGATCGCCCACAAGGTCACGATACCGAGGTGCGGACGACGGTGACGGATGCATCGGGCGGCACCCGGTCGGCGGTGCCCCCACTTCGGGGGACGCGCTGCGCAAACCCCCAGGTCAAAGGTCAGATCCACTCAGACCGCACCCCCCGTACTGGTGACAGTGAGGATCTGTCGACTTGCGCCGGCAAGGAGTTGACTCGGGGGTGCCGTGCACCCGAGATGCCCCTGAGAGTGCCGATGTGTCCGTGACGATCGCAAAGGCTCGACGATGTTCCTCAATACCCCGACCGACTCCGACCCAGACCCGACTACGCGATCGCGCCGGCGCGGCCGGCGCCGCACCGGCCTCGCCGAAGGCCTCGCCGCGGTGACCGTGGGCGCCCTCATCGCGCTCGGCCTCCCGATGCTCGCGGCGGCCGAGGAGAATCCCGACCCGGCGGCCGTCGCCGAAGCCCTCACGACCGAAGAGACGCCGAGCACGCCACCCGAGGCGCCGCCGGCCGAACCGCCGGCGCCCGAGCCGGCCGTCCCCGAGGCGCCGCCGGCGGAGACTCCGGCAGCTGACACCCCGCCGGCGGCCCCGCCCGCGGACACGCCCCCTGCCGAGCAGGCTCCCGCCGAAGCGCCGCCCGCCGACGCGCCCGTGACCCCGCCGGCAGTCGCCCCGGCCGACGCGGGCACGACCAGCGCGGCTCGCTCGGCTCCGCCGTCCCGCGGTGATCACGACGATGATGACGATGACGATGACGATGATGACGACCACCCATCGTCCGGGTCGTCGCATCTGCAGTTGTCGAAGGCGGTCTCGAGCGTGCTGGCCCTTGGTGACGCTGGCTGGCGGGTCGAATACACCGTCACGGTGAAGAACCCGAGCTCGTCCAAGACGACGTACGACCTGAACGATTCGCTCGAACGCTTCGGCGGCGGCATCCGGATCGATGCAGCGGAGTGGACCGGTCCTGGTGGGACGCAAGGGCAGTGGTCGGGCCTGCCGAGCGGGCTGGAGACGCCACTCGCGAACGACGTCCAGATCCCGGCCAAAAGCACCCATGTCTACAACGTCCGTGTCTTCGCCACCGTGACGCAGCAGTCCTTCGACTCGGACACCTGGCGATGCAACGATCGCGAGTGGAAGCGAGGCGGCTTCCGCAACACGGCCGTGCTCGCCTATGGGAAGCACCGCGATTGGCGAACCGCGACGGCATGCGGCGAGCCCGAGGTCGCCGAGCTCACGCTCGTGAAGCACGTGGACAACACCCCGCTCGAGGGCCTCGCGGTCGACCCCGCCGAGGCGTCCGACTGGCTGCTCATCGCCGAGACCGTCGGGCTCAACCCCCAGCGTGTCGAGGCCATCGGCAATGAGGACGGCGTGAGCCTGATCGTCGCGGCCGACACCTGGAACCTGAGCGAGATCGCCGCACTGGACTCGACGAGTCCGCTGGTCCCGGACTGGTACGAGGCATCGGACTGGTCGTGCGGGCGTACCACCGTCACCGACGGCGCCGTCACCCTGAAACCCGGCCGCAGCGTCACCTGCGAGATCACGAACACCGCGACGCCAGACGTCGAGCTCGAGGTCGTCAAGGGTCACCAGCTTCCGCCCGGGAGCGGCGATGCCGTCGAGGCCGGAGACTCCTTCGCATGGGAGATCACGATCCGGAACATCGGCATGCCCGTCACGGGTATGACGCTCGGCGACCTCATCGACGACCAGCTCGAACAGACCGGGCCTGCGACGTTCGATCCGGCCGCGGGCTGGACGCAGGTCTCGGAGGTGACCGACCCGGAGTTCTACGCCACGTTCGAGGGATCCTTCGACACCGGTGACGTGGTGACGGTCTTCATCCCGGTCCGGATGCTGGAACCGGCACCCGTGGACACGCCGCCCGTCGTCGGACCTGACGACCCCGCTCCGGTCCTCCCGCCGCTGGACGAGTCCACGCTTCCGAACACGGCGTGCGCGGGGGTGTCCGGATGGGTTGCCGCACCGTGGTGCGACGATGACGACATCCCGGTCAAGCGCATCGACGCCGGCGCGTACGTGCGCTGCGTGAACGACGTGCCGTGGTTGTACTACTCGATCCAGACGACCGAGTCGGTGCCTCCGGGTCCGGTGACGGTGACCTGGACGTCGGCTGACGGCACCCTGACGAAGCAGGAGACCATCCCGGCTGATGCACTCACCGGACGTCTCCTCTGGCCGGGTGCTGCCGTCGATGCGAACGGCATCCCGTATCAGTGGCCGGGCTGGCGCCCGCTCACGGAGCAGGACCTCGTCAGCCCGCCCGTGCCGGGCGAACGGTTCCTCGACCTGATCCTCGATGAGACGGTGCCGACGTACGCGTGGCGCGACATGGAGAACCCGGCGAGTATCACGTTCACCGTGAACCCGTCGCAGACCGTGCTCGCCCTCTACCCGCAGGCGACACCGAGCTGTGAGATCGAGCGGCCGGCAGAGCTGGTCATCGACAAGACCTCGTCGGTCACGAATGCGGCGCCCGGCTCGAACTTCTCGTACGAGCTGCAGGTGTCCTCGGTCGGGACCGGGGCGGCTGAACCCGTCGAGCTCGTCGACGAGATCCCGTCCGACCTTCGCGTCGACTCCATCGCCACGGCGCCGGAGCCGGCCTTCCCCCGGTGGGAGAACTGCGCGGTCACCGGGCAGAACAGTGCGGGGTACGGCGGCACGCTGCGGTGCAGCCCGCTGGGGGTCCTCGGGCCCAACCTGCCGACGGCGCCACCCGTCACGCTCTCGGTGCATCTGAACGAGCGCACCACCGCGACGAGTGTCGTGAACACCGGTGAGGTGTGCTGGGGCGAA
>Ga0180223_1000674_pt1 | contig 37688 bp, 37 predicted proteins | sample eDN5th30CKraftOP_FD_151337 | JGI IMG/M metagenome (GOLD analysis project Ga0180223, IMG submission 151337) | Enriched Organic Plus compost microbial communities from Emeryville, California, USA - eDNA 5th pass 30_C Kraft OP (version 2) (version 2) ... | reverse complement strand
ACAGGGGCGCGATGTGGCGCGGAGCCCGAGCGCCCCGGGTACCGCGGAGCCCGAGCGCCCCGGGTACCGCGGAGCCCGAGCGCCGCGGGCACCGCGCCCGGGGCATCCGCTGGCGCCTACAGGAACCGCGTGTACGCCGGGATCGTCAGGAACGTCGGGAACTCGGGCTCGAGGGCGACGGACCGGAAGACCGAGATCGCGTCGTCGAACCGGTCGCCGTCGGTGCGGGGCAGCTCCGCGACGGCGGCCGCCATCAGACGCACGATGCTCGTCTGATCGATGCGGGTCCCCTCGGCGGTCACGACGTTCTCGTGCAGCCACTGCCAGATCTGCGATCTCGCGATCTCGGCGGTCGCCGCATCCTCCATGAGGTCGTCGATCGCCGCGGCACCGGTGCCGCGCAGCCACGACTCCAGGTAGCGGATCGCGATCGAGATGTTCGAACGCACCCCCGCCTCGGTGATCTCACCGTCGGCCGAGGAGAGGTCGAGCAGGTCGGCGGCCGTCACGTGCACGTCGTCGCGCAACCGGTCGAGCTGGTTCGGCCGCTCCCCCAGCACCGCGTCGAACTCGGCCCGCGCCGTCGGGATGAGGTCGGGGTGGGCGACCCAGGTGCCGTCGAATCCGTCGGTCGCCTCCCGACGCTTGTCGGCGGCGACCCGCTCGAGCGCCCGCTCGGTGATCTCTGGACGGCGCCGGTTCGGGATGAACGCGCTCATGCCGCCGATCGCGGAGGCACCGCGACGGTGCGCGGTCGCCACGAGCAGCTCGGTGTAGGCGCGCATGAACGGCACGGTCATGGTGATGTTCGCGCGGTCGGGCAGCACCCATCGCCGCCCACGGCACCGGAATGTCTTCACGATCGAGAAGATGTAGTCCCAGCGTCCGGCGTTCAGCCCGGCGCAGTGCTCGCGCAGCTCGTAGAGGATCTCCTCCATCTGGAACGCGGCCTGGATCGTCTCGATCAGCACGGTCGCACGGATCGTCCCGCGCGGGATGCCCAGCGCGTCCTGCGCGAACACGAAGATGTCGTTCCAGAGCTTCGCCTCGCGGTACGACTCGAGCTTCGGCAGGTAGAAGTACGGGCCGCGGCCGGCCGCGATGAGCGCACGGGCGTTGTGGAAGACGTAGAGCCCGAAGTCGACGAGCGAACCCGACGCGTGCATGGCGCGACCGGCACGGTCGCGGAACTGCAGGTGCTTCTCCACGAGGTGCCAGCCGCGCGGCCGCATCACGATCGTCGGCGTCTCGGCCGCCGTGACCCGGTACGGCTTGCCCTCCGGGCTCGTGTACTCCAGGCGTCCCCGGACGGCGTCGAGCAGGGTCAGCTGGCCCTCGATGACGTTCGACCAGGTCGGGCTCGTGGCGTCCTCCTGGTCGGCGAGCCACACCTTGGCGCCGGAGTTCAGCGCGTTGATCGCCATCTTGCGGTCGGTGGGGCCGGTGATCTCGACCCGGCGATCCTCGAGCCCCGGCCCGGCCCCCGCCACGCGCCACGACGCGTCCTCCCGGATTCCGGCGGTCTCGGGCAGGAAGCGCGGGTCGCGGCCGTTCGCCGCGTCGACGCGTCCCTGCAGCCGGACGGCCAGCAGGTCGTGCCTGACGTGCGCGAACCGGTCGTGCAAGTCGGCGAGGAACGCGAGCGCCTCAGGGGTGAGGATCTCGTCGTACCGTTCGCCGAGCGGCGCGGTCACCTCGATGCGGGGGCGGACGGTGCGGAAGCTCCCGGTCGTGGGGCGCGGCTCCTCGCGACGGCGAGCGGATGCCTCGGCATCCGTCCGCTCGATGGTCAGCGTGTTCATGGTCTTCTCCTTGCGACGTCGCTCGTCGACGAGCGGGGTCAGTGCTGGAACTGGTCTTCCTCGGTCGATCCGACGAGGGCGAGGGTGGCGCTGTTGGGGTTGAGTGCCGTGGCGATGCGGTCGAAGTAGCCGGTGCCGACCTCGCGCTGGTGGCGCGTGGCGGTGTAGCCGGAGGCCTCCGAGGCGAATTCCGCCTCCTGGAGTTCGACGTACGCGCTCATGTGCCGCTCGCTGTAGTCCTTGGCGAGCGTGAACATGGAGTGGTTGAGGGCGTGGAAGCCCGCGAGGGTGATGAACTGGAACGCGTAGCCCATGGCCGCCAGCTCGCGCTGGAAGCTCGCGATCTGCGCGTCATCGAGGTGGCGCTTCCAGTTGAAGGACGGCGAGCAGTTGTACGCCAGGCGCTTGCCCGGGAACTTCGCGTGCACCGCCTCGGCGAACCGCCGTGCGAGGTCGAGGTCGGGTTCGGCCGACTCGACCCACAGCAGGTCGGCGTACTCGGCGTACGCGAGGCCACGGGCGATGACCGGCTCGATCCCGTTCTGCACCTCGTAGAAGCCCTCGGCCGTGCGCTCCCCCGTGACGAACGGCCTGTCGCGCTCGTCGTGGTCGCTCGTGAGCAGGGTCGCGGCGAGGGCGTCGGTGCGGGCGATGATGATCGAGGGCACTCCAGCCACGTCGGCGGCGAGGCGCGCGGCGTTGATGGTGCGGATGTGCTGCGACGTCGGGATCAGCACCTTGCCGCCCATGTGCCCGCATTTCTTCTCGCTCGCGAGCTGGTCCTCCCAGTGCACACCCGCCGCGCCGGCCTCGATCATCTGGTGCATGAGCTCGTAGGCATTGAGCGGGCCGCCGAAGCCGGCCTCGGCGTCGGCGACGATCGGCGCCATCCAATCGCGCCCGTCGCTGGCCTCGATCTGCCCGGCACGCAACAGCGCGTTGTTGATGCGTCGCACGACGGCAGGAACCGAGTTGGCCGGGTAGAGCGATTGGTCGGGATAGGTCTGGCCGCTGAGGTTGGCGTCCGCCGCGACCTGCCACCCGGAGAGGTAGATCGCTGAAAGGCCCGCGCGGACCTGCTGCACGGCCTGATTCCCCGTGAGTGCGCCGAGCGCCGCGGCCCAGTTCGGGTCGGCCATCGGTTCGAACGCCGTGCCGGTGTTCTGCTGGATCGTCTGCCACAGCTTCTCCGCGCCGCGTCGCGCGAGCGTCCGCTGCTCGCGGACGGGGCCGCGCAGCGCGACGACGTCGTCCGCGGTGTAGTCGCGGCGGATGCCGTCCCAGCGGGCGTCGGCATCCCATTCGAGCTGGAGCTCGGCGGCCGTCTGCGTCTGGTCGCCGGGTCGGTGCGTGCTCATGGGAAGGCTCCTCGTGATCGGTGCTGCAGTGGCGGACGTCGGTGCCCGCGACCTGGTGCGACCAAGCCTCCGTCGCCCGAACCGCCGTCGAGCCGGATTTCTCGGGAGAAGTTCCGCGGTTGTTCTGCCCCGCGGAAAAGTTCGCGAGCGTCGCCGAGTCCCTCGGTCGAAGGCGTACCGTGAGCGGATGGCGCGCATGCACGAGGACGAGGTGACCACGGATGCGGCGCTCGTCGAGCGGCTCATCGCCGCCCAGTTCCCCGAGTGGGCGTCGCTCCCCGTCGCGTGCGTCGACTCCTTCGGCACCGACAACGCCATCTACCGGCTGGGCGACGAATGGTCGGTCCGCCTCCCCCGCGTGCCCTGGGCGGTAGCGCCCCTGGAACGCGAGTTCGCCTGGCTTCCGCGCATCGCCGAGCGGCTTCCGGTCGAGGTGCCGGTGCCGGTCGCGCTCGGCGCCCCCGGGCCGGGATTCGCGTGGCCATGGACGGTGTGCCGTTGGCTCGAGGGCGATCACCCGGAGGCCGCAGACCGCGCCTCGGCCGAGGCATCCGCCCAGGTGACGCTCGCGCGGGACCTGGCTCGGTTCGTGCGCGCCATGCGTGCGCTGGACCCGGCTGGCGCGCCGATCACCGCGTGGCCACGCCCACTTCCCGACGAGGCCGACCTTGTGCTGGCGGAGCTGGACCTGCTCGGATCGGAGCGGGTCGCCGCCCTCGCCATCTGGGAGGAGGCGGTCGCCACCCGGTATGACGGGCCGCCGACCTGGATCCACGGCGACCTGGCGCCCGGCAACCTGCTGCTCCGCGACGGACGCCTTTCGGGCGTGCTGGACTTCGGCACGATGGGCGTCGGCGATCCGGCGAGCGACCTGCGCGTCGCGTGGAATCTGTTGTCGCGGCAGGCGCGGGCCACGTTCCGTGACGAGGTCGGGGCGGACGAGGCGACCTGGACCAGGGCCCGCGGCTGGGCGCTCCTGCAGGCCGTCGCCCAGCTGTCGTACTTCGGCGAGCGGCATCCGAGGCTGACCGCGAATGCACGGCGGGTGGTCGGCGAGCTCACGGCCGAACGGGAGGGCTGGGGCGAGCGGCCCGCGGCCGCCTCCCCAGGCGATGAACGGCCCGCGGCCGCCTCCCGAGGCGATTAGCGGCCGGCGGCCGCCTCCCGCACCCCGCACCACTCGGCGATGAACAGCGCGATCGACTTCGTGATGCGTCGCACCGATTCAATACTCACGCGCTCGTCGTACCCGTGGATCGCTTGCGAGACGGGCCCGTAGACCAGCGACGGGATGCCCGCGTACTGCGTGAACACCCGACCGTCGAGGTATCCGGGCGTCGTGAAGGACGCCAGCTCGGACCCGAAGACCTCCTGATGCGATGCCGCGAGCGCGGCCTCGGCGTCGCTTCCCTCCTCGAGCACGTAGCCCTGGGCGAAGAACCCGTTCCGGGTCGCGGTGGTGCGGATCGGGTTGCCGGCGTCGTCGACCGTGACGGTGGCGAGGTGCTCGGTGATCTCGCGCCAGGCGTCCTCGGCGGTGACGCCCGGGTACAGCGCGATGCGCAGGTCCATCTCGCACCACGCCGGCACGCTCGAGGCCCAGTCGCCGCCTGCGATCTTGCCCAGGTTGAGGTTGATCGGATGATCGAGGTCCTCGAAGTGGCGGTGGCTGCCCTGCTCCGCGTTCCACCGCTCCTCGAGCTCACGCAGCCGCGTGATGACGTGGTGCGCCGCGTCGATCGCGTTGAAGCCCGACGACATTTCACGCGGGTGGGTGGGGTTGCCCGCCACGCGCACCGTGAACCAGATGACCCCGGTGTTCGCCCTGACGAGCATGTCCTCCTCGGGCTCGGGGATGAGCACGGCGTCCGCGACGTACCCGCGCTGCAAGGCCGACAGCGAGCCGTTGCCCGTGCACTCCTCCTCGACGACCGACTCGAAGTGCACCCGACCCGTCGGTTCGAACCCCGCGGCGCGCAGCGCGTCGTACGCGAACAGGTTCGCCACGAGCCCGGCCTTCATGTCGCCGCTGCCCCGACCGTAGAGCCAGTCTCCGTCGATGCGCGAGTCCCACGGCGACGTCGCCCACTCGCTCTCGGGCCCGGTCGGGACCACGTCGATGTGCCCGTTGAGGATGAGCGATCGCCCGTCCTCGGACGCCGGCCGGAACGTCGCGACGACATTGTCGACCTCGTCGTACGAGACGGCGACGATGCCGGCGCCCGGGTGTGCCGCGATCTCGTCGGGATCGAGTTCCCAGCGGTCCACGTCGAGTCCTCTCGCGGCGAACGCGGACGCCATGAGGTCCTGTGCGCTGCGTTCCTCGGTGCGAAGAGAGGGGTGCCGCACGAGTTCCTGGGTGAACGCGAGCTGCTCGTCGAAGCGGGCGTCGACGGCCCGGAGGATACGGTCGCGGGTGGTGGGGTCGATGGTCATGGTGCCGCCTTTCAGCGCGTGGTGGTGGTCGCGACCTCGTCGCGGATGCGGAGCCGCTCGCCGATGAGTCCACCGAGTGCGGTGACGAGGGAGATGGCGATCAGCAGCAACGCCGCCGACCAGGATTGGTCGCCGCTCACGGCGAGGAACGCGGTCGCGATGAGCGGGACGAACCCGCTGATGGCGCCCGCGAGGTTGTACCCGAGCGCCACGCCGCTGTACCGCAGCCGCGCGGGAAAGAGATCCGACAGCAGCGCGCCGGTGACGGCGTACGCGAGCGTGATGAGCATGATGCCGATCGTCACGGCCGCGACGATCGCGAACGCGCTCGTCGTGTCGATGAGCCAGAACAGCGGGAATGCGGCGAGCGCGGTGAGGACCGACCCGACGAGGGTCATCCGGCCAGGGCCGAACCGCTCGGAGAGGCGCCCGCCGATGACCGTCATCGGGATCTGGAAGACGGCGGCCACGAGCGTCGCGCTGACCATGACACCTCGGTCGACGCCCAGCGTGTTCGATCCGTAGCTGACGACGAACGTGGTCATGATGTAGAACCCGCCGACGCCGAGCATGGCCGCGGCGATCGCGACGAGGAGCCGGCCCCATGCGGTCCGGAACACCTCGAGCGCCGGCACCTTGGCCCGCTCCTCCTGCGCCACGAGCTGCGTGAACACGGGCGACTCCTCGACCTTGAGTCGGATGTAGAGGGCGATGCCGAGCAGCGGGAACGCCGCGAGGAACGGCAACCGCCAGCCCCACGCGTCGAACGCCTCGGCGGGCAGCAGCAGGACCAGCGCGAACGCGCCCGACGACAGCAGGGTGCCCACCGGCGACCCGATCTGCACGAGCGCGGCGAACCGACCGCGGCGCTGCACCGGGGCGTGCTCGACGGCGATCGTCACCGCGCCGCCCCATTCGCCTCCGACCGCGAGCCCCTGCACGAGACGGAGCACCGCGAGCATGATGGGCGCGGCGATGCCGACGGCGAGATAGTCGGGCAGGACGCCGATGAGCCCGGTCGCGACGCCGATCATGATGATCGTCACCAGCAGCGCGGGCCGCCGGCCGAAGCGGTCTCCGATGATGCCGAAGATGAAGGCACCGATGGGCCGGGCCGCGAAGCCCACGCCGAACGTCGCGAAGGCGGCCAGCGTGGCCGCGGTCGCGTCGAGCTCGGTGAAGAACAACCGGTTGAACACGAGCGCGGCCGCGGTGCCGAACAGGAAGTAGTCGTACCACTCGAGGGCGGTGCCCACGAACGCGGCTCTGGCGATACGGCTCGCCTCCCGCTCGCTCACGTCGATGGGCTTCGGGGCAGTGTGTTCTGCTGAGGTCATGTCGGCTTCTTCGAATCTGGTGGCAGCGACGGCCACGTCGGGGTGACGCCGGTGGCGCCACGCAGGGTTCCCCCATCCTCCGCAGTGCTTCCGCACTGAGGCAATGCGCTTGCGCCCACGTTCTCCGCGCCTAGAGTGTGCACATGCACACGCAGACCCTGCCGGAGTTGGCGCGTCGGTGCCACGCCGAGCTCACGGAGTCGGCCGCCTTGTACACGCAGGACGTGCGCCTGCTGCCGGGCTACGCGCAGGCCGCAGTGACCGACGACGAGCTGTACCGGACGGCGTGGACGACCCTCGATCTGCTGCTCCGGCTGCTGTCCGGCGAGGAGGTGGCCGACGAGCTCGGCGAGGTCTCCGACGGCATCGGCCGGCGGCGCGCCCGACAGGGGCTCGCGCTCGACTCGCTCCTGCGCGCGGTGCGCATGGATTTCCGGTTTCTCTGGCAGGCGCTCAGGGGAAAGGCAGGCCCGGCCGAGCTGGTCGCCCTCTCCGACGAGGTGGCGACCATCTGGGACGCGGTCGAGCTGCACACGAGCCGACTGCAGGCCGCGTACATCGAGGAGCTGTCGCAAATGAACCGGGAGCTGGAGATCGAGCGCGCGTCGCTGTTGCGCCGCATGCTCATGAGCGAGACCCCGGACCGTGCGCAGCTCGAGCACGTGGCCTCGGCGTTCGGGCTGCCCATCGAGGGCCGACTCCGCGTCGTGGTCGTCAATCCGCGGCATTCCGCCGCGTTCCACCGGGCGCTGCGCCCCCTCGGGCTCCCGCTGGACGTGCACGCCGTCGACGGGGTCGAGTTCGCGGTGGTGGACGAGGCGCGGTACGACTCCGATGCCCTCAGCCGGCTCGAGCGACTGCCCGTCGGACTGTCCCCGGCCGGGAACAGCCTGCGCAGCCTCGCCGTGCTCTGGCGGATCGCGCGGCGCCTCGCCGAACACGTGCCGTCATCGACCGATGCCGCGACGATCGCCGGACACTGGGAGCACCTCGTGGGCGAGGGCATCGGCGAGAGCGCCGACCTGTTCCGGGCCGAACGGCTCGCCGACCTCGACGCGCTGACCGACGAACGGCGCGGACCGATCGTCGACGCGGTGCGCGAATACCTGCGGTCGGGTTCCGTCGCGGAGAGCTCGCGTGCCCTGTTCCTGCACCGGAACACCATGCTCAAGCGGCTGCAGCGGTTCGCCGAGCTCACCGGCCTGGACCCGTCGATCCCGCACGACGCGGGCACGATCCGGTTGCTGCTCGCCCGCTCCTAGCCGCCCCGGTCCGGCCGCGCAACCGGCTGACGGATGCCTCGGGCGCCGGCGTATCGTCGCGGCACACCGCACGATGCACTGAAGGAGCGCCATGACGAAGTACGGGTACAAGCTGGCCGCCGAGGGGTTCGGCCCGGGAGAGCTCATCCGGCAGGCCCAGCTCGCCGAGCAGGCCGGGTTCGACTTCGTGGAGATCAGCGACCATTTCCACCCGTGGCTCGACGTGCAGGGGCACTCGCCGTTCGCGTGGACCGTGCTCGGTGCGATCGCCGCGAAGACGGATCGCATCGGTCTGGCCACCGGCGTGACCTGCCCGACGGTCCGCTACCACCCGGCGATCATCGCGCAGGCCGCGGCCACGTTGCAGCTCGTCTCCGACGGCCGGTTCGCGCTCGGCATCGGAGCGGGCGAGCGCTTGAACGAGCACGTGGTCGGACGCGGCTTCCCCTCCGCCGACGAGCGCCAAGACATGCTGCGCGAGGCGCTCGAGATCATCCGACTGCTGTGGCAGGGCGGCTACCGGTCGTATCGCGGCGAGTTCCTCGACCTCGAGGACGCCCGGGTCTTCGACCTGCCCGACGAGCTGCCACGGATCATCGTCGCCGCCGGCGGACCGCAGGCGGCCCGCATCGCCGCCGAGCTCGGCGACGGGCTCTTCGGAACCGAGCCGAAGCCCGACCTGTTCGAAGCGTTCCAGGCGGCGGGCGGGACGGGGCCCGCCTACGGCGAGGTCGGCGTCGCCTGGGCCGAGGACGAGGATGCGGCGATCCAGCACGCGTTCGACACCGCGCGCTGGTCGCTCACCGGGTGGAAGGTCATGAGCGAGCTGCCGAACCCCGCGAACTTCGAGGCATCCGCCGCGCTCGCCCGCCCCGAGGACATGGCCGAAGCGATGCCGTGCGGCCCCGACGCGGCGAAGCACCTGACCGCCATCAGGGAGTACGAAGCCGTGGGCTACGACCACGTGGTGCTGATGAACAACGGGCCCGACCCCGACGGCTTCATCGAGTTCTTCGCTCGCGAGCTGAAGCCGGCGCTCGGCGCATAGCGGCGAGACCCGGTGCGATCTCTGATCGCACCGGGTCTCGACACGGCCGGAGGCCGCCCGCTGACTATTGCTGCCTGGCCTGCTGCGCCTCGTCCTTGACGTCCGCAGCTGCGCTCTTCCCCTCGTCGGCGACGGTGTGCGCGGCCTCGGTCGCCCGCTCCTTGACCGCCTCGGCGGCCTCTTTCGCGGGCTGCTTGAGGTGCTCGGCCGTCTCCTGCGCCACGTCCTTGACCTGGTCGACGAGCGGGGCCGCCGCGTCCTTCGCCTTCTCGGCCGCCTGCTGCTCGGCCCGCGTCGACGGGATCAGCGACGCGGCGAGCCAGCCGACGCCAAAGGCGATGAGCCCGACGGCGACCGGGTTGCCCCGCGTCGTCGACGCCACCTTGTGCGGCGCGTCCTTGACCGCCTCGCCCGCGTGATGCGCCGCATCTCCGACGTGTGACATCGCGTCGTGCGCCGAGCCTCCGGCGTCATCGGCAACACCCATGACCCTCTCCCTCAGTGTCGTGAACCCCTGACGCACCCGCCGCGTCTTACGGTCGACGATCTTCGACGGGTTCACCTTGTCGGCCAGTGCGTCCACGTCCTGGCCGAGATTCGCCCTCGTCCGCTCGATGTCGTCGCGGATCTCATCCGGATTGCTCATCGGTTCTCCTCATTCCTCTTCAACGTCTCCGGGATCTCCTTCAGGGTGTCCACCGTTTGCGGTGCGCCGTCGATCTCCTCGATCTCCTTCTTGCCCGTCATGGCGAGCACCGCCGCGACGATGCCCCAGATGACGGCCACGACGAGGCCCGACCAGGCGTTGCCGATCAGGTACCCGAGCGCCCACCAGACCGCGATCGACACGAAGACGAGCGCGAGCAGGCCCGCCACGCCGGCACCGCCGAACAGCCCCGCGCCCTTCCCCGCCTTCTTCGCCGACTCCTTCAGCTCGGCCTTCGCCAGCTCGACCTCCTGGCGGAACAGGGTCGACAGATCGCGCGACACCTCCTGCAGCAGCTCACCGAGCGATTCGCGCTCGGCCTGCCGCTCCGACGGGGTCTGCCGTTCGAACCCTGGCCTGCTCTCGCTCATCAGATCCCGCCCGTCTCCGGGGTCAGCCCGGTACCGCCGACCGCGCCTCCCGGCGTCGCCGGGTTGCCGATCGTGGTCGTTGCGGGAGGCTCGGTCGCGCGCGGTGGCGTGACCGGCGGCGCCGTCACCGGCGGGGGCGTGACTCCCGTGGTACCGGTGCCGCTGGTCCCCATGCCGCTGGTACCGGTGGTGCCCGTCGAGCCGGCGTAGCCGCGTGCTCCGCTCGTCACGGTCGCGCCGCCGGATCCGCCCGACGAGTTCGACTCGCCGGATGAGCTCGCGAGCGCCCTCGTCAGCCGCCCGGCGACCAGGCCGGCGCCGGCCGCGATCGCGAGAAAGACGCCGGGGCGCCGACGCGCGAAGCGCTTGACCTCCTCGAGCAGCGACGCGGGGTCGCGCTGGTCGAGCCATTCGCCGACCTGGCCGACCCGACGTCCCGCGTCCCGCACGAGACCGGCGGCCATGCCGGAACCATCCGAGCTGTCCGCCATCTGCTCGAACTGCGAGCCGACGTCCTTGATCCCGCTGGCGACCCGTGACTGCTGGTTCGCGGCCTGGCCGCGCAGTTCGTCGCCCACCTGACTCACGAGCCGCCGCGCCTGCGACTTCGTCTCGCCGGCGACCCCGCGGGTCTCGTCCTTCGCCACGTCGACGACGTGCTTGCCGGCCTCCCCCGCGTCGGCGGCGACGGTTTTCGCCTGCTCGCGAAGGTCGGATCCGCCGCCCCCGCCGGACGCGGTGCCCCGACCGGTCGCTCCGGAGCCGTAGGGATCGGATGAAAACGTGTTCGTCATCGTGTGCTCACTTCCTGTCTCCGGCCGGTTCGCGGCACGTGCGTGTCCGAGCGGATCGCCCGGCACCTGATCACCCAGCCCCCAAGGGGCGAACGGGCGTCTGCCTCGACCGGTTGTGCGATCACGCTAGGAAGCCAGTGGAAGGGACTACAGGCCCTTGCGGTGTGCGAGGACGGCGCGTATAACCGCGACCCGGCGTCGTCGAAGTGGCCAGAGCGCTCCGTTCAGAATTTTGTGAAAAGTTTCGTTTGTCTCCAGGCGCAGTCCGTGTGACCATCGACGCATGTCCATCGTCGAACCGCGGCCCAGGCCGGCCTCCGCCGCTCGCCCCACCGAGCCATCCGCCGCAGTGACCGACACGCTCGACGGCACCCCGGATGAGATCGACTCGCTCACGCTCGGCCGACGCATCCGCGATCGACGCATCGCCGCCGGCCTGACCCTCGGCGCCCTGGCCGAAGCGATCGGACGCGCTCCGAGCCAAGTCTCGGCGATCGAGAACGGCAAGCGTGAGCCGCGACTGTCCATGCTGCGCACGATCGCGGGCGCGCTCGGCACGACCGCCGACGAGCTGCTCAGGCCCGACGCGCCGAACGAGCGTGCGGCGCTCGAGATCGCGGTCGAGCGCGCCCAGCGCGGACCGGTGTTCAGGGCGCTCGGTCTCGAGCCGTTCCGGGTCGCGAAGTCGATGAGCGACCAGACCCTGCAGACCATCCTCGCGCTGCATCACGAGATCGACCGGCTGCATCGTGAGCGCGCGGCGACGCCCGAGGAGGCGCGGCGCACGAACGTCCAGTTGCGTGCGGAAATGCGCGCACGCGACAACTTCTACCCCGAGCTCGAGGCGCAGGCCGCCGAGCTGCTCACGGCCGTCGGTCACACGGGCGGGCCGGTGTCGCACCAGCTCATCGCCGATATGGCGAGCCACCTCGGGTATTCGTTGCACTACGTGGGGGATCTCCCGCACTCGACCCGGTCAGTGACCGACAAGCGGAACGGACGCATCTACCTGCCGACGGCACCGACCTCGTCGCGCGACTCGCGATCGCCGATCCTGCAGGCGCTGGCGAGCCACGCCCTCGCCCATGAGGAGCCGAGAAACTACGGCGATTTTCTGCGCCAGCGGATCGAGACGAACTACCTCACCGCCGCGATCCTGCTCCCGGAGCAGGCCGCCGTCCGGTTCCTCACCGAGGCGAAGAACCTGCGGCGGATCTCGATGGAGGAACTGCGCGACCATTTCGCGGTGACGTATGAGACGGCGGCCCACCGGTTCACCAATCTCGCGACCGCACGGCTCGGCATCCCGGTGCATTTCATGAAGGTCCACGAGTCCGGGACGATCATCAAGGCGTATGAGAACGACCGGGTGCGATTCCCCTCGGACGCGCTCGGCGCGGTCGAGGGCACGACGGTGTGCCGCAACTGGACGGCCCGCACGGTGTTCGACGTCACCGACCGGTTCAGCCCCTGGTATCAGTACACCGACACCCCGTCGGGGACGTTCTGGTGCACGTCGCGCATCGAGAAGGCGAAGGAGGGCGAGTACTCGGTGTCGGTCGGTGTGCCGTTCGAGCACGTCAAGTGGTTCCGTGGTCGCGAGACCCCGCACCGCGCGGTGTCGCGGTGCCCCGACGAGACCTGCTGCCGGCGTGCTCCGGCCGAGCTCGCCGAGCGCTGGGCGGATGCCTCGTGGCCGGCGGCGCGCACGCCCACGAGCCTGCTCGCGGCGCTGCCAACGGGCACCTTCCCCGGGGTGGACCAGACCGAGGTCTACGAGTTCCTCGAGGCGCACGCCTCACGCTGATCACACCAGCATCGCGATCATCGCGATATCGCGATATCGCGATCATCGCGATCAGGGAACGGTGCAGGTCAGGAGGCGATCGCGATGGTGGGGTCGTGGCGCACCGGAAAGTTGACGGAGCGGGCGATGAAGCAGACGTCGCCGACCTTGGCATGCAACGACTCGGCGAGCGCGGGGTCGCTCTCGGCCGAGATCGTGACGCGCGGACGCAGGGTGACCTCGCTGAACCGGCCGCCGCCACCCGGCTCCTCGACCATGGTGCCGATGGGGGTGTCCTCGTACTCGACCACGACGACGCCGGCCGTTGCGGCGAAGTGCAGGTACCAGAGCAGATGACACTGGGCGAGGGAGGCGACGAGCAGCTGCTCCGGGTTCCAGCGTGCAGGGTCGCCGCGGAACGCGGGGTCGGACGACCCGGGGATCGCGGGTGCGCCGGCAGCCGTCACGATGTGGTCGCGCCGGTACTCCCGGTAGCTGCGGGTGCCCGCGCCGTCGTTCCCGGTCCAGCTCAGGCCGAGCTCGTAGTGATGCTGCCGTGTCATGCCACGATCATGCCCGAGACCTGCGAGTGCCGCGATCACACGCCGTGCCGCGGCCTCGTTCCGAGACTTCCTCGATGTGGACCAGACCGATGTCTGCGAGTTCCTCGAGCCCCCTGACCACTGAGGCTCGAGCGGTTGACGATCACGACCCATACACCCCGAAGACGTAGACGAAGATGGAGAATAGCCCGGTCATCACCGCGAACACCGCGGATACGAGCAGGAGTGTCCGAGAAGAGAGCACCAGTTCACTTGCCACGGAGCTGACCACCACTGCAGGCAGAAGGAAGCTTCCCGCAATGAGGCTGACGTACATCACGTAACCGGCGTTGTCCAGGAACGATGCCGCGAAACACACCATGGCCAGTACCACCAGAACGACGCCTGCGTCCGCTACGGGGCCCGCGGGAGCGATCGGCCGCACACGTAGGAGCGAGGTTGCGGCTTCTCTCACCGCGCGAATCCCGACGGCTGCTGAGAATACTGCGGGGGTCGCCGCCGCAATACTGACGAGCGTTTCGACCCGCGCCGTGTTCGCCCACCAGATCGCCACCGCGGCGATCTCGAATAGGGACACAGTCACGCATCCAGCCGTCAAGATCCGAGACGCGACGAGAGGTTCTGGTCTGGCATCGGCGTGCGCAGTCACGGCACTGTCGCACTCACCTTATAAAAGTCCAGCGGGCAAACGAGATTTCCAAGCAAGCACTGGAATCCTTCGTTCTGTCGTCGCGACAGCGTCACCCACTCGCCGTATCCGGCCCGCTGCAGGACCGTCGAAGTCGATTCGTTGAGCTGCGCATACATCTCGTGCGCTGGCGCCCGGAAACGATAACCGTCAACAGCTACGGTGCCGCTCCGGTAGAACTCGACCCATTCACCGTACGTGATGGCGCCCGCGTAGTTCACGTCCCAGAGTTTGCATGCCGGATTACTGGAGGTGTGGCGAAGATACACGCGCGCGTAGGATCCCTCGTTTTCGGCGCTCTCGAACGTCATGTCGTCCATGTCGGCATACAGCGTGTTGATCAACTGCCCTTTTTCGTAGATCCGCGTTGGCCCGACCGACCTGAAGTGCATGAAACGCCAGCCGGCTCCCTCATCCCACGACACCGCTGTCATCATGAGCGTCCGGAAGTCTTTGAGTATCCCGAGCTGCTCGTCGGGAAACGGCATTCGGAACGACCGACCGTCGCCACCGAACTCGAATGCGGGGTTCAGGTAGTTGCATTGTGCGGCGGGAACTCGTTCTTCCTGGATGAACGTCTTGTGCATGAAGTTCGTCCACTGATACGTCGCGCCCTCGGCTCTTTCAGGTTGCCCCTCGTCGCCTGATATTGGCAAGCGGACGAGCCGCCGCGCGACTGATTCTCGGCCAATGAGCGCGCGCTCAGCCAGCTCCACCGAATAGGAGGCGCCCGGGGTGAAGTCTGCGACCCGAGCCACCCCGTCGTCATCGCTGCGCGCAACCCACCTTCCGTCGACGATCACGTCGAACGATTCGACAATGGGCCACAGGAAGGCGGCAGTCGACGGCGTGGTCGCAGTCACAGCCACGGGAGCCCACTCACCGTCTCGCTCCGCGATCGGAGCACCCTCCGAATACATCACGTCAGGTTCAGGTGGCGTTTCTGAGTAGCCCGGAGGGCCGGGAGTGACTCGACGCTCAGCATCAGCCAGGACCCGCTCTTGCATTTCATCTCGCGGCGGAGATGACTGAATCACCAACCGGACGAGGTCGCCTGATGCCGTGGTGCCGTTGATGACGGTCTCGCCGACGTCGTCCGCAGAGCGCACCGCCGATATCGGCCGCCCGGACTCCATCTGGTATCGACCGTTCAGCGCTGCTTTCACATCAACGAAGTCATCCTGAGCTTCACCGGCCGAAGCCGGGAGAACTGTGCCAGCCACCAAGGCGACTGCAAGAGAACCTCCCAGCACCACCCGCAGTGCGCGGCAGCGCCCAGTCCGCTGGGACACCTCTCGAACCGTTGTGCTCTGCATGCCCGCCCTCCCCGAATCTGATTCACGGACGGCGCCATGTTTCCACAGCCTTCCTACGTTTGCACGTTAAAATATTGCATAGTGTCATAGCGCAGCTGCGTCCCTCACCCGTTGAAGGGTCCGGGAGATGCGCACGCGCCACGCTGACAGTGACCGGCGATCAGCCGCCGAGCCGCGGACGCGTGGCCAGCGCCGGCGGGTGGTCGCCGTGGCGGTGCACGATCCGCCATGCGCCGTCCAGGCGCCGGTAGACGTGCGTCACCCGGATCGTGATCTCACCGGGATCGCCGCGATCGATGCGAACGACTCCGCGCTCGAACCCCACCGTGTACGCCGTGTCGTCGTCGACGTGCACGGTGTCGTACTCGGGCGCGAGCGCGCCGTCGCTGAACCGGCTCGCGACCCAGTCGAGGGTCGCCATCACGTCGTCGTGCCCCCGCTCGATCGTGCCGAAGGCCCCGAAGAGCGTGACGCGGTCATCGCGGGCCCAGCAGTCCTGATAGGGCCGCGGATCACCGGCGCCCATCGCGGCGAGCGCAGCCGCCGTGCGCCCGAGGGCGTCCTGGAACGAAGCGTCGGTCATCCCTCTGGTCTACCAGTGCGCGCCGAACGGCGTCGACCCGATCACCCCGAGGCCACGGCGCCGCCGGACGACCCGTCCGGCTGGGGCATCCGTTCGCGACACCGCGCACTGGCGCGAGGCGACGAGGTGCGACGAGGATGGGAGCACCCCCCTTCGACTTGGAGCCGCATCCGTGGGAACCACCGTCTTCGAACGACGCCGGCCGCCGGCGACCGTCATCGAGCACAGCCTCGCGCACACCGATCATCGGGTGTTCTGGCTCGACGATCTCCCCGACCGCCCGGCGCGCCCGGCGCTGTCGGGCGAGCACGTCGCGGATCTCACGATCGTGGGCGGTGGCTACACGGGCCTCTGGACGGCCGTGCTCGCGAAGCGCCGCGCCCCCGACGCCAGGGTGGTGCTCGTCGAAGGACGTACGGTGGGCTGGGCAGCCTCCGGCCGCAATGGCGGGTTCTGCGAGGCGAGCCTCACGCATGGTCGTGAGAACGGGCTGGCCCGGTGGCCCGAGGAGCTGGACACGCTCGACCGGCTCGGCCTGGAGAACCTCGACGCGATCGAGTCGGATCTGGCGTCCTGGGATGCCGATGCGGAGTTCGAGCGCGTGGGTGCGCTGGCCGTGGCCGTCGAACCGCACGAGGTCGAGTGGCTGCATGAGCTCGCGGCCGATGCTCGAGCGCGCGGCGACGAGTCCGTGCGGCTCCTCGACGAGCATGAGACGCGCGCGGCCGTGGCGTCGCCGACCTATCTCGGCTCCGTGTGGGAGACGCGGACCAACGCCCTCGTGCATCCCGGCAAGCTCGCGTCCGAGCTCGCTCGCATCGCCGAGGAGCAGGGCGTCGAGATCTTCGAGCATTCCCCGGTGCGACGCGTCGACACCCCGGGTTCGACCGGCGCGGTGGCCGTCGAGACCAGTGGTGGCCGGGTGTTGGCGCGGCACGCCGTGCTCGCGACCAATGTCTTCCCGGCGCTGCTGAAGCGCAACCGGCTGATGACGGTGCCCGTCTACGACTACGTGCTGATGACCGAGCCGCTCACGGCCGAGCAGCTCGCGTCGATCGGCTGGCAGGACCGGCAGGGCATCAGCGACCTGGCCAACCAGTTCCACTACTACCGGATGACGCGCGACGGGCGGATCCTGTTCGGCGGCTATGACGCGGTGTACCACTACGGTGGCCGGGTCCGGGCCTCGTATGAGGATCGTCGCGCGTCCTTCGAGAAGCTCGCGGCGCATTTCTTCACCACGTTCCCGCAGCTCGAAGGGGTGCGGTTCAGTCATCGGTGGGCGGGCGCGATCGACACCTCGACCAGGTTCTGCGCGTTCTTCGGCACGGCCCGCGATGACCGCGTCGCGTACGCGAGTGGGTTCACGGGCCTCGGCGTCGCCGCGACCCGGTTCGCGGGCGAGGTCATGCTCGACCTCCTGGAGCACCGCGAGAACGAACGGACGTCGCTGCGCATGGTCCGGGAGCGTCCGCTGCCGTTCCCGCCCGAGCCCGCGGCCTCGATCGGCATCAACGCGACGCGCTGGTCACTGGACCGCGCGGATCACGAGCGGGGCCGCCGCAACCTCCTCCTCAAGACCCTCGACGCACTCGGATTGGGATTCGATTCATGAACGACGCGCTCCACCTCATCGCCGGCCAGGTCACGGATGCCCCGGGCCTGCCGCTCACCCACGAACCCGTCGCGGCGGACCAGGTCGTCGCCGGGTCGCCCACGACCGGGTACGTGCGTCTCGACCGTGACGAGTCGACGGGCCGGACGGTCGGCGTGTGGGAGATGACGGTCGGCGCCATGCGCGACGTCGAGGCCGCCGAGGTGTTCGTGGTGCTGTCGGGCGACGCGACCGTCGAGTTCGAGGAGCCGGCGCTGCCGGCCATCGAGCTCCGGCCCGGCTCGATCGTCCGGCTCGAGGCCGGCATGCGCACGATCTGGACCGTTCGCGAGACGCTGCGCAAGGTCTACGTCGCGCCGTAAGCCCTCGGGTCGGCAGGGCTCCTGCGGTCACGTTCCGTGCGCAGCGCGGCTCCCGCGCGGGCGCGAGTCAGGCGACGGATGTCTCGTCGGCGGCGCCGACCGAATCCGCGCCTGGACCGGGCGGGACTCGGAACGTGCGGCGGAACCGCGCGAGCAGGTCGTCGCCGCCGACGAGTACGCCGACGGCCGGGGACCCCGGGTCGAACACGGTCAAGAACCGGGCCGTCTCGACGGTGAGCTCGAGCAGGTCGGCGGCGCCGGCCGCACCCTCGAGTCTGCGCCTCGGCTGCGGCAGCGCACCCGGGCCCACCGGGATGACATCGAGACGGCCCGCGTCGACCATCGCCGAGACGGACACGTCGCCCACGTGCAGCACGTACTCGGTGCGCGGCAGGGCGCGCGAGGCATCCGCCTGGAATGCGGCGCGCAAGGCGACGGCGAGCGCATCGGCCGTGAGCAGCTCGCCTTCGGCGGGCGCGCCGAGCGCCGCCCAGCCCCAGCGCTCGAGCTCGAGCACGACGGGTTCGAGCGCGCGCCCCAGCGCGGTGAGCTCGTATCCGCCGCGCACCGTGGGCACGCGGCGAATGACGCCCGCCTCCTGCAGCTCCTTGAGCCGGTCGCTGAGGATGTTCGTCGGGATCCTCGGGAGGCCGGACTTCAGATCGCTGTACCTGCGCGCCCCGGCGAGCAGGTCGCGGACGATGAGCAGCGCCCATCGTTCCCCGACCCGCTCGATCGCCCGCGCAACGCCGCTGTACTGGCCGAAGCCGCGCGCGGCGCGCGTTGCCATGCGCCTCCCCGATCAGGCCGGCGCGGGCGCGTCGGCCCCCTGCTGCGCGGCCCACGCCTCGGGACCCATCTGCGCGGCCTGCGGGTCCATGTACAGGAAGCTCAGGTTGTTGCCGTCGGGGTCGTCGAGGTCGCGCGAGTACATGAACCCGTAGTCCTGCGCCTCGCGTGGTTCGGTGCCGCCCGCGGCGAGCCCGCGTTCGAGCACGGCGTCGACCTCCTCGCGGGACGCGCGGCTGAGCGCGATGCTCATCTGCGCCTGCGAGGCGGGATCGATGATCTGCTTGTCGGTGAAGGTCGCGAAGTACTCGCGCGTGAGCACCATGAAGTAGACGTTCTCGTCGAGGACGACGCACGCGGCGTTGTCGTCGGTGAAGAGCGGGTTGATGGTGAAGCCGAGTGCGCTGTAGAACGCCTTCGCGCGCTCGAGGTCGCTCGTCGGGAAGTTCACGAAGATGCTGGTCGCGGTCATGGGATTCCTCCGGTGTTCGTCATCGTCATTCCGGGTTGCGACGCCCAGCTTGCTCTTTGCAAGTGAACTTGTCAATAGCAAGTAAGACGGGATTCATCGACCCGAGCTGCGTCGCACCAGCAGCGCCAGGTGCAACGCCGTCTGCGTCTCCCCGTCGTCGAGATCGACGCCCAGCAGATCCTGGATCTGCGCGAGCCGCTGATAGAACACCGACCGCGACAGATGCGAGGCCGTCGCCGCAGCCGTGCGGTTCGACGGGTGCGCGAGTACGGCGCCGAGCACGTCGAGCAGGTCGCCCTGCCGCCGCAGATCATGCTCCACCAGCGGAGCGAGCATCCGCTCTCCGTGCTCGAGCATGCGATGGTCATCGCGGAGGCTCGACACGAGCCGCACCAGAGGGCGGTCCGTCGTGCGCCGCACCCGAGGGCCGCGCCCGGTCGCGGGCACCGAGGAGCGCGCCAGATCGATCGCCTCCTGCAGCGACGCGAGGCCGGACTCGAGGCCGTCCCCCAACGCCCCGATCGCGAGCTCGACGTGCTCGGCCCCGTGCGGCGCCAGCGCGCGCGCGAATTCGCGCGCCGCGCGATCGTCGAAGTCCGCGCCCGCCGGCAACGACAACAGCACGGCCGTCACCGGCCGCCCGACGGGGTGCGGGACGGGCGCCGGCGCCGCGAGCGCGCGCCCGCGCACCGCGCGGGCCGCCGCATCCGCCTCACTCACGTCCAGCTCGACGCCCGTGACGACCACCCCCACCACCGACGCGCCGGTGAGCGGCAGACCCGCCGCCTCGGTCCGCGCCGTCGCGGCGGCGACGCCGCCGTAACGCCCGGCGAGCAGACCGCCGAGCAACCGCTGCCGACCGATCCTCGCCCACTCGTCCACGCCCCGATCCGCGAGCCGGCCGAGCGCCAGCGCGATGGCGCCCTGCTCGAGCACGGCCGCACGGCCGGCCGGGTGAGTCGGTCCCGGCAGCGCGATGAGGTGACCCCAGCGGATGCCTCGCGCCTCAACCGGCACGATGATCCAGCCTGCGTCGGGAGCTTCGCCCGTCCCCTCGGCGGCGGCGCGCCAGGCCGCGTGCGCGGAACGCGACCGCGCCTCCCAGCCCGCCAGCAGCTGTTCGGCACCCACGGGCGGCAGCTCGGCCGTGATGATCTCGTGCGCGAGGTTCTCCAGCACGACGGGCGCACCGAGGGTCTGCGCGAGTCGATGGACCACGAAATCCGCGGGTGAGCCGCGCAGCGCGAGCGCGGTGAACTCGGCGCGCACGTCGTCGCGCGCGCGGAGCGCGGCGGTCTGCTCGGAGATGATCCGCCGGTGCACGGCCTCCGTGAGCGCGACGAACTTCACCTCGCGGTGCAGCACGAGGAGCGCGAGGCCGTACCGACGAGCGGCCTCGACGATCACCGCAGGCACATACCGGTAGTGCACGCCGAGTTCCAGCACGAGGCCGGCGACACCCGCCCGCACCAGGCCGGCGATGAACGTGTCGAGCTCGGCCGGCTCCGCCGGCCACCCCGACCCCGTCGACAGCAGCAGCTCACCGCCGTTCAACAGGCGGGCGACATCGGCGCTGTCGGACACGTGCACCCAGCGCACGCGGGCTTCGAGCGCGCCATCGCCCGCGAGCACCTCCGGCCGACCCTCGGCGACCGCCGGAAGCGCGAGTACCTCGCGCACGGTGGGGTGGCTCTCCTCGACATCGCCCGCGTACGGACGATCCGTCCGGAATCCACCGTCTTCGCGACGCTCTGACACTCGATCGCCCTTCTGATGGCTGCAAGGCTGGGACATGTCAGCCTATACGGCGGCCGGTCGATCCGTCCGGTCCGCCCTTCCCAGTACTTCGGAGGGATCCGCATGAGCCTCATCCGCCACCACATCGCCGGCCAGGAGGCCGGGGCCGCAGAGCGCACCGGCCCGGTCTACAACCCCGCCACCGGCGAACGGCAGCACGACGTCGCGTTCGCGAGCACGGCCGAGGTCGACCAGGCCATCGCCGCCGCGAAGGCCGCGCTGCCCGGCTGGCGTGCGACGGGCCTCATCAAGCGCGCCGACGTGTTCTTCCGCCTGCGTCAGCTGCTCATCGAGCGTCAGGACGACCTCGCGGCGATCATCACCAGCCAGCACGGCAAGGTGCTCGACGACGCGAAGGGCGAGATCAGCCGCGGCATCGAGAACGTCGAGTTCGCCGCCGGCCTCGTGCACCTCCTGAAGGGCGAGCACGCCCAGCAGGTCGCGCGCGGCGTGGACGTGCACTCCGCCAAGCAGCCGGTCGGCGTCGTCGGCGCGATCACGCCGTTCAACTTCCCGGTCATGGTGCCGCTCTGGATGACCGCCTCGGCGATCGCGTGCGGCAACACCGTCGTGCTCAAGCCCTCCGAGAAGGACCCGAGCGCCTCGGTGTTCCTCGCGCAGCTGTTCGAGGAGGCCGGCCTTCCGGCCGGCGTCCTGAACGTCGTGCACGGCGACAAGGTCGCGGTCGACGCGATCCTCGACTCGCCCGAGGTCAAGGCCGTGAGCTTCGTCGGCTCCACGCCGATCGCCCGCTCGATTTACCAGCGCGCGAGCGAGAACGGCAAGCGCGTGCAGGCGCTCGGCGGCGCGAAGAACCACATGGTCGTCATGCCCGACGCCGACCTCGACGGCGCGGCCGACGCGGCCATCTCGGCCGCGTACGGCTCGGCGGGCGAGCGGTGCATGGCCGTGTCGGTGCTCGTCGCCGTGGGCGACGTCGCGGACACGCTCGTCGAGAAGGTCGCGTCGCGCATGGCGACGCTGAAGATCGGTGACGGCACGGATGCCTCCAGCGAGATGGGGCCGCTCATCACGCGCGAGCACCGCGACAAGGTCGCCTCGTACGTGACCGGAGCCGCCGCCGAGGGCGCGACCGTCGTGGTCGACGGCACGAAGCAGCAGTTCGACAACGACGGCTTCTTCGTGGGCGTCTCGCTCGTCGACCACGTGAAGCCCGGCATGAAGGTGTACGACGACGAGATCTTCGGACCGGTGCTCGCGGTCGTGCGTGTCGACAGCTACGACGAGGCCGTCGAGCTCATCAACGCCAACCAGTTCGCCAACGGTGTCGCGATCTTCACGCGAGACGGCCGCACCGCCCGGTCGTTCGAGATGGACATCGAGGTCGGCATGGTGGGCGTGAACGTGCCCATCCCCGTGCCGGTCGGCGCCTTCTCGTTCGGTGGCTGGAAGAACTCGCTGTTCGGCGACTCGCACATCTACGGTCCCGAGTCGATCCACTTCTACACCCGGTCGAAGGTCGTCACCTCGCGGTGGCCGAACCCGTCCGAGTCGCAGATCAACCTCGGCTTCCCCAGCAACCACTGACCCCTCTCGCCGGTCGAGGAGCGACGCGTCTCGAGACCCCTTCCCGGGTCTCGAGACGCGTCCTCGCTCATCGCTCGCTTCTCGACCGGCGGACCCCAAGGAGCATCCGATGACCGACACTTTGACCGACGCGCCGGCATACACCGACCGGCACGGCGCGACCCACACCCTCCCCGACGCGGCCGGCGACGCGCAGGTGCGTGCTGACGACCGTGGCCACGTCTTCCACTCGTGGAGCGCGCAGGCGCTCATCGACCCGCTGCCCGTGGCCGCGGGCGAGGGCTCGACGTTCTGGGACTACGAGGGCAACGCGTACCTCGACTTCAGCTCGCAGCTGGTGAACCTCAACCTGGGCCACCAGCACCCCGACCTCGTCGCCGCCATCCAGCAGCAGGCCGGGCGCCTGGCGACGATCCAGCCGTCGATGGCGTCGGACGTGCGGGGCGAGCTCGCGCGCCGCATCGCCGAGGTCGCCCCCGCGGGTCTCGACAAGGTGTTCTTCACCAACGGTGGCGCCGACGCCAACGAGTACGCCGTGCGCATGGCGCGCGCGGTGACCGGCCGGCGCAAGGTGCTGTCGATGTACCGCAGCTACCACGGCGGCACGGCCACGGCGATCTCGCTCACGGGCGACCCCCGCCGGTGGGCCAACGAGCCGTCCGACGGCTCGGTCGCGCACTTCTTCGGCCCGTACCCGTACCGGTCGTCGTTCCACTCGGCCACGCCCGAAGAGGAGACGCAGCGCGCGCTCGCCCACCTCGAGCAGGTCATCACGCTCGAGGGCGCGAACACCATCGCCGCGATCATCATCGAGTCGATCGTCGGCACGAACGGCGTGCTCGTGCCGCCGCCCGGCTACCTGCAGGGCGTGCGCGAGCTGGCCGACAAGTACGGCATCGTCTACATCGCGGACGAGGTCATGGTCGGCTTCGGCCGGGTCGGCGAGTGGTTCGCGGTGCAGCACTTCGACGTGGTGCCCGACCTGATCACCTTCGCCAAGGGCGTGAACTCCGGCTACGTGCCGCTCGGCGGCGTCGTCATCTCGGAGCGCATCGCGTCGCACTTCGACACCGTGTCGTTCCAGGGCGGGCTCACGTACTCGGGCCACCCGCTCGCGTGCGCGGCGGGCGTGGCGACGTTCGAGGTCTTCGAGCGCGACGGCATCCTCGAGCGCGTGCGCGACCTCGGCGCGCGCGTCGTCGAGCCGCGGCTGCGCGAGATGGCGGCCGCGCACCCGTCCGTGGGCGACGTGCGCGGGCTCGGCCTGTTCTGGGCGATCGAGCTCGTGCGCGACCGGGAGACCCGCGAGCCGCTGGTGCCGTTCAACGCGGCGGGCCCCGATGCGGCGCCGATGGCCGCGGTCGCGGCCGCGTGCAAGAAGGCCGGCCTGTGGCCGTTCATCCATTTCAACCGGATGCACGTCGCCCCGCCGCTGGTGATCACCGAGGCGGAGCTCGTCCGCGGCCTCGACATCATCGACGAGGCCCTCTCCGTCGCCGACGCCGCGATCGCCTGACCTCGGAGCGCGCACACCCTGCGCCCTCCCACCCCCACTCCTCGGCGCGCCCACCCCGCGCCGCCGAGTAAGACCGAAAGCGCCCGAGAGAGACCACATCCCGGTCTCACTCGGGCGCTTTCGTGCACACTCACGAACCGCTCCCCATCCCGCCGCACCACCCCACCCTGTCGCCCCCGGCGTGACCGCCCCACGTCTCTCCAAACTCGTTGCTCAGGAATTCCACAGAGACCCACGGCGTGACCGCCCCACGTCTCTCCAAACTCGTTGCTCAGGAATTCCACAGAGACCCCCGGCGTGTTGCACCGCGACGCGCCGCAGACCCGCCTGAACTTCCTGAGCAACGAATCGCGGCGGATAGCCTGTGAGCATGGACTCGCAGGGCACCACCGGCATGCCCCGGCGCGGATTCCTCGCCGCGGGGTTGGCGGGCGTGACCTCGGTCGTGCTCGCCGCGTGCACGGGTCCGCAGCAGCCCACACCGACGCCGACGCCTTCGGCGACCCCCACCCCGACGCCCACACCGACTCCCACGCCCCTGCCCCCCGGTGTGCCCGAGCCGACGGCCATGCGCCGCACGAAATGGGCAGAGGACCCGTTCGCGCGTGGCGCGTTCAGTTTCGACGCCATCGGCACGACCGCCGAGCGCCGCGAGCAGCTGGCCCGTCCGGTGCTCGACCGGGTCTTCCTCGCCGGCGAGGCGGTCTCCGTCGAGGCCCCCGGCACCGTCCACGGTGCGCTGGCGTCCGGGATCGCGGCGGCTCGCCGCGTGGCGGACGTCGCCGAACCGGGTGAGCGCATCGCCGTCATCGGCGCGGGCATCGCCGGCCTCGCGGCCGCGAACGAGCTCCGCCGGAACCGCGCCGAGCCGGCCGACGACCGCACCGATGAGCCCACCGAGCCCCCCTTCGACGTCGTGGTGATCGAGGCACGCGACCGCATCGGCGGCCGCATCCACTCCGTCCAGGACGACGCGTTCGGCGGCGACATCGAACTCGGCGCCCTGCTCCTGCCCGTCGTGCCCACCGGCCCCGACCCCGACGACGCCCCGGCGCCCGAGCGCGGCGCACGCGACGCACTCGACGCACTCGACGAGCTGCTCGACGAGGCATCCGTCGAGACCGAAGACCTGGAGCCGCCGACCGACGCGCGCACGATCGCGGGCACCTGGGCGCCGATCCAGCCGACCGGCGTCGAGGCGATCAGCACCGCCCGAGCGTGGGCGCAGAGCTGGCCGTTCGACGTCGGCCTGACCCGAGCCCTCCTCGGATCCGGAGCCGACGCCCTCTCGGCCGCGCCCGGCCCTGACGGCGTCTCCCCCGCCGACTGGCTCACCTACACGCTCGTGAGCGGCGTCCAACCCGTGACGGGCGCATCACCCTCGGAGGTATCCGCGCGCGCCTTCGACCCGACGGCGACCATCGCGCCGGCCCGCATCGTGCGCGGCCGGCTGGCCGACGTCGTCGACGGACTCGCGGCGTCGCTCGACATCGCCCTGTCGAGCGTGGTCACGCAGATCGCGTACGCGGAGGACCGGGTGAGCCTGCGGCTCGGGACCGGCGAGTCGCTGCGCGTCGACCGGGTCATCGTCACCGTGCCGCTCGGCGTTCTGCAGACCGACACCATCGACTTCGAGCCGAGGCTTCCGCGCCCGCATCAGCAGGCCATCGCAGTGCTCGGCATGGGGGCCGTCGATCTCGTCTGGTTGCGCTTCGAGGAGGCGTTCTGGCGGGCGGATGCTGCGCAGGGGGCGGATGCCTCCGGCGAGCCGCCGATCGACGGCACCGGCGGCACCGGCGGCCCCGACGCCCCGCCGGCTCAGGACGTGCTGACCGTGGTCGGAGGCCTGCCGACGGTCGCCGCGTGGATCGACGTGGGCCGGTCCGACGATGAACCGGTCCTGGTCGGCGTCATCGCCGCAGCGCAGGCGCGGCGACTCGAGGCGCTGTCGGATGAGGACTTCCGGGCTGAGGTGCTGGCAGATCTCGTGCCGTTCGCGCCCGAACCCACACCCACCGATTGAGCCACACCAGCGCTGCGGTGATGCTCAGGAAGATCGCGAGGCAGAGGGTGCAGTAGGCGGCCACACCGCCCCACCCGCCGACCTGCGTCTCATCGAGGAAGAAGTACGGGAACCAGCCCACTTCCTGCCCACGGACGAGGGTGTACCAGAGCCAGAACGACGGGTAGATCAGCACCCAGCCGATCGTCTGCCACGGCACCCGGGGGTTCACCGCCAGGATGCTGTCCGTCGTCCAGGCGATGAGGGCGAGCGCGGGCACGACGAAGTGCAGCAGGGTGTCCGACCACGGGACGTCGATGCGGTAGGCGCGCGTCGAAGCTTGCGTGACGATGAGCCCGAACACGATGCCCGAGATGACCACATAGACCGTGACCATGGTCCGAAGCACCCCGAGCCACGCGGGATCTCGGGTCGTGAGGAGGGCGAAGCATCCAGCGATGACGAGCGTGATGACGGCGAGGAACGCCGACTGGATCGTGAAGTAGCTGAAGAAGTTGGCGGTCTGAAAGAGCCGGAACCCGAGCACGTATTGGTAGTTGCCGACGATGGCGACGACTTCCAGCACCGCCACGAGGAGTCTGAACACGCCCAGCAGACGTCGCGCCCGGCGCACCTGGAGCGCGCGGGCGCCGGCGGTCGCTGGCGGGGGCATGCGTTCAACGCTACGCGGCGCGCGGCCGCCCGCGGCGCAGCTCAGTCGAACGGGCGCAGGATGCGGTCGAGGAACTGCCGCGTCCGCGCTTCCCGAGGTGCCGTGAACAGCTGTCCGGGTGCACCTCGCTCGACGATCACGCCGCCGTCGAGGAACACCACCTCGTCGGCGACCTGCCGCGCGAACGCCAGCTCGTGCGTGACGATCACCATGGTCCACCCCTCGTCGGCGAGCTCCTTGATGACCGTCAGCACCTCGCCGACGAGCTCGGGATCGAGCGCGCTCGTCGGCTCGTCGAAGAGCAGCAGGTCGGGCTCGAGGGCGAGCGCACGCACGATGCCGACGCGCTGCTGCTGGCCACCGGACAGCTCGAACGGGTACGCGTCCCGCTTCTCCGCGAGTCCGACCCGTGCGAGCAGCGCCTCGGCCTGCGCCACAGCCTTCGCCTTCGGCGTGCGCTGGACCTGTACAGGCCCCTCGATGACGTTCTCCAAGACGGTGAGGTGGGGGAACAGATTGTGCTGCTGGAAGACCATCGCCGACCGGTCACGAAGCGCGAACCGCGCACCTTTCGGCAGCCCGGCGGCGAAGTCGAGGGACGGCCCACCATCGAACTCGAGCGTTCCCGCGTCGGGGGTCTCGAGCCCGTTGAGCGAGCGCAGCACGGTCGTCTTGCCGGATCCACTCGGACCGATGAGCGCGACGACCTCGCCACGCCGGACCTCGAGGTCGACGCCGCGAAGCACCTCGTTCGCCCCGAACGACTTCCGGATGTTCGAAACGGTGAGCAAGACCGAGTCATCCGGTCGCGCGGCGGGGGCGAGCGCGTCGCCGCCGCCCGCAGCCCCCGGTCCGTCAGTGGGCGACATAGCGGTCCAACCTCCGTTCGAGGACGCCCTGCCCGGCGGAGAGCACGAGGCAGAAGAGCCAGTAGATGAGCGCGGCCTCGAGGTAGAGCAGCATGAACTGTTGGCTGAATGCGGCGATCTGCTGCGCCACCCGGAACAGCTCGGTCACGAGGATGAGCGACGCGAGCGAGGTGTCTTTGACGAGCGAGATGAACGTGTTCGACAGCGGCGGCACCGAGACGCGGGCGGCCTGGGGCAGGATGATCCGGCGGAGCGTCTTCGCGTTCGACATGCCGATGGTGTACCCGGCCTCCCACTGCCCCTTCGGCACCGAGAGGATCGCCGCACGGATGATCTCGGCCGCGTAGCCGCCGACGTTGAGCGAGAAGGCCACGATCGCGCTCGGCCACGGGTCGATGAGGAGGCCGAGCGCGGGCAGGCCGTAGAAGATGACGAAGAGTTGCACGAGCAGCGGTGTGCCGCGGATCACCGACACGTAGAACCGCCCGATCGCTGCGAGCACGCGGTTCTTCGACAACCTGAGCAGGGCGACGCCCAGGGCGAGCACGAGGCCCACGACGAACGAGATCAGGGCGAGCGGGATCGTCCCGCTGATGCCGCCCCACACGATCGGCCAGAACGAGTCGAGGAACAGCTGCAGGCTCTCGTTCATGCCGGCCTCACCGTCGGCAGGTCCTTCGCACGCATCCCACTACCTTCTCGCGGATGTCTCCGTTCGCGCACGGGGTTGCCGTTCCGCCGGACACACCGGGCGCGAACGGACACATCACAAGAGAGGGCTCGGCGACTACTGCGAGACGTCGGCGCCGAAGTACTTCTGGCCGAGTTCGGCGAGCACGCCCTCAGCACGCAGCTCCTCGAGGGCGCTGTCGATTGCGGCCTGCAGGGCCGCCTTGTCCTTGGTGAGTGCGAAGGCGCTCTCCGAGGCCTCGTCGGTCTCGGCCGCGACGGCCAGGCCGGAGGTCCCGTTCGACTTCACGTAGTCGAGGTAGGTGAGCTTGTCGTTCACGGTCGCGTCGACGCGGCCCCGCTCGAGCAGCGCGACGGCCTGCGCCCAGCCCTCGACGGCCTCGACGTTCGCGCCCGACTCCTGGGCGAGCGTGTACCAGTTGCTCGTGAGCGACTGCGCGGTGGTCTTGCCCGCGAGGTCGTCGAAGCCCGTGATCGAGTCGTCGCCCTCCTTCACCACGATCACGCCGGGCGACACCGTGTACGGCGTGCTGAAGAGGTAGCTCTTCTCCCGCTCGGGGTTGATCGAGACCTGGTTCGCGATGACGTCGAAGCGACCCGCATCCAGCCCGGCGAAGATCGCATCCCACTGCGTCTCCTGGAATGTGATGTCGAGACCGAGCTTCTCCGCGACGGCCTCCGCGACCTCGACGTCGTAGCCCACGAGGTCGCCGGATCCGTCGTCGTGATAGCTGAACGGCCGGTACGTGCCCTCGGTGGCGACGGTGAGCGTGCCGCTCGAGACCAGTCCGTACTCGTCGCCCCCGGCGCTCTCGCTCTCCCCGGTTCCACCCGAGCCCGACGAGCAGGCGGCGAGGGCGACGACGGCCGCCGAGGCCGCGGCGATACTAAGGATGGTGCGTGCGCGACGGGCACGGGTCATGGACTTGCTCCTTGCTGTGGTTCGGTTCGCCCGGGCTCTCACGCGAGCCGGCGGACGGTTCAGTCCACCATCGCGGGCACCCTCACCCCAACCAGATGACGCCGTGTGGCATTCCCGCCCCGGGGTCAGAACGCGTTGAGTCCCGTCAGCGCGCGACCGATGATCAGCTGGTGGATCTCGTCGGTGCCCTCGTAGGTGCGCACGGACTCCAGGTTCGCGGCGTGCCGCATGACCGGCCAGGCGTTCGTGATGCCGTCACCGGCGAGGATCGAGCGCGCCTCGTGGGCGATCTTCAGCGCTTCACGCACGCTGTTGAGCTTCCCGACGGAGATCTGCGCGGGCGTCAGCGCTCCGCGCTCCTTCAACCGGCCGAGGTGCAGCGCGAGCAGCACGCCCTTCTCGACCTCGAGGAGCATGTCGGCGAGTTTGGCCTGCGTGAGCTGGTTGGCGCCGATCGGCTTGCCGAAGACCTCGCGCGTGACGGACCGCTCGAGCGCGGCCTCGAGGCAGGCGCGCGCGGCACCCATGGCCCCCCACACGATGCCGTATCGCGCCTCGTTGAGGCAGCCGAAGGGGCCCGAGAGGCCGGATGCCCCGGGCAGCAGCGCGTCCGCGGGCACGCGCACCCCGTCGAACTCGATGTCGCACTGCACGGACGCACGCATCGAGAGCTTGCCGTCGATCGGGGTCGCAGTGAAGCCCGCGGTCGACGTCGGCACGAGGAATCCGCGCACGGCGCGCGCGCCCTCGCCGAACTCACCCGACGGGTCGTCGACCCGCGCCCAGACCACGGCGACGTCGGCGAGCGACGCGAGACCGATCCAGCGCTTCGCGCCGTCGATGACCCATTCGTCGCCGTCCCGGCGGGCGACCGTGGTCATCGCGGCGGGGTCGCTGCCGCCCTGCGGCTCGGTCAGCGCGAAGCACCCGATGAGCTCGCCCTTCGCCATGCCGGGCAGCCAGTGCTGTTTCTGCTCCTCCGAGCCGTACTTCGAGATCGCGCTCATCGCGAGCGAGCCCTGCACCGAGACGAACGTGCGCCAGCCTGAGTCGGCAGCCTCGAGCTCGAGGCAGACGAGGCCGTAGGACACCGCGCCGGCGCCGGCGCATCCGTAGCCCGTGATGTGCATGCCGAGGAACCCGAGCTCGCCGAGCTCGCGGACGAACTCACGGCGGAAGTGCTTCTGCTCGAAGTCCTCTTCGATGACCGGGCTGATGCGCTCCTGCGCGAACGCACGTGCCTTGTGCTGCCAGGCGCGCTCCTCGTCGGAGAGCAGCGCGTCGAAGTCGAACACCTGGTCGATGCGAGGGGCCGTGGTCATTCGGAGTCCTTTCGAGGGAACCAGTCGGCGCCGGCGTGCTCGTCGAGCGCGGGCGGCGCGGTGCGGTAGGCGGCGGGTGTGGTGGACAGACTGATGGGTGCGGCGATCGAGCGGCGGCCGTCGAGGTCGACGACGGCGTCGAGGCCGAGTGTGCCGGCGTAGTCGATGGCCTCGGCCACGTTGTGCACGAGGCCGGCCGGCACGCCGCCGTCGGCGAGGATGCCGGACCATTCGACCGCGCTGCGCGCGGCGAGCGCGGCCTCAAGCTCGGCGGTGAGCTCGTCGCGGTGCGCGACGCGCGCCGGGTTGGTCGCGAACCTCGGGTCGTCGCCGAGCGCTTCGCGCCCGATGAGACGGGCGAGCGTGCGGAACTGCCGGTCGTTGCCGACGGCGATGACGAGTTCCCGGTCTGCGGCGCGGAACACCGCGTACGGGGCGATGCTCGGGTGCTGATTGCCCATGCGGCCCGGGGGGCGGCCGGTCGCGAGCGTCGACGCGGCCTGGTTCGTGAGCGCCGAGAGCAGCCCGTGCATGAGGTTCACGTCGACGCGCTGGCCCGCGCCCGTGCGGTCGCGCTCGCGCAGCGCGAGCAGGATGCCGGTGACGGCGTTCTGTCCGGTGATCACGTCGACGAGCGCGACGCCCGCCTTCGCGGCGGGGCCCGTGGGCTCGCCCGTGATCGACATGAGCCCGCCGACGGCCTGGACCAGCAGGTCGTATCCGGGGAGGGTCGCGCCGGCGCCGTCACCGAAGCCCGTGATGGAGCAGTAGACGACACCGGGATTCTCGGCTCGCACGTCGTCGTAGTCGAGCCCGAACCGCGCCATGACGCCGGGTCGGAAGTTCTCGATCACGACATCCGCGGTGGTCGCGAGGCGTTTCGCCTCCACGAGGCCCGCCTTGGTGGTCAGGTCGAGGGCGACGGAGCGCTTGTTGCGGTTGACGCTCCCGAAGTAGGTCGCCTCGCCCGACGCATCCACGGGCGGCTTCCACTGCCGCGTGTCGTCGCCCGCGGGCGATTCGACCTTGATGATGTCGGCACCGAAGTCGGCGAGCAGCATGGTCGCGTACGGACCGGCCAACACGCGCGAGAAGTCGGCGACACGGATGCCTCGCAGCGCACCTTCAGGCAACGGACGTCCTCCTCGTTTCTCCCCGGCCACCCTACCCAGTGGGCGAGACGGCCCGGCGTGTACAGATCGTCCAAACGCGCGGCCTGATACGACATTCCGTCCAGTCGCGTCCGGCATTCCGGCACGTAGGCTGGTCTCAGGTGTGCACCGTCGTCACCATCCCGGTCGACCTGTCCCGTGCACCGTCGGAGAAGGAGCGCAATGAGCTACGCCGTGGTCAATCCGGCAACCGGAGAGACGCTGAAGACCTATCCCACGATCAGCGATGCGGATCTGCAGGGCGCGATCGCCGACGCCTCTGAGGCGTTCCGCACGTGGTCGAAGTCGACGACGGTCGAGGAGCGCGCCGCGCTCATCCGCCGGGTCGGCGAACTCCACGTCGAACGCCGCGAAGAACTCGCGGACATCATCGTCCGCGAGATGGGCAAGCCCACTGAGCAGGCCCTTGGCGAGGTCGATTTCGCGGGCGCGATCTACGAGTACTACGCCGATCACGCGACGGAGTTCCTGAAGGACGAGCAGATCGACCTGCTCGCCGGTGAGGGGTCGGCGGTCGTCCGCCGCTCGGCGCTGGGCGTCCTGCTCGGCATCATGCCGTGGAACTTCCCGTACTACCAGGTCGCCCGGTTCGCCGGCCCGAACCTGATCATCGGGAACACGATCCTCCTGAAGCACGCTGAGCAGTGCCCCGAGTCGGCCGCCGCGATGGAGCAGATCTTCCTCGACGCCGGCTTCCCGAAGGGCGCCTACGTCAACATCTATGCCACGCACGACCAGATCGAGACCGTGATCGCCGACCCGCGGGTGCAGGGCGTGTCCCTCACCGGTTCGGAGCGGGCGGGCGCGGCCGTCGCTGAGATCGCCGGCCGCCACCTCAAGAAGGTCGTGCTGGAACTCGGCGGGTCAGACCCCTTCGTGCTGCTGTCGACCGACGACCTCGACGCCACGGTCGAGAGCGCCGTGGTGGCCCGTGTCGACAACAATGGACAGGCCTGCAACGCCGCGAAGCGCTTCGTCGTCATCGATGAGCTGTACGAGCCCTTCCTCGAGAAGTTCACCGCGAAGCTCGCCGAGATCGAGGCCGTCGACCCGACCGTCGAGGACGCCGCGCTCGGGCCGCTGTCGTCACTGAAGGCCGCCGACACGCTGGACGCGCAGGTCAAGCGAGCGGTCGAGCACGGCGCGACGCTCGTCCACGGCGGTGGCCGCAACGGCACGTTCTTCGAGACCACGGTTCTGACGGACGTCACGCCCGACAACCCCGCCTCGAAGGAGGAGTTCTTCGGGCCGGTCGCGCAGGTCTATCGCGCGAAGGATGAGGCCGACGCGGTCCGCATCGCGAACGACACGCCGTACGGCCTGGGCTCGTACGTCTTCACGACCGACGAAGCGCAGGCGCTGCGCGTCGCGGACGCGATCGAGGCCGGCATGGTCTTCGTGAACGTCGTGGCGGCCGACGGGGCCGAGCTGCCGTTCGGCGGCATCAAGCGCTCCGGCTCGGGCCGTGAGCTCGGCCGTTTCGGCGCCGACGAGTTCGTGAACAAGAAGCTCATCCGCATCGGCTGACCTCAGTCGAGGGCGAACGGATGCCTCGGGGTTGCGTTCAACCCCGAGGCATTCGTCGTCTCGGCAGGGCGCGGCGTGCATCGTGGCGTGTGCCGGCCGCGGCGGCGGACGTGAGCTTCGGTGAACGCCCGTGACGGCGCCCACGCCGCGCACGACTGATCCGATATCCGTATGCCAGTTCCGCCTCAGTTGAGGCGGAACTGGCATACGGATTTCGGCGCGCGGCGTATCCACCATGCCGGCAGGATCCCCTGAGGATCGGCAGACGCGTCGGACTCGTCGCGGCGTACCAGGTTGAGCTGGTCAGCGCATCGGGTCGCGATGCGGCGTGTCAAGCGGGTGCGTCGATTCGCACCCGACCCGTTGAATGGGTCGACGCATCACGAAAGGGGCTCGCATGACCGACCGCAATGAGGACTTCGGACAGCTCGACGACGACATCGGGGTCGAGGAACAGGAGCGCTGGGAGCACACGGTCGTCAATGACGCGGTTGCCGGTGAGACCGTGTGGCCCGGCCCCGGCGACGGCAATGACGGGCCGACGGGCGGCACCGCCCGCGAGCAGGAGCCGCTGGCCGCAGAGAACGACCTCGCCGATGAGCCGATCGACCTCGACGACGAAGCCTGAGCCGGCCGCGGCGTGCCGGAGCGTGCGCGTGCGCGCCGCCACGCGGTCCGTTACTCGCGCCCCGACCCGCGTGCACCGGTCGCGTCGATCTCGTCGCGGCGGAGCAGCACGAGCTTCGTGAGGAGCGAATCGGGCAGCGGATGCTCCGGCTGGAACCGGATCGTGCCTTTCGACCAGTCCAGCCCGTCGAGGCTGTCGCGCAGCTGATCGATGACGTCCGCGCTGAACGGGTAGTACCCGAGGTGCGTCTTCGTGGCGCGCACGCTCAGGAGCGGGCGGCCGCGGTAGGTGAGCGCCGGCATTCCGTAGCCCCGACCCTCTTCCGCGTCGGGTACCAGCTCGACGGCCCGGGCTCGGATGCGCTCGAGCGCACCGCGCTCGGCAGGACCGAGGCCGTCGATGTAGTCGCGCAGCGCGCCCATGCGGGGCAGCCTAGCCGTCGATCGCGCGGAGCGGGCGTACCCTGCTTGCCAGGAGGCAAGAATGGTGCGGGTCCACGTCGTCGTCCATGGACGGGTTCAGGCCGTCGGTTTCCGGTTCGGCGCCCGGGTCGAGGCGCAACGGCTCGGCGTCTCGGGGTGGGTGCGCAACCGATCAGACGGCGCGGTGGAGGCCGAGATCGAGGGTGAGCCCGCCGCGGTCGACCGCATGCTCGCCTGGCTCGACGAGGGGCCGCCCGGCGCCGAGGTCACCGCCCTCACTACCACCGACCTCTCCCCCACCGGCGGTCACGGCTTCCGCGTAGAACCCTGACGCGGGGGCGCGTCAACTGCCGTTCGACGGCGGCACGTCTCGATCATCGTCCAGTGCGTCCAGCCGCGGCGTGAGCACCTCGTCGTATGTCGGTCGGTAGCCGTCGCCGCACCCGAAGGCATACGAGTAGCCGTACGTCACCGGCGAGCTCGCCGACTCGGGGATGAGCTCGACCTCGGCCGAAGCGCCGACCAGCCAGCAGTCCCACTGAGCAAGACCCGATTCGATGGGGAACCCGCGGTAGAACGCCACCATCTCGGCGACAGGCTCGACCCACTCGGCGTTCGGCGCATTCGGCGACGGCAGCGTCGGCCTGGGCGTCGCGGAGACATACGTCAACACGTCGAGCGCAGCCGAACGCGCGTCATCGGACGGGGTCGAGGCGACGCGCTCCGGCGCGCCACCCCCGTCGGTCGACGGCGCTGCAAAGGCCGGCAGATTCGAGGCCCCGCCCGCAGCGACGGCCGCCACGACGGTGATCACCGCCAGGGTGATGCGTTTCCCGCTCATCATTCCTCCCGTCTAGGCCGTTGACGAGTACTCACTCGCTGGTCGGTCCGGTCTCGAGACCGCAGCGCATGCTCCGCACGCCGATGATGTTGCCGCTCGCATCCGCTTCTTCCCAGATGAGCGATTTCACCGTTCCCGGAGCGGGTGGGAACGCAGCTCCCACCCCGGTGTTCGGGTGCAGCGATTGGACGGGAAGCGTCGCAATCGTCGACCCCTCGCTGCACGCCGGCCAGACGGGAGGCGCTGAGCCGACGCGGAGTCGCCCGTACGTGGGTCCGCTGTCACCGGCCCAGAAGTATGTCGGTGAGTACACGGTTTCCCCGGTCACCGGATTCGTGGAGTACATGAAGCAGTGTTCGCCCTTGAGGATGAGCAGGCAGAGGTCTGGAAACGGGGAGACCGACGCCGCGGCGTCAGCCGTGCTCAAGACGTCAGGGCGCACCGTGAAGAAGTCACCATATGCGGGCACGTAGCCACTGGGACAGCGGATGGTCCACCACGAGGTGACGTCATCGGGCCCGCCATCGGACGACGGCACGAGCGAATGCTCCCAGTCGAGCGCAGTACAGCCCCATTGCGCCACGCCGGCAGCGAACGGGAACTCAGTGATCCAGGTCAGCGCGGCCTGTTCATACGCCTGGTGCTGGTCGACCGCGTCGATACTGGGGCGGACCGGCTTCGGCGCCGTGTCGAGGTAGTGCTGCACCGCTCGTGCGGCGGACCTCGCGTCGTCGGTCAGCGGCGGCGGCGTGGGCGCCAGCCTGCTCATCCCAGACGCGGCATCATCGGCCGCGGCCGGCACGGCCGCAGCAATGGCCGCAGCAATGGCCGCAGCGACGCCGAGTACCGCCACCACGATGGTGACCCTTCGACCCATTCGTGTCCTGCTCATCACCCTCTCCAATCACCAATACTGTCGAGTAATATTTCACGCACAGTCCGAGAGGTTACCTCGACGTGGCCGGAATTCCAACCCTCCATGCGAACGAAAAGGCCCGCCGGCGGAACGTCAGCGATGTGAGATCGCGTCCGGGCGCGGAGAGAAAATCTCCTCATTCGTCGGCCAGTACCCATCGCACCTCAGACCGAAGGAATAGCCGTAGGTCGCCGATTCCTCCGATGTCTCAGGAGTGAACGCGAGCTCCAGGTCGTCACCCAGCAGCTGGCACTCCCACTGAGCGACGCCGGCTTCGACCGGGAAGCCTTCATAGAATGCCGTCCTGGCAATCGCCGACTCGGACCACTCCCGCTTCGGCGCATCGGCCGCCGGAATGGCGGCCAGCGGCACATCTGACACGTACGCCTCCACCACGAGCGCCGCCGCGCGCGCCTCGATCGACGGTGGCGACGGGTCAGCCGAGCTCGGCGGCACTTCCGCGCCATCGGCCGCAAAGGCCGGTGAAACTCCACTCCCGAGAACAACTCCGGCGATAGCTAGCCCGACGAGTACCCCACCGGCCCACCCTGTGAGTGTTCGCATTACTCACCCTCCGTCGATTTCACGCGCAGTGTGGATATTAGCATCCACAATCTCCCAGAATACGTCCGCTCGCCGGAGAGAGCAATGGGTGCGGAGAGCGGCGCGACCATCCACGAACCGAATCGACGAAGGCCCGCCGGTGGGAAACCGGCGGGCCTTCGAATTCCGAGACGACGCTCACGCGCCGCCCCGATCAGAGCGTGAGGCTCAGATGGCGTTGACGTCCAGCGGGATGCCGGGGCCGAACGTGGTCGACACGGCACCCTTCTGGATGTAGCGGCCCTTGGCGCTCGACGGCTTGAGGCGGACGACCTCTTCGAGCGCGGTCTTGAGGTTCTCGTCGAGCTGCTCGGTCGAGAACGACGCCTTGCCGACGACGAAGTGCACGTTGGCGTGCTTGTCGACGCGGAACTCGATCTTGCCGCCCTTGATGTCTTCGACCGCCTTGGCCGGGTTCGGGGTCACGGTGCCGGTCTTCGGGTTCGGCATGAGGCCGCGCGGGCCCAGCACCTTACCGAGGCGACCGACCTGGCCCATGAGCTCGGGCGTGGCGACCGCCGCGTCGAACGCGGTGTAGCCGCCGGCGACCTTCTCGATGAGCTCGGCGCCGCCGACCTCGTCAGCACCCGCAGCGATCGCAGCCTCGGCCGCGGGGCCGGTCGCGAACACCACGACGCGCGCGGTCTTGCCGGTGCCGTGCGGGAGGATGACGGTGCCACGCACCATCTGGTCGGCCTTGCGGGGGTCGACGCCGAGCTTCAGGGCGACCTCGACGGTCGAGTCGGTCTTCGCCGAACCCGTCTCCTTCGCGAGCTTCACCGCGTCGGTCGGGGTGTAGTACTTGCCGGCCTCGATCTTGTCGGCCGCGGCCCGGTAGGCCTTCGACTTCTGTGCCATGTGGATTCTCCTAGCGAGAGTGTGGTCATCGCGCCTGGCCGGCGCTGCCACGAATGAGAGTTCTGTGGTGGATGCCTCGGATGCGAGACATCCG
>Ga0180223_1000673_pt1 | contig 37720 bp, 34 predicted proteins | sample eDN5th30CKraftOP_FD_151337 | JGI IMG/M metagenome (GOLD analysis project Ga0180223, IMG submission 151337) | Enriched Organic Plus compost microbial communities from Emeryville, California, USA - eDNA 5th pass 30_C Kraft OP (version 2) (version 2) ... | reverse complement strand
TGGGGGTGGGGGTGGGGGTGGGGAGCATCGTGCGCAGCGCCGCAACCCCTTGTCACGCGCCGGGAGGTCACGTAGACCGGAAGGTGGGCTGCGGTCGGATTCGGCCGCCGGCCAGGCTCGAGGAGGGATCCGGATGGCGATCAAACTGAACGAGACCGCGCTTCGGCACGCACGCTCGCTCGTGCGCGACGGCAAGGTGGTCCGCGACGAGCGCGACGCATGGAGCGAGGACGCGCCGAGCGCATCCGACGAGAACGCCTTCATCGACCGCGAGGGGTGGACGGAATTCCGGCACTGGCACCTGGGTATCGATGACGACGAGAACGACGAGACCAAGCAGGCGTACTCCTTCCCGTACGGAGACTTCCGCAAAGTGCACCGGTGCGCGGTGATCTCGCTCGAATCGCGGGCCGGTCAGTACGACCACGACGAGATCCGCGACGCCGCGCGCAAGCTGCTCGACCTCATCGACGCGGAGGGCTGACCCGGGATGGCGAAGACGACGACATCGCGCGACGAACGCCGGCGCGCCAAGGCGGCGATCTCGCACGCCAAGGCCGCCGAGAAAGAGGCCAAGCGGCTCGCGAAAGAGCTGCCCAAGGGCTCGGCCAGGACCCGCGTTCACCTGCTCGTCGCCGAGACCCGTGCTGTGCGGCGGGCGGCGAAGGCCGACCGGAAGCGCGCGCCGGTCCGCGCGGCGAAGTCCGCCGAGCGGGCGACATCCGTCCTCGACCAGATGGCCATGCGCCTGGTTCCCGGCACCGAGCACCTGGACGTTCGGGCGGAGCGCCGCGCCGACGCGGCCGCGAACGCCAAACGGCGGGGCAAGCTTCTCAAACGGCGACGCAAGCAGGCGAAGAAGATCCAAGGCTGGGCGAAGTCGATCGCCGCACGGACGACCGTGCAGTCCATCACGACGCCGACGGACGCCGAGCGCAGGAAGGCCGACCGCGCGCGGCTCCGCCGCGCGCGCCGGGAAGACGCCCGCACCCCCTGACCGCGCCGACCCATCACGCGAGTGATGCCGAAACACCCCCAGCGTGACCGATTGACGATCACGCCGGGGGTGTTTCGGTAACACTCGCGCAGCGGCGGGCCGGGCCGGGTGGGCTACGGGGTCGTCGGGGCGGTCGCCTTCGTCTTCGGCTTGGCGGTCGCTGCGGCTGCGGTGGTCGTCTTCGGCTTCGCCGCCGTCGTGCGGGGCGCACGAACCGTCTTCGGCTTTGCCGCGCTGGCGAGCTCGGCGGCGGCCTGCGTCGCGCGAGGCATGGGCTGCAGACGCGCGAGCTGGGTGACGTGCTGCGGCCCCAGCTCGGCCAGGGTCGAGACCTCGAGCAGTTTCATCGTGCGCTCGATCTCGGTGCGCAGGATCTGGATGGTCTTGTCGACCCCTCGCCGGCCGCCGGCCATGAGCCCGTACAGGTAGGCGCGGCCGATGAGCGTGAACTTCGCGCCGAGCGCGACGGAGGCCACGACGTCGGCGCCGTTCATGATGCCGGTGTCGATGTGCACCTCCATGTCGGAGCCGAGCTCGCGCACCACGTCGGGCAGCAGATGGAAGGGGATGGGCGCACGGTCGAGCTGACGGCCGCCGTGGTTCGACAACACGATGCCGTCGACCCCGCGGTCGGCGAGGAGCTTGGCGTCCTCCACGGTCTGCACACCCTTGACGACGATCTTGCCCGGCCACATGCCGCGGATGATGTCGAGATCGTCGAACGAGATCGTCGGATCCATCGCCGAGTCCAGCAGCTCACCGACCGTGCCGCCGGTCGACGACAGTGACGCGAACTCGAGCTTCGGTGTCGTGAGGAAGTTGATCCACCACGCAGGTCTCGGCAGTGCGTTGATCACCGTGCCCGGCGTGAGTTGCGGCGGGATCGAGAAGCCGTTGCGCTTGTCGCGGTGGCGCGCCCCCGCGACGGGCGTGTCCACGGTGAAGAACAGCGTGTCGAAGCCGGCCGCCGCGGCGCGGCGTACGAGCCCGTACGAGATCTCGCGGTCGCGCATCACGTAGAGCTGGAACCAGTTCCGGCCGTGGGGGTTCGCGGCCTTCACATCCTCGATCGACGTGGTGCCGAGCGTCGACAGCGTGAACGGGATGCCTGCTGCGCCCGCGGCGCCCGCTCCAGCGGTCTCGCCCTCGGTCTGCATCATGCGGGTGAACCCGGTGGGGGCGATGCCGAAGGGTAGCGAGCTCGGGCCGCCGAGCACCTCCAACGACGTGTCGACGACGGGCACGTTGCGCAGGATCGACGGATGGAACTCGACGTCCTGGAACGCCTGCCGCGCTCGCGCGAGGGAGAGCTCACCCTCGGCCGCGCCCTCGGTGTAATCGAATGGCGCCTTCGGTGTGCGGCGTTGCGCGATGGTGCGCAGATCCCAGATCGTGAGCGCCTTCTCGAGCCGCCGGTCCGTGGGGTTCATCGTCGGCGTCTTGAACCGCATGAGCTCGGCGAGCTCCTTCGGGTTCGGGAATTGGCGCTTCACCATGATGCTGTGTCCTTCAATCGATGCGTCCGTCGGTCGACGTGTGGAGTGTGGGTTCGGTGGGTCCGTGCGTCGCTGGCAGGGTCTCGGCGTAGTACCCGGCGATGTGCTCGCGGATCCGGGCACGCGCGAGCGGGGCATCCGCCGCCGTGATGGCCGCGAGCACGCCGCGGTGCTCGAGCCGAAGGCGCGCGCTCGTCGCGGCCCAGTCGGCGAGCCGGTCGAGTCCGTCGAGCGCGTACGACTCGATCCCGCTGCGCAACCCGGCCATGGTCGCGGTGATCACCTGGTTGCCGGATGCCTCCGCGAGCGCGAGGTGGAACTGGGCGTCGAGGGCGAGGAACTCGCCGGCGGACAGCGACGTGTCCTCCATGGCGTCGAGCAGAGCGTGCGCGTCGGCGAGGTCCGGCCGCGGTGCGGCGGCCGCCAGGTCGGCCGCGACCTCGGCCTCGAGGACGAGACGCGTGCGGACGATGTCGGCGACCGGAAAGCCACGTGCCGCGACCTGCAGACGCATGAGCGCGCTCATGGCGCCGCCTGGTGTCGCGATGATGATCGCGCCGGCGGTGGGTCCCGAGCCGGCCGCGGTACGGATCAGCCCCATGGCCTCGAGGACTCGGAACGCCTCGCGCACACTCGAGCGTCCGACGCCGAGCTCGGCCGAGAGCGCGCGTTCCCCGGGCAGATGGTCGCCCGGTGCGAGCTCGCCCGCGAGCAGCCGGGACTCCACATGTTCAAGGACGGTCTGCCAGGCGCGCGCCGGCGCGACGGATGTCTCGATCACCGCACCCCCTCACTCGCCCATGTGGTCCGACCACAGTATCATGTGTGGTCAGACCACATTGAGTGCAACCCCTCGCGGGCACCCTGCTGCGCCGAGCAGACTGGTCGCGACGCGTGAACCGCGGCGACAGGAGGCATCCGTGACCGACATCAACACCCCGCAGGAACCCGAGGACGAGGCCGAAGGCGACCCCGAGACGCCCGCCGACGAGATGTCGTCCTACGACATCGCACCGCCGGCCGACGACGACGCGCCCGCCGTGCCGCCGGAGGACCCCGCGAACGAGTGAGCTCGGCGCGACCGGCAGGCGGATCGCTAGCTCTTCTTGGGGTAGACCCGCAGCCGGTTGCCCTGCTCGTCGAGTTCGACCGCGCCCGCACGCGAGCGGACGAAGTCGGTGAACGAGCCGAAACCGAGCTTGCGTTCCTGGAATGACGGGTCCATGCGCAGCATCTGTGACTTCACGGCGCCGGTCGGCTGCCATTCCTGGTCGTTCTTCGCGCGCAGCAGCTCGAGGGACTTCAGCAGGAGCCGGCCCGGGTTGCGGGACGGCGGGGTGGGCGCCTCGGTCTGGCGGCCCGACGAGCGCGGGGCGGAGGTCTCGGCAGCGCCCTCGGTCGATCCGTCGGCGTCGACCGCGGCGGCCGACGCCGCATCCGCCTTCTTGCCGCGTCCGCGCGCGGGGGCAGGCTCAGGCGCGGGCTCGGGCTTCGCCGGGATCTCGTCGTCGTCGACGGCCGCGTCGGTCTCGAGCAGCGCGTCGTAGTCGGCGAACTCGTCGCACGCGGCCGCGAGCGCCCGACTGGTGCCGCCCGCCACCCCGATGCCGACGACGTACCGGCCGAGTCGCTTGGCCTTCTGCGCGAGCGGCACGTAGTCGGAATCACCCGCCACAATGACGATGTGTGTGAGGTCGTCGAGCCGGAACAGGTCTTCGACGGCGTCGACCGCGAGCCTGATGTCGGCCCCGTTCTTCATCGAGGCCACGAGGGGGAACAGCTGGACGAGGTCGACCGCACGGTCGATGAGCTGGCCCCGGTAGCTCGCATTGACCGGGGTGGACCAGTCGGCGTACGCCCGCGCCAGGGCGATGGTGCCGAACGTCGCGGCGAAGTCGAGCACGGCGTCGATGTCGACCGTCGCCTCGAGCAGTCGCGCCGCGGTCTGGGTGCCGGCGGCGGGCGACTTGCCGCGTGACAGCTGTCGCCGGTATGAACCGTCACCGTGCAGCTGGTCGAACCGGGAGATGACGATGTTGTCGAAGTCGAAATAGAGCGCGACGCGCGGTTCCGCCTGAGCTGCAGCCATCTTCGAAGCCTACGCTGCGCACCTGAGCGGCGGGCGCGCGGGTGCGAGGGCGCGGGCGGCGCGGCGCATGGGACGCGTGGCGCCTGGCTCAGCCCGCGATGAGCTCGCGGTCGTGCAGCGCTTCGTGCACGGTGACGGGTGTGCCGTCGGGCGCAACGCCCGCGGCCAGGGTCTCGTACTCTCGTGTGCCGACCGCGTAGATCGCGACCCGGCCGTCGTGATCGGCGTGGATGCCCCACCCGTAGCGCCGGGCGAGTTCGCTCGATCGCAGGCACGCCTGGGGCCTGGCGAAGAACTCGGCCCGGACCTGCCCGCGAGCGGCTTTGGGCAGCCGGCGCAGGTTCGCCCAGACCGTGAAGATGACGTCGGACGCCCGCCAGCGGTACGGGTGCTCCGCAATGAGCTCGAAGGTGGCGGCCGCGACCGAGGGGCCGTCGGCCGGCGGCACCTGCCCGCGCCACGCCGTCGAATCGGGCGAGACGGTGATGAACGTGTCTCGATAGTCGACGGCTTCCATGCCATCAATGTAGGTCCGACCACCGACATCGCTCGCGGGGCTTGACGACGCGAGGTTTCCCCAATAAAAGGAGGGGAGTCTCACATCTCGTGGCCGTTCGCCCGGAGCACGAATCTCCACTGGTGACCCCAGCCCAGGAACTCGTCGTCCTGCAGAATGACGCGGCCGTGTCGGTCGCGGTAGGTGTATCCGCTTCGGTATGTGCCCGTCGGGTAGTGCGACACCGTCCTGCCGTTCCGCAGGAACGGCTTCGCCAGGAACCTGGCGATGCGGTCGCGGGCATCATGGACCTGTCTGGTCAGCGACGAGTTGCCCCAGAGTTTCGCGAACTCGCTGCCGGCGACGACGTTGCGCAACTCGTCCGCGTCGGCGTCGTCGCCGAACACGACGTTCTTGACGAACTTCTCCGGCGAAGGCTCGCTGACGAGCTCGGCTCTCGGTCGCAAGCTCCAGACCTCCTCCTCGACCTTTCGCAGTTCGGCTCGGTGGGCGTCGAAGCTCCAGGAGCCGCCGAGCTTCGTCACCAGCCGCTCGTGCAGACTGCGCACGAGATCTCTCCGGCTCACCGTGAAGCCCATGTCCGCGGCCCGCATCTTGCCGATCGCCCCGATCTGGTACTCGTGCGCCACGAGCGCTCTGGCCTGGCCCTCGCTGAGCGAGGCGTCGCGTGCGCGTGCTCGGATGATGTCGATGCGCGTGACGTAGCGCGTGCCGAAGCCGACGAGTGTGGTGGCCGCGCCTGCGCCGAGACTCGTGATGCCGAGCAGGAACGCGGTCTCGTCGTCGACGAACGACGGTTGGAACTGATCGATGAGGTCCACGATGGTCGCCGCCAGGTCATACCCCGCGACGATGCCCGTGCCGACCATGACCGCCGTGGTGCTCGTCGTCATGGCACCGATGGAGCCGGCGGTCGCCATGGCACTGACCGCTCCCGCGAACCCCAGCCCGGCGAAGGCGAGTCCGGCGAACGCGAGCAGGGCGTAGGTCCAGGGCGGCAGGTCGGGTGTGCGACCCGTGGGGTCGGCGAGCGCGATCGGATTGAGCGCGGCGTAGTGGTACCGGTTGTGCTGCGCCTCAGGGTCGACGCTCGTGAGGCGCATGCTGATCGGGTCGTAGGTGCGGGCCTGGAGGTGCTGGGTGCCCGTCACGTCGGTGTACTCGCCCGCGTACTGGAACGGGTTGCGGTGCGCGTCACCCAGCAGCTCCGCGGGGGCGTCGTCCTCGTGCGACGGTGTGCCCGACGCATGCTCTTCGGTCTGGGTCTCGCCGTAGTCGGTGTAGCGGTAGCTCGTCGTGATCGTGCCGTCACGGCCGGTGAGCTCGGTGATGTTGCCGTGGAAATCGGCCTCGAGGAACGCCGTCGACGACGCGACGCCGACACCGACGCCGCCGACGCTGCGCGCGTGTCGGCCGTTGCCGATCAGGTAGGCGGCGGTGACGGATGCGACACCGGCGGCGGGATCGTCGCCGGTGTGTGTGTCGTTGAGGAGGGTGTCGCCGTCCCAGTGGAACACCGCGCCCGCGTCGCCGCCGGGGCGGCCCTGTCGGGCGCGCTGTCCGGTGGCCCAGTAGCCGGTCTCGGTGATCGTGCCGTCGGGATCGGTTCGCGTGTCGGGCTGGTTGTCGGCCTGGTACGTGAACCGCGTGCCGTCGAGTGCCAGGGTGAGGTTGCCCCATGCGTCGTACTCGAACCGGATCTCGGTGCCCGCGCGATCGGCTGGGTCGAAGATCGCGGTCAGCTCACCGGTCACGGGGTCGTGCTCGGCGGCGGTCGAGACTGTCGCGCCGATGGGTGACGTGGTCTCGCTGTGGACGAGGGTGCGGGTCGCGGGGTCGTACTCGTTCCGGGTTGTCTGCCCGTAGGACGTCGTCGTGGTGGCGACGAGTCCGTCGGGGGTGAACGTCTGGGCGCTCGAGCCGCCGGCCTGATCGGTGCGTGAGACCGGCCGGCCGAGCTCGTCGTACACCGCGGACACCGTCGCACCGGTCGGGCCGGTCTCTTCCAGCACGCCGCCGTGCAGCAGATCGGTCACCTGCGTCGAGGTCGCCTCGACCTCGGTGCCGGCGGCGACGGTCGTCGTCGCTCGCACGGTGCCGGCGACGAGATCGGTGCGACGGTCGTGGAGCGTGACGACCGGCGTGCCCGCGCCGCCCTGCGGGAAGGCGCGCTCGGCGCGGACCGCGCCGTCGGGCCCGACGTCGAACTCTCGCCGATCGGTGCGTGTCAGCTCGACGTCGATGGTCCGGCCGGTGAAGGTCTCGGTGGCGGTGTGCGCGGTGCGCGATCGGCTGAGCTCGTGCCGGGTCTCCTGCACGAGACCGTCAGGAGTCGTGACCCGCTGTGCGACGGGCAGGCCGACCGGCAGGACCGCGCCCTCCGGCACCACGTCGTCGAACGTCGTATCGGTGATGGTGCCGTCCGCGGACACCTGCGAGATCGGGTTCCCTGCGGCGTCGAAGTAGGTGCGCACGCCGCCCAGCTCGATGAGCTCGAAGGCCGCCTCCACTGCGGCGCGGAGCCCGTCGGATCGTGCGGCGAGCGTCGTAGGTCGCTGCCGGAACACCACGTCGCCGAGCAGGTAGCCGTCGAGCCCGCTGGTCACCGACGCGTTCGCCCGGTATACGCCGCCGGACGACGGTGACACGCGCACCCCGCCCTCGACCTCGACCCGCGGGAGGCCGGCGATCGACCACCCGGGCCCGAGACCCGCGCGGTCGGAGCCGGCCACACGCGAATCCCAGGCGACCGAGATGCCGGCGACCGGAAGCGCGAACGAGAACGCGCCCGACGCCGGATCGATCAGGCCCTCGGCGCCGTCGCCGAGCGCGAAGCCGCCGAGTCCGGCCGGCTCACCGGCCGCGGGCGGCTCTGCCTGGCCCGCCCACGAGGGCGCCGCGCTCCCCGAAACGACTGCGCAGCAGGTCGCGATGCCCAGCGCAACCAGCAGGCCCCTGACCCGGCCGAGCGGCCGGGCCGGCGGTGGTGAAGCGGCGTGGTGCGGCGACATAGCATGTCAGTATACCGGCTTGGTCGTGCCGGCAGAGCATTCCTCCGCGGCAGCAGCCGCGGCCGCTGCCTCCGCGGACGCGGCCTGCGTCAGCGCGCTGCGGCGACCGCGTTGTGCAGCTCGTCGGCGTCCACGCCCGGGCGGTTCGCACGGTTCGTGAGCAGGACGAAGCACCGCCCGAGCGACGGCGTGATCCAGAACTCGGTGCCGGCCCAGCCGCCATGCCCGTACGTGTCCGAGGCGAGCAGGCCCGGCGCCGCGTGCCGCAGGTTCCAGGTGAAGCCCCAGTCCTGCCCGCGTTCGGCGGGGTACGGGTCGAGTTTCGGCAGCCCCGCGGTCAGCGGTCGGCGCATGGCCTGCGCGGTGAGCGGCGACACGATCGCACCGTCGTCCCTGAGCAGTGCCGACCCCAGGGCCAGCAGGTCGGAGGCTCGCGCGAACAACCCGGCACCCGGATGCCCGATCCGCTTCATCCGGTCCCAGTCGATGCCCTGCTCAGCGGCGTCCACGGGGTCGTGCCGGCTCGCCTCGGGGTCGAACGTGAGCCCCGGGGCATCCGCTCGCCTCGCGATCTCGGTGACCCGCTCCTGCCACGCGGCGCCGCTCGCGTGCTCGATGAGCGCCGCGACGCCCTCGAACGCGAGCGTCGAATAGCGCGACACCGTGCCGGCCTGGAAATCCCGGTCGGCCGCCAGCAGGCGGGTCCGGAGCCCCGGCAGATCCATCGCCGGCTCCGTGATGCCGGAGGTGTGACTCACCAGGTGCCGCAGCTGCACCACATCGTCACGGTTTGCGCCGAAGGCGGGCAGCGCGGCGGTGAGCGGTGTGGTCGGGGTCAGCCGGCCCTCCTCGACGAGCGCGAGCGCCGCGAGCCCGACGATCGGCTTCGTGATCGAGAACAGCGGGTAGTGGTCGTCGACGGATGCCTCACCGAACGCCTCCAGCGCGACCACGCCGTCGGCGGTCGCGATGCCGACGACGGCCGTCGGAAGCGCGCCGGACTCGACATGGCGGCGGGCCCAGTCGAACGCGTGATCGAAGGTGGGCATGCGGTCTCCTCGGGACGGTCGGGTGGGACGAGCGGATGCGGCGCCGTGGCCGGCTCGCGTCAGGAGCGATAGACGACGTTCAGGGGCTCCTCGCCCTGCAGCATCCGTTCGATCTGGCGGCGCACGAGACGCCCCATGCGTGGCATCATCGCGCTCGTGGCGCCCCCGACGTGCGGTGAGATCAGCACGTTCGGCAGGGCGAAGAGCGGGTGGCCGTCGGGCAGCGGCTCGGGGTCGGTGACGTCGAGCGCGAAGCGCAGTCGTCCGGACGTCGCCTCGGCGAGGATCGCATCCGTGTCGGCCACCTTGCCGCGCGCGATGTTCACGACCAACGCACCGTCGGGAAGCGCCGCGAGGAAGTCCGCGTCGACGAGTCCCGTCGTGGCCTCGGTGAGCGGCACACCCACGATGACGACCTCCGCACGCGGCAGCAGGCCGGGCAGCTCGTCGATGCCATGGATGTGCCCGCGGTCGTCGTCACGGGCGCGGCTCGCCACGCGCGTGATCTCCACCTCGAAGCCCTGCAGACGGTCTTCGATGGCCCGGCCCACCCCGCCGTACCCGACGAGCAGCACCCGGCGATCGGCCAGGCTCGCGAGGCGCTGAGGGGCCCAACGGCCCTCGCCGGCGGCACGCACGAAGTCCGGGAGACCGCGCTGCACGGCCAGCGTCAGTGCGATCGCGAGCTCGGCGGTGGACGCCTCATGCACGGATGCGGCGTTGGCGAACACATGCCCGGGCGGGAGGGTCGCGGGGATGTCGTCGTAGCCGATGCTCTGGGACTGCACGAGTCGGGTCCGGACCCCCGCGAGGGCGCCAAGCCGTGCCGAGGTGCCCATGTACGGCGGCACCACGAGGTCGATCGCTCCGGACGGCGCCGGCGACTGCAGATCCCACAGCACGACGTCGACACCCTCGGGCGGTTCGCCGACCGCCTCGCGCAGGGTCTCACCGGGCAGGGACACGACGAGGCGCGAATCGCTCATTCCGCCATCCTTTCAGAGCGTCGGCACCGGGTGCGACCGCGACGCCGGCCGCGCGCCGAGGCATCCGCCCGCCCGACGCGGCTGATCCGGCTCACGCGGCTGACGCGGCCGATGCGGCCGAAGTCGCCCGCGCTGCTACCGTTGCGGCCATGGATGGGGGCATGCCGACCGACGAGCGGCCGACGGGCGATCGCCCCGCGGACGATCGCCCCGCGGACGATCGCCCCGCGGACGAACGGGCCGAATCCCTCAAGGAGCGCATCTACGCGACCTTCACCGGGCTTGCGATCGTGCTGGTGCAATGGGGGAACGTCGAGCACCTTTCCGCGTCCCGCGCGACGTACGCGCTGCTCATCGGCATCATCGGCATCACCGTCGCGGGCTTCGTCGCGGACGTCATCGCGCACCTGTCCGTGCACGCTGCCTTCCCCAGTCGGTCCGAGCTTGGCCGGATGCTACGGATCGCGGGCACCGCGCTCGCGTCGGCGGCCATCCCGGTCGTGCTCCTCGTGCTCGCGTGGCTCGACGTGCTGCACCTGGAGACGGCGCTGCGCGCCGCGAGCGTCGTGTACCTCGTGACCCTGGTGGTGATCGGCTACTTCGCCGTGCGGCGTACCCGGCTGCGGTGGTGGGAGCAGCTCGTCGCGCTCGCGATCCTCGTCGCGCTCGGCGGTCTCGTCATCGTGCTGCAGCAGCTCGCGCACACGCACTGACCCGCGGCGGCTCAGACGCGCGGCGCGTAGCGCGTGGGTGGGAACGCACGCGCGACGAGCGCGCGGAGCGCGTCCAGATCGCCGGAGACGAAGCCCGCCGCGCGCGCCTGCACGAGCACATTGCCGATCGCGGTGGCCTCGACCGGTCCCGCGAGCACGGGGATGCCCGCCCGGTCCGCCGTCCGCTGGCACAGCAGCCCGTTCAACGCGCCGCCGCCCACGATGTGGATCGTCTCGACGTCCACGCCGGACAGGATCGATGCATCCCGCACCGCACCCGCGAACGCCGCCGCGAGGCTCTCGACGATCGACCTCGCGAACTCGGCACGGCTCTGCGGCGCCCGCAGCCCGTGCTCGACGCACCACTCGGCGATGCGCCCCGGAAGGTCGCCGGGTGCCATGAAGCGCGGGTCGTCCGCGTCGAAGACCGCGACCTCGCCCGGCACCGCGGCCGCCTCGGCGAGCAGCGCCGGCAGATCGATGGTCTCGCCGTCGCGCTCCCACCACCGGACCGACTCCGACAGCAGCCACAGGCCCATCACGTTGTGCAGGAACCGGATACGCCCGTCGACGCCGCCCTCATTGGTGAAGTTGGCCTCGCGCGCGGCGTCGCTGATCACCGGAGCGTCCAGCTCGACCCCGACGAGCCCCCACGTGCCGCAGGAGATGTACGCGGCCGACTCGGCGTGCATCGGCACGGCCACGACCGCCGACGCGGTGTCGTGGGAGCCGACGGCGACGACCTCGATTCCGGCGGGCGCTCCCAGGTCGGCCGCGACGTCGGGTCGCAAAGCGCCGAGCGAATCGCCGGGCGAGATCAGGCGCGGCATGACGGATGCCTCGAGCCCGAGCCGTTCGATGAGCTCGAGATCCCACTCGCCCGTCCTGACGCCGATCAGACCCGTCGTCGACGCGTTGGTGCGCTCGGCGACCTGCGTGCCCGTCAGCAGGAACCCGATGAGATCGGGGATCAGCAGGAGCGAGTCGGCGAGTTCGAGCCACCCGCCGTCCCGCTCGGCGGCGAGCTGGTACACCGTGTTGAACGGCAGGAACTGCAGCCCGTTTCGCCGGTACAGCTCCGCGAACGGCGCGACGCGGTGCACGGTGTTGACGGCGGCCTCGTTCCGGGCATCGCGGTAGTGGAACGGCTCGCCCAGCAGCCGGCCGCCGCGGAGCAGCCCGTAGTCCACCGCCCACGAGTCGACTCCGACCGATGCGATCCGCGGCTCCCGGCGGAACGCGTCGGCGAGGCCGCGCGTCAGATCCCGGTACAGACCCGTGATGTCCCAGTGCAGTCCCGAGGCGAGCCGGACGGGCCCGTTCGGGAACCGGGCGACCTGGTCGAGTTCCAGCGTGCCCGCGCGCCCGTCGACGCGGCCCACGATGACCCGGCCGCTCGTCGCCCCGAGGTCGACCGCCGCGACCGCGCCGCCGCCGTGTCCGCTCATCGGAGGAAGGCTGCGGCCACGCCGGCGTCGACGGGCACGTGCAGGCCGGTCGTGTGGCTGAGCTCGGGCCCCGTGAGCACGAACACCGCGTTCGCGACGTGCTCGGGGAGCACCTCGCGCTTCAGGATCGTGCGCTGGGCGTAGAACTTGCCGAGGTCCTCCTCGGGGATGCCGTACGTCTTCGCGCGGTTCGCGCCCCATCCGCTCGCGAAGATGCCCGACCCGCGGACCACGCCGTCGGGGTTGATGCCGTTGACCTTGATGCCGTACTCGCCGAGCTCGACCGCGAGCAGTCGCACCTGGTGCGCCTGATCGGCTTTGGTCGCCGAGTAGGCGATGTTGTTCGGACCAGCGAACACCGAGTTCTTCGACGAGATGTAGACGATGTCGCCGCCCAGGTTCTGATCGATGAGCACGCGCGCGGCGGCCTTCGACACGAGGAACGAGCCCTTCGCCATGACCTCGTGCTGGAGGTCCCAGTCGGCCTCCGTCGTCTCGAGCAACGGCTTCGACAGCGACAGGCCCGCATTGTTCACGACGAGGTCGAGCCCGCCGAATGCGAGGACGGCCTCGTCGATCGCCGCCTGCACCTGCGAGGCATCCGTCACGTTCGCGGCGACGCCGATCGCGACGTCCGTCGACCCGAGTTCGGCCGCGGCGGCCTGCGCCTTCTCGAGATCGAGGTCGGCGATCACGACGCACGCGCCCTCGGCCGCGAGCCGGGTGGCGATGGCCTTGCCGATGCCCGAGGCCGCACCCGTGACGAGCGCGACGCGGGTCGCGTGCGTCTTCGGCTTCGGCATCCGCTGGAGCTTCGCCTCCTCGAGCGCCCAGTACTCGATGCGGAACTTCTCCTCATCGGAGATGGGCCGGTACGTCGACACCGACTCGGCGCCGCGCATCACGTTGATCGCGTTGACGTAGAACTCGCCCGCCACGCGAGCGGTCTGCTTGTTGGCGCCGAAGCTGAACATGCCGACGCCGGGCACCAGCACGATGGCCGGGTCGGCGCCGCGGATCGCGGGGGAGTCCTCGGTCGCGTGGGCGTCGTAGTACGCCCGGTAGTCGGCGCGATACTGCTCGTGCAGCTCCTTGAGCCGGGCGATCGAGTCCTCGATGGAGGCGTCGGCCGGGAGGTCGAGCACGAGCGGCTTGACCTTGGTGCGCAGGAAGTGGTCGGGGCAGCTCGTGCCGAGCGCCGCGAGTGGCGCGAGCTTCTCGCGGCTCAGGAACTCGAGCACCACGTCGGCGTCGGTGAAATGCCCGACCTGGGGCTTGTCGAACGACGCGAGTCCGCGGACCGTGGGCGCGAGCGCCGCAGCCTTCGCGCGGCGCTCGGCCGGCGCGAGCGGCTCGAAGCCGGGGACGACCGCGCCGAACGGCTCGGCCGCACCGTGCTCGGCGAGGTAGGCCGCCGCGGTGTCGATGATCCAGAGCGAGTTGCGCTCGGTCTCCTCGGACGTGTCGCCCCAGGCCGTGATGCCGTGGCCGCCGAGGATGCAGCCGATCGCCTGCGGGTGCTGCGCCTTGATCTCGGCGATGTCGAGGCCGAGCTGGAAGCCCGGACGGCGCCACGGCACCCACACGACCTTGTCGCCGAAGATCTCGGTGGTCAGCGCTTCGCCGTCGGCGGCGGTCGCGATCGCGATGCCGGAGTCCGGGTGCAGGTGGTCGACGTGCGCAGCGTCGACGAGCCCGTGCATGGCGGTGTCGATCGACGGCGCCGCCCCACCCTTGCCGTGCAAGGTGTACTCGAACGCGGCGACCATCTCATCCTCACGCTCGACGCCGGGGTACACGTCGACCAGGTCGCGAAGGCGGTCGAGCCGCAGCACCGCCAGGCCCGATTCCGTGAGGGTGCCGAGGTCGCCGCCGGATCCCTTGACCCACATCAGCTCCACCGGCTCGCCCGTGACCGGGTCGATCGCGGTGCCCTTGGCCGAGGTGTTGCCGCCGGCGTAGTTCGTGTTCTTCGGGTCGGCGCCGAGGCGATTCGACCGGGCGATGAGCTCGGCTGCTGCGGGGTTCGTCATGAGTTCGATCCTTCGTGATCTAGCGGAGATGCTCTGTGTCGAGCCGTCGCAATCTGCGGGTGTTTCGGGTGAGGACGCGCAGATTGCGACGGTTCGATGAACTGGAATCGGGTGACCGGGCGGGGCCGGGTGGGGCCGGCTGGGGAACGGGAGCCAGGGCGCGGCGGTTACGCGCCCCAGCCGGCCTGGACGCCGCCGACGCGCTCCTCGGCGATCCTCTGCAGGTAGCCGCTCTCCGCGAAGGCCGTCATCGGGTCGGCCGGGAGGCCGCGGCTCTCACGCCACTCCGCGAGGGCCGGACGCACGTCCGTGTAGAAGGCGTCCATGAAGACGGCATTCGCGCCGAGCACGTCGCCCGCGACCTGGGCGGCGCGGAGCGCCTCCTCATCGACGAGCAGCGCCCGCGCGGTCATCTCCTGCACGTTCAGCACGCTGCGGATCTGGCCCGGGATCTTGTCCTCCACGTTGTGGCACTGGTCCAGCATGAAGGCCACGTCCGGGTCGCCGTAGCCGCCGCCGCGAATGACCTCGAAGATGATCCGGAAGAGCTGGAACGGGTCGGCCGCCCCGACGATCAGGTCGTCGTCCGCGTAGAACCGGCTGTTGAAGTCGAACGAGCCGAGCTTCCCGAGGCGCAGCAGCTGCATGACGATGAACTCGATGTTCGTGCCCGGCGCGTGGTGGCCGGTGTCGAGGCAGACCATGGCCTTGTCGCCGAGGGCCGCCACCTGGGCGTACGACGTTCCCCAGTCCGGGACATCCGTGTGGTAGAACGCGGGCTCGAAGAACTTGTACTCGAGCACGAGGCGCTGGTCGTCCCCGAGACGGGCGTAGATCTCCTGCAGCGACTCGTGCAGGCGGTCCTGGCGACCGCGGAGATCTGCCTGGCCCGGGTAGTTCGAGCCCTCGGCGAGCCAGATCTTCAGGTCCCGACTGCCGGTCGCGTGCATGATGTCGATGCACTCGAGGTGGTGGTCGATCGCCTTCCGCCGCACCGCGGCGTCCTCGTGCGTCAGTGCGCCGAACTTGTAGTCGTCGTCCTGGAACGTGTTGGAGTTGACGGTTCCGAGCGCGACACCGTGGTCCTCGGCGTGCTTGCGCAGGTCGTCGTAGGAGTCGACCTTGTCCCACGGGATGTGCAGCGCGACGGTGGGAGCGAGCGCCGTGTGCGCGTGCACCTGGGCCGCATCGGCGATCTTCTCGTACGGGTCGCGCGGGGTGCCCGGTGTCGCGAAGACCTTGAACCGGGTGCCCGAGTTGCCGAAGGCCCAGCTCGGCAGCTCGATGGCCTGCTTCGCCAGCTGGTCCTGGATGTGGGCGGGGAGCGCGCTCACGGTGTTCCTGCTTTCGTGTCGGTGCGGATGTCTCGGGCTCGTCGCGGTCAGCGGCCGGCGTCGAGCGTGGCGAGCTGGTCCTCCAGATGGAAGACCTGGGCAAGCCGGGGTGCCCCCTGGTCGGGGCGGCCGCCGTCGAGGGAGAGGAAGAACGGGGCCATGTCGGCTTCCCACGCGGCGGTTCTCGGGTCGGCCTCGAGGGCGCGCTGGGATGCCTCGTCGTCGTCGGTCTCGTAGTAGCCGATCAGCAGGCCGTCTTCACGGAGGAAGAGGGAGTAGTTGCGTCGTCCGGAGTCCGCGATCGCGCGCAGCATGTCGGGCCACACCGCCGCGTGGCGTTCGCGGTACTCGTCGAGGCGGGCCGGGTCGACCTGCAGTTGGAAGCACACCCGTTGCGATGTCGTGCTCAGGCTCATCTTCGAGCGCTCCGTTTCCGTGGACGTGGGTCTCTCTCGTGCGTGGGCGCGGCAAGGCATCCGCTCGTCGCGCGCGGTCGCGGGCCGATCGCGACCGTGTGAATCGTTTCAACCTTACGTCGGCGATTCATGCCACGCAACCCGGAATGCGATTTCCCAGATTGCCGCGAGAGTCGGCCGCTTCGCTGCTCAGGAATGCGGACCCGGTGCGCCGCCGCGAGGCGGCGCCACGCGGCGTGTCGCGGAAATGTTCCTGAGGAGGGGATTGGGGAGGGGGGCGGGCCCGCCCTGAGCTGTGTGGGGTGGGATGTTCCTGAGGGGGGATCGGGCCCGTCCTGAGTGGGTGGGTGCGGCCGCGCGCACCCATTCCACTCGGCTCATGGTGCGCCGCTCGACCGATGGCCGTGCGGCATGATCGAATCGTTTCAGACCGGTCGTGCTCAGGCGGCTGGCGAATCCACATCCAGGAAGGGCTGAGCCATGGTGGTGAGTGTGCGCGAGGTCGCGGCGGCGGCGTCCGTCTCGGTCGGCACCGTCTCCAACGTGCTCAACCGGCCCGACAAGGTCGCACCCGCGACCGTCGATCGCGTCCTCGCCGCGATCGAGGAGCTGGGCTTCGTCCGCAACGACGCGGCGCGCCAGCTGCGCGCCGGTCGGAGCCGCTCGATCGGGCTCGTCGTGCTGGACGTGCGGAACCCGTTCTTCACCGAGGTGGCGCGCGGCGCCGAGGACCGTGCGGCCGAGGACGGCATGACGATCCTGCTCGGCAACAGCGACGAGAACGCCGACCGCGAGACGGCCTATCTCGACCTCTTCGAACAGCAGCGCGTGCATGGCGTGCTGATCACCCCCATGGCCGACGATCTGCCGAGGCTCGAGCGACTGCGCAGACGCGGCACGCCCGTCGTCCTGGTCGACCGGGACGCGCCGGACCGGAGCTTCTCATCGGTCGCGGTCGACGACGTCGTCGGCGGCGCGCTCGCCGTGCGGCACCTGCTCGACGCGGGCCGTCGGCGGATCGCGTTCGTGGGCGGGCCGGCGACGATCCGTCAGGTCGCGGATCGTCTGGAGGGCGCGCGGCAGGCGATCGCCGAGGTGCCGGATGCCACGCTCGAGGTCATCCACACCGAGTCGCTGACCGTGCTGCAGGGGCGGGCGGCGGGTGAACTGATCCGTGACCGTGACCGTGACCGTGACCGTGACCGTGACCGTGACCGCGACGGCGAGGCGCGGCCCGACGCGGTGTTCGCGGCGAACGACCTGCTCGCGATGGGCGTGCTCCAGGCGCTCGTGATGCTCGGCACCGTCCGTGTCCCGGAGGACATCGCGCTCATCGGCTACGACGACATCGACTTCGCGCAGGCCGCGATCGTGCCGCTCTCCTCGATCCGCCAGCCCGCCGCGCTCATCGGCTACACCGCGGTCGACCTGCTGCTCGCCGAGGCGGCCGGCGACGAGCACACCGTTCGGGAGCCGGTCGTGTTCCAACCCGAACTGATCGTGCGGGACTCGACGCGCCCCCGCTGACCCCCGTCGCATCGGGCGGCGCGTTGGAGAGGCCCTCCACCGGCATCGGACGTCACATCCAGGTGGCGTGGCTAGTGTGGGAAGGTCGCGCGCGAAGCCATCGCTCTCGACACGGTTGAGGAAGGAAGGGCGCGTGGCACACAACCACACCGCGATCGAGCACGTCTACGAGCAAGTTCTTGCGCGGAACCCGGGCGAGTCCGAGTTCCACCAAGCGGTGCGCGAGGTGTTCGACTCGCTCGACCGAGTGCTGGAGCGGAACCCGCACTACGCGCAGGCGTCCATCCTCGAGCGGCTGTGCGAGCCCGAGCGGCAGATCATCTTCCGCGTCCCGTGGATCGATGACGCCGGTCGCGTCCGCATCAACCGCGGGTTCCGGGTCCAGTTCAACTCGGCGCTCGGTCCGTACAAGGGCGGGCTGCGCTTCCACCCGAGCGTGCTGCTCGGCACCGTGAAGTTCCTCGGCTTCGAGCAGATCTTCAAGAACGCCCTGACCGGCATGCCCATCGGCGGCGGCAAGGGCGGCAGCGACTTCGACCCCAAGGGCAAGTCCGACCTCGAGATCATGCGGTTCTGCCAGTCCTTCATGCTCGAGGCGCACCGCCATCTCGGCGAGTACACCGACGTCCCGGCCGGTGACATCGGCGTCGGCGCACGTGAGATCGGCTACCTGTTCGGCCAGTACAAGCGCGTCACGAACCGCTACGAGTCCGGCGTCCTCACCGGCAAAGGCCTCACCTGGGGCGGCTCGCTCGTCCGCACCGAGGCGACCGGGTACGGTGCGGTGTTCTTCACGCAGCACATGCTCGCCACCCGCGGCCGTTCGTTCGACGGCGCCACCGCGCTCGTCTCCGGGTCGGGGAACGTCGCCATCTACGCGATCGAGAAGGTGCACGAGCTCGGTGGCCGGGTGGTCGGCATCTCCGACTCGTCCGGCGCCGTGCACGACCCCGACGGCGTGGACCTCGACCTGCTCCGCGACATCAAGGAGCGCCGTCGCGAGCGCATCTCGGTCTACGCCGACGAGCGTGGCGGACGCGCGACCTTCCGCCCCGGGGCATCCGTCTGGGAGATCGCGAGCGCCGAGCGGATCGACGTCGCGCTGCCGTGCGCGACCCAGAACGAGCTGACCGAGGCGCACGCGCGCGGGCTCATCGAGAGTGGCGTCGTCGCGGTCTCCGAGGGCGCGAACATGCCGACGACCCCCGATGCGATCCGCGTCTTCCGCGAGGCGAAGGTGCTGTTCGGGCCCGGCAAGGCTGCCAACGCCGGCGGGGTCGCGACGAGTGCGCTCGAGATGCAGCAGAACGCGTCGCGCGACTCGTGGACGTTCGAGCACACCGAGGAGCGGCTCTCCGAGATCATGGCGGGCATCCACGAGCGGACCGCGCGCACGGCCGAGGAGTACGGCGCGCCCGGCGACTACGTCGTCGGGGCGAACATCGCGGGCTTCACCCGCGTCGCCGACGCGATGCTCGCACTCGGCGTCATCTGACCCGAACGGATGCCTCGCGGCCCGAGTCGCGGCGACGATGCCGGGTCTCGGGCCGTCGCCGTCTGCGCCACGCGGAGCGCCGGGCTCACCGGGGCGCCTGACTCACCTGCGGGCCGGGCTCACCTGCGCGCCGCGCGCCAGGCTCACCTGAGCGCCGGGTCGACCTGAGCGCCGGGCTCACCGACGGCCTGGGGCCACTGACGCGCCGGTCGGCGCCGATGCCTCGGCGTCGACGATCGCCACGGGCATCGTCGGCACGACCGCGATGGCTGCCGTCGGGGCATCCGTGAAGCTGAGCGAGGGCGTCCAGCGCCGCGCAGGGTGGCGGCGCACGCGCATGCCGCGCGCGACGACCAGCCAGCCGACGCCGATCATGGCGGCGACGGCCGCGGCCATGGCCGCGAGGCCGAGCCCCCAACGCGGGCCCCACTCGTTCGCGACGGCGCCGATGATGGGCGCGCCGATCGGCATGCCGCCCGACATGATCGCCATGTAGATCGCCATGACCCGGCCGCGCAGCACGGGCTCGGTGGTCGTCTGCACGTAGCCGTTCGCGGTCGTCATGATGGTCACGGCGCCGAATCCGATGAGCACGGTGGACGCGGCGAACCACCAGAAGGTGGGCATCAGGGCCGCCGTGAGTGCGGCCACGCCGAAGAACGCGGTCGCGAGAATGATGATCCGCATGCGAGCGCGTTCGCGCCGCGCCGCGAGGAGCGCGCCGGTCAGCGAGCCGATCGCGAGGATCGAGTTCAGCAGGCCGTAGTCGCCGGCGCCTCGACCGAACTCGACGGCCATGGTCGACGAGAAGATCGGGAAGTTCATGCCGAACGCCCCGATCAGGAACACCATGACGAAGACGACCATGAGGTCGGGGCGGCTCCACGCATATCGGAAGCCCGCGACGAACGCGCCTCGCTGCTGTGGGGCCCGCGCCGCGCGACGCAGCGGTCGCCGGGCGAGGACCGCGAGCGCGCCGAGCACCGCGAGGAAGGTGAACGCGTTGATGATGAACACCCAGCCGGATCCGACGACCACGATCAGCACGCCCGCGACCGCCGGTCCGATCATGCGCGCCGTGTTGAACGACGCCGAGTTGAGGGCGACCGCGTTCGACATGTCGGAGCCGGACACCAGGTCGGACACGAACGTCTGGCGAGCCGGGTTGTCGATCGCGTTCACGATGCCGAGGAGGGTCGCGAAGATGTACAGATGCCAGAGCTCGGCGTGACCCACGAGCAGCAGCAACCCGAGCGCGAGGCCGAGCAGCATGAGCGCGGACTGGGTCGCCATCAGGATCTTCCGCCGATCGAAGCGGTCGGCGATGAGGCCCGTGATCGGCACCAGCAGCAGCTGCGGGGCGAACTGGAGCGCGACGGTGATCCCGACCGCGAGCGCATCGTTCTCGCTCAGCTCGGTGAGGACCACCCAGTTCTGCGCGGTCGCCTGCATCCAGGCGCCGACGTTCGAGACCAACGCACCGATGAACCAGATGCGGTAGTCGAGGTGTGCGAGCGAGCGGAACATGTTCGTCACTGGTCGGTGAGCCTCCTCAGGATCGAAGTGGCCTTGGCGAGCGTCTCGCGCTCATCGGGGGAAAGGGCGCTGAACCGCTTCGCGAGCCAGGCGTCCCGACGGCGGCGGGTCTCTCGGATGATGGCGGCTCCCGATTCGGTCGCCCGGAGGAGCACCTTCCGCCCGTCGTCGGGTGAGCCCTCGCGAGTGGCGTAGCCGGCTTCGACGAGGGAGTTCACGGTGCGGTTCATGGAGGGTGGCGTCACTCGCTCGAGCTCGGCGATGCGGCCGGGAGTCATCGGCCCGTCACTCGCGATCCAGCCGAGCGCGGCGAGTTGGGTGGCGCTCAGCTCCGTCTCGACCCGCTCCTGGCGCAGCCGGCGCGCGAGGCGCATGACCGCGAGCCGGAGCTCGGTGCTCTGCTCGGCGAGCGTCTGGCGGCGCGCGCGCACGGGGGCGGTCATCATGTCGGTCATACTCTTAGCCTAACAAATTAGCGGCGCTAACCATTCCCACGCCCTTCCACATGCTCGACCGTGCCGATTGCGCTCGGGTGCAGAATGTGCGGATGGCGACCTTCACCGACTCGTACGGCGTCCGCATCCACTACTCGGCGTGGCGCGTCCCTGACCCGGTCGGCATCGTCCAGCTCGTGCACGGCGTCGGCGAACACTCCGCTCGGTACGGGCGTCTCGTCGAGGCGCTCAATGCGGCCGGCTATTCGGTGTGGGCCGATGACCACCGAGGCCACGGCCGTACGGGGTATGAGCAGCACGGCGGCGACCTGACGCGCATCGGCCGGCTCGGCCCGGGCGGCCTGCGCGCCGCGATCGCGGCCGTCGAACAGTTCACCCGGGTCATTCGCGAGGGCGAGGGGCCGGGGCGGCCGCTCGTGCTGGTCGGCCACTCGTGGGGCTCGCTCATGGCGCAGATCATCGTGAATCGAAACGCCGCGCCATACGAAGCGCTGGTCCTGACGGGCACGGCGCACCGCACCCTCCGGCACATGAACTCGGGTGACCTGAACCGCAGGTTCCGGCACCTCGGCACGACGGGTGTCGAGTGGCTCTCGCGCGACCCGGCGGTCGCCGAAGCGTTCGTCGCCGACCCGCTCACGACCTCGAAGCAGTTGCAGCGGCTGTTCGGGCTGGTCGACGCGGCCAGGCTGCTCGGCCTGCCGTCGCGCGACCTGCCGGCCGATCTGCCCATCCTCATCATGGTCGGCTCAGATGACGCACTCGGCGCGGAGCCGAGCGCGCGGGCGCTCGCCGCCTCGTACACGAACCGTGGCGGCATCATGGACGTCGCCGTCTACGTGTACGACGGGGCCAGGCACGAGATTTTCAACGAGCTCAATCAGGAAGAGGTGAGGGTCGACCTCATCGACTGGCTCGACGCGCACTGCGCGATCGCGTGAACCCGGGGTCGTAGGCTGTCCCTCATGCACGGCGAGTACAAGGTCCCCGGCGGCAAGCTCGTGGTGGTCGACTTCGACGTCGTCGACGACCAGATCAGGAATCCCCGCGTCGCGGGCGACTTCTTCCTCGAACCCGACGACGCGCTCGACGACCTGAACCGGGCGCTCGACGGGTTGCCCGCCGCATCCGACGCGAAGCAGATCGCCGCCGCGGTCGCGGCCGGCCTCCGTCCCGGGGCCGTCATGCTGGGATTCTCGCCCGAGGGGATCGCCGTCGCCGTACGCCGTGCGCTCACGAACGCGCGAACCTGGTCGGACTACGAATGGGAGCTCGTGCACGACGCCGCGGTCCCGCCACGCCTGCACCTCGGCCTCGACGAGGTTCTCGCCACCCGTGTCGGCGAAGGCCGCCGGAAGCCGACCTTGCGCATCTGGGAGTGGGACGAGTCCGCGGTCGTGATCGGGTCGTTCCAATCGGTCAAGAACGAGGTCGACACCGAGGGCGCGCAGAAGCACGGCTTCGAGGTCGTCCGCCGGATCTCGGGCGGCGGGGCCATGATGATGGAGAAGGGCAACGTGGTCACGTACTCGCTGTACGTGCCGGCCGAGCTCGTCCAGGGCATGAGCTTCGCCGACTCCTATGCCTACCTCGATGACTGGGTGCTCCAGGGTCTGCGTGCGCTCGGCATCGAGGCGACCTATCAACCGCTCAACGACATCGCGAGCCCGCTCGGCAAGATCGGCGGTGCCGCGCAGAAGCGCCTCGGTTCGGGCGGCGTGCTCCACCACGTGACCATGGCGTACGACCTCGACAACGAGAAGATGCTCGAGGTCCTGCGCATCGGCCGCGAGAAGATCAGTGACAAGGGCATCGCGAGCGCCGCGAAGCGGGTCGATCCGCTCCGGTCACAGACCGGTCTCAGCCGGGCGGCGATCATCGAGAGTCTCAAGCAGACGTTCACCTCGCTCTACGGCGCCACCCCCGGCGCGGTGACCGCCGACGAGTTCGCCGAGGCCGAGCGGCTCGTGGAGACGAAATTCTCGACCAGGGAGTGGCTCCAACGGGTCCCCTGATGTTCACCTGAGTAAACCCGGGATGCTGAGGAAGGATCACCCCGCCTTCGTTAGACTCGCCGGGTGGAGTGGTGGATCTGGGCGTTGATCGCGGGCGCGATCATCGTCGTCGGCTGGGTGGCGCAGCGCGCCGGCTGGATCGACCTCTCCGACAAGACCAAGCGCGGCGGCACCGCGGGCGGCATCCTCATGATCGGCGACGAGGTGTTCGCGCCGCGCAAGTACGAGGCGCAGATCGAGGCCGACCGCCAGAGCCGGTTGCCCGCCCCTGCTCCGCTCCCGGGCGACGGCGACAAGGGCATCGCCTTCGCCTCGGCCGATGCTGACGACGGGGATCCCGACCGCTTCCGCGGCCGCATCCGACTCGACGTCGATCGCTGAGCAGCTCGCCGAGCCTGGCAGACTTGGCGCGTGGCGCTCGACGGACCTGACCGCATCATCGAGGCGGACAACCTCGATGTGCTGCCCACGCTGCCCGACGGCGCCTTCACGGTCGTCTACCTCGATCCGCCGTTCAACACGGGGCGTCAGCAGGTGCGCCGCTCGGTCAGGCATGTGCGCGTCCCCGAGACGGATGCGAGCACGGCGGATGCCTCGGGCGAGGCATCCGCTCATCCCGACCCCGCACGCGGCGTGGCATCGCTCACCGTGACCGGTTTCGCCGGGAAACGATATGAGCGCATCCGGGGTGACCTGCTGCGGTACGACGACCGGTTCGACGACTACTGGGGGTTCCTCGAGCCGCGGTTGGCCGAGGCATGGCGGCTCCTCGCCGACGACGGCACGCTGTACCTGCACCTCGACTATCGCGAGGCGCACTACGCGAAGGTGCTGCTCGATGCGCTGTTCGGCCGCGAGTGCTTCCTCAACGAGATCATCTGGGCGTACGACTACGGCGCCAAGAGCCGCAGCCGGTGGCCCGCCAAACACGACACGATCCTCGTGTACGTGAAGGACCCCGACCGGTACTGGTTCGATTCGTCCGCGGTCGACCGTGAACCGTACATGGCCCCGGGGCTGGTCACACCTGAGAAGGCCGAGCTCGGCAAACTGCCGACGGACGTGTGGTGGCACACCATCGTGTCGCCGACCGGGCGCGAGAAGACCGGGTACCCGACGCAGAAGCCCGAGGGTGTGCTGCGTCGCATCGTGCAGGCGTCGACCAGGCCGGGCGATTGGGTGCTCGACTTCTTCGCGGGGTCTGGGACCACGGGCGCCGTCGCCGCGGCCCTCGGTCGGCGCTTCGTGCTCGTGGATCAGAACCCCGAGGCGATCGAGGTCATGCGCCGGCGGTTCGCCGAGACCGCCGATGTGGTGTTCGAGTCGGCGTCGCCGGGCGAGGCATCCGCCTGAGCGCGGCACGCGACCCGGGGTGGAGTGACGTCGAAATCGACGTCATGTAGCTTGACGTTGAAAACGACGTCACCTAAGCTGACGTCGATTTCGGAGTCAGGGAGGGGTGTCATGGCCTACGAAGCACGGATCACGGATGCCTCGTCACTCGGCATCGCCCTGCAGCAGGCGCGTCTCGCCAGCGGCATGACCCAGCGCGACCTCGCCGAACGGCTCGGAACCACGCAGAAGTACATCTGGTCGCTCGAACAGGGAAAGGACTCGATCGCCATCACCAGGTTGCTCGAGGCGCTCAGCGCGACCGGCGCGATCATCACGCTGCAGATTCCCGAGGGCGACGACGCCGGACGCGACGATGGCTGAACCCCGCGCGCATCCGGGGCTCAAGCACACCGTGCTGAGGTTCGTCGACAACCTCACGGCCGGTCGGGCCGCCGGCGACGACGGCGACGGCCGCTTTGATCCGGCCCCCAGGCCGGCTGCCGGCGTGCCCATGAGCGGCGGATGGATCGCCGCGGGCCGGCCCGTCGGGACCCGCCCGCCGCGCGGCTGATCGGCCTCGGTGCTCACCGCGTCCGCGCCCGGCCGCTCCGCGGGCTCGGTTCACGCCGAGGCGCGCACCACGAGCTCGGTCGGCAGGATGGTCTCGGGCTCGACCGGCTTGCCCTCGATGAGGGCGACGAGCTTCAGCGCCATCTCGGCGCCCATCTTCGATGAGGGTTGCCGTACGGTCGTGAGCGCCGGCACCGTGGTCGCGGCGTAGCGGTCGTCGTCGAATCCGACGACCGCGACGTCGTCCGGGACCCGGCGCCCGGCTTCCGCCAGCGCGAGCAGTGCGCCCATGGCCATCTGGTCATTGGCCGCGAAGACGCCGTCGACCGCTGGGTCCCGTTCGAGCAGCCGGCGCATGGCCGCGGCGCCCGACGCAGCCGTGAAGTCGCCGGACTCGACGAGGTCGGTCGCCAGGCCGGCCTCGGTCAGTGTGGTCCGCCAGCCGCGCAGACGATCGACGCCCGGCGGCATGTCCTGCGGGCCGGCGATCGTCCCGATCCGCCGTGCCCCGCGCTCGACGAGATGACCGGTGCCGAGCGAGGCGCCGTGCTCGTTGTCGACGTCCACGGTGAAGCCGCTCGACTCGGCGGGGTTGAGGGGGCGTCCGCCGAACACGAGCGGCAGAGACCCGCTGAGCTGAGCGAAGGAGTGATCCCCGGTGTGGTGCGACACGATGAGTGCACCGTCCACATTCCCGCCCAGGAGATACCGCCTCGTCTTGTCGGGGTCGAGCTCGGATTCGATGAGCATGGTCAGCGTGTAGTCGGTCGACGCGAGCGCGAGCGCGACGCCCTGCACGACCGAGGCGAAGAACGGGTCGTCGAAGACCCGGGCGGCCGACTCGGGCACGATGAGCGCGATCGACTGGGTGCGCCGGCTCGCAAGCGATCGAGCGGCGCGGTTGGGCACGTAGTTCAGGTCCGCGATCGCGGCTTGCACGGCCGAGACGACGTCGGGGCTCACCTTGGGCGACCCGTTGACCACGCGCGAGACCGTCGCACGCGAGACCCCGGCCCGCGCGGCGACCATCTCGAGCGTCGGTGCCCCGCCGGAGGATCCGATCATCGCGACCTCTTTCCCCGGGTCCCGCCTGCGCGGTCCCGCCGTTGTCCAACATAGCCCCGCCGCCCCCGCGCCCCCGCCCCAGCGAGACCGGGACGGGGAGGAGAGAGCGGCGCGCGAGCCGTCAGGCAGGAATGGTCGCCACCCGCTTCGCCTGCACGATGAGCGCGGCGTACGTGAGGGCGCTGTCCTTCGGGATGCGGGCCATCGTGTCGCGCTCCACGCGCACGATGCCGAACCGCTTCTCGTAGCCCCACGCCCACTCGAAGTTGTCCAGCAGCGACCAGACGAAGTAGCCGCGGACGTCGGCCCCGGCCTCGATCGCCCGCCCGACGGCGGCGATGTGATCGACGAGGTACTGCGTGCGCTCGACATCGTGCACGCGACCGTCGGGGGTGACCACGTCGTCGTACGCCGCGCCGTTCTCCGTGACGTACAGCGGCGGCAGCATCGGGTACTCACGTCCGAGCCGCACGAGCAGCTCCTCGAGACCCGCCGGATTCACTTCCCAGTCCATCGCCGTGCGCGGCAGTCCGCGGGACGGCTGCGTCACGTGCTCGCTGCCGGGGAACGGCGACCGGCCCGGCTTGTCCGTGGGACGCAGGGACGGCATGGCGTCAGCCGGCAGGGGCCGACCCGACACGTTGTCGTCGTGGTAGTGGTTGACGCCCAGGAAGTCGATGGGTGCGGAGATGACCTCGAGGTCGCCGGGCTGGATGCGGTCGGCGAGCCCGAAGTCGCGCACGTCCTCGAGCAGATCGGCCGGGTAGGCGCCGAGCACGAGCGGTTCGAGGAACATCCGGTTCCACAGTGCGTCGATCCGCCGTGCCGCTTCAATGTCGGCGGGATCGCTCGGGTCATCCGGGACCGCGTTGGTGAGATTCAGCGTGATGCCGAGCCGGATGTCCCGGCCGGAGGCATCCGCCAGCTCGCGAAGCCGACGCACGGCCAGGCCGTGCGCGAGATGCTGGTGATGCACGGCCGCGAGGCCGGCCACCGGGTCGGTGAGCCCCGGGGCGTGCTCCCCGCCGACGTAGCCGATGAGCGACGAGCACAGCGGCTCGTTGAAGGTGGTCCAGTGCGCGACCCGGTCGCCGAGCGCGCCGTACACGGCCTCGGCGTACTCGACGAAGCGGTGGGCGGTGTCGCGGTCCGCCCAGCCCCCGCGCTCCTGCAGCGCCTGCGGGAGGTCCCAGTGGTACAACGTCAGCCACGGCAGGATGCCCGCGCCGAGCAGTTCGTCCACGAGCCGCGAGTAGAAGTCGAGGCCCTCCTGATTGACGCCGCGGCCGCCGGGCACGACCCGCGCCCAGCTCGTGGAGAACCGGTACGAGTCGAGGCCGAGCTCGCGCATGAGCGCGACATCCTCGGAGACGCGGTGATAGTGGTCGACACCGAGGGCGGGCGTATCGCCGTTCGCGACCGCATTCGGAACCCGCGCGAAGGCGTCCCAGATCGAATCCTCCTTGCCGCCCTCGTGCGCTGCGCCCTCGATCTGCGCCGCTGCGGTCGCCGAGCCCCAGATGAAGTCGGCGCCGAACGCGTCGAATCGGAGCGCGGGCTGCAGGCCCGCGCCGGGGATGGGGTGGTGTGTGGGGTGCATGTGTGACGTCAACCCTTCACGGCTCCTTGCATGATTCCGGAGATGAGCTGCTTGCCGGCCACGATGAACAGCACGAGCAGCGGGATGGTGGCCATGACCGCGCCGGTCAGCACGATCGAGTAGTCGACGTAGTAGCCCGACTGCAGCTGGCTGAGCGCGGTCTGGAGCGTCGGGTTCTGCGGGCTCAGCACGATGAGCGGCCACAGGAAGTCGGTCCACGCCATCATGAACGTGAACAGCCCGAGGATCGCCATCGCCGGACGGGCGGCGGGCAGCGCCACGTTCAGGAACGTGCGGATCTGGTTCGCGCCGTCGACGCGCGCCGCTTCGATCAGCTCGTCGGGGATCACATCGACGAGGTACTGCCGCATGAAGAACACGCCGAACGCGGTTACGAGCGTCGGCACGATGACCGCGCCGAGCTCGCCGGTCCAGCCGAGCTCCTTCATGACCATGAACAGCGGGATGATGCCGAGCTGCGTCGGAATCGCCATCGTCGCGATCACGAACACCATGAGCCCGTCGCGGCCGCGGAAGCGCAGCTTCGCGAACGCGTACCCGGCGAGCGTTGAGAACGTGACGACCGAGACGGTGATCACCGTCGACACGATGATCGAGTTGCCGAGGGCGAGCCAGAACGGGATCGCGTCGAACACCTTCGCAGCGTTGGTGAGGAAGTTGCCACCCGGGATGAGCGGCAGGGTCTCGCCACGCGTCGCGTTGGTGCCGCTGCCGACCACGAAGGACCACCACAGCGGGTAGGTGCCGCCGACGATGAACGCGAGCAGCAGGCCATAGGTCAGGAAGCCCGGCCGCGAGCCGAGGCCCGCGTCGCCCTGCCTGCTGCGGCGCCGCGGCGGGCGGCCGGCGGTCACGGATGCCTCGCGCTGCGGTCGTTCCGGCGCCACGAGGTCGACTCGCTCGGCGGGGATCGGCTCGGGGGTGGCGGTCGTCATCGGTTCGCCCCTTCGGTGGTGATCGAGCGCGTGTCGTCCGAGGCATCCGCCCCGACCGAAGCATCCGCCGGACCGTGTCTGCGCCGCGTGCGTGGCGCGCCGGTGGTGGCGATCCGGCGCGAGATGAGGAAGTTGATGAGGCCGAAGGCCACGATGAGCAGGAACAGGAGCCAGGCGACGGCGGACGCTTCGCCGAAGTCCCTGCGGAAGAACGCGAGCTCCCACATGTAGAGGACCGTGGTCTGGAACTGCCGGTCGCTGCCGCCGATGCCGCCCGCGTTCGACACATCGAACAGGCGCGGCTCGGTGAAGATCTGCAGACCCCCGATCGTCGACGTGATGATCACGAAGATGAGCGTCGGCCGGATCGACGGGATGGTGATCGCGAAGAAGCGGCGCACCGCGCCGGCGCCGTCGATCGCGGCGGACTCGTACAGGTCCTTCGGCACCGCCTGCATCGCGGCGAGCAGGATGAGCGCGTTGTATCCGGTCCATCGCCAGTTGACCATGGTCGCGATCGCGAGGTGGGACAGGAAGGTGTCGTGCTTCCAGGCCTGGTCGGGGATGCCGACGAGGTTGAGCAGGTTGTTCATCAGCCCGTCGGCCTCGTTGAACACGCTGGAGAAGATGAGGGCCGCGGCCACCGGGGTCACGACATAGGGGAGGAGCACGCTCATCCGCCAGATGGTCGGTGCCCGAAGGCCGCGGTCGAGGAGCGCGGCGATGATGAGGGCCATCGCGAGCTGCGGGATCGCCGACAGCAGGAAGATGCTGACGGTGTTGCGGATCGAGTTCCAGAAGAAGGCGTCGCCGAGCACCTCGACGAAGTTGCCGAGCCCGACGAACGGGCCCTGGCCTTTCAGCAGGTCCCACTCGAACATCGACACGACGAACGTGTAGATCAGGGGGAACAGGCCGACCAGCGCGAACAGCAGGAAGAACGGCGAGATGTAGAGGTACGGACTGGCCTTCACGTCGAAACGGCTGAGCCGCTGGCGCAGGGTCAGGCGTGCGGGGGTCGGTGTGGCCGGGCGGGCGGCATCCCTGCGCGTGGGCGGTTGCATGGTCGCGGTCATGTGATGGTCCTTTCCGAACCCCTGGTCGAGGAGCGAGGGACGGCATCCGCATGGGCTGCCCCCGTCGCTCGCTCCTCGACCTGCGGGTGTCAGCCGACGAGTTCGTTCAGGAGCGACAGCGCTTCATCCCAGGCCTGCTGCGTGGTGAGCTCGCCGCGGTCGAGCTTCTGCAGCGGCGGGCCGAAGACGTTCTCCTGGATGACCGAGTCGTCGGCTCCCTTGAACTGCGCCACGATGCCCTGCGCCCGCTCGGCGAGGATGGCGCCGGTCGGCGCACCGTTGAAGAACTCGTTCGGCGTCGCGTCGGCGGCGAGGGTCTCCTGCGCCTGCACCGTGCTCGGGAAGTTGCCGGCGGCGGCCGACTGCTTCACTTGCTGCTCGGGCTGGGTGAGCCAGTCGGCGAGCTTGGCCGCCTCGGCCTGGTGCTTGGACGACTGGGGCACCGCGAGGAAGGCGCCGCCCCAGTTGCCCGCGCCGCCCGGGAACACATCCGCGAAGTCCCAGCCGGTGCTCGCGTCGCCACCGCCGGCTTCGACCTGGCCCTGCACGACGCCGAGCATCCAGCCCGGGCACACGAAGGTGGCGAAGGTGCCGTCGACGAACGACTTGCCACCGTTCCAGTCCCACGCGGTCTGCGCCGCCGAGAGGCCGTCGCCGACCGCGGCGCCGAGCAGTTCGAAGTTCTCCTGCAGGTCGGCGTTGCCCTCGACGTTCAGGTCGCCGCCTTCCGTGTAGTACCCCTCGGGCATCTGGTTGACCATGGCGTTCCAGACGAAACCGGAGTGGTCGAACCACGCCTTGCCGGTCGCCTGCTGGTACTGGCGGCCGACGTCGAAGTAGTGCGCCCAGTCGCCGTCGAGCAGGGTCGCGACCTCGGCCCGGTCGGTCGGGAGGCCGGCCGCCGCGAACGCGGGGCCGTTGTAGCAGATGCCCTCGGGGCCGATGTCGGTGCCGTAGCCGATGATGCGGCCCTCGGGGTCGGTGACCTGCTCGACCTTCCAGTCGACCCAGTCGCTCACCCGGTCCTCGATGCCGTGGTCGCGCAGGTCGACGAACTGGTCGGAGACCTCCATGATCGCGCCGAGCCACCCCTCCTCGACGGCGACGACGTCGCTGAGTCCGGAGCCGGCGGCGATCTTGGTGAACGCGTCGGTGCGCGCGTTGCCGCCGGTGTCGATGTTGGTCGCCTCGATGGTGACGCCGGGGTTCAGTTCTTCGTATTCCGTGTAGAGCTCGTCGTAGCCGAACGTGCCGAACGTCGTGACGGTGAGGGTGAGGTCACCGTCGCCCTCGCTCGAATCACCGGCGCTGCTGCCGGCGCACGCGGTCGCGATGAGGGCGATGGATGCCGCGCCCGCGAGGGCGGCTGCGGCTCGGATGGGTCGTGATCGCATCACGGTCACTCCTTTGTGTGCGTGGGTGTGTGGCTGGTGTGGTGGATGCCGTACGGGCGCGCCGACGCGCCCGCTGGGTCGGCGAAGCATTCGTTGTGAACACTGGGTGAGAGCGCTCTCACGAACTTGGAACGAGACTCTAGGCCGACGTGAAGTGTCTTGTCAAGAGAGCGCTCTCACGGCATGCCGGGCCGTGCTCAGGAGGTCGACGTCTGCAGCCGCCAGGGTCCTGCTCAGGAAGTCGTCGCCTGCAGCCGCCAGGGTCCTGCTCAGGAAGTCGGCTTCTGCAGCCGCCGGGGTCCTGCTCAGGAAGCATGGGGCAGCGCGTCGCGGCGTGGTAAACCGCACGCGGCTTCGGCGGCGTGTCTTCCTGAGCAGGGATGGGGAGCGTGGAGGGGGCGCGGACGGAATCGCGCGCGCTCGGTAGACTTCCCGAATGGCTTCCGCACCCGACCGCGCCGTCGAGTTGAGCCGTCGGCGCATGCGACTCGCGATCCCCGCGATCGTCGTGCTGCTCGGTGTCGCCGCGGTCGTGGTGGGCGCGGTGTCGGGCGGCGCCGCCGAGCCGCACACGGCGCGCCCAGAGGCATCCGCCGTCGCGACGCCACCCGCGACCGAAGCCGTGACCCCGCGACCTGAGCCCGCGCAGGCGCCGCCGCCGGCGAGTGTCGACACCTTCGATCGCGCCGCGCACTCCCTCGACGACCCGGCGAGCATCTGGGTCGTCGTCAACAAGCTCCGCCCGCTGAACCCGATGGACCACGTGCCTGACGACCTCGTGAGCGTGCCCGTGCCGCACACGTGGGACCCGCTCCTCAGGCAGGAGGCCTCCGACGCGATCGTCGCGATGTTCGCCGCCGCCGACGATGAGGCCGGACTCGCGCTCGCATCGAACAGCGCGTACCGCTCGTACTCGGCACAGGAGAGCATCTACGACGGCGACGACCTCTCGACCGCGCGCCCGGGCTACAGCGAGCACCAGACCGGACTCACGATGGACATCGGCGCCGAGTCGGGGGAGTGCTCCCTCGCCGCGTGCTTCGGTGAGACGGAGGAGGGGATCTGGCTGCGTGACAACGCGCACCGGTTCGGCTTCATCCTCCGGTACCCCGCCGACAAGACGCCCGTGACCGGGTACGAGTACGAGCCGTGGCACTTCCGCTACGTGGGCGTGGAGCTCGCCACGGAGATGCGCGAGACCGGCGTCACGACGCTCGAGGAGTTCTTCGGTCTGCCCGCCGCGCCGGACTACCCCTGAGATGGCCGAGGCGCAGCCCCGGCGCGGGCTCTCGCTCGCGGTCCTCATCGGCAATCAGCTGCTGGCCGGGATCGGGGTCGCCTCTGGTATCGCCGTCGCGTCGCTGCTCGCGCAAGAACTGACCGGCACGGCGATCCTTGCCGGCCTGAGCCAGACCGCGTCCGTGCTCGGCGCCGGCCTCGTGGCCATCCCGCTGGCGCGGCTCGCCGTGGCACGCGGGCGGCACGTCGCCCTGGCGACCGGGTACGGGCTCGCCGCGGTCGGCGCGGCGCTCGTCGTCGGTGCCGCGATGTCTGGTCTCGTGCCGCTCGTGTTCCTCGGGCTCGCCGCGTTCGGTGCTGCGTCGGCCTCGGGCCTGCAGGCGAGATTCGCCGCGACCGAGGTCGCCGCGCCGGGGTTCGAGGCGCGCGCGATGTCCCTGGTGCTCTGGGCGACCACGCTCGGCTCGGTCGCCGGGCCGAATCTGTCCGGGCTGGGCGACGCGCTCGGGAGGTCGCTCGGCCTGCCGCCGCTCGTCGGGCCGTTCCTGCTGTCGGGGACCGCGTTCGCGATCTCGACGCTGCTGGTCGCCTCCCTGCTCCGGATGCCCCGGCCGGGCCAGCTCGCGGTCGACACCGCCGAGGTGTCCGGCGCCGAGGCGTCCGGGTCGGAGGCATCCGCGCCGCCCGAGCAGGCCGACCCGCCCGCCGACCCGCCCGCCGCGCCGGTCGGCGCGTGGCGCGCGCTCACGATCGCGGTCAGGTCGCCGCGGGCGCTGCTCGCGCTGGTGGCGATCGTCTGCTCGCACACGGTGATGGTCGCCGTGATGGTCATGACGCCGGTGAACATGCACGACCATGGCCAGTCGGTCGCGCTGATCGGGTTCGTCATCTCGATCCACATCCTCGGCATGTACGGTGCGAGCCCGCTCGTCGGGTGGCTGGCTGATCGTCTCGGGGCGATTCCGGTGATCGGCATCGGCGTGGTCGTGCTGTTCAGCGCGACGCTGCTCGGCGTCTTCGCGCCGGGCGATGACATGCTGCTCATCACCCTCGCGCTCGGCCTGCTCGGGCTCGGCTGGTCCGCGGGGCTGATCGGCGGCTCGGCGTTGCTCACCGTGTCCGTCGATCGCGCGTTGCGCGTGCCCCTGCAGGGTGCCTCGGATGCCGCCATGAATTTCGCCGCGGCCTTCGCCTCCGCCTTCTCGGGGCTGGTGCTCACGCTGGGCGGCTTCGCGGGCGTGAACGTGGTCGGAGCGCTCGTGCTCGTCCCGCTGCTGGTGGTCGGTGTTCGTGCGCTCGTGGTCACGCCACGGGTGCGCGGCGAGGTCGAGTCGAGCGGCTGAGCGCGCGGTCGCCGTGGCCGCATTCGCGCGTCGGCCTGACGGCCCGCTTTGCGGAGTCTCTCAGCGGTCGGGAGGGTTCCTCACAATTTTGCGTGCTGAACTATCGCGTCCTTGAACCCGATCAGGAAATCCCGCCGCTTTACCGTGCCCCTCGAACTCGAACCCACCACCCGTTCCGCCACCCTCCCCGCGAACCTGCCCCGAGGTCGCCGCGCAGCACCCCGCTCGCCGCTCCGTCAGGCGGCTCGCCCCACGCTGCCCGACCGGATCCCGAAGCACCGCGCCGAACCGCACGGTGCGCCACGCCGCGCCGGTTCGCCCAGGCGGGAGCTCCACCGGTGGACCGCCATGTCGTCGGCGACGGCCATCGTCGGGGTGAGCGCATTCGGCGCCCTCGCGGTGACCAGCGGTGCTCCCGCCTCGGCGGAGACGACGGCTCCCCAGGCGGCCGCCCGGCCGGCTCCCGCGACGGCCGCGCCGCTCGCGCCCACCACGGACCGGATCACCTCGGCGCTCGCGTCCGCCAAGCCCAGGGTCACGAGCGGTCTCTCGACCACCCAGGCGCCCTTCACTGGCGGAACGCAGGTCACGGTCACGGGCGAGCGCCTCGACCGGCTGACCCAGGTCACTGTCGGCGGGTCGCCTGCACCGATCGTCGCGACCGCCGCGAACCAGCTCACCTTCACGGTGCCCGCGACCGCCGATAGTGTGCGCGGCGACGTCGCGGTCGTGTTCGCCGACGCCGCGGGTACCCCGGCCCAAGTCACCGTGACGGATGCGTCGAGCGCCGTGGCATCCGTCGCGTCCGCCGGGGACCCGGCCAACGTGACCGCCGTCACCGACACGACGCCCGCTGGTGCCGACGCGCTCGTGCTCACCTACACGAGCGACCCCGCCATCGACGCGCAGATCGCGTACGTCCTCGCCTACTGGAGCTCGTACAACTCCGCCGAGTTCCCCGTGATCAGCGGGTACGACTGCGCGAACTTCGCGAGCCAGTCGCTGCTCGCGCGCGGGTGGACGATGGACGCGGGCTGGTCGCTCGACCTCGGCACCGGCTCGATGACGCCGAGCTGGGCGAGCTCGACCGCCCTCCGCGACTACCTGCGCACCCGCACCGATCGCGCGACCGAGCTCACCGACGCGCAACGAGGCCAGGTCAAGGTCGGCGACATCGCGCAGTTCGACTGGGACGACTCGGGTGACCGCGACCACACGGCGGTCGTGACCCGCGTCGATCGCACGGCGACGGGCACCAAGGTCTGGGTCGGCGGCCATACGAAGGATGCGGACTACTGGGACGTCGACCAGGCGATCGCCACGGGCGGTGGCTCGGTGAGCTACTTCTCCATCAGCTGAGTCGCTCAAGAAACGGGTGACAGGGCTCCGCGCTTCAGCCCGCACCCAGCGAGCACCGGGCGTGCTCGGACATTCATACGTTGAACTGGAATCCCGACCCCCGAACCGAATCCCTGCGCCTGTGCCACACGAAGCCCCCGCTCCCCGTCGTCATCGCTCGAACTTCCGCGCGCCCGATCCGGAATCGGTCGACACGCATGCGCTCACGCGGGTGTTCGGCACGCACGACGTCGCCGCGCCCGCTCCGGCGACGCCGGCCGCCGCGCCGGCGGTCGCGCCGGAGACGCCGACGGAGGCCGCGCTGGGCGCCGGATCCGCGCCGAAGCACCGGGCCGACCCCGTCGGCAACCGGCGCACGGGCGAGGTGCCGACGATCGCGGATGCCGACCGGTCGCGGCGCCCGGCCGGCGCCACGGAGGCGTTCGCGGGACCGGCGGCCCCGGTGGTACGCCGGTCCCAGCCGGCCACGCCGGCCGAGTCATCGGACGCCGCAGCCACCACCCGGCCGGCGCCGTCCGCGCCGCCGACGCCACTCGCGGGCGGCGACGGGCCGGCCGCGTTCCCATGGCGCATCGTGCCTGAGGCGCCCGAACCCGGGTCGCCCGCGCGTCGCTCGGGCACGGCCCGCGCCTCCGCGCGCGTCGTGCGCCGCGCACCCTCGGCCGGGCCCGCACGCCGTGGCGCCGCCGCCATCACCTCCGCGCGCCGCAGCGCCGCGACCCCCACTCGACCGGCTCCTGCATCCGCCGCCCCTGTGGCCGCCGCACCCGCCACCCCCGCGGCGCCGCTGGCTCGCACGACCGCGACCGCTTCGGCACCGGCGCCGACGAGCCGCCCCCGCGGCTCGCGGCGGGCGATGGTCGTCGGGTCCGCGGCTGCTCTCGCGGTGCTCACGGCGCTCGGAGCGGTCGCGATCGCCAACGACGTGCCCGCGAGTCTGTTCGCCGGCCCGACCGCGTCAGAAGCAGGGTCCGACGAGGTCACCGGCGCGTCAGCGCCGCTGATCACCAGCGACCTCTCCGAGACCGCCGCACCCTTCACCGGAGGCACCTCGATCACCGTCACGGGGGAGCGGCTCGACGAGGTCGCGCTGGTCTCGGTCGCCGGTGCGCCCGCGACGATCGTCGAAGCATCCGCCGAGCGCTTGACGTTCACGGTGCCGGCCACGACCGGTGACGCCGTCGGCGACGCCCCCGTCGTGTTCGCCGATGCCCAGGGCCGTGCCGTGCAGGTGTCCGTGTCGACCGGCGGCTCGGCGGCGGCTTCCGACGAGGAGTCGGCGTCTCCCGCGACGCCCTCGGCGTCGTCCGAGGCATCCGCCGCCGCCGACGGGGCGACCGACTCGCTCACGCTCACCTACACGACCGACCCCGGGATCGACGCCCAGCTCGCCTACGTGCTCGCGTACTGGAGCGACTACAACACCGACGAATACCCCGCCGTTCCGGGCAAGGACGCGGTGAGCTTCGCCAGCCAGTCGCTCGTTGCGCGTGGCTGGGCCATGGACGACGTGTGGAACGTGGACCCGGCGACCGGTGCCATGTCGGCCACCTGGACGAGTTCGACCGCCCTTCGCGACTACCTGCGCACGCGGAGCGATCGCGCGACGGAACTCACCGACGCTGAGCGCGATCAGGTCAAGGTCGGCGACCTCGCGCAGTTCGACTGGGACGACTCGGGCGACCGCGACCACACCGCCGTCGTCACCCGGGTCGAGCGCGCCGAGGGCGGCACCAAGGTCTGGGTCGCGAGCCACACGAAGGACGCCGATTACTGGGACGTCGACGCCGCACTCGCCTCCGGCGGCGGTTCCGTCACCTGGTTCTCCATCCGCTGACCGGCGCCCCGCGCCCCTCTCGCAGCGCGCTGCGCCGGCGCGCTGCGCGCGCCTCGGGCAGGGGCCGCGCGAGAGGTTATGCGGAATCGAACACGTGTGCGTGCATCGAACCTTGGCTCCGCCGCGTGCTCCACCAGCCCGGCCCGTGCGAGGCCGGGCTCGATGCTCGGCACCGCGACCGGCCTTCCGCGGCCAAACAAAACGGATCGAAAGCTCCGAAATCACGTAAATGTGCGAACAACGCACTGTTGTTCAAATAGCAGATCATCGCGTACGCTCGAAGCACACCCCCACCGCAGGCGGAATACTCCGGCCTCGGTTCGGCGCATGAGAGGCGATTGAAGTAGATGCGACACCGCGTGGCCATCGACATTGGCGGGACGTTCACCGACCTGGTCCTGGAGACCGAGGACGGGTCCCTGCACACCAGCAAGGCACTTTCGACCCCCCCGAACCTCGTTGAGGGCGTACTCGACGCCGTCGCTCAGGCCGGCGTCGAGCTCGCCGACGTCGAGGTGTTCGTCCACGGGACCACCCAGGGCCTCAACGCCCTCCTCGAGCGTCGCGGCGCCAACGTCGCGCTCGTGACCACCGCGGGCTTCCGTGACACGTACCTGATCGGGCGCGGCCACCGCCCCGATATGTACAACCTGCACTACCAGAAGCCCCAGCCGCTGCTCGACCGCGCTGCGACCTTCGAGGTCCGCGAGCGGCTCGACGCGACCGGCGCCGAGGTCGCTCCCGTCGACCTCGCCGACGTCGCCGGCGTCGCCGAGCAGATCAAGGCCGGCGGCTACGACGCCGTCGCCGTGTGTCTGCTGCACAGCTA
>Ga0180223_1000672_pt1 | contig 37741 bp, 36 predicted proteins | sample eDN5th30CKraftOP_FD_151337 | JGI IMG/M metagenome (GOLD analysis project Ga0180223, IMG submission 151337) | Enriched Organic Plus compost microbial communities from Emeryville, California, USA - eDNA 5th pass 30_C Kraft OP (version 2) (version 2) ... | reverse complement strand
CGGCCGGTACGCCGGCCGCCGCGGCGGGCGTGGCGGCCGGCGACAAGATTCTCGCCATCGACGGCGCCGAGGTCGCGACCTGGGGCGACGCGCGCTGGATGCTGCTCAAAAGCCTGACCGACAGGGCGCGGCCGGCCATCGAGGTAGAGACCGCCGCAGGCGAACGGCGCGTGCGCACGGTGGATTTCTCGGGCGCGGTGCTGGGGCAGATGGAGGGCGACGTCCTGGGGCGGGAAGGATTCGGGCTCGCGAGCCCCCGGCCCGTCATCCGTGGCGTGGTCCCCGAGAGCGCCGCCGCCCAGGCCGGCCTTTTGGCCGGCGACCGCATCGTCGCGGCCGGCGACAAGGCCGATCCCTCGGCCACCGAACTCATCGCCCTGATCCAGGGGCACGCCGGGCGCCCGCTGCGGCTGTCGGTGATACGGGACGGCGCCAGCCTGTCCATCGACGTCCTGCCGCGCGAGGAACGCCAGGCGGACGGCAAGGCGATCGGTCGCATCGGCGCCCAGATCGGCGGCGACATCCAGCTCATCACCGTGCGCCACGGGCCGCTCGAAAGCCTGGGCATGGGCGTGCAGCGCACCGCCGAGGTCTCGTGGTTCTCGCTGCGCATGCTGGGCAAGATGGTCGTTGGGGACGTTTCCCTCAGCAACCTGAGCGGCCCGGTCACCATCGCCGACTATGCCGGCCAGACCGCCAGGATGGGGCTGGAGGCCTACATCGCGTTCCTGGCGCTGGTCAGCGTCAGCCTGGGCGTGCTGAATCTCCTGCCCATCCCCATGCTGGACGGCGGGCACCTGCTGTATTATCTCGTCGAGATCATCCGGGGCAGTCCGCCGCCGGAACGCTGGATGGAAGTGGGGCAGCGCGCCGGATTCGGCATCCTGATGGTGCTGATGGCCGTTGCCTTGTTCAACGACTTTACGCGACTGCTGACCTAGGATCCATGAGCGCCGTCTTTTCCGCCGCTTTTGCGGACCGAGCCCCTGCCGCCGGGGCCGCGTCGCGCCGCGAACCGCTCTTCCGCATTTCACTCAATTAGAAAACTCCGGGATTACGCATGACCAATCGCACCCGGCGCATGCCGCGTCTGCTGTCCATTTTGCTGGCCATGGCAGTCACCCCACTGGCCTACGCTTTCGATCCCTTCATCGTCCGGGACATCCGCGTGGAAGGCATCCAGCGCACCGAAGCCGGAACGGTGTTCGGATACCTGCCGGTCAAGGTGGGCGAGCGCTTCACCGAAGAACAGGCCACGCAGGCGGTGCGGGCCCTGTACGGCACCGGTTTCTTCCGCGATGTGCGGATCGAGGTCGAGAACGACGTGGTGGTGGTCATCGTCGACGAGCGCCCGGCCATCGCCTCCATCTCGTTCAACGGCATGCGCGAATTCGAGTCCGCCAACGTGCTCAAGTCGCTGGCCGAAGTGGGCTTCGCCGAGGCCCGCATCTTCGACCGCGCCTTGCTCGATCGCGCCGAGCAGGAACTCAAGCGCCAGTACCTGGCGCGCGGCAAGTACTCGGTCGAGATCGTGCCGACGGTCACGCCGCTCGAACGCAACCGCGTCGGCATCACCTTCGACGTCTTCGAGGGCGACGTGGCCCGCATCGCGGGCATCAAGATCATCGGCGCCAAGGCCATTCGCGAAAGCGAACTGCTGGACCTGCTGCAGCTCTCCACCCCGGGCTGGCTCACGTGGTACACCAAGGCCGACCAGTATTCACGGCAGAAGCTGCAGGGCGACATCGAGACCCTGCGCTCCTACTACATGAACCGCGGCTACCTCGAGTTCAACGTCGATTCGCCGCAGGTCACCATCTCGCCCGACCGCAAGGACATCTTCATCACGCTGTCGATCACCGAGGGCGACAAGTATTCGGTCAGCGACGTCAAGCTGGCGGGCGACCTGCTCGGGCTGGATGAAGACCTCAACAAGCTGATCACGGTCAAGCCGGGCGAGACCTTCTCGGCCGAAAAGGTCAACGCCTCCAGCAAGGCCATTACCGATTACCTCGGCAAGCTCGGCTACGCCTTCAGCAACGTCAACGCCACCCCGCAGGTCGATCGCGAAAAGAAGACCGCCGCGATCACGTTCTTCGTCGATCCCAACCGCCGCGTCTACGTGCGGCGCGTCAACATCGGCGGCAACACCCGCACGCGCGACGTCGTCATCCGGCGCGAAATGCGCCAGCTCGAAAGCGCGTGGTACGACGCCGGCAAGATCCAGCTTTCGCGCGACCGCATCGACCGCCTGGGCTACTTCCAGAACATCACGATCGAGACGCCGCCCGTGCCCGGAACCCCCGACCAGGTCGACGTGAACGTGACGGTGCAGGAAAAACCCACCGGCATGATCAACCTTGGCGCCGGCTTCAGCAGTACCGACAAGGTGGTGCTGTCGGCCGGCATCAGCCAGGACAACATCTTCGGCAGCGGCACCACGGCGGGCCTGGAGCTCAACACCGGCAAGACCTATCGCACGATCGCGGTCAGCCAGACCAACCCGTACTTCACCCAGGACGGCATCAGCCGCTCGACCAGCGTCTACTACCGCACGCTGCGGCCGCTGTCGATCAACACGGGCGACTACCGCATCAAGACCATGGGCGCGAGCCTGACCTTCGGCGTGCCGTTCACGGAAACCCAGCGGGTATTCTTCGGCGCCGCGCTGGAAGCCAACGACATCGACACCTACGAGAGCAGCCCCCAGCGCTATATCGACTACGTCAACACGTTCGGTCCGCGCAGCAATGCGGTCATCTTCTCGGTGGGCTGGAGCAACGACCGGCGCGACAGCGCGCTGGCCCCGACGCGCGGCACCTACCAGCGCGCCGCCGGCGAAACCTCGCTGTTCGGCGACCTGCGCTACTACAAGGCGAGCTACCAGCACCAGTATTACTGGCCCATCACGCGCAGCATGACCCTGGCGCTGAACGGCCAGGTGGACTACGGCAAGGGCTTCGGCGGCCGACCGTATCCGCTGCTCAAGAACGTCTACGCAGGCGGTATCGGATCGGTGCGCGGCTTCGACGGCGGTTCGCTCGGTCCGCGCGACAGCAAGAACGGCGACAGCCTGGGCGGCGCCAAGCGCGTCATCGCCAACGCCGAGCTGCTGCTGCCGTTCCCCGGCACCCAGCAAGACCGTACGCTGCGCTGGTTCCTGTTCGCCGACGCGGGTAACGTCTATGCGGACGACCAGAACATCAGCCTGGGGCAACTGCGCTACTCGGCCGGTATCGGCCTGAGCTGGCAGTCGCCCATCGGTCCGCTGAAGATCTCGTTCGGCAGGGCCTTGAACGCCAAGCCGCAGGATCGGACGCAGAGCTTCCAGTTCCAGATCGGTACGGGATTCTGATGGCGCAGGGAGGGCAGCCGCAGGCCATATGCCCGCCCGGGACTTTTTCTGCTACAACCAATTACCAGCCCAGGGGCACCGTCGCTTGCGCGGGGCCGCGCCATTAGTGGCAAAATACACGACTACCTTCCTAGCGAGAAATAAATGATCCGCATGTTTTCGACATCTGCTGCCAGTCTGACCGCCTCCTCTGCAGTCAAGGGTGCCGGCCGGGTGCTGGCGGCTTTGGTGCTCTCAAGTGCCGCTGTCGGCGCGGCTCATGCCCAAGCATCCCAGGCGCCGGTCAAGATCGGTTTCGTCAATACCGAGCGCATTTTCCGCGACGCCGCGCCCGCCAAGGCCGCCCAGGCGAAGATCGAAGCCGACTTCAAGAAGCGCGACGCCGAGCTGCAGGACATGGCCAACCGCCTGCGCACGCTGTCCGAGCAGCTCGACAAGGACAGCGCGGTGCTGTCCGAGTCCGACCGCACCCGCCGCCAGCGTGAACTGAGCGACCTCGACAAGGATTTCCAGCGCAAGCGCCGCGAATTCCAGGAAGACCTGAACCAGCGCCGCAACGAAGAACTGTCGCAAATCCTCGAGCGCGCCAACCGCGTGATCAAGCAGATCGCCGAACAGGAAAACTACGACCTGATCTTCCAGGAAGCCGTCGTGGTCAGCCCGCGCGTGGACATCACCGACAAGGTCCTCAAGGCGTTGAACAACGGCGCCAAGTAATTGCGCCGCTGTTTCCCGTTCCTGTCGTCCGCGCGAGCTTCGCATGCCCATCCTGCTTGACACGACCAAGGCCCCGGTACTGCAAAGGCTGCTCGACGAAACCGATACCAGCGGGTTGACGTGGACGATCGAGCCGGGAGGGGCGCAAACCCGCCCGCCGGCGCAAATCCTGGTCGCGGGCATCGCCAACCTCGAGCGCGCCGGGCCGCAGGAACTCAGTTTCGTCTCCAATCCGCGCTACCAGTCGCAACTGGTGGACGCACAGGCGGCGGCCGTGCTGGTCACGCCGGAAGTCGCCCAGGCCTACCGCGAGGCACTGCGCGAGGCCGGCCGCCTCGACCACGCCGTGACCCTGGTGGTCTGCAACTCGCCCTATCTGCTGTTCGCACGGGTAGGGCAGTGGTTCGACAGGCAGGTCCATCCCCAGCCGGCCGGCGGCATCCATCCGTCGGCGGTGGTCGCGCCCGGCGCCAGCGTCGACCCCAGCGCCCACGTCGGGCCGCTGGCGGTCATCGAAGACGGCGCCCAGATCGGCCCGCGGGCCCGCATCGGAGCCGGCTGTTTCGTGGGAGAAGGGTGCCGCGTCGGCGCCGATTCCGTCCTGCATCCGCGCGTCACGCTGTACCGGGGGGTCAGCATGGGCGCGCGCTGCGTCATCCTGTCGGGCGCGGTCATCGGCGACGACGGCTTCGGCTTCGCGCCGGACCCGTCGCGCGCGAAGGGCGCCTGGACCAAGATCCCGCAATTCGGTGGCGTGCGCATCGGCGACGACGTCGAGATCGGCGCCAACACCACGGTAGACCGCGGTGCGCTCGACGATACGGTGATCGGCAACGGCGTCAAGATCGACAACCAGATCATGATCGGCCACAACTGCCGCATCGGCGACCACACGGCAATGGCGGCCTGCGTCGGCATCGCGGGTTCGACCACCATAGGCGAACGCTGCTCCATAGGCGGGGCGGCCATGATAGGGGGGCATTTGAAGATCGGCGACGACGTCTTCATCTCGGCCGCCACACCGGTGCACAGCAACATCGACAAGCCGGGACAGTACACCGGCTTTTTCCCGATGACCGAGCACGCCCAGTGGGAGCGCAACGCGGTCGCGGTCAGGCACCTGGCGACGATGGCCAAGCGGATCAAGGCGCTGGAAAAGAAGTAAAGGCGAGCGGGCGCCAGAGCGGCCCGCCGCCCGTCAAATACTGGAAATCTGTATGGAAATGGACATCAAGGGGATACTCGACCATTTGCCGCATCGCTATCCGATGCTGCTCATCGATCGGGTCATCGACGTCAAACCCGGGGAATCGATCCGCGCGATCAAGAACGTCTCGATCAATGAACCGTTCTTTACCGGCCATTTCCCGCACCATCCGGTCATGCCGGGCGTGCTGATCCTCGAAGCCATGGCCCAGGCGGCCGCCATCACCTCGTTCACGGCCGCGGGCAAGAAGCCCGACGAGAACACGGTGTACTACTTCGTCGGCATCGACGGCGCCCGTTTCAAGCGGCCCGTGGTCCCGGGCGACCAGCTCAACATCGAAGTCAACGTCGAGCGCTCGGCGCGCGGCATCTGGAAGTACAACGGCAAGGCGCTGGTCGAAGGGCAGATCGCGGCCGAAGCCAGCCTGATGTGCACCATGCGCATCCTCGAGCCCTGACGGAAGCGTCCCGTGGCGAGGATACATCCCACCGCTCTCGTCGACCCGGCCGCACAGCTGGACGACAGCGTGAGCATCGGCCCTTTCAGCATCATCGGGCCGAACGTCCGCATCGGCGCCGACACCGAGGTCGGCGCGCACTGCGTCATCGACGGCCATACCACCATCGGGCGCGGCAACCGCTTCTTTCCGTCTTGCTCCATCGGCGCGGCGCCGCAGGACAAGAAATACGCTGGCGAGCCGACCCGCCTGGAAATCGGCGACGGCAATACGATACGCGAATGCTGCACTATCAATACCGGCACGGTGCAGGATGCCGGCGCGACGCGGCTGGGCAATGACAACTGGATCATGGCCTACGTGCACGTGGCCCACGACTGCCAGCTCGGCAGCCACATCATCCTGGCCAACGGCACGCAGCTCGCCGGGCACGTGCACATCGGCGACCACGTCATCCTCGGCGGCATGACGGGCGTGCACCAGTTCGTCAAGATCGGCGCGCACGCCATGACCGGCGTCCACGCGACGCTGCTGCAGGACCTGCCTCCTTTCGTCACCTGCGCCGGCAGCCCCGCGCGGCCGGTTGGCATCAATGTCGAAGGGCTCAAGCGCCGCGGCTTCTCGCCCGCCCAGATCTCCGGCCTGCGGGCCGCCTACAAGACCTTGTATCGCCAGGGGCTGACGCTGGACGAGGCTCGCGCCGCGCTGCAGGCGAAGCGGGCCGAGGCGCCCGAGCTCGATGCCTCGCTGTCGATCTTGCTGAACTTCCTCGATACCGCCACCCGCGGTATCGTGCGCTGACGGAGGCCGGCGTGCCGGTTGCGGGCCAAGCGTCCATCGGCATGGTGGCGGGAGAGCCATCGGGCGACCTGCTGGCGGCCACCGTGGTGCAAGCCTTGCACGAGCGGGCGCCGCAGTTCGCGCTGGCGGGCATAGGCGGCCCCAGGATGCAGGCGCACGGTTTCGATGCCTGGTATCCCATGCAGAAGCTCGCCGTGAACGGCTATGCCGACGTCCTCATGCACTTGCCGGAACTGCTCAACATCCGCCGTGCCGTTCGCGAGCGCTGGCTGGCCGAGCGGCCGGCCGCCTTCGTCGGCGTCGACGCACCCGATTTCAACTTCGGGCTGGAGCAGGCCTTGCGCGCCGGCGGCATTCCCACGGTCCATTTCATCGGCCCCTCGCTCTGGGCCTGGCGCGGCGAGCGCATCAACAAGATCCGCGAAGCCGTGTCCCGCATGCTGGTGGTATTCCCGTTCGAGGAGCAGATCTATCGCGATGCGGGCGTGCCGGTCACCTACGTCGGCCATCCGCTCGCGCGCGTCATCGACCGGAACCCGGATCGCGCCGCCGCCCGTACCCGGCTGGGCATTGCGCAGGAGGCCCGGGTGCTGGCCCTGATGCCCGGCAGCCGCGCGGGCGAGGTGCGCCATCTCGCGCCCCGTTTCCTGGCGGCCGCCAAGCTGCTGCAGATGCGCGATCCCGCCTTGCAGCTCTGGGCGCCCATGGCCAACCCCGAACGCCAGCGAGAATTCCTGGCCCACGCGTCGGCCGTGGGCGGGCTGCAGAACCTGCATACCGCCGTGGGCGGTTCGCACGACGTCCTGGCCGCCTGCAACGCGGTGCTCGTGGCCAGCGGCACCGCCACGCTGGAGGCCGCGCTGTTCAAGCGCCCCATGGTGATCTCCTACGTGCTGCCGCGGCTGTCATGGTGGATCATGCGGCGCCAGGCCTACCTGCCCTGGGTCGGACTGCCTAACATCCTGTGCCGCGACACCGTCGTCCCGGAGTTGCTCCAGGACGAAGCCACGCCGCGCGCGCTGGCCGACGCGGCCTGGAAGGCCCTGACCGACGAGGCCGCTATCCAGCGGCTGGAGGCGCGTTTCACCGCCCTGCACGACGAGCTGGTGCGCGATACGCCGGCCCTGGCGAGCCAGGCCATCCTGGAGGTGGCGGGCCATGGGTGAGAAAGGCTGGGTGCAGACCGATTTCGGCTGGACGGCGGTCGACTCCGCGGGCGCCGACCTGCTCCAGGTGTTCGACGCCGAGACCTTGCTCACGATGCGGGTGGCGGGAGTGGACGAGGCCGGCCGCGGTCCCCTGGCCGGCCCGGTCTATGCGGCCGCGGTCGTCCTCGATCCCGGTCGGCCCATCGAGGGCCTGAACGATTCCAAGATGCTCTCCGAGCGGGCGCGCGACGAACTCGCACCGCTGATACGCGAACGTGCGCTGGCCTGGTGCGTCGCCAGCGTGAGCGTGGCCGAAATCGACACGCTGAACATTCTCAACGCCACCATGCTCGCCATGCGCCGCGCGGTGGACGGGCTGGGCCTCCTGCCCGACCTGGTGCAGGTGGACGGCAACCGGGCGCCGGCGCTGGCGTGCCGGGTGCAGACGGTGATCGGCGGGGATGCCCAGGTGCAGGCCATCTCGGCCGCGTCCATCCTGGCCAAGACCGCGCGCGATGCCGAACTGGTCCGGCTGCACGACATCTATCCCATGTACGGCTTCGACCGGCACAAGGGCTATGGCACGCCCGATCACCTGCGCTGCCTGCTCGAACATGGTCCTTGCCCCGAGCACCGCCGCAGCTTCGAGCCCGTACGCCAGGCCATGGGCGGCCCGGCCCGGGCGAGCGCGGGCATGCCGGGAGCCCAGGCAAAGGCGGCTGCCGCGTCTTATGCGATGGACGCCTTGCTTCCGTGGAGCGACCTGGACGAGCCACCCGTGCCGGCGCCACGCCGGCGCCGGGCCAGGCCGGGCGGCTAGCGCCCCGGACCGCAGCATGGGGAAACGGCCATGAAACGCATTGCCTCGCGCGACAACCCGCTTTACAAGTCGCTGCGCAAGCTGGCGCAGACCTCGCAGGCCCGCCGGGAGGCAGGCCTGTCCGTGCTGGAAGGGGTACACCTGTGCCAGGCCTACCTGCAATGGCAAGGCGTGCCCCGCCATGCCGTCTTCGACGTCCGGCGGCTGGAAGGCGAGCGTACCAGCGCCGAGGTGCGGGCGCTATGCGAGGGGATTCCCGCCGATCGCCAGGTCTGGCTCGACGGCAATCTCATCGGCGACCTCGAGCACGTGCAGGCGGGGCAAGGCGTGGTCTTCGTGATCGAGACCCCGGCGCCTTCGCTGCCCGGACGAGTGGCCGACAGTTGCGTGCTGCTCGACCGGATCCAGGACCCGGGCAACGTCGGCTCCATCCTGCGGACCTGCGCCGCGGCCGGCGTACGCCACGTCTTCCTGTCCGACGAAACCGCCTTCGCCTGGTCGCCCAAGGTGCTGCGGTCGGGGCAGGGGGCGCATTTCTCCCTCGCCATCTACGAACGGGTCGATCTCCAGGCGCTGCTAGCGCGGCTGGACGTGCCGCTGGTGGCGACGACGCTCGACCATGCGGAAGATCTCTACCGCGCTTCGCTGCCGCGGCATTGCGCCTGGGTGTTCGGCAACGAGGGGCAGGGCGTGGGCGCCGGGCTGCAGGCCGCCGCGGCGTTGCGGGTCCGCATCCCCCAGGAGCCGGCGGCCGAGTCGCTGAATGTCGGCGCGGCCGTGGCGGTGTGCCTGTTCGAGCACCGGCGCAGGTTCATGCCGGCGTAGCGGCGCGCGGCCAGCCGTCAGTCCGAAGGCAGCAGCGCGGGGTTCCACACCACTTCCCAGACGTGGCCGTCGGGATCCTGGAAATAGCCGGCATAACCGCCCCAGAAGGTCGATTGAGCCGGCTTGACGATACGCGCGCCCGCCCGGCTCGCCTGCTCCATGACTTCGTCCACCTCCTGCTGGCTGGAGACGTTATGGCCGAGCGTGAAGGCGGTCGGGCAGGGCGCGCCCGGCGCCAGGCCGGTGTCGTGCGCGATGTCGCCCTGCGCCCAGAGCGCGAGCTTGAGGCCGCCCTGCAGATCGAAGAACGCCACCGCCCCGTGTTCGAATTCCGTCCCGATGATGCCGGCCGTCGGCAGCCCGAGTCCGTCGCGATAGAAGGCGACGGACCGCTCGAGATCGGAAACGCCCAGCGTCAGTACCGAGATGCGGGGGTTCATGGGCGGATCTCCTTGATATTTGCAATATCGCCGATATTGAGTATGAAATGCCGTGTGAAAAAGGAGAAATGAGCGAAAAAGGGCGGTTTTCCCTGAGGCGGTATTAGTAGAACCGGCCCTCCAGCCCGATCTTCTGCAGTACCGTGGTCGAAATCTCCTCTATCGACTTGGTCGTAGTCGACAACCACCGGATGCTCTCCCGCCGCATCAGCTTCTCGGCCTCGGCCACTTCATAGCGGCACTGCTCCAGCGACGCGTAGCGGCTGTCGGGCCGCCGTTCGTGGCGCACCTCGGCCAGGCGTTCGGGCTGGATGGTCAGGCCGAACAGCTTATTCCGGTACGGCAGGATCGCCGATGGCAGGGCGTTGCGCTCGAAATCGTCGGGAATCAGCGGCACGTTGGCGGCCTTGACGCCGTATTGCATGGCCAGGTAGAGGCTGGTCGGGGTCTTGCCGCAGCGGGAGACGCCGATCAGGATCACGTCGGCCTGTTCCAGGCCCTTGATGTACTGGCCGTCGTCGTGGGCCAGGCTGAAGTTGATGGCCTCGATGCGGTTCTGGTACTGCTTGGTATTCGCCACGTTGTGCGACCGGCCGATCGAGTGGCTGGACTTGATGTTCAGCTCCTGCTCGATGGGCTCCACGAAGGTGGAGAAAAGGTCCAGGAACAGGCCATTGGCCTGCCGCACGCGGGTGTTGATCTCGGAATTGACCAGGGTGCTGAAAACGATGGGGCGCTGGCCGTCGGCCGCGAAGGCTGCGTCGATGCGGGCCGCCACCGCCGCCGCCTTGTCCACCGAATCAATGAAAGGCAGCCTTACATGGCGGAAGCGCGCGCTTTCGAATTGCGCCAGGACCGAATGGGCGAACGTCTCGGCGGTAATGCCGGTGCCGTCGGAGACCACGAATACGGTGCGCAGGTACGAATTCGGCGTGGCGTCGGGTTGGGGCATGGAGTTCTCGCAAAAGCAGGAATGACCTGGGGCGGGAAAAGGTAACAAAGACCGGTTGTGCAGAAACGGGGCCGGCCAGCGTACAATCTGGGATTACCCCCGGTTACGCATGGCATCGCCCTGGGCAGCAAGCCCCGGGCCGCGGCGAAGGCGGGTTTGGCCAGCGCACCACGAATGCGGCGCAACGCCGCTTTGCGCATGGGCATTGCGAAGCGGAAGCGCTTTTCGCGTGTGCTCGCCAAACAAGCTTTCTTGCCATTGTAATAGGGGACTTCCATGTCTTATGTCGTACCGTTCGAGCAACTCCGGATGACGGACGTTGACTCGGTAGGAGGAAAGAACGCTTCACTTGGAGAGATGATCAGCCAGCTCACCGGCGCCGGGGTCCGCGTGCCGGGGGGCTTTGCCACCACGGCAGAGGCATTCCGCGATTTCCTCAAGGATGCGGGGCTCGACACCCGCATCAACGAGCGCCTGTCTTCTTTGAATCCGGAAGACGTGCGCGCGCTCGCCGAAACGGGTGCGGAAATCCGCCAGTGGATCATCTATGCGCCGTTCTCGGCCCGGTTCGAGAAGGAAATCCGTGAAGCGTTCGCCAAGCTCGACGCCGACGGCAAGGGCTCGTTCGCCGTCCGTTCGTCCGCCACCGCCGAAGACCTGCCCGACGCCTCGTTCGCCGGCCAGCAGGAAACCTTCCTGAACGTGGTCGGCATCGACGATGTGCTGGACAAGATCCGCCACGTGTTCGCGTCGCTCTACAACGACCGCGCCATCTCGTACCGCGTGCACAAGGGCTTCGCCCATGCCGACGTGGCGCTGTCGGCCGGCATCCAGCGCATGGTCCGCTCCGACACCGGCGCTGCCGGCGTCATGTTCACCATCGACACCGAATCGGGCTTCCCCGACGTCGTCTTCATCACCTCGTCCTACGGCCTGGGCGAAACCGTGGTGCAGGGCGCGGTCAATCCCGACGAGTTCTACGTCTTCAAGCCCACGCTGGAAGCCGGCAAGTACCCCATCGTCAGCCGCCGCATCGGCTCCAAGTTGATCAAGATGGAATTCGACCCGGCCCGCACCGAAGGCCGCGCCGTGCGCACCGTCGACGTCGCGCCCGAGCAGCGCAACCGTTTCTCGCTGTCCGATGACGACGTCATCGAACTGGCCCGCTACGCCGTCATCATCGAGAAGCATTACGGCCGTCCCATGGACATCGAATGGGGCCGCGACGGCAACGACGGCAAGATCTACATCCTGCAGGCCCGTCCGGAAACCGTGAAGTCGCAGCAGTCCGGCAACGACGTGCAGCAGCGCTATCGCCTGAAGGCCACCGGCAACGTGCTCGTCACCGGTCGCGCCATCGGCCAGAAAATCGGCTCGGGCCCCGTGCGCCTGGTCGGCGACATCGCCGACATGGACAAGGTCCAGCCTGGCGACGTGCTCGTCACCGACATGACCGATCCCAACTGGGAACCGGTCATGAAGCGCGCCTCGGCCATCGTCACCAACCGCGGCGGCCGTACCTGCCACGCGGCCATCATCGCTCGAGAGCTGGGCATCCCGGCGGTCGTGGGCAGCGGCGACGCCACCGACGTCCTGAAGGACGGCGCCATGGTCACCGTCTCCTGCGCCGAAGGCGACGAGGGTCGGATCTACGACGGCCTGCTGGAAACCGAGGTCGAGGAAGTGCGCCGCGGCGAAATGCCCGCCATCGACGTCAAGATCATGATGAACGTGGGCAACCCGCAGCTCGCCTACGACTTCGCGCAGATCCCGAACGGCGGCGTGGGGCTGGCCCGCCTGGAATTCATCATCAACAACAACATCGGCATCCATCCCAAGGCCATCCTCGACTATCCGAATGTCGACGGCGACCTGAAGAAGGCGGTGGAATCGGTGGCCCGCGGCTACGCCAGCCCGCGCGCGTTCTTCGTCGATAAGCTGGCCGAGGGCATCGCCACGATCGCGGCGGCCTTCTATCCCAAGCCCGTCATCGTGCGCATGTCCGACTTCAAGTCGAACGAATACCGCAAGCTGATCGGCGGCTCGCGCTACGAGCCCGAGGAAGAGAACCCCATGCTGGGCTTCCGCGGCGCCTCGCGTTACATCGCCGACGAGTTCGCCGAGTGCTTCCGCATGGAATGCGAAGCCCTGCGCCGCGTGCGCGAGGAAATGGGCCTGACCAACGTCGAGATCATGGTTCCCTTCGTGCGCACGCTCAAGCAGGCCGAGCGCGTGGTCGGCCTCCTGGCCGACAACAAGCTCAAGCGCGGCGAAAACGGCCTGCGCCTGATCATGATGTGCGAAGTCCCGTCCAACGCCGTGCTGGCCGAGCAGTTCCTCGAATACTTCGACGGCTTCTCGATCGGCTCGAACGACCTGACCCAGCTCACCCTGGGCCTGGACCGCGACTCCGGCCTGGAACTCCTGGCCGCCGACTTCGACGAGCGCGATCCGGCCGTCCAGGCGCTGCTGCAGCGTGCCATCGAGGCTTGCCTGAAGGCGGGCAAGTACGTCGGCATCTGCGGCCAGGGTCCTTCGGATCATCCGGACTTCGCAGTCTGGCTGAAGGACCAGGGCATCAAGTCGATCTCGCTGAATCCGGACACGGTGGTCGACACCTGGAAGAAACTGGCTGAGTGATAGAGATCCCCCCTACGCGCTGACGCGCGCCCCCCAGGGGCGATGCGGGTGGACCGGCAAAGCCGGATCCACCGCATCCTGGGGTAAAACCGGGCTGGTGGAGAGCGGCGTTCTGTTGGGGCGCCGTTTTTTTTTTGCCGCCGGGCCGCCCCAGGCAAAAATGCCCCCCGGGGGGCAGCGATATTCGGCTCGTCAATGCGCTTGCGGGGGAAGCGGGCCCGGTCGCCTGGGCCGGCTGGACGTATCGTTGGTTGGCGCGATCTGCCGCTTGCTCTTGGCGCTGCTGCGTGCACGCCATTTTTTCGCCCAGATCGCAACGCCAGTCACGCTCAACGTCGCGGCCGCCAAACCCACTATGCATACGAACACGCGGTACGGCAAGCCAAAGGGGTGGGCCATGTGCAAGGCTCCCATCCAGTTGCTGACGACATTGCCCGCGGGGCCGGCGCCAGGCAGCCAGCGGCCTCGGTAGGCGCCGCTGTCCGCGTCGATCAGCACCGCGGTATTGCCGACGTCGGGACGGATGTCGGCGGTGGAATGGACGAGGTACGCATAAACGCCTCGGCGGCGATCGAGCTGCAGGCGTTCTTCACGGTGAACCCGAAAGTTCTCTTGTTCGGCCTGGGCCTGCATGACCTGGCGAGCGGCATCGCGCGCGGCGGACCAGTCCAGAGAGGGCGCCAGGACGGGATGCGGGCGTAGAGGGACCGACCGCCAGGAGTCGTCAAAGGAGAGGAACAATCCCATGGCCGGCCGATATACAGTGTCTCGAAGATTGAACATGACACTGGACCAGGCGAACAGCAGCAGCACTGCCCACAGCCATAGGCCGCCGGCGCGATGCACATCCAGCGTGGCGCGGTAGAAGCCGGCCCGCCATTTGATGGCCCAGGCCGTCTTCCATTTGGACAGGAAGGGGCGGCCGCGAGGAAAAGTGAGAAATGCGCCGGCGAAGCAGTCTACGGTCCAGAGCAATGAGATGAGGCCAAGCAGCAGTGTGCCCCATTTGCCGGGCAATGCCAGAGAGTGGTGGATCACAAAGAGCGATGGCACTATCTGTTCCGGACGCAGCCCCAGGCCTTCCCGCTTGCGTCGGCCCTGAACCTGTCCGGAATGCGGGTCGGCATGGACCTCGTCGTAGTCGAGGACATGCATCCCGCCGCCCGGTGCCGGGTTTGGCGCAACGGGAAAGCGCGCGGTGCGGCCTGGCTGCAGATGCAGCACGACCGCGTCTATCCGCCCCTGTGGACCTACCTGCGCCGCAACGCGTTCACGCAGCACATGAGGATCAAGCAGAGGCGCATCGGCAGGCGAGTCGGCAACGAAGAAACGGGGCGCCAGCCATTCGTCGATGGCCTCCCGGAATGCCAGCAAGCTGCCTGTAAGACTGGCAATCAGAAGAAAACCCGCCATCGCCAAACCGACATAGCGATGCCAAAGGACGATAGTGGACCTTCCGAAACCGGGCATGGCCATTACCAACGGTAAGTGGCCCGCGCGATGGCGCTACGCCCTTCGCCATAGAAGCAAGTGGTCGTGGCGTAGTAGCACGACTGGATGTAGTCGCGGTCGAAGAAATTGTTGACGTGCAAGGACATGGTCCAGGGGCCGCGCGTATAGCTGGCCATGGCGTCGGCTACCACGTACGATGGCAGGCGCGCAGGCGTCGGCGTGTTTCCTTGCACGTGGCCGCTGGTCCCGGCTATGTAGCGGGCGCCCACGCCAACTTTGACGCCGGGCAACACGTCTTCACCGAATCGATAGACACCCCACAAGGCCAACGCATGGCGCGGCACGCCCGGTGGCGACGTGCCTTCGTCGCCGTTGTTGCTGCGTTCGATCTTTGCATGGGTATAGGTATAGGCGCCGATGATCTGCAGTCGTCGGGTAATGTCGCCCCGCGCTTCCAGCTCCAGGCCGCGTGAGCGAATGCGCCCCGTCTGGACTGAATAGCCGGGATGCTCGGGATCGGTCGTCAACACATTGTCGCGCCGCAGGTCGTAGACGGCGGCGCTGAAGGAAAATGCCCGGTTGCGTGGCTCGTATTTGGCGCCAGCTTCGAACTGCACGCCTTTGGTCGGTTTGAAGGGGTTGTTGTTGTAGTCGAGCGCACCGGATTCGGGCTCGAAAGACGTCGCCACGCTGGTGTAGGGCGACCAGCCGTTGTCGAACAGATAGACCAGCCCGGCACGCCCGGTCGTGGCATTTCCGTCGCTCTTGATGCTCACCGGCGATTCGGGACTATTGGCCGAGCCATTGGTCAGCACGCCGCCGATGTCGCTGCGGGACCGGTCATGGCGCAAGCCGGCCATCAGGACCCAGCGCTTGTCTATCTTTACCTGTTCCTGAAGATAGAACCCGAGCTGGTGGGCGCGGGTGTCCAGGATTCGGCTGGACCGTGCGTTCGGTATCACCGGCGAACCATAGACCGGGTTGTAGAGATCCAGCGGCGCGACGGTGCCGCGTTTTTCATTGCGCACCCAGGGGGTATAGCTGTAGTCAATGCCTGCCAGCGTGGTGTGCTCGAAGATGCCGTGCTGCCAGTTCGCCTGCAGCTGGGTGTCGACGGCATAGGACTCATATTCGTCGGCACGAATGAAACCGAAGCGGCTCAGGGTGCGCCGGTCGGCCAGCATGCCAGCCCCGTAGGCCGAGTCCCACTTCATATCGGACTTGTAGTAGCGCGCATTCTGGCGGAAAGTCCAGGTGTGGTTGAAGTGATGCTCGAACTGGTAACCCAGCGTCCGGGTTTTGGTGACATAGTCGTCGAAGCCGGGTTCGCCGGTGAATCGATTACGGGGCAGCCGGCCGTTGGGGTTGTCCAGCAGGGAACCCGATACCGGCAATCCCCAGTTGTACATCGTGCTTGTACGCTGGTAGCTGGCCAGCAAGGTCAGCGACGTATGGGCGGCTGGCTGCCATTTCAGGGCAGCGGCCAGGTACTGCCGATCATTGGGAATGTAGTCGGTCTGGGTGTCGGCATCGCGTGCCATCGCGGTGAGCCGGTAGCTCCACACTCCCTCTTCATCGATGGGGCCGCCCAGGTCCAGCCCCAGTTGCTTGTGGTCGCGCGTGCCCCATTGCAGGTCGACTTCGCGCAGCGGTTCCAGGGTGGGGCGTTTGGACGTCACGTTTATCAGCCCGCCAGGCGCGACCTGCCCGAACAGCACCGAGGCTGGGCCGCGCAGCACCTCGATGCGCTCGGCACCGTAGGGTTCCACGGTCGAGGCGTACATGGCGGGGGACTGGCGCAGGCCGTCGCGGAACACCGGCGTATTGGATGTGGTCGCCAGTCCGGCGGCGAAACCGCGCATATTGAACGAGTCGTCCGTCAAGTTCACGCCGCGCGTGCCGATCAGGCCCGGGGTGTAGCGCAGCGCGTCCTGCAAGGCCGGCGCTGCGCCTTGGTCGTCGATCTGATCTCTGGTGATGACCGAGATTGCTTGCGGGATCTCGCGGGTGGGAGTGTCGGTCTTGCTGCCGGTCAGGTTGGTATAGGCCACATAACCGCGCAGCGGGGCGGTGGGGCTTTCTTCCGAGTCGGCCACGACGGTAACGGCGGGCAGCATGGTGGCGCCGGGCGGCGGGGCCGGCTGCAGGGTATAGACGCCGCTGGCGTCGCGCGTCGCGACGAGACCGTGGCCAACCAGCAGCGCCGTGAAGCCTGCGGCCACGCTGTAGTTGCCCGATAGGCCGGCGCTGTTCTTGCCTTGCATCAGCGATGCCGCCGCCGCCAGTTCTACGCCTGCTTCGCTGGCGTATTGGCTCAATACTTGCGACAGGGAGCCCGCGGGTATGTCGTAGTGCCGGACTCGCTCTGCCGTTTCGTTGACGTTCTGCGCGCGCGCCCCGAAGGGGACCGCGGCGAAGGCCAGCCCCAGGCCGGCAATCAGCGCGGCGTGGCTGGTGAGGCGGGCCAGGTTCGGGGTTGGCCGGCCGGTAGGAGGGTAAGGGCGGGGCGTGCGTAGTCGCGCCATGACGGGTCCTTGACGGGGGTGTAGTGGATGCTCATTGGTGTTTCCGGATGAGCGCCCCCAAACCCGTAATGGCGCCGGCTACAGACCGGTCACGGTCACCCAATAGGGGCTGAACGAGGACAGGCGCAGTGGCAGACCCACGGTCAGGTTGTGCAAGGCCCTGTCGGTATCGCGCAGCGGAAATACCCCGGTTACGCGCATTCCGGCCACTGTGGGATCGCAGCGCAAGACGCCTCGGCGGTAGCGGCTCAACTCGCCCAGCAAGTCCGCCAGGCGCATGTCGCTGGCCACCATCAGCCCGCGGCTCCAGGCGGGGGTGTCCTCGGGACCCTGCGTCGATTCGGTCACGTGGTCGGCAGAGAAGTCCGCATGCTGGCCGGCGCGCGCCTGCACGGCGAGCCCGGCCGCGTTCGCCGGGCGGATTTCCACGGCGCCTTCGTGCACCGACACGCGGCAGATCGGGCCTGCCCGCTGAACGGAGAATACGGTGCCCAGTGCCTGGACCGATCCTTGCGCGGTGTCGACATAGAACGGACGCGATGAACGGTCTTTGGCGGTGTGCACCAAGATCCGGCCCGCCAGCAGTGAGATGCGGCGCGCTTGCGCGCCATAATGCACGTCGATGGCGCTGGCCGTGTCCAGGACGATGCGGGTTCCATCGGGCAGAGTGTGCTCGCGTATATCCCCGGTGCTGGTTCGATAATCGGCGAACGCTACACGCAGCGAGAACGGAGCAGCCGCATCTTCGCGCAGGCCGTAGACCAATGCGCCCGCCGCCGCCGCGCCGGCCAGACCAAGCACGCGCCGCCGCATGGGAGACGGCCGGCGGCTGCGAAGCACGTATTGCGCCACCTCGGCGGGAACCTCTCGCAGTTTGCCGTCGATGGCAGCGAGATGTTGCCAGGCGCGCTCGTGGTCGGGGTGGGCAGAACGCCAGTTCGCACAGGCAAGCCGGTCGGCCTCGCTGACATCGCTAGCCAGCAAGCGCGCCATCCATTCAGCGGCACGCTGGACGATGGCCGGGTCTATGGGACTGGAACGGCCGGTCATGCCGATTCTTCAAGTCTGGTCCGTTTCATATATGGCCCGGTAGCAGGCGGCAAGGGCGGCGGCCATGTACTTTTCCACGGAAGATAGGGAAACCCCAAGCCGGGCCGCGATCTGCGGATAGGTCAGTCCATGGACCTTGCACAGGACAAAGGCGGCACGGCCCTTGCCGGGCAAGGCGTCGAGCATGGCATCGATCTCTGTCAGCGTTTCGACGATAAGCGCACGCGCTTCCTCGGAGGGAGCCTGGTGCGCCGGCATTTGGCTGACGGCTTCCAGATAGGCGTTTTCGATTCTGCGCCGGCGGTACAGATCGATCACGAGGCAGTTGGCGATGCGCGCCAGGTGCTGGCGCGATTGCTGCACTTCCGGCGTAAGTCCGGTGACCAGGATCCGAAGATATGTGTCGTGCGCGAGATCCGCTGCGTCCGTGGCGTTGCCCAGCTTTTTGCGTAGCCAGCTGCGAAGCCAACCGTGGTGATCACCGTACAGCGTTTCGAAGGATTGCGTCGAGGCGGAGACGGTCATGGCGCGGAACATCCCGGGCGGAAGGGGTATTGGATGAAAATGATAATCGTTATTAATTTATCCACCAAATTCTGGCCCGGCAAGCCTCTGCCAGGCAGGTATCGGAGCACGTTGTCTCGTTTATGCCCTAATCTCAAGACTGGCTCGTCTGGCGATGCCGCTTGGTCACTCCTCAAAGGCATGTGCGCCTTCCGCTTCGCGGGGCAGGGCATAATAGCGGCGGATACGTCACCGTCGCGGACTCGCGACCGCAATGGAAGGAGGCAGCAATGAACCCCGCCTGGGTATGGTTCGGCCTGATGGCTCTCGCCCTGATCGGCGAAATCATGACCGGAACCTTCTACCTCCTCATGGTCGCGGTCGGTTTCGCCATCGCCGGCATCGCCGCATGGGCCGGCGTCGACATCGCCTGGCAGCTCGTGCTGTGCGCCGCCGCGGTCGTCCTGTCCATGCTGCTCCTCAAGCGCCTCAACATCCTCAAGAAACGCGGTTCGCCTCCCTCCAGCAACGCCAACGTCAACATGGACATCGGCCAGACCGTCAAGGTCGACGCCTGGAACGAAGACCGCACCGCGCGTGTCTGGTATCGTGGGGCGCACTGGCAGGCCGAGCTGGCGCCGGGCGCCGAACCGGCCGCCGGGCTCTACGTCATCACCGAGATGCGCGGCAACAGCCTCGTCCTGTCGCCCTACCGCTGAGGCCGTTGCGGGCGGCCTCTCCAGTCCTGGCAATACCAATAAGGAAACCCCATGACCGAATCCACCATCGTCCTGCTGGTCATACTGGCCCTGGCCATCCTCATCGTCGTCAAATCGATCGCCATCGTTCCCCAGCAGCATGCGTGGGTCGTGGAGCGGCTCGGCAAGTTCGACCGCGTGCTGTCTCCCGGCGCCGGCTTCGTGATCCCCTTTATCGAGCGCGTGGCCTACAAGCACTCCCTGAAGGAAATCCCCCTGGACGTGCCCAGCCAGATCTGCATCACGCGCGACAATACCCAGCTCCAGGTGGACGGCATCCTGTATTTCCAGGTCACCGATGCCATGCGGGCTTCCTACGGTTCGTCCAACTACATCGTCGCCATTACCCAGCTCGCTCAGACCACGCTGCGCTCGGTCATCGGCAAGCTGGAACTGGACAAGACCTTCGAAGAGCGCGAACAGATCAACAGCAGCATCGTCAACGCGCTCGACGAAGCCGCGCTGAACTGGGGCGTCAAGGTGCTGCGCTACGAAATCAAGGACCTGACCCCGCCCGCCGAGATCCTGCGCGCCATGCAGGCCCAGATCACCGCCGAACGCGAAAAGCGCGCCCTGATCGCCGCCTCCGAAGGCCGGCGCCAGGAGCAGATCAACATTGCCACGGGTGAACGGGAAGCCGCCATCGCCCGCTCCGAAGGCGAGAAGCAGGCCCAGATCAACCAGGCCCAGGGCGAAGCCACCGCCGTCGTCACCGTGGCCGAGGCCACCGCCAAGGCCATCCTGCAGGTGGCCGAGGCCATCCAGCACCCCGGCGGCATGGAGGCCGTCAACCTCAAGGTGGCCGAGCGCTACGTGGATGCCTTCGGCAACCTGGCCAAGACCAACAACACGCTCATCGTGCCGGCCAACGTCAGCGACATTAGCGGCTTGATCGCCTCGGCGCTGACGGTGGTCAAGGGGACGCAGGGGGCGCCCAAGGCGCCGAACTGATCTCAGGCGCATGCGGCGTCCGCCTTGGACGCCGCACCAGGCAACACGCTGACGCGGACTATTGGCGCCGCGTATCGTGCTTCATGATCTGCGCCTTCTCCCGCAGCCAGTCGCGCTCGCGTTCGGTGTCCCGCTTGTCGTATTGCTTTTTGCCGCGCGCCAGGCCGAAGTCGAGCTTGATCAGCGAATTCTTGTAGTGCAGGTTCAGCGGCACGAGGGCGAAGCCGCGCTGTTCCACCTTGCCGATCAGCTTGCGGATTTCCTCCGCCTTGAGCAGCAGCTTGCGCGTGCGGGTGGCGTCGGGATGGATGTGGGTGGAGGCGGTTTCCAGCGGACTGACGTGCATGCCGAGCAGGTAGAGCTCCGCATCGCGTACGATGACGTAGCTTTCCTTGAGCTGGACACGCCCGGCACGAATCGCCTTCACCTCCCAGCCTTCGAGAACCAGGCCGGCCTCGAAGCGCTCGTCGATGAAGTAGTCGTGAAACGCCTTGCGGTTTTCAATGATGCTCATTACGTCAATGTACTCCGTCGGCCGCGCGCAAGGCGCGTAGGGAGTAGGGCTCCCCCTGCCGTAAAATCAGCCATTCTAGCAATTTGCCCTGGCGGTTCATCCACGCATGCATAAAGTGCAACGTTCGGTGCTGGTCCCCTACAGCGCGGCCCAGATGTTCGATCTGGTGGCCAAGGTCGAGGACTACCCCAAATTCATGCCCTGGTGCGGCGGCACCGAGGTGCACGAGCGCGACGAGAACGGCATCCGGGCTTCGGTCGTGATCCAGTTCGCCGGATTGCGGCAGCGCTTCACTACCCGCAACACCCATCATTACCCCGACCGGATCCAGCTCGACCTGGTGGACGGGCCGTTCTCGCTGCTCGAGGGCGTATGGGAATTCCACGCCCTGGCCGACGACGCCTGCAAGGTCGTCTTCACCATGCAGTACCAGTTTTCCAGCCGCACGCTGGAGGCACTGGTCGGGCCCGTGTTCAACCGCATCGCCACCAGCTTCATCGATGCCTTCACCCAGCGGGCCGAAGCCTGTTATGGGTAGTGGGCCAGGGCAGGGCGGCGAGCCGGGCGGCGGCATCGCGGTGTCGGTCTGCTACGCGGACACGGACGCCGTCTGGATGCGCGAGCTGGTCCTGCCTGCCGGTTCGACGGTGGCCGACGCCATCGAGGCCAGCGGTTTCCGCCGGGACTTTCCCGGCATCGACCCCGCGCAAAGCGGAACCGGCGTCTACGGCCGCCGTCGCGATCTGGACCACGTCTTGCACGAGCACGACCGGGTGGAGATCTACCGTCCGCTGGTATTCGATCCGAAGGAATCGCGCCGCCGGCGCGCCGAGCACAAGGCGGCGTCCTTGCGGGGCGGGAGGGGAAAGCGGCAGAAGTAAAGTCGACGCCCGCCTAACGCCTTGCAAATGCGGCCTTTGCCTCGAAATTCAAGGCTCGCAGGCGCTTCCGAAGGCTATGTGGGTTTTCCCGCATATAAGCCCTCTTGACAGAAGGGCCGAACGACGCAGGAAGCCGCTCTCTATTACAATACTAGGTTTAATTGTATTGCGGCAGGGGGTTGCACGATGCGTCTCGTACAAAATGCACTTACTTTCGATGACGTGTTGTTGGTGCCCGCGTATTCCGCGGTGCTGCCCCGCGATACCAGTCTTCGAACCCGTCTGACCCGTGATATCTCGCTGAACATTCCCCTGGTGTCCGCCGCCATGGACACCGTCACGGAATCTCGCCTGGCCATCGCCATGGCGAAGGAAGGCGGGATCGGGATCATCCACAAGAACCTCACCGCCGACGAACAGGCGCGCGAAGTCGCCAAGGTCAAGCGCTACGAGGCCGGGGTCGTGCTCGATCCGATCACCATCGCGCCGCACATGAAGGTGCGCGAAGTCATCGAGCTGCAGCGCCAATACGGCATCTCGGGCCTGCCCGTGGTCGAGGGCCGCCAGGTGGTCGGTATCGTCACCAACCGCGACCTGCGCTTCGAGGACCGCTTCGAAGAACCCATCCGCACCGTCATGACCCCGCGCGAACGCCTCATCACCGTGCGCGAGGGAGCCTCGCTGGAAGAGGCCCAGGCGCTGATGCACAAGCACCGCCTGGAGCGCGTGCTGGTCGTCAACGACAAATTCGAGCTGCGCGGCCTGATCACCGTCAAGGACATCATCAAGAACACCGAGAACCCCAACGCCAGCAAGGACGCGCATGGCAAGCTGCGCGTCGGCGCGGCGGTTGGGGTGGGCGAGGGCACCGACGAGCGCGTCGAGCAGCTCGTGGCCGCCGGCGTGGACGTCATCATCGTGGACACCGCCCACGGCCATACCGCCGGGGTGCTCGACCGCGTGCGCTGGATCAAGAAGCACTATCCGCAAATGCAGGTGATCGGCGGCAACATCGCCACCGGCGCCGCCGCCCGCGCGCTGGTCGAAGCCGGCGCCGACGGCGTCAAGGTCGGCATCGGCCCCGGCTCCATCTGCACCACGCGCATCGTGGCCGGCGTGGGCGTGCCCCAGATCACCGCCATCTCCAACGTGGCCGAGGCCCTGGAAGGCACCGGCGTGCCCCTCATCGCCGACGGCGGCGTGCGCTACTCCGGCGACATCGCCAAGGCCCTGTCGGCAGGCGCCTACACCGTCATGATGGGCGGCATGTTCGCCGGCACCGACGAAGCCCCGGGCGAAATCGTCCTGTACCAGGGCCGCTCGTACAAGTCCTACCGCGGCATGGGCAGCCTGGGCGCCATGGCCGACGGCTCGGCCGACCGCTACTTCCAGGACCCGGCCAACAACTCCGACAAGTTCGTGCCCGAAGGCATCGAAGGCCGCGTGCCCTACAAGGGCAGCGTGCTCGGCATCATCTACCAGCTGGTCGGCGGCGTGCGGGCTTCCATGGGCTACTGCGGCTGCGCCACCATCGACGAAATGCGCACCAAGAGCGAGTTCGTGCAGATCACCGCCGCCGGCATCCGCGAATCGCACGTCCACGACGTGCAGATCACCAAGGAAGCCCCCAACTACCGGATGGACTGATATGGTCCCCCCCACTCACACGCCGCGTTCGCGGCCCCCCGGGGGGCGCTTGTCGCTCGCCTTGGGGCGGCCCGGCGGCTCGCTCGGGTAGCATATGTCTCACGATCGCATCCTGATCCTCGACTTCGGATCCCAAGTCACCCAACTGATCGCCCGCCGCGTGCGCGAAGCGCAGGTCTACTGCGAAATCCACCCCTACGACGTATCCGACGACTTCATCCGCGAACAGCAGGCCAAGGGCCTGAAAGGCGTCATCCTCTCGGGCAGCCACGCCTCGGCCTACGACGAGGCCTCCATGCGCGCGCCCCAGGCCGTGTTCGAGTCCGGCGTGCCCGTGCTGGGCATCTGCTACGGCATGCAGACCATGGCCATGCAGCTGGGCGGCAAGGTCAGCTTCAGCGACCATCGCGAATTCGGCTACGCCGAAGTCCGCGCCCACGGCCACACGCCGCTCCTGAGCGGCATCCAGGACTTCGCCACTCCCGAAGGCCACGGCATGCTCAAGGTCTGGATGAGCCACGGCGACAAGGTCACCGAACTGCCGCCCGGCTTCAAGCTCATGGCCTCCACCGCCTCGTGTCCCATCGCCGGCATGGCCGACGTCGACCGCGGCTACTACGGCGTCCAGTTCCACCCCGAAGTCACGCATACCGTCCAGGGCCAGGCCCTGCTGTCGCGCTTCGTGCACGACATCTGCGGCTGCGGCACCGACTGGAACATGCCCGACTACGTCAGCGAAGCCGTCGAGGCCATCCGCAAACAGGTCGGCAGCGATGAAGTCATCCTGGGCCTGTCCGGCGGCGTCGATTCCTCCGTGGCGGCCGCACTGATCCACAGGGCCATCGGCGACCAGCTCACCTGCGTCTTCGTCGACCACGGCCTGCTGCGCCTGAACGAAGGCCAGCAGGTCATGCAGACCTTCGCCGAAAACATGGGCCTGAAGATCATCCACGTCGACGCCACCGACGACTTCATGGGCAAGCTGGCCGGCGTGACCGACCCCGAGGCCAAGCGCAAGATCATCGGCAAGGAATTCGTCGAAGTCTTCCAGCGCGAAGCCGCCAAGCTCAAGGGCGCCAAGTGGCTGGCGCAGGGCACCATCTACCCAGACGTGATCGAATCGGCCGGCGCCAAGACCGGCAAGGCCGTCACCATCAAATCGCACCACAACGTCGGTGGGCTGCCGGATACGCTGCACCTGAAACTGCTCGAGCCGCTGCGCGAGCTGTTCAAGGATGAAGTGCGCAAGCTCGGCATCGCGCTCGGCCTGCCGCACGGCATGGTCTACCGTCATCCGTTCCCCGGCCCGGGGCTGGGTGTGCGGATCCTGGGCGAGGTGAAGAAGGAGTACGCCGACCTGCTGCGCCGCGCGGACGCGATCTTCATCGAAGAACTGCGGGGTACGCGGGCGACCGAACAGGATGCCGCCGCGGGCTTGTGTGCCGCGGAAGAGGTCGGGCAGAACTGGTATGACTTGACCAGCCAGGCGTTTGCCGTTTTCCTGCCCGTGAAGTCCGTGGGCGTGATGGGGGACGGGCGGACGTATGACTACGTCGTCGCGCTACGCGCGGTGCAGACCACCGACTTCATGACGGCGCATTGGGCGCATTTGCCGTATGCGTTGCTGGGGAGGGCTTCGAACCGGATTATCAATGAGGTTCGGGGGTTGAATCGGGTGGTTTATGACGTGTCGGGAAAGCCGCCGGCGACGATTGAGTGGGAGTGATTCCACGTCTGGCACCGGTTGGCACCAAGTAGCACGAAAACACACCTAAGCCCGCGTCACTGCGGGCTTTTTTTTAATTTCATCCGGTACTGTCTGGCAAGTCTTGGCACCGTTGAGCATGGATTTTTCATGGCATGAGGAATGGCATTGAACTGTTCAATGCCATGAGATATTCCCGATCCCATGGAGCCGAGCGCGCTCGGCCCGGTCCCGTTTGCCGAACTGGTCGATCGCGACACACAGAAGTGGAACAAGGTCGTGAAAAGCGTGGGGATCAAGCTGGACTGACCGGCGCTGCCGATCACCGCGGCCTGCTGTCAGGCCAGGGGCTTCGCGCCCCGCCTGGCCAAGCCTGCCCCGCCCGATTCGAGGGCCGGCGACGATTCGGCAACCCGCGCCTCGCATGCGCCGGGTTGGTGAACCGGTGCACCGCGCTCTCGCGCGCAGTGATCCATCTTGGGGCGCGGCCGCGCCGACAAGCAGCCCGCCCCGTCCTCGCGCACTAGCCGCGAAGCCAGGCCAGTCAAGCGTTTCCGCCCGATCAACCGATCCCTGGCACAAACCCTGCATCTTGAATCTCAACTTGTATTCAAGATTGAACTCATGGGATCGTCTGTTCCGTTCAAGGTGCGGGCATTGCTCGACGCCTACCGTCGCGGAGACACATCGCCAAGCAATACCGTTGCAGACGTGCTGCATCGGCTGGCGACCACGCACCGTCCGGAGGCATGGATTCTGCGCGTGCCGCAAGCCGATCTGCATGCGCGCGCCTGCGCGCTGGAGAGGCTGCTTGCCGAGGAGGGCCCGTCGCTGTTCGCGCGAATGCCGCTCTTCGGCGTGCCGTTCGCCGTGAAGGACAACGTCGACGTCGCCGGCTTGCCTACCACGGCCGCATGCAAGGCATTCTCCTATACGCCCGGCGACACTGCATTCGCCGTCGCCCGGTTGCTGGACGCTGGTGCGATCCTGGTTGGCAAGACCAACCTCGATCAGTTCGCCACGGGCCTGGTCGGCACGCGCTCCCCGTACGGCGCCGTACGGCAGATCGATCGGGACGACTATGTGTCCGGCGGGTCCAGTTCCGGCTCGGCGATCGCAGTGGCCGCGGGCATCGCCGCCTTCTCGCTGGGTACGGACACCGCAGGCTCGGGCCGCGTCCCCGCTGGCTACAATGGACTGGTTGGCCTTAAGCCATCGCTCGGGCTCGTCAGCAAACGCGGCGTCGTGCCCGCATGCCGCACGCTCGATACGCTGTCGGTATTCGCGCACGACGTCGGCGACGCGTGGCACGTGCTCCAGACCATCGCCGCCTTCGACGCGCGCGACGAGTACGCGAAGAAGGTGCCATCGCGCGGCCTGCGGCGGGAGCCGCTGCGCGTTGCCATCCCCGATCATCTGGAGTTCTTTGGCGACCGTCATGCCGCCGCCGCGTTTGGCGCGACGCTCAAGGGCATTGCCACCGGGCTGTCGATCGCACCCTCGACCTTCGCCTTTGCGCCGCTACAGCAGGTTGCGGCACTGTTGTACGACGGCCCATGGGTGTCCGAACGCCGCGCTGCGCTTGGCGAGTTCTTCGACACGAACCGCGCCGACATCGACCCCACCGTGGCCACTGTCATCGGCCAGGCGCAGCGGTTCGATGCCGCGGCCGCGTTTAACGGCCAGTACACGCTGGCCCGGCTGAAGCGGCAGGTCGATGCGCTGTTCGACAACGTCGACGCGCTGATCGTGCCCACCGCGCCGACACATCCGACCATCGCGGAAGTGGAAGCGAATCCGATCGAAGTGAACAGCCGGCTGGGACTCTATACCAACTTCGTGAACCTGCTGGATCTGTGTGCGCTCGCGGTTCCGGGTGTGCGCCGTGCCGACGGCCTTCCCGCCGGCATTACGCTGATCGCGCCGGCGGGCTCGGACCAGCAACTGGCCGTGCTCGGTGCACGCATTCAGGCGCAGTTCGATGATGCCGCCGACCGCCACGATGCCGCTGCCATCGCCGCGGCGCCACTGCCGCCGCAGGAGCCAACCGTCGTCCTGGCTGTCGTCGGCGCGCATCTGCGTGGGGAGCCGCTGAACTTCCAGTTGCGTGAAGCGGGCGCGGTCTTTATCGAGGCGACGAAGACCGCGCCGCGCTACCGCCTTTACGCGCTTGCCGGCACCACCCCCCCAAAGCCAGGGCTGGTCCGCCAGCCCGAGTCTGCCGACGGCGACGCCATTGCGATCGAGTTATGGGACGTGCCGCTGCGCACCTTCGGCGCCTTTGTGGCCCAGGTGAGCGCGCCCCTGGCGATCGGCAGCGTCGAAACCGCGGACGGCCGCATCGTCAAGGGCTTCGTCTGCGAGCCCGCGGCGGTTGCCGCTGGCGCGCAATCGCTCGACATCACGGCCTATGGCGGCTGGCGCGCCTATCTCGCGGACCGCGAGCCGCGGCCGTCTTCCGGATCGATCGGATCCGCAATGCAGTGAACGACCAACCCGAAGGAATGCACACCATGACCCAACGCCGCGACTTCATCAAACAGGCGGGCGCGCTCGCGCTTGGCACCGCGCTGCCGCTCGACACAGTCCTTGCCGCCGACAAGCTGACGGTCGGCGTGATCTACGTCGGCTCGAAAGGCGATTACGGCTACAACCAGGCGCAGGCGCAGGCGGTAAGCGCGATCCGGAAGATGCCGAACGTCAAGGTGGTCGAGCAAGAGAACGTGCCCGAAACGGTAGCGGCGCAAAAGGCGATGGCAGCCATGATCGAACAGGACGGCGCGACGCTGATCTTCGCCACCTCGTTCGGCTACTACGATCCGCACGTGCTGAAGGTCGCCGCCAGGTATCCGAAGATCCGCTTCGCGCATTGCGGCGGCCTGTGGCAGCCGGGCGCGCCAGCCAACATCGCCAGCTACTTCGGCTATATCGACGAATGCCAGTACCTGAACGGTGTTGTTGCCGGCCATATGAGCAAGAGCAAGAAGCTGGGCTTCGTCGCGGCCAAGCCGATCCCCCAGGTGCTGCGCAACATCAATGCATTCACGCTGGGCGCCCAGTCGATCGATCCCGCGATCACGACGCACGTCATCTTCACTGGCGACTGGTCGATGCCGGTGAAGGAGGCCGAGGCGGCCAACAGTCTGATCGACCAGGGATGCGACGTCCTCACCTGTCACGTCGACGGGCCGAAGGTCGTGGTCGAAACGGCCGAAAAGCGCGGTGCGATGAGCTGCGGCTATCACGCCAGCCAGGCCGCGCTGGCGCCGAATGGCTATCTGACTGGCGCCGAATGGGACTGGTCCACGCCATTCTCCCGGCTCGTCGCCGCCGCCCAGGCCAGCAAGCCGTCGGCCAATCTGCTGCGAGGCGGCCTGAAGGAAGGCTTCGTCAGGATGTCGCCGTATGGAGCGAACGTGACGGCCAACGCGAAGGCCAAGGCGGACGCCATCAAGGCACAGATGATGGCCGGCAAGTTCGCGATCTTCAAGGGCCCGCTCAAGGACAACAAGGGCGGTATCGCCATCGCCGCAGGTACCAGCTACGCGCAGACCGACATCACGCTCGAGCGAATGAACTACCTCGTTGCCGGCGCCATTGGCCAGGTTTGACCGGCGCGCCAGGCTGCAACTCTCGCAAGGATTCACAATGGGTGCTCATGCCCGCTCGCCGGCACAGCCCGGCACCGCGCGCGTGCTGCTGGCCGTGCTGCCCGCGCTGCCGACGCTCGCGGCTGTCGCCGGGACACTGCTGCTGTTCTCGCTATTCCTGCTCGTGCAGGGCCAGCCTGCGGGCGAAGCGCTGATGCTGATCGCGCAAGGCGCGTTCGGTTCGACGTTCGCCTGGCAGAACACGCTGATGCGCGCGGCACCGCTGATGCTCACCGCGCTGTGTGTTGCCCTGCCGGCGCGGGTCGGTCTGATCGTGATCGGCGGCGAGGGTGCGCTCGCGCTCGGCGGGCTGGCGGCCGCGATGCTGGCGCAACGGTTGCCGGATACGATGCCGTGGTTTCTTGCCACGCCCGCGCTGGCAGTCGCCGCGATGGTGACAGGCGGTGTGTGGATTGGCGCAGTGGGCGCACTGCGGCAATGGCGCGGCGTCAACGAGACGATCAGTTCCCTGCTGATGGCCTATATCGCGATCGCACTGTTCAAGTTCCTGGTCGAGGGGCCCCTGCGCGATCCCGCCAGCCTGAACAAGCCTTCCACGCCGACGCTTCCCGAACCATTCATGATCGGCGCGCTGCCGGGCCTGGACGTGCATTGGGGCCTGTTCTGGGGCGTGCTGGTGTGTATCGCGGCGTGGGTGTTCGTCAGCCACAGCACGCAGGGCTTTGCGATGCGGGTGACGGGAGGCAACCCGCGCGCCGCGCGGCTGGTCGGCCTGCCGGTCAACTCCCTGGCGCTGACCGCGTGCGTGCTCGGCGGCGCGGCCGCGGGTCTGGCGGGCATGTTCGAGGTCGCGGCGGTGCAGGGCAGCGCCAATGCGGCGCTGCTCGCAGGCTACGGATATGCCGGCATCCTTGTGGCGTTCGCCGCGCGCCAGCATCCGCTGGCCATTGTCGCGTGTGCGCTGATGATCGGCGGCATCGAGGCCAGCGGCAGTCTGCTGCAGCGACGTCTGGACCTGCCCGACGCGACGACGCTGGTGCTGCAAGGGCTGCTGTTCGCCAATCTGCTCGCGTGGGAAGCGCTGGGCAAGCCCCTGGCCTCATGGCGGGTGTCGCTGCAGGGCGCGGCGCAATCCGCACCGGCACATCAGATGGAGCAGAGCCATGTCTGACGTTCAGTCGCCGATTGCCGTGCTGCTGCTGTCCCTGCTCGCGGGCGCAATACGCGTCAGCACGCCGTACCTGTTCGTCAGCCTTGGCGAATGCCTGACCGAAAAGGGCGGGCGTGTAAACCTTGGCCTCGAGGGCATTCTCGTGTCCGGCGCCATGAGCGGCTATGCTGGCGCCTATCTGACCGGCTCGCCATGGGCTGGCGTCCTGATCGCCGGCGGCATCGGCCTGCTGCTCGGCTGTATCCACGGCTTGATCTGCTCGTTGCCGCGCGTGTCCGACATCGCGTTTGGCATCGCCCTGATGCTGTTCGGTACCGGCCTTGCGTTCTATCTGGGCAAGCCGTTCATCGCGCCCCAGGCGCCGATGCTGGTTTCGATCGATCTCGGTGCATGGAGCGCGTCGCCGCAGCTTCACAACGCGCTGCAGGTGAACCCGCTGTTCGTCATCGGCGTCGTGCTCGCGTTGGCGCTGCAATGGGGTCTGCGCTCGACGCGCTGGGGCATGACACTGCGGCTGGTCGGCGAAAACGCAGAGAGCGCGCGGGCCATGGGTTATCCGATCACGCGGGTGCGCATCGCCGCCACGGCTGCCGGGGGATTCTTCGCGGGCGTCGGCGGCGCGTATCTGTCGCTGGTCTATCCGGGCAGCTGGAACGAGGGCCTGTCGAGCGGACAGGGGCTGATGGCCGTCGCGCTGGTGATCTTCGCGCGCTGGCAGCCGCTGCGCTGCCTGTGGGCGGCGCTGCTGTTCGGCGCGGCCGGCGCGCTTGGCCCCGCGCTCCAGGCAATCGGCGTCACCAGCGGCTATTACCTGTTCAATGCCGCGCCGTATGTGCTGACGCTCGCCATCATGATTGTCAACTGCCGCCAGGATCGCACGCTGGCCGGCGCACCCGGCGAATTGAGCCTGACCCGCTGACCCATGCGCGCCGCCCACACGATTTCCGCAATTTCGGAGACCCCTATGAATCGCTTTATCGATGCCCGTCCCTATCCCTGGCCTTACGACGGCGCACTGCGTGCCGACAACACGGCGCTCATCGTCATCGACATGCAGACCGATTTCTGCGGCATCGGCGGCTATGTGGACAAGATGGGCTACGATCTCTCGCTGACCCGCGCGCCCATCGAGCCGATCAAGCGTGTGCTCGCCACCATGCGCGACCAGGGCTTCACCATCATTCATACCCGCGAAGGGCACAGACCCGACCTGTCCGATCTGCCGCCCAACAAGCGCTGGCGCAGCCGCCAGGCTGGCACCGGCGGCATCGGCATCGGCGATGACGGACCATGCGGCAGGATTCTGGTGCGCGGCGAGCCGGGCTGGGAGATCATCGACGAATTGTCGCCGCTGCCCGGCGAAATCGTCATCGACAAGCCGGGCAAGGGGTCGTTCTACGCCACCGACCTCGAACTGATCCTGCGCACGCGCGGCATCGTCAACCTGGTGTTGACGGGGATCACCACCGACGTGTGCGTCCATACCACCATGCGCGAAGCCAACGACCGCGGTTTCGAATGCATGCTGCTTGCCGACTGCTGTGGCGCCACCGATCCCGGCAATCACGATGCCGCGCTGCACATGGTACTGATGCAGGGTGGGGTGTTTGGCACGGTGTCCGACTCGAACGCGCTGATAGCCGCGCTGGGGCGCTGATCATGGCGACGTTCGCCAGCATGAAGCCGCTGCCCGCGCGCACCGGCGCGCTAGCCCTGGAGGTGCTGGGCGCCAACAAGAGCTTCGGCGCATTTCGCGCATTGCACGACGTGTCGCTGAAGGTTCGGGCAGGCACCGTGCATGCGCTGCTTGGCGAGAACGGCGCGGGCAAGAGCACCCTGGTCAAAGGGCTGGTGGGCTATGGTGTGCTCGACAGCGGCCAGATCGTCGTCGATGCACGCGAGGTGCGCATCGCATCCCCCCGCGATGCGCAGGCGCTCGGTATCGGCATGGTGTACCAACACTTCACGCTGGCATCGGGCCTGTCGGTCGAAGAAAACCTGCTGCTCGCGCGCGGGCGCTTGCCCTGGAAAATCGACTGGGCGACGGAGCGCCGCGCGCTCGACGCTTTCATGCGCGGCATGCCATTCCGGCTCCCGCTCGATGCGCCGGTGTCGGGGCTCTCCGCTGGGGAAAAGCAGAAGCTCGAGATACTGAAGCAGCTGTACTTGGGCCAGCGCTTGCTGATTCTCGACGAACCGACATCGGTGCTAACCCCGCAGGAAGCCGACGAAGTACTGGGCCTGATGCGCGATCTCGCCTCGCAAAAGGCGTTGACTGTCCTGATGATCACGCACAAGTTCCGTGAGGTGATGGCCTATGCCGACGACGTCACGGTGCTGCGCAAGGGGCGGTTCGTCGGCAACTGCGCGGTGCGCGATACCGACCCGGAACGGCTTGCGGCATGGATGATGGGCGGCGAGGCTGGTGTGTCTGCCCACGCGCGCACCGGCGTCAGGGCGGCGCGCCGCCCCTTGATGGCCGGCGCGCCGGTGGTGCTCGAACTGTCCAGACTCACCGTGGTCGACGACCGCGGCCACCCGGCGGTCCGCGATGCGTCGCTGGTGGTGCGGGCCGGCGAGATTCTCGGGCTGGCCGGCGTATCGGGAAACGGGCAGAAGGAATTGATCGAGGCATTGGTCGGGCAGCGCCGCGCGCAATCGGGCGAGGTGCGGGTGAAAGGCGAGCCCTATCGCGCGACGCGCGAGGCGATGACCCGCCTTAAGGTGTTTGCGCTGCCCGAGGAGCCGCTGCGCAATGCCTGCGTGGCAAATTTGAGCGTCGCTGAGAATCTGGCGCTGCGCAACTTCGATCGCCCGCCGCTGCGCAAAGGAGGGTGGCGCCTGAACCGGCGCGCGCTGCGGGCCCGCGCCGATACCCTGATAGCCGATTTCAACGTACGCCCGCCGGTGCCGGAACGGACGATCGGCACGCTGTCGGGCGGCAACGTGCAGCGGGCCGTGCTGGCCCGCGAGCTGGGCCAGCCGGTCGACTTGCTGATTGTTGCAAACCCTGTTTTCGGCCTGGACTTTGCATCGGTCGCCGACATACACGCGCGCATCGTCGCCGCGCGCGACGCCGGTGCGGCGGTACTGCTGGTAAGCGAGGATCTGGATGAACTGCTGGAACTGGCAGACCGCATCGCCGTCATCGCCCAGGGACGACTGGTCTTCGAAACCGCCGTGGACAACGCGTCCCGCGTGGTGCTCGGGCGCCATATGGCCGGCCACAGCGACGATCGTCAACCGCATGCGGCGCAACTGTCGGCCGCCTTCGAAGGAGCATAGGATATGAGTTCGAGTGGACTTGGCGGCCTGAACCGCTCGCCCGCCGGCGTGGTGATCGGCTTGGTGCAACTGCAGAATCCCGACGTGAAAACCCCCGCGCAGCTGGCCGAGCAGACGCGGCGGATCGTGGAACTGATCGGCAAGGCGCGGCGCAACAATGCGGCGATGGATCTCGTGGTGTTCCCCGAGTACGCGCTGCACGGTCTGTCGATGCGAACCGACGATGCCATCATGTGCAGCCTGGACGGGCCGGAAGTCGCCGCTTTCAAGGCGGCCTGCATCGCGCATCGCATCTGGGGTTGCTTCTCGATCATGGAGCGCAATCCTCATGGCAATCCGTACAACAGCGGCCTGATCATCGATGACAGCGGTCAGATCCAGCTGTACTACCGGAAGCTGCATCCGTGGGTTCCGGTCGAGCCTTGGGAGCCGGGAAACCTCGGCGTGCCGGTCTGCACGGGGCCACGCGGCGTGAAGCTGGGGCTCATCATCTGTCACGATGGCATGTTTCCCGAGATGGCGCGGGAGGCCGCCTACAAGGGGGCCGAAGTGATCTTGCGCACCGCCGGCTACACCGCGCCGATTCGCCATGCATGGCGAATCACGAATCAGGCCAATGCATTCCAGAACCTTGCGCAGACGGCAAGCGTCTGCCTGTGCGGCAGCGACGGCACGTTCGATTCGATGGGCGAGGGCATGTTCTGCGACTTCGATGGCACTGTACTGGTGGAGGGCAGTCATCGGCCGGACGAGATCATCACGTGCGAGATGCGCCCCGATCTCGTACGCGAGGCACGCCTGCATTGGGGCGTCGAAAACAATATCTACCAGCTCGGCCATCGGGGCTATGTCGCGGTCAAGGGCGGTGCTCGCGATTGTCCCTACACCTTCATGCACGATATGGTGCGTGGCGAATATCGCTTGCCGTGGGAAGATGAGGTGCGCGTCACCGACGGTACGTCCTGCGGATTCCCGGCGCCCAGCCGCGTCTACGAGCGCTGAACGCGATGCCGTCCGTACACACCGCGCAACCGTCGCCATTCGTGTTCCAGCCGTCCGGCACGGCCCTTGTGGTCATCGATATGCAGCGCGACTTCATCGAGCCGGGCGGCTTCGGCGCGGCGCTCGGCAACGATGTCTCGCTGCTCGCCGACATCGTGCCAACCGTCGCGCAATTGCTTGCCCACGCCCGCATGCAGGGCTGGCATATCGTGCATACGCGCGAATCGCACGCACCGGATCTTTCCGATTGCCCGCCGGCCAAGCGTCTGCGGGGGCAGCCCCGCTCGCGCATCGGCGACACCGGCCCGATGGGCCGCATCCTGGTGCGCGGCGAGCCCGGCAACGCGATCGTCGACGCGCTCGCCCCCGTTCCGGGCGAACTGGTGATCGACAAGCCGGGAAAGGGCGCATTCCATGCGACACGGCTAGGCGAGGAACTGGCCATCCGTGGCATCACGCATCTGGTGTTTGCAGGCGTCACCACCGAAGTCTGCGTGCAGACCTCGATGCGTGAGGCCAATGATCGCGGCTACGAATGCCTGTTGATCGAAGACGCCACGGCCAGCTACTTCCCCGCATTCAAGGATGCGACCATCGCCATGATCCGCTCGCAAGGCGGCATCGTCGGCTGGACCGCGACGCTCGAACAACTGATGGAGGCCCAGGCATGAACCGCGCACCCGTCATCAACGATCCGGCAATCGTTGCCGAAGTGGCCGCGGTCTTCGTCGCCTACGAAGACGCGTTGCTGGCCAACGATGTCGAAACGATGAACAGGCTGTTCTGGAACGCCCCGGAGACCGTACGGTACGGAATCGCCGAGATCCAGCACGGCGGGGATGAAATCCGCGCATGGCGCGAGGCCTGCGAGCCCGTGCCGCCATCGCGCCGCCGGCATCGCACGGTCGTGACGACCTTCGACGCCAACTATGCGACGGTCAGCACGGAGTTCACCAGCGACACGACGCCACTGGTCGGGCGCCAAATGCAGACCTGGGTACGGCTCGGCCCCGCCAGCGCGCCTTTCGGCGGCTGGACGATCGTCGCCGCGCATGTCAGCCTGATCGACGCCCCGGATGCACGCGCCCAGGGCGAGATCGTCGGCCCAATCGCGGACAAGTTCCGGGAGGCGACAAAATCGAGCGCGCCAGTCATGGCAGAGGTAACCACCATCAAGAGCTTCAAGCAGGAGGGGTGCAAACGGCTCAATGTGCGATTGACGCAGGCAAACGTGCCCGCCAAGCACGGAAAGTTGGGTGAATTTGGCATCGATTACGGAATCAACCTGTGCAGGGATGGTAGCCCGCCGACCGAAGGAATGGACCTGGAAAAGGTCGGGAAAGCGCTGGGCTCGGGTGGTGTGGCCGAGGGGTACCGTTATTGATCTCCTCCTACAAAGGAAGGCGGGAAAGACGTTCCTGCGCACTTTGGAACTGGCACGCTTGGGCATGTCCGCCGACTTGGCGGTTCACTACGCGCGGGCCGGATGGCTCAAGTGGTTGGCCAGAGGCGTCTACCTTCGCCCCGAGCAAGGGCTGTCGCTGTATCCCAGCCTGTTGTTGCTGGAGCGCAGGATCGAAGGCCTGCATGTCGGCGGCAAGTCTGTGCTCGCCTGGTACGGGGTGCGGCACTATGTCCCTCAACAGGAAACCTTGCATCTCTACGGCTGGATGGCCAAGCTGAGCTTGGCCGGGCTGCCGACGGGGAGCGATCGACCCTGGGTCTCTCGCGGAAGCCACGGCCTGTTGTTACTCAAGCCATGAACCAGGTCTATCTGGAGACCGCGCGGCGGCTGACACAGGTAGGCCGCTGATCCTCAAAGACGACACCTTTGCTCTCAAGGGCGGGACGATCATCGCTCCATCCGGTCGCCTCACCAACAAGCGCATGTCGGGAACTTGACTGGCAATCTATTGCACTAAGTGGTATGATTTTTTGATGAGAAGGGTATTCCGAACCCGCACCTTCACCCGCTGGATGGCGAAGGCCGGTTTGACCGACGAAGCCTTGTGTGAAGCCGTCGCCGAGATGGGCCAGGGCCTTGTCGACGCGGACTTGGGCGGCCATGTGGTCAAGAAGCGGGTTGCGCTGCCTGGCCAGGGCAAGCGGGGCGGAGCGAGGACCATCGTGGCGACCAAGCTGGCTGAGCGGTGGTTTTTTCTATACGGGTTTGGCAAGAACGAGCGTGCCAACATCGACCAGGACGAATTGAAGGTGTTCCGGGAGATGGCAAAGGAACTGTTGGGTTTCGATGACCGACAACTGGCGACCGCTCTGATGGCGGGTGAGATCGTGGAGGTGTGTCATGGCAACGACGAAGCGTAAGAGTCGAATTCTGGATGAAATGCATGAGACCGCGCGTGGGCTGTACAGCGCAGGACTGATCAGCAAGCGTCGTATGGGCGAGTTCGATGCGCTGTGCCATCTCGATGTCCACGAGATGCCCCCGCAAAAGATCAAGTCCCTGCGTGAGCGGGCGCGTATCAGCCAGGCCGTGCTCGCCGCCGTGCTGAACACCAGCCTGTCAACGGTGCAGAAGTGGGAGGTGGGCGACAAGAAGCCCAGTGGTCCGTCCTTGAAACTTCTCAACCTGATCGAACGCAAGGGGCTCGAAGCCGTGTTGTAGGATGAACCAGATGGGCGCGCTGTTCTTCGCGAAAGCGCCGGGAAGGATGGCATTCGTAATGCGCGATAACGTGAAGGTTGGCGGGTGCGTTTGGCAACATACGGCAGCAACAGGCATCAGCAAGGGGATGATTCGCAATGGTATTTTTGCTGGTATCTGGTTAAGCGAGTCGAGTAAAGTGGCGATAAATCAACACGTTACGCTGCTCATTGATGAGTGAGTGGGAGTGAAATCAGGTCCTTCGGGGACTATCGCCAGCTATCGAGATTACGCCGTAACGTATTGATTTTTAAATAAATATGTCGCAGCGACTATCGGTGGCTATCGCCGGCCAGCAGAACAAGTCGGCGGTAAAAGTGGCGGTAAGAACCGGAGGCCGGATCAAGACCTTCCTGTTCACTATTGAGACCTAACCGGTCTTTGACGGTAGAAGTCTCCTCGGGAAAGCTGGTTTTATGCGGCTTTCCGAGCATCAGCAGGTCTCCTGGCCCCTGACGGTAAAAGCCGTCACGAACAGGAGGAAAAACCTCGATGCTTACCGACACCGCACTGCGCAATCTCAAGCCTAAGTGTTAGCGCCGGTGTAATACTGACCCACCTCGCCGGAGTAAATCTGACCCACCTGGGCAATGATGGCGGCCTTTTGGCCGCCAACAATGTTGACTCAGGAGCAAGCAGTGGAGATCAAGGTAATGGC
>Ga0180223_1000669_pt1 | contig 37920 bp, 39 predicted proteins | sample eDN5th30CKraftOP_FD_151337 | JGI IMG/M metagenome (GOLD analysis project Ga0180223, IMG submission 151337) | Enriched Organic Plus compost microbial communities from Emeryville, California, USA - eDNA 5th pass 30_C Kraft OP (version 2) (version 2) ... | reverse complement strand
CAAGAAAGCGCCGACGCAGGCGCAGCCCATCGCCGCTGCACCGGCCGAACCCGCCGCCAACAGTAACGGAGTAGGCACCACCGCCCGCGCGGGCAGCCTCTCGGTGGCGAACACCGCCGAGGCGCGCGCGGAGATACAGCAGACGCCGGGTGGCGTCGAGCTGGTGCCGGACACGGCCTACAAGGGCTCTACTCCAGCGACCTCAGTGAAGGATGTGCTCGACTACGTGCCCGGCGTGTTCGTGCAGCCGAAGTGGGGCGATGACAGCCGTCTGTCGATCCGCGGATCGAGCCTTTCCCGCAACTTCCACCTGCGCTCGATCCAGTTGTTCATGGACGGGATCCCGATCAACACGGCCGACGGCTACGGCGATTTCCAGGAAATCGATCCGACGGTGTATCGCTACACCGAGGTTTTCAAAGGCGCTAACGCGCTGCGCTTCGGCGCTAACTCCCTCGGTGGCGCCATTAATTTCGTCATGCCGACGGGCTATGACGCCAATGCTTTTTCTACCCGCGTCGATATCGGCAGCTTCGGCTTCCACAAGTTCTCGACGAGTTCCGGCGGGGTGTCGGGGCCCGTGGACTACTTCATCGCGGGCACGTGGCAGGAAACGGACGGCTTCCGCGAGCACTCCTGGGGCGAGAGCATGCGCGGCAGCATGAACGTCGGCTATCGCCTCTCGGAGAATGCGGAAACGCGCTTCTATATCAACGCGAACTGGGTGCGGCAGCGCATTCCCGGCTCGGTGACGAAGGAGAGCGCGCTGACGACGCCTCAGAAGGCGGCGGCAGGTAACATCACGCTCGATCAGCAGCGCAACATCGATACCGTGCGCATCGCCAACAAGACCACGCTGCGCGTTGCGCCGGGGACCCTTGTGGAGTTCGGCGCTTTCGGCGTCGACCGCCACCTGATGCACCCAATTTACCAGTGGCTCGACTATCAGTACCGCGACTACGGTGGATTTGCGCGCCTCGTGGATGAAAGCCGCCTCGCCGGCATGCGCAACCGCTTCGTCGGCGGCGTAAATCTGCACAACGGCACGGTCAACAATAGGCAATACCGAAATCTTCCAGGCGCAGTGAAGGGAGAGCTACTATCCAGCTCCGATGATGAATCGAAAAACCTTTCCGTCTATGCAGAGAATTCACTCTACTTCCTGCGCGACGTGGCCCTCGTCGGCGGCGTGCAGTTTCTGCATGCGACCCGCGAGCGGGATGGGATCAAAAACTCGAAATCGGGTAGCACGAAATTCGACTTGTGGAGTCCTAAGATTGGACTCCTGTGGGACGTAACGCCTACAGCGCAGATGTTCGCAAATATCTCCCGCTCTGCCGAGGCGCCGAGCTTCGGTGAGAACTCGGCGGGAGCAGGGCAGTTGAGCTTTGCGGATATCAAGGCGCAGCAGGCGACGACTTACGAGATCGGCACACGCGGCCGCACCGCCGATTACACCTGGGACGTCGCGCTTTACCGCGCGAACATCGACAACGAACTCCTGTGTTTCACCGCACCGAACCAGCCCGACAATACGTGCCAGGTGGCGAACGCGGATAAGACCGTGCACCAGGGCGTCGAGTTCGGGTTCGGCCTCGCGGTGGCGCGCGGGCTGATTTCTGCCGGCCGCACATCCGATGAGCTGTGGCTCAACACCACGTACACTTACAACGATTTCCGCTACGACGGAGACCGGCTATGGGGCGACAACGAGCTACCCGGCGCACCGCATCATTTCCTACGCGCCGAGCTTCTCTACAAGCATCCCTCGGGCGTCTACGTCGGCCCCAACGTTGAGTGGGTGCCGGAGGCCTATTATGTCGACAGCGCCAACACGGTGAAGACAGCGGCTTACGCGATCTGGGGCGCCAAGCTCGGCTTCGATGATGGCGGCCCGATCACCGCTTACATAGAGGGCCGCAACCTATCGGATGAAGCCTACATCGCCAGTGCGAGCACATCCGCCGATATGCGTGGCAACGACGCGGCTGTGTTCGAGCCCGGCAATGGACGCGCCGTCTATGCCGGCATCCAATACAAATGGTGAGAAGATGCAGCTGCCCCGCGTGATAATCGCACGCACGTTTGCAGCTCTGGCAATGTCGACGGCGCTTCTTTGCGCCATCGATCATTCTCCGGCCCTAGCCGACACCGCCGCCATCAAATCCCTGATCGCGGCAACCTGGGACAAGCCCGATGCGCGTCTCCTCGTTGAGCCAGTCGTTGAGGCCGATGGCTATGCCATCGCTTCCTGGACGCAAGGTGAGCGTGGAGGGCGTGCGCTGCCACGCCAGCAGGATGGCGAGTGGAGGATCGTCCTTTGCAGCGGCGATCCGCTGACGAGCGCGTTTTTCATTGCCGAGGCCGGCGTTTCGCGCGCGACAGCCGAGCAGCTCGCACGCCTGCTTAGGGACGCGGAAAGGATGCTGCCACCACGGCAGGTCGCTCTATTCTCCACCTTCGAAGGTCTAGCCCACATTGAGGGTGGCAATCGCGGACACAGGAAGCATTCCGATGGCAACTGAGCGGCCGCTGGCTGCTGACGAAGACGACCGACAGATTGAGCAAAGACAGGAGAACGAGATGGACACCGGGTTCGCGCGTCGCCTTGCCGTTGCGATTTGCGCAACGGCGCTGGGCATTGGCGCCGCACACGCGCACGTGGCGCTGGAGAAAAAGGACGCCAAGCTGGGCGCCGGCTACAAGGCCGTGTTCGGCGTGCCGCACGGCTGCAAGGGCGCGGCAACCACCGAGGTCCGCATCGACATTCCAGAAGGCGTCATCGCGGTGAAGCCGATGCCTAAGCCGGGATGGAAGCTCTCGCTGGAGAAAGGCCCCTATGCGCGCAGCTACGCTTTCTATCATGGCGAGAGCAAGAACGAGGGCGTGCGCAGCGTCACCTGGAGTGGCGGCGAGCTGTCCGACGACTATTTCGATCAGTTCGTGCTCTCGACTTTCATAGCGGGCGAGCTCGAAGCCGGCACGAAACTCGCGTTCCCCGTCACCCAGAAGTGCGCCAGCGGCGAGATGCGTTGGAATGAAGTGGCGGCCGAAGGACAGGATCCGCATGCCCTCGAATATCCAGCTCCCCAGCTTCTCCTCGTAGCGGGTGATGAGCACCACCACGGCCACGGCGACCACGCGGGGCACACGGGCTCGACGTCAAGCCATGAGATCACGTTGACGTCGCCCTGGACGCGCGCCGTCTCAAACGCCGGCGGAGTGGGTGCAGGCTACGGCACGATTGCCAATGGGCAAGAGACGACAGATGTCCTGCTGGGCGGCAGCTCTGATGCTGCGGACCGCGTCGAGCTGCACGAGACCTCGATCAATGCCGAGGGCGTCGCCAGCATGAAGAAAGTCGACACCGCCGAGATCGCGCCGGGCAAGAGCATCGAGCTGAAGCCCGGCGGCATGCACTTGATGTTCATCGGCCTCAAGGCGCCGCTGAAGGAGGGCGAAACCCTAAAGGCGAAACTCAAGTTCAGGAATGCCGGCGATGTAGATGTCGAGTTCCCCGTGAAGGCCGCGGGAGGGACGGCGTCCGACGGCCACCACCAGCATATGCATCACGACCATTGACGGTGGGACGCACGCGGGCCGGCGAAAGTGTCGGCCCGCGTTGCGCTTCATGTTGCGTTAGCTAGCGGACGATCAGCAGCGGAATGGTCGAATGTGCGAGTACGCGCGTTGCCTGGCTGCCGAGGATGAATTTCGCGATGCCGCGCCGGCCGTGGGATGACATGACGATGAGATCGCATCCGCGCGCCTTTGCCTCTTCGACGATGCCCTCGGCCGGATACTGGTCCTTCACGTGCACGCCTTCGCAGGTGACACCGACACGCTCCGCCGCATCCTGCACCGCGCCGATGACCTTTGCGGCATTAGCCTCCGCCGCCCGCTCGTACTCCTCGACGGGAAAGGCAACGGCCCATTCCCCCGAGATCGCAGCGGTCCACGGCTCAGTCACGTTTACCGCCGTCACCTTTGCATTCAATGCCTTGGCCAGCTCCAGGCCCTGATCGACGGCGCGTTGGGCCAGATCCGATCCGTCGGTGGCGATGAGAATGTGCCGATACATTATGATTGACTCCATGATCTTGCGGCGATTACAGGGTCGCAGTGCGCGATGGATACAACCTTAAACTAGCGCGATTTACGAACATTCGCGGCGTTTCAGCTTTGATGGCCGTCAACCGGTCTATAAGCCGGCGCGTTTTGCTCTGGGCGCCATCGTTTCTGAGGCTTGCCCCATCACCGGCATGGCTTACAACTTGGGGGCAAAGCAAAAACAGGGACATGGTCGGCATGCAGCGACGGGCGAAACGCGGACTGGCAGAGCTAGGGGTGCAGCGCACTCTAGGCGCAATAATCGGTGGGTTCGCCGCTTTGTGCTTAGCCGTCGTGCCATCGGCAGCGCCGGAGGCCGCCGGCGAGGATGTCGATACCGCGCTGATCGTTGCCATCGACGTGTCGAACTCGGTCGATGACACCCGCTATAAACTGCAGATGGAAGGCATCGCCCAGGCGCTTGAGGATCCCGGCGTCATCGAGGCGATTGTTGGCGGCCCCAAGAAAGGCATCCTGTTCTCGCTCGTCACCTGGGCCGACCAACCGAAAGTCAACCTGCCCTGGACCTACATTGCGACCGAAGCGGACGCGAAAACCGCGGCGAGCAAGGTGCGCGCGCTGCCGCGCCAGGGCGGCGAGTTCACGTGCATGTCGCGGATGATGCGCGTGGTCTCCGATAAGATCGTCCCCCAGATTCCGGCTAAAGCTGCGAAGGTGGTGCTGGATATCTCGGGTGATGGCCGCGACAATTGCAATAGCGCCGAGCCGGTAGAAACTGTTCGCGACGAGCTCGTCCAGTACGGAGTGACCGTCAACGGCTTACCCATCCTCGAGGGGGAAGGCCCTGAGGTGGTGACGCCCGGAGCAGCGCCTTCGCAATCCTACCTACCTTCCAAGCAGGACGTCGATCCACTCGAGGAGTGGTATCGCGAGAGCGTCAAAGGCGGTCCCGGCTCATTCGTGCTGCCCGCCCACGGATATTCTGATTTTGGCCGTGCGATCCGGCAGAAATTCGTGCTTGAGGTGAGTGAGAACGCCAGCCGCGTTCGCCGGAACTACGCAACCGCGCGCCCCAACTTCTTCACGCCGTAGGCCTTACTTGAGGTAGGCGCGGTCGAGATTCTTCACGTTGTTGAAATTGTGGGCCGCCTCCTTGCCACGTAGCGAAATGAGGCGGGCCGAGTTGACGTCGGTCTGGTTGAAGTTGGCGCCGGCGATGTTGGCGCCAGTCAGGTCGGCTCCGGCGAGCTCGCTGCCCGTCAGATTGGCCCCTGAGAGGTCGGCGTCGCGAAGCGAGGCATATTCCATTACGGCGCGCGAGAGGTTGGCATCCTTGAAGGAGGCGCCTTCCAGCTTGCTCGACTTGAACACACCGCGCATGAGTCCCATCGATTGGTTTTTCATGTCAGCGGAGAGGTTCGCGTCGGCGAAGTTGGCTCCTCGTAGGTCGGCCCGTGAGAAATCGGCCGCGATACGCGCACGGGAGAAGTCCGCACCGGCCAACTTGGCGTCCATAAGCTGGGTGGAGAAGAGGCTCGAGCCTTTGAGGTTTGCCTTGCTGAAATCAGACTTGAGCCCCCAAGCCTGATCGAGCACTACGCCCTCCAAGTTGGAGCGTGCGAAATTGGTGCCGTTGATGCGCGCGGCCTGCAGTTTCAGCCGCCTGAGGTCGAGGCCCGATAGATCGATGCCATTGAGGCGACGGCCGGAGAAATCGGCAGTTCCGTTCGCGCCGGCCTTCGCGATCGCTGCCAGAACGTCCTGGCGCGTGACATCTGCTTTCGTGAAATCGTCGGACTTGAGGTCAAGCTGGTCGACCATGTCGGCGCGCGCAACATGTTGCGCGGGAGCAGCCACCAGTGCTGCTACAACAACGAACGCCCAACGCATGTCGAACCGCACGGCATCCTCCCAGGGCTAAAGATCCTGGTAGTCGGCGGACGCGCAGCGCCAACTTTTGATCTGCCACTTGGGATGCTCTTCGACCCAGCGGGGCAGATGCGGCTGCGCGCTAAAGAGGCAACCCTTGGCGTCGATGTTGGCCGCGAGCGGAACGCGATGGTCTCTGCACACGCCGGGGTCGGCGATGAGGCAGGCCGAAATGACGATTGAGATCATACACAGCTCCCCGACCTTGCCGGCTGGTACTTCCTTAAGGAATGCATCGGCCGGCGGAGATTGACGGGCAAGGACACGTCCCCTGCACCGAGCGATATAGTACGCTGCGGCGAAGGGGGCCGTTACACGTCGAGGCTGTGTCGTTCGATCACGGTGCCGTGAGGAGTATTTCGCCTTTGCCGATGGTGGCGAGATCGCCGGCAAATTTGCGCACCGTCCCAGGCAAGGCGCGTGGAGCTAGCGGTCCGAGCACCGAGGCCATGTACCGCGACAAAATCCGCAGAACGACGAGATCGTGCCGTCCCGCATCGGCAAATGACGGGAGCATCCGTTCAACGGAAGGGGCGATGAGCGTACCCCGGCGCATCAACATGCCGGGCTCCATGCCAAAGCCGAGCTCGGTCCAGATGGTGCCGCCCACCATGCGCGCCCCAGCGTAGTCGCCGCATTTGCCGCGAATGTAGATGGTGCCGCGCCGGATGCGCTCGCCTGCGCGGTCGCCCGCATCGCCCTCGATGGCAATGATGCCGCCGGTCATGCCGAACTTGTCACCCGGCGTGAGGCCGCCGACCTGGCTGCCCGCCGAACCCTTGAGAAGAATTTCGCCGCCGCTAAGGCCGGTGCCGAGCAGCGTGCCGGCATCGCCGCGGATATCGAGACGGCCGCCGCGCATGCTGCGGCCTGCGCTAACACCAACGTCGCCCTCGATTATCATCGAGCCATGCTTGAGGTCGGCGCCGACGAAGTCGAAACGGTTGGTCGAGCCCTCGATGCGTACGCTGTCCCCCGGCTGACCGGACACAGCGAAAATATCGCCGATCTTGAGCCCGTTCTTGGTCGACCCGACGTTGAGCTTCAAAACGTCGGGCAGCGGCATCGAAGCCAGCTTGTGCGGCGTTAGATGCGAAAGATCGAGCCGCTCGCTCGGGGCCGAAGTGAGGCGGAAAGTGAGACCGCTCATGGTAGCAGCTCCCGGAGCTTGTAGTGATATTGGCCTAGCTTGCCGCCGTAGTTGCCGGCAGTTACGCGCGTTACGCCTTTAGCTGCACCCTGATCGAGCACCGTCTTGAGGCCGACCTTCATCGCCTGCGCGACGGACTCGGAGGTGAGACCGTCGATGACGATCTCGAGCACGGCGATGGTGTCGGGGCCGAGCTCGCTCTTTACGCGGCCACGCAGCGTGGGGCAGAAAGCATCGTTGGTCGAAGCGATGGCACCCTTGTATTTGGAGCCGACTTTCGAACCCGAGCGTACGATGCCGCCGGGGAAGGGAGTGATCACGTCCGGTACCGTGCCTATGGCTTCGACGGCCGCCTCAGTGGTTTCTAGCAGGCCCTTCCGGTCGTTGCCGAGGATGAGGAGGTTGCCGCCCCCGACGGCGTCTGTGATGACGCCCGTCGTTTCCTCGATGACGAACTCCCCATCCATTACCGGAACGCGCCAGTAGCGGCGGTTGCCGAGGCGCTTTGCAGTCTGGAAGCCATCACCGAAGAAGCGTGGGCCCTGGCCGAGGCCGATGCGCTTTTCTGCCTCGACACCCGCGTAGCAAGCCGAGCCGGGGCTCGTCAGCACGCACTGGCCGACACGCGACTTGAGCTGTGCTGCGGCTGCGTCGGGAGAGAATCCGAACAAGAGAACGCGCACGCCCGGTCGGCCGTCCGGTGTCTCCTCGGGTGAAAGCTCGCGGTCAATGCCGACCTCAGCGCCTGCGCCGATGACCGATGTGCCGAAACCGGCCATCGTCGTTGCCGCTATGCGCGCCCACTTCATTGTGTCGGCCGTGATGATGATACCCGTGCCGGCCATGCCGAAGGCTTCGGCAAAGGTATCGTCGATTTCTATGCCGTTGACCTTCATGACGACGTCCTGGCCCTCGTCGGCTGCACGATGATCTCCCCGCGTCCGCCGTCGATGATTTCCTCATCGGCCAGGCGGAAGTTTTCCATACGCACCGTGTGGTAGCGGTCGAAGTAGTTCTTCAGCGATTTCTCGATGTCGCGATTGTATTCGGGGCGGGCAACGTGCGTCGCGCCGTTCACGACCTTGATCACCTTGCCATCGCGCACCACCAGTTCGCCGTTCTTGAACACCATCGCAGGCTTCTCGAACATGCGTTCGCGGTTGCCATCTTCCGTATAGACGGTGATGTCCGCGCGGGCTCCGGGACCGACGTGGCCGAGATCCTTCAGGCCGAGGCTGCGGGCGGGGCCGGCCCGAGTCAAAACCGCGATTTCGTACATCGAGTATTCGCGGTCGAGGTTCGGTAGTGTCGAATACTTGAGTGCTTCCGGATTGACGTGCAGCATCGTCTCGCGACGGAAATCGCGATCCATCAGCAGACGAATGAGGTGCGGGTAAGTATAGAACGGGGCGCCGTTCGGATGGTCCGTCGTGAGGAAGATCCGCCAAGGATCTTCGCATAGCAGGAATGTCTCGAGGCCGATCGCCCACTGCAGCGCGTGGACGAAGCTCTTGTCGCGGTAGCGGAACGGAACGACGCCGCAGCCCGCATCGCACTCGATGTCCATCACCACCCAACGCTTCGGGTCGGCGTTCTTAGCGCCGTTGTACTGACGCATCGAGTCGCCGGAGGCGGTACAGGTTGCACCGAACATGACCTGACCGACGTCGATGGAAATATTCGGATATTTCTTCAGTAGGTCAGCGATCTGCACGGCGCCGGACGAGAAGCGGCGGTCGCCCTCGGTCGCGTAGCTGTGGAACTGAATGTGGGTGAGGTGGAGAGGCAGACCCTCGGTGGCACGGATCGTAGCGAGCGTCGTCTCTACGTTGCCAGGGATGCCGAGGTTGCAACCATGCACGTGCAAGGGATGTGCGACACCAAGCTCCAGAAGGCCGCGCGTCAGCGTCAGAATTATGTCGCGTGGGGTGACGCCGTAATGGACGTGCTTCTCGTCGAGATCGAGCTTGCGTTGATTGAACTTGAAGGCGCTGATGCCCCCCGGATTCACCACCTTCATGGCGATGGCCTGCGAGGCGTGCATCGTCCAGGCGATGTAGTCCTTGATAAACTCGAAGTCTTTCTTCTCGGCCATCGAGCGCAGCAGGAAGTCGTCGCTGCCGAGCATCACGAATGCGCCCTTGTCGAGTAGCGGCGTGTCGCCCATCTCCATGTGCGCCTGTCGGGCGTTTGCCGGCAGCATCGCCGGCTCGAACGCAGCCGTGTAGCCCATTTCTGCGTAGCGGTAGCCGGTAATCATCGTCGAGGGGAGAGCATGGCCCGTGCCCGAGCGCGTCAGCTCCGTGCGGGCGACCTCGTCCTTCTCGTGGTCCTCCGGCAGCAGCATACGAGCGATCGTCACCTTGCCGCCGCCGATGTGCGTGTGCGGATCGATGCCGCCTGCCATCACGACCTTGCCGCGGACGTCGTATTCCTTATCAACGCGGGCATCGGGATCGGCTGCGATAATACGTCCGTCGCGGACGTAGATGTCGCGTACCTCTCCATTCACATGGTTTGCAGGGTCATAGACCTTGCCGCCGGTCAGCTTGATCATCATAGCGCGGGGCTCACGTCTTAAAGGGCGGCTTCAATGGCGGCCAACACGTCGGCCGAACTCGGCAACTGCGAGCGGCCGAGGTTCTGCATGGGTAAGGACACGACGTTGTCGCACCGTATCATCTGGCCTATGTGGTCGATACCCGGCGTGCCGACCGGGATATAGACCGTCGGTGGCTGCGCCAGGCGAAGCCCCGGCGTTCCGAGGACGACCGTCGGCAGCGAGGTCTGCGGCAGGCCGATGTCAGTGCCGATGGAGGCAACCCACAGCAGCATGTCGCCTTCGCCGTCCGTGAGCATGCGCGAGATATTGTAGCGGTAGGAATCGTATTCGGGAGCGCCGCTCGCAAAGCTCACGCGCAGCGGAAAGCCTGTCTGCCAGGTGCAAGTCGAGGCCGCACTCGGGGCGCCTTCGTTGCCGCCGAGCGCAAGCCCGGCGAAGCGCGTTGTCAAGTTCAGCTCGCGCACGATCTCCGTCATCATGTGAACGGAAAGATCGGCCTGCGGCATGCTGAGCGCCGGCGGCGACCAGACCATCACGCCGTACTGCGCGTTCTTGCACTTCTCCGCGACGCGTTCGATGTCGGCGAACTTGACGCCTGCGATCTCGGGAACCGCAGACGAGGAGCCGCCCGATTTGCCACCGGAGAGCAACGTAGCGAGGATGCCGCTACGCTTCGGCGCGGCCTCGGCCGCGCCTTCCGGCACCTGCAGCGCGTGGCCACGTACCAGACCGGAAATAGCCGCCAGCACCTCAGGGATGCGATCCTTGGAGACCGGCAAAGTGATGACTTCCTCGACGCGCGGACCGGTCGCGGCGGAGGTGTCGAGGCCTTCGCCGATGAAAACCACGGTGCGCTTGCCGCCGATCTCTTCGAACATCGTGTGTTCGTTGGTGACGATGCGGTCGAAGAAACGGCCGTGCAGCTTGTGCACGTCGCTGCCGACGATGATGATGAGGTCCGCGCGGTTACGCGTCTCGGTGAGCGTGGACATGATCCAGCCACTCGTCTGTACGACGCGCAAATTGCGATACTGCCCTTCGCTGAGAGCGTGGTCGACCACGCCGCCCGTCCGGTCGGCGATCGAGAGAACGGCGCGGGCGAGGCCGACGTCTCCTGCCATGCCCCCATAGAGCGGCAAACTTGCACCGCGCACCAGGGCGGCGGCGGCCTGCACGGCTTCCTCGAAACTGACCTCGCTTCCGCGCACAAGTGGCTTGGCTGGCGGTAGCGGACGCTGGAAACCAGCGGCCGCGCGCGGGCAACCGTTGCTCACTTCCAGCGTGCTGCCGGTGCGCGTGATCTGCAGGTCGTCACAAAGGAGGCCGCAGAAGGGACAGGTTACGTTCGTGTAGGTCTGGGTACCTGTGGGTTCACCTAGATGATCACCCTCGGCCTGTGCTGTCATTCGGTGCAGTCTCCTTCGCGGGGCCGCAAATAAGCACGGACTCCCAAGCAAAACAACACTCGTACTAATGCGGCTGTTTGACGGGGCAATGCCAATTGCAGAGCTTCCGGCACGCCACTATCCTCGCCGCCGAAGCACGCTAAGAAACCGATATCCGGAGGAATTTCGAATGCTGAGAACTCTTGTCTTCGGGGTGGCTGCCCTGGCCTTGCTCCCGTCTTTCGCATCTGCACACGGTCCAACGCGGCAGAAAGTGACGGAAAAGGTCGAGATCAACGCACCGGCAGACAAGGTGTGGGCAGTCATCGGAAACTTTCAGGACATGAGCTGGCATCCGGCCGTCGCGAAGCTGGAAGGCAGCGGCGGTAACGACGCCAATGCAACCCGGACGTTGACGCTAACGTCGGGTGGAACGATCGACGAGAAGCTACTTCAAAACGATTCGACCAAAATGCTCTACAAGTATGAGATTTCCAAGGTCGAACCCAAGGTGCTGCCCGTCAACAACTACTCCTCGACGCTGAGCGTAAAGGGCGACGGCGGCAAATCCGTCGTTGAGTGGAAGGGTGCATTCTACCGCGGTTATATGAACAACGACCCTCCGCCGGAGCTGAACGATGAGGCTGCCGTCAAGGCCGTGTCGGGCGTCTATCGCGCCGGCCTCGATGCGCTGAAGACGAAGATCGAAGCTGGCGGCTGAGGCGCCGGCGCGATGCAGCGCTGCTTTCACATTGGTATCGCAGGGATGGTGGCGGCCTTCTGGTGCGTCACCATTGCGACGGGCATTGCCGGTCAGGCGAGGGTGACCGAGGCGCTCGTCACCAACCAGACCGGCGATGCCCTAAGCGTCGTATCGCTTCACGATATGAAGGCGGTGGCCGAGATTCCCATCGGCGGCAAGCCCGCCGGGATCGCGATTTCCGCCGATGGCAGGCGCGCCTATCTCTCGGCTCCCGAGGGAAAGGATGTCGTTGTCGTTGATATTGCGGCGCGCCGGATCCTCCGCCGAATCAAGGTGGGCGAGGCGCCCCTTGGCATTGTCGCCCACCCGACCAACGGGCGCATCTACGTAGCCGACTGGTACACCCATAAGATTTCGGTGGTCGATCCCGCGGCAGGGGAGATAGTGGCCGAGATCCCGGTTGGGGACTCGCCATCAGGCCTCGCCGTCACGCCCGACGGGAAACTGCTTCTGAGCGCCGACCGCGACAGCGATGCGGTTTCGATCATCGATACGGCGAGCAATGAGCGCATAGGCATGGTCAGAGTAGGCGCCCGGCCCTTCGGTATCACCATCGATGCCGTCGGCGCCCGCGCTTACACTGCAAACGTCGCGAGCGACGATATTACTGTCCTCGATATCGCCGCAGCTAAGGCGATTGCAACGGTAAAGGTCGGCCATCGCCCCTATGCGATCGCCCTGGCGGGAGGGCGGGCATACGTCACCAACCAGTACGCGAGCACCGTCAGCGTCATCGATACCGGGAGCCTAGAAACGGTTGCCACCGTCGAAGTCGGCGACCATCCTGAAGGCATTGCGGCCGACCCGGCGGGAGCCAATGTCTACGTGGCCTGCTGGTTTGATAACGTGTTGATGCGCATCAATACCTCGACACTCGCCGTTGATGGCGAAGCGGCCGTGGGCGACGGCCCTCGCGCCTTCGGCCTCTTCCTCCGCTGAGCGGGCTCGCCTCTGGGGCTCGGTGCTGTCCGAAGCGTCACTCCTTCGGCGAGCAGCAGAACGCGACCCTCCCCCGAGGCGCTCCGAACGCATGACCAATCGTTAAGGTGCGCCCCTGTTTACGGAGCCGTGCGACCGTTGGTAAAACCAACCCGGAAAAAGTGGCAAACGACGTCCCCAATGGCGTCGTAATGACTAGGAAGGAAGCGTTCGCATGCGGTTTAACGGTTTAGGGAGTGCCGTTTTGGCTGTCTCCCTCTTTTTGGGCACTTTTGTCGTTCCAGCAGCCGCAGCGGATGTGCCGAAGGCCACAGACCTGATTTTCGAGCGCAAGCACCTCGATAAGGTCGAGCCCGGCACGGAGATCAAATACAACTTCAATCGCACCGTGACCGACCCAAAGATTCTCGGCTTGCCCTTCTCCGACACGATAACCATGAAGGTCGTTGCCGACCAAGGGGATCACCAGAAGGATCTGGAGCTGCAGATCTACACCGGCGATCGCGCCCGCGATCTTCAGAAACTTGAGAAGTTCACGATCAATCCGGTCTTCGCCGTCTTCTTCGCCCAGTCGGTCAATACCTTCAATCAGCTGGCCGGCGGCCAGATGAACTACCTCCAGCGCGTCTACTCGGACGGGTGGATGAAATCCAAGATCGAGCCCATCAAGGTCGACTACAAGGGCAACCAGGTTGACGCCTACCGCATCACGATGACGCCATTCGTGGGCGACAAGTACGAAACCAAGATGCAGGGGTGGGAAGGCGCCAAGTATCAGGTCACCGTCAGTGATGCGGTGCCGGGCGAGATCGTTGACATGCTGGCGACCTACCACAACCGCTATCCGCCGGCGACGCTGAAGCTCTCAGAGCGCACCACGCTCGACGGCGTCACAGGATTGGAGACTCCGGAATGAGCAACCGAGCGTGCATCATCGGCTGCCTGGCAGCCCTCGCTGCCGGTCTGAGCGCCGGCATCGCCCAAGCGGTGGAGTTACCCGCCAACGACTATCCGACGGCCGCGCGCGCCGACTACGTCTTCGCCTGTATGCAGACCAACGGTCAGAATCGCGTTGTGCTGGAGAAGTGCGCCTGCTCGATCGACGCCATAGCGGCGTTGCTGCCCTACTCGGAGTATGAGGCCGCCGAAACGATCATGTCGGTGCGCCAGAAGGGCGGTGAAAGCGTCTCCATGTTCAACAGCTACGCGCCGCTGCTTGAGAAGGTGAAAAACCTCAAGCGGGCGCAGGTCGAAGCGGAGCTTCGCTGCTTTTAATCGGCGAGCGGAGCTTCGCTGCTTTTAAACGGCGAGCGGAGCTTCGCTGCTTCTAGACGGTGAGCGGAGCTTCGCTGCTTCTAAGACCGCGGGCAGAGCTTCGCCCTATGGTGAGTGGCGGAGCTGAGGCACTCGGGTAAAATAGTAAAGGGCGCCTAATCTCGGCGCCCTTTACTATTTGTGCTGCGGCGCTCGCACGCCTGAAAGGCGCTTCCGCCTTTTCTGCTTAGATTTTCATGACGCTTTGCGTGCCGACGAGGCCGTGAAAATCCTGCCGTCGCTATCCGTCGCAGTCACTTCGATGGCATCTTCGGAGCCCGGCGCGAAGGTAAAACGGAAGTTCGGATTTTCGGAAATGGAGATCCCGCCTTCCATCTTGAAAATTCGCTCCCCGTCGCGCGTGACGTCCATCTCCTGCACAATCTTCATCGGTGTGTACTGGCGCGAGATCTGATCCATCTGCATGCCGGTGAAATTGGGATGGCGGATCATCACCTGCGCCTCGCGCAGCGCGGGCGAGCGGTCCTTCGCTTGCGCATCCTGGAACGTGCGGATCTGCATTTTGCCGAGGTTGGCGAGCGCCTCGTCCGCATCCTTGGATGCGGCCGCCGAGCATCCTCCAGAAGCCTTCACAAACTTCGTTGCCATATGCAACTTGCCATCGGCCGTCTCGGCGATGGCGCGGATGTTGGAATACATATCGACGCGCACGCGGGTCGACAGCATACGGTCACCCTTACCGGCCGCTTCGCCGAAGATGAAGCTCGCAGCGACAGGAGCAGGGTTCTTGTCGATGATGAGCGTGAGACGTTTCACGTCTCCAGCGGAAGCGGGGAGGCGCATGGTGAGGGGCACCACCGCGGCGTCCTCGGCGCGATAGGGGGCCTCCAGTTCGACAACGCCGTCATTTTCGATGATTTCGCGATTGTCGAATACATCGCGATGGATGTCCTGCCAGGGATCGTCGTCGGCTAGTACTGGCGCGCTCGCGCCCATGCCCATGGCAACGCCCCCGCCGAGCGCCAGCAGGGCGGTTAGCACCAGAGAAAACTTCGTTCTCTTTATGGGTGTCACTTCCATTGGCTTCCTCCGCCTCCTGCGTCTGCCTGCCTGTTACTCCCATTCGAGTTCGGCAAATGCGGCAGAAACGTTGCGAGCATGATACTCTTTGAAGAGCAGCCACGCATCTTTTTCGGAAAGCCCAGCGGTTCGCGCGGCTTCGGCGAGCGTCCGCCCTTCCTTGATCATCGCTCGAACTTCATCAGTGATTTTCGCTAGATAGCGCTTTTCCGCGGCGATCGCCGAGGGCCATGGCATCTGCTCAGGACCGTGCCCTGGAATGGCACGCTTTACGTCAGTGCGTGTAGCGAGGGCATCGATTAGTGTCAGCCAGCCTTTGATCGAGCCGTCGAGGGCAGGAATATGCCGGGCGAACAATAGATCGCCCAGAAACAACGTCCCCGTCTCCTCGTCGAACACGGTAACGTCGTTGTCCGTATGGGCTGTCGGGTGAGCCTCCACGAGCAACTTGCGATCTCCGAGGTCGAGTTCGAGCCGATCCTTAACCAGCTTCGTCGGCGGCAGGATGCGCGTGCCGTCGAAAGCCTCGCCCAGCAGCTCACGGTTGATCCCCAGATAGCGCTCCGCGCGTGCCGCGAGTGCCCACGGAAGCTTTGCATGGCCGACGAACTGCGGATTCTCGGCCTCGAAAGGCGCGTTTCCGAAGATGTGATCGGGGTGCATGTGGGTGTTGATCACATACAGGACGGGAAGGCTGGTTCGCTCGCGGATGGCCGCTAGGAGCGCCGCCCCGACGCGCGGGCTGCCACCAGTGTCGACTACCGCCACGCCGTCTCGGCCGATTATGAATCCCGCGTTCGACGTGTCGCCGGAGTTGCGAGGTGTGAAGAGCTCATAGCGACCCTGATGCACGAAAACACCGGGGCTGACCTCCTTCACCGGCAGGGCCTCGAGCGCCTCTCCCGGTGAGGTGAATGCAAACGATGAAGCCAGCGCAAAAAGTAACTTAAGCCCTAGGAAATATTCCCGAAATCTGCGTTCAAACTGTGGACGGCGGACCATGAACTCTCTTCCTCCCCCATGGTTACCAAATCCCACTTTCCGATCACGCCAGCGCGAGCACCCTGTGATGTTGGTCAAGCCTGAGGACGAACAGATTCCATCTGTCGCGGTGCGCAGGTTAGTGACCGTCGGAGTGCGGCGATGGAGCGGGCCGGTACACTATGCACCAGAAATAGGCACGTATTGACGGGTAGCCGTGCACTGCAGCATTTCCTACTGCAGTGCAACAAGACGCGATAGGATACGGCAGAAATTACGTCAACGATCTTGTCCTATTCACGGACGCGTGAATTTTCGTGACCGGATCGTCTTGCGGGCGGGAAAAAAAAGTGCGTAGATGTGCCGCGGTGTGACACGGCATCCAGGGCGAGACTGGCATCAGCCAGCAATCTGGGTCGATCGCCAAGGGAGCAAAGAGGGAAAAACCCCGATCCCGAATTTGAAGGGTGTGAGGCGCTGCTGTTCACCACCGCTTGCAAGCGTGGCAAGAACCTTAAAATGGAGGAAGCGCAATGCGCAGAAGCGTATTCGCAGGTGCATTGGTTGCGACGGCTGCCCTAGCGGCACCGGCGTTGGCCAATGATAGCGTTCTCAAGTGTATCGAGGACGAGAATAACTGGTGCATGCAGCAGAAGAACTACTCTGCTACCCGTTATTCGAAGCTTGACCAGATCAACACGAAGAACGTTGGCAGCCTGAAGGTTGCTTGGACGTTCTCCACGGGCGTGCTGCGCGGTCACGAGGGTTCTCCTCTCGTCATCGGCAACATGATGTATCTCCACACGCCGTTCCCGAACATCGTCTACGCTCTCAATCTCGATGACGAGAACAAGATCGTTTGGAAGTACGAGCCGAAGCAGGATCCGTCCGTGATCCCCGTCATGTGCTGCGATACCGTTAACCGCGGTCTGCAGTACGCCGACGGCAAGCTGTTCCTCTATCAGGCTGACACGACGCTCGTCGCTCTCGATGCCAAGACCGGCAAAGAGGTTTGGAAAGCCGTTAACGGCGATCCGAAGCGCGGTGAGACCGGTACCGCCGCTGCACTCGTCGTCAACGACGTTGTGATGATCGGTATCTCGGGTGCCGAGTTCGGCGTCCGCTGCTTCTTCACGGGCTACGATATCAACTCCGGCAAGATGCTGTGGCGCGGCTACTCCATGGGCCCGGATGACGAGATCCTGTTCAACCCCGAGAAGACGATGTCTCTCGGCAAGCCGGTTGGCAAGGATAGCTCGCTCAAGACCTGGACCGGTGACCAGTGGAAGCTGGGCGGCGGCTCGATCTGGGGCTGGTACGCCTGGGATCCGAAGCTGAACCTCGTCTACTACGGCACGGGTAACCCGTCGACGTGGAACCCGGCTCAGCGCGCTGGACCGGACGGCAAGCAGATCGACCAGAAGTGGTCGATGTCCATCATCGCCCGTAACCCGCAGACCGGCGAGGCCGCCTGGGCCTACCAGATGACCCCGTTCGACGAGTGGGACTATGACGGCGTCAACGAGATGATCCTCGTCGACGACATGGAGATCAAGGGCAAGAAGCACAACGTGCTCGTGCACTTCGATCGCAACGGTCTCGCCTACACGGTCGACCGCGCCTCCGGTATTCCGCTTGTCGCCGAGAAGTATGACCCGGTCGTCAACTGGACCACTGGCGTCGATCTCGACCCCAAGAGCGCGACCTATGGCCGTCCGGCCGTCGTTGCCTCCAAGTCGACCTTCCTGAACGGTCCCGACGTCAACACCACCGACGTCTGCCCGGCCGCTCTCGGAACGAAGGACCAGCAGCCGGCTGCCTACTCTCCGCTGACGGGCCTCTTCTACGTGCCGACCAACCACGTCTGCATGGACTACGAGCCCTTCAAGGTCGAGTACACCGCCGGTCAGCCGTACGTCGGCGCCACGCTCTCCATGTATCCGCCGAAGGGCGAGAGCCACATGGGCAACTTCATCGCGTGGGATGCTGCCAACGGTAAGATCGTCTGGTCGAACAAGGAGCAGTTCTCGGTTTGGTCGGGTGTTCTCACGACCGCTGGCGGCATCGCCTGCGTCGGCACCCTCGAGGGCTACTTCAAGTGCGTCGATCAGAAGGACGGCAAGGAGCTGTACAAGAACCGCACTCCTTCCGGCATCATCGGTAACGTCTTCACCTACGGCCACAAGGGCAAGCAGTACGTCGGCGTCTTCTCGGGCGTCGGTGGTTGGGCCGGCATCGGTCTGGCCGCTGGCCTGACGAACCCGACCGATGGTCTGGGTGCTGTGGGTGGCTACGCTGGTCTCAACAGCTACACCGCTCTCGGTGGCTCGCTGACCGTGTGGACGCTGCCATAAGCTGATGAGGGTAACCTCTGAAAATTGGACCGGCGCGGGTTTCCCGCGCCGGTCTACTGTGTGAACGGGCACGACCCTTGGCCCATTAGGCGCTGTGCACTGCGGCTGTGATTTCGCAACGCAACATACGGAAGACTATGACATTTTGCCCGTTGCACTCTTCCAAACCGCAGCCCAAATGAGCACGTAACTTTGCCCATAAGCCTGAGAAGATAGGGGAAACGCGTGAGAAGGATCAGCTTTGCTGCCGCAGCCGTTGCCGGAATTGCACTTGCGTGCGCATTCGGGACGGCGAACGCCGAGGACGTTGCACCAGGCATGCAAAAAGAGGTGACGCTGCCTGATGGCTGCATCTCTCAAGAGGGAGCGGAATTCAAAGACGGTAAGTGGGTGCTGCCCGACGGCACGCCGACCTTCCGCGTCTGCAAGAAAGACGGCAACATTGTTGTCGATTGGTCCACTTACAACGGCTATCGCCGCTATCATGGTGAGTGCCACGTGTGCCACGGTCCGAACGGTCTCGGCTCAACGTACGCACCGGCTCTCGCGGACTCGCTCAAGACCATGGACTACGGCGCGTTCCTCGGAGTCGTCGCCAGCGGCCGCACGCGCGATGAAGCTGGTACCAAATTTGTGATGCCCGCGTTCGGTGACAACAAGAACGTGATGTGCTTCATCAACGATCTCTATGCTTACCTGAAAGCGCGCTCCTTCGCCGATGCGCTGCCGGCCGGTCAGCTGGGCGGACGCAATCGCGACGAGAAGCCCGACGAGGCCAGACAAGCTGAGAAGGATTGCCTTGGCTAATCCATTTCAAAAAATGCAATGGGTAGGGGCCGCCCTTGGCGGCCTCACCCTACTTTGCGCCGCTACCGGCACGGCGTTCGCCGCTGAGGGTCACCGCGCCGATCTCGTAAACCGCAAGGTTCTACGCGTATGCGCGGATCCGGCGAATATGCCCTTCTCCAACGAAAAGCGAGAGGGGTTTGAGAATAAGATCGCCGATATCATCGGTGATGAGCTCAAAGTTCCCGTCGAATACACCTGGTTTCCGCAGGCTGTCGGCTTCACGCGCAATACGCTGCTGGCCAAGCGCTGTGATGTCATCATCGGTACCGGCCAGGGTGATGATTTGGTTCTCAACACCAACGCGCTTTACCGTTCGGCCTACGCCCTCGTATTCAAGCCCGGCACCGGGCTCGATGGTGTGGAGAGCGTTTTCGATCCACGCCTCAAAGGTAAAACTGTCGGTGCTGTGCAGGGCTCGCCCTCTGCCGATCTGATCGCCAAGGCCGGCCTGATGGGCAAGGCTCGTCCCTATCGTCTGGTCGTGGACCGTCGGTTCGAGGATCCTTCGGCCGACATGGTCAAGGACATCCGCGATGGCTCGATCGATGCGGGCGTGATGTGGGGTCCGATTGCAGGTTACTACGCCACGCATGGCGGCGAGAAACTGACGGTCGTGCCGCTCATCAAGGATGCTGGTAAAGCGGGTCGTATTGATTTCCGCATCACGATGGGCGTGCGCCAGGGCGACGACCTGTGGAAGCGTCAGCTCAACGACATTATCCGCAAACGCCAAGCCGACATCGACAAAGTGCTCCTCGAATACGGTGTGCCGATGATCGATGAGGACAACAAACCCATCACAGCGCCCCGCAGCTGACTGTGTGTAGCGCGAGTGGTTGAAACGGAAGCATTCAGGCTTTCGGATCCAACCTCCTTTGATCCAATCATGAAGCCGGCTGCGCACGCCGGCTTTTTCTTTGGCAACCCCGAAACGGCGACGAGTGCGAGGCGCCGAAACAAATTCCCGGCTGAGGCACCATCCTCGCCTATCCGGCAAAGCCGTCCCGCCAACCACGGATCGTTCTAAATTTGGCGCAACGGCTGCTTTCCTTCCGGCTGCAAGGAATTGCAATCGCAAAGGCGCGCATTGCCGGTCGCAGATGGCGGCGTCAATTGGGCGCCCCTTTGGCCGTCCGTAGAGAGCAACGAACAGCCGGTTAGCGGCAGACGCCCGCACGACGCAATTGATCGCCATTGCGCACCGTGGGTCGCGAAGTGCAAAATGGCCGGGGTAGCCGTGCATCGAGCCTATTGAAGGCGCCGGCGTCCCGCGCGATCTTGCGCTATGGATATCGCCCGCGCGCTGTGCAATCCCGCCCCGAATTCTCCAGCGATGTTTTCGCCGCCTGCACCGTTGCGAACACACCGAGCGGAGGGGAGCGCCGAGCGCCAGGTGTCGCTTAGGCAGCGGCCAAGCAGGCGCGGAATCTATCGCCGTGTAGACCGCCGGCCTGGGTTCTACGCAGCGCTGATCTGCGCACAGATGCTTATTCTCTCTACTCTGATGGTGGGGACATCCTTTGCAGGCGAGGGGCCAACACCGCATCCGGATATTCCACCGCCACCACCACCGGGCGCCGCCTCAGTGCCAGCCGACGAACCCGCCGGCTACCGAACGGAAGATTTTCGCGCCCCCGTACCGGCGACGCTGCACGGGGCCCGGGTGCTAACCAGCGATGACGCGGCAGATCTGTGGAACCGCAACGGCGCGGTCTTCATCGATGTCTACCCACAAGCACCCAAGCCGCCCAGCCTGCCCGCAGGAACATTCTGGCGCGACCCTGTACATCGCAGCATTGAGGGCGCGGCTTGGATGCCGAATGTCGGCTACGGAGCGCTGTCGCACGAGATGGATGACTATTTCCGTGCGCGCCTCGATGCGCTTTCCCACGGCAACCGCGATGCAGCGCTTGTATTTTTTTGCCTCAAAGATTGTTGGATGTCGTGGAATGCCGCCAAGCGTGCCCTCGAATACGGCTATACGAACGTCTTATGGTTTCCCGACGGTACCGACGGATGGCAGGAGCTTGGCTACCCGCTGGTTGCGGTGCAGAAACTGCCGTGAGCTTGGCAGATGCTCTGCCGGGTATGAACGGCCGAGGGAAGGCGACCCAATTACCGCCGCCGATTTTATGAATCGCCTTCCCAGCGTGAGTTGCGCCGTATTCCGCCTTAAGGTGCCGGTGGCGGGGTCACTTACTGCGGTGCCATCGCTGGATTGGGGCTGGGCACCGCTGGTGATGGTAGGGTAACGCGGCTAGCGGCGGTCCCGATCGAAGGACCAGCGCTAGTGTCCCCAATCTGCGCGTGATCGCCGAAGGCAATGAACAATGCCATCAAAGCCACAAGAACAGAGGCGGCAAAAATGAACGGCATCGCAGCGTCATTCCAGGCGTCGGTGCGCTGCTGGCTGGAAAATTCAGAGCGCCGATCTTGGGCTACATCATAGAGTGCCATAGCAACCTCCTCTAATATGGCGATCCAATAGCCACGTAGTCGTAAGGTTCCCTACCGCACTGATCTGCAATCGATGCAAACCGCGGGGGCGCAGGATAGCGTGGGAGCTAACGGGGGGTGGCGTGGCCTTGATATGGTTGCGCCGCCAAAGAAACGCAACTGCGCTCGAAGAGCGCATGTGCGCAGAGGCGAAGACATAGTCCGCTCTCAAGGAGTAGGCGGATCATCGCCCGCTAGACCAGGATCGCTTCGGACCCTATCGGTCCGAAGCGTGAATCATCGGTCTAATCAAAAGCTAAAGTCGCATCGCGATTCGAAGAAAAGCGATCGTGCTCCAGTGAACTCAAGCTCAGCTCTTCATCTGTTCCCGGATGAGGCGGGCGATTTCGTAGGCGCGCTGCTCGATAAGCGTTGGAACCTCGCAAGCCATCGTCAGGTTGAGCTGGCGCTCCTGGAAGATGCGGGCGTTCCAGTTGTATTCCAGCTGCTCGGGCGAAAGGTTGTTCGTCTCGGTGGGCAGCAATTCGTCCGTCGCCGCCAAGCCCTTCTCGGCGAGCTTTTGCCCCTCGCGCTCGAGTTCGGCTGCGCGCGCCTTCTGCCGCTTTTGGAATTCTTCCACGCGGTCCATCACGAATTTACGGTCGTTGTTGATATGGCTGAAGAAGCTGGCGAATAGCTCCGTCAACTTGCGGTCGCGCTCGGCTTCCGGAATCGACGCGGCATATTCCTTGATGGCCTTTTCCGCATCCTCCGTGGAGACGCGCCGGCTTTCGAGAATATCGGTAAGGTCGCGAATGCTCGGATCGAACTCCTTGATGTCGTCGATAGGCGGCCCATCCCACACCTGCGCCGACGAAATGATGGGCACCTTGCGCTGCACGCACGGCCAGTCGGGGCTGCCAAGAACGGCCGATGGAGAAACGTCGGCGTGCTGCTCGTCCGGTGAGCCCGAGGCGCCGGGCGCGAACATTGGATGCGAGTTTGCGCCCGCGGGCGGCGCCGTCGCGCTAGGCTCCATGCCGCCGGGCCGGGCACCGGGCACCACGCCAGGCGCAATGCCGGGTGCGAGATCGGGCGCACCCTGAACCTGCGGCGGGGGAGAGGTTTGCGCATACGAGGGCGCCGCGGCTGCAAGACCGATGAGTATGGCGGCGGAGCTCAGCAATAAGTGGTTCGATTTTGCCACGTACATATTTGTGTCTCGGGTTTTCGTCATTGTTTTCATGCTCCCGCTCCGGGACCGCCGCGACGGGCTATGAGGCCCTTCGAGGGGTTGTAGGCAAAGATGGCTGCGCCGAGGAAAACCGCGGTGCAGGCAAGAACGATCCCGAGCGAAGGCCAATCGATTTGCGCGTATAGCGCAAAGCGGATGAGTTCAACGGCGTGCGTGAACGGATTGATCTGGCACAGCTCATAGAGCAGAACGCTCGACTCCCGGACGCGCCACAGCGGGTAGAGCGCCGAGGAAGCAAAGAACATCGGGAAGATGACGAAGTTCATCACGCCGGCGAAATTCTCGAGCTGGCGGATCACTGATGACATGAAGAGCGCCAGTGATCCGAGCATGAGACCGGAGATAATGAGCGCGGGCGCGACCGTAAGGTAATTCATCGACGGCGTGGTCATGTTCCAGAGGTATATGACGGTGGCCATGACGCCGACTTGAACGAGCAGCGCCAAAACCAGCGCTCGCCGCATGAAAGTCTCCGAGAATAGGTCGGTCGCTGAGTTGAATATGTTGAGCAGGCCGAGAACTGCCGGCGCCGCCAGCAGTAGAGGATAGGCCCAGCCGGTAAGCTCCGCCTCCCAGAAATAGAAGATGGCAAGGAACACGTAAGCCTGAATGGCAGCCACCGCGACGCCGCCGATGAGTTTGGAGATCAATAGAAATGAGCGCGGAAACGGGCTGACGAGGAGCGTGCGCATGGCCCCCGTTTCGCGGTCATAGACCATCGACAACGAGGACTGCATCGCATTGAACAGCAGGATCATTCCGAGCAGGCCGGGCACCACGTAGACCTCATAGAGCACGTAGGTCTCGTAGGGCGGAATGATCGAAACGCCCAAGGTCTGCCGGAAGCCGGCCGCGAAGATAAACAGCCAGATGAGCGGGCGAACCAGCGCCGACATGAAGCGCTCGCGCTGGTGCAGGTAACGCAGGACTTCGCGCCAGACGATGCCGTTGAAGCACGTGAGGTAGGCGCGTAGGCCAAGGCGCGGCGGCTCGGCGGTCCACGAGCGGCTGCTGATCGAATTCGTAGCGCCAGTCTGCGCGTTTGCGGTTGCGCTTATGGCGGTCATGCGGCGAGTTCCTCGGTGCCGGTCAACTTGCGGAAGGCATCGCTCACCGACTGTGTTTGTGTTTCGGATAGAAGTTCGGGCACCGATCCGGTGAACAGCACCCTGCCTTTGTGCAGCACGATGACGAGATCGGTAGGGCGCACCTCGTCAAAAAGATGTGTCGCCCACAGCACGCCAAGGCCTTCTTTCTCGACGAGTGAGCGCACGATGTCGATGACGCTCTCGCGCGAGCCGATATCGAGGCCGACGGTCGGCTCATCGAGCAGCAGCAGCGAGGGTTGATGTAGCAGAGAACGGGCAATCTCGACACGCCGCGCCTGCCCACCCGACAGATTGCGCACCTTCTCCTTCGCACGATCCGCCAAGCCGACGATCTCGAGCGCGCGCTCGGTGCGTTTGCGCGCCTCGCGCCCGCTGATGCCGTGCAGCGCGCAGTGATAAAGCAGGTTCTGCTTCAGCGTAAGATCGAGGTCGAGCGTGCGGCTCTGGAAGACGACGCCGAGCCGTTGCAGCGCCGCCATGGCGCGGCGGCGAATGTCCTCGCCGAAGATGCGGATCTCGCCGGTTACGTTGTCGTAAAGGCGCGTGATGAGGGCGAACAGCGTCGATTTGCCGGCCCCGTTGAGGCCGAGGAGCACAACAAAGCGGCCGCGCGGAATCTCGAGTGAAACATCGCTGAGCGCGCGGTTATCGCCGAAGCTATGGCTCACGTTCTTGACGACGAGTGCCGGTGCTTCGGCGGTGAGCGGAATGTTTTCTACCATATCCATGCGACGATTGAACCGTCGGCCGCTCGCTTTCAAGCCATTGGGAGACTTCTGTGTTTCTCTGGGGCTTGGCCACGCTGGGCGACCTCTGGTCTCGTCTTCTTGCTCCTATAAGCCTAATCGTGTCAGAGGCGGCCGCCCCTAGAAGAGGGGGCGAACGTCTTTAGAAGGGGGCCACGACCACACCCCACGGGTAGCGGCCCGTGCGGATGGATTTGATCACTTTGAGCGCGTCGACGTCGATGACAGAGACGTCATTGGAAGCGCCATTGGTGGTCAAAAGTTTCTTGCCGTCGGGGGTAAATGCGAGCTGCCAAACACGCTGGCCGACGAGAAGATATTTGATCACCTTGAACGTGGATGTGTCGATCACCGCAACGCGGTTGGCCGGTCCAAGGGCAACGAAAGCGGTCTTGCCGTCCGGCGTGATGCGCACGCCCACCGGCTGGATCGCCTCCGGTGTGATGCCGGGGATCTCGAAGTGAATCTTCGTAATGATCTTCCGGTCCGCAGGATTGATGACCGTGACGGTGCCCCCGATCTCGGAGCTGACCCAGAGCTGATCGCCCTTTGGATTGAAGATGGCTACGCGCGGACGGCTATCGACCAGAACGTTGTCGAAGGTCTTGTGCGTCTCCGTGTCGATGAAGTGGGCCATGTTCGTCGTTTCGGACGTGTTTACGAGCACCTTGCCGTCTGGGCTCATGCCCATGCCTTCCGGCTCAACGCCGACCGGGATGTCGTTGATGATCTTACCTTGCTCGATGTCCACAACGGTTACGAGGTTATCGTCCTCGTTCGCGACGTACAAAGGGTTGCCCGAAGGATGCAGCACGAGCAGCTCAGGGTCGGGCCCCGACGGCAGCGTCTTGACGAGCTTGTGCGTTGTGGTGTCGTAGACCTGGATGATGTTGTCATCGCTGGTGCAGATGATCAGCCACTTGCCGTCTTTGGAAAGAATGACGCCGCGGGGTCGCTGGCCGACGGGGAAGGTGTTGATGACTTCCATCTTCTCGGTGTCGATGACCGAGACGGAGTTGTCCTTTTCATTGGTGACGAACGCCGTATAGGCGAGCGCGGCCGGAGCCGGCAGTGCAAATGCGGAAGCAATGCCGAGCAGTGCGGCCATGCCAACCTTCAAGCGCATTAGGAACATTCCTTCTGAAGATTTTTTGTGCCCTTCGCGTCGCCCACCGATCATTGAGTGAACGCCTGGCATTTGGTTTCCGGCTTATCGACGCCGAGAGTGTCGAGTTCACTGAACTGATGCAAGAAGCCCTGCTGAGGTGAAACGCTCACCAGCAGCTTCGGTGTGGTAATGAGGATCGGCTGGCGCAACTGGCCATTCCAGCTTCGTAGCGACAGGCCGACGCCCTTGAAGCCGGCGAGGTCGAACTTGGGCGACTTGATGTAGCCGACGAGGTCCTCGTACTTTCCGGATTTGGTGCGCGAGGCAGCCTCGCCGATCATGCGCGCGGCAAGCCACGCGTTGTAGTCGACGGGACGCATGTCGCGGATAGATTGCCGCTTGAATCGGTTCTGGAACTGGGTGCCGCCCCATAGCTCGATGGCAGGATGCCAGCTCTCGGCGGTAAGTCCGGCTGTGCCGGCAACCGGACGCGGCTCCCAGGTGCGATAGGGCAGATAGTCGCCGAAGAGGCTGCTTTCGTCGGCGACGATAACGACGTCGTGTTCCGGTGCGCCCTGCGTGAAAGTGGGGATTTGCTGCTGCACCTGCTCAAAACCGCCGTCGGTGCGGCGATTGCCCGAGTCATAGGTAAAGACGCGCTCTTCCACGATCTTCGCGCCGAACCGCTTGGCAGCGCGGCGGATGGCGTCGGCGTAGAGCTTGTCTTTTTCGGTGGGGCCGAGGACGAGCAGCCACCGCGGCCACTTCTTCCAGGCGAGATACTGCGCGAGCGCGTCGGCCAGCATGCTGCGGGTCGGCGCCGTATGCAGCACTTGTGCGCGGCAGTTCTCCTCGCGAAGGCTGTCGTCGAGGGCGCTGTAGTTGATGAGGAGTGCTTCCTTGCCCTTCAGCGCATCCGCCATCTTGAGAAGCGTGGCCGGGGCAGCGTCGATGAGAACGAAATGCTGGCCCTCGTCGACCTTTTTCACAACGTCCGCGATCAGTTTGTCGGGATCGGAGTTTTCCACCGTATCGAGGGTGAACTCCTGATTCATGAACCGGCCGGTGGTGTTGTTGTCGGTTATGCCGAGCTTGGCGCCGGCGACACCAAGATCCTTCGGCGGCAGGTCCAGCAGCGAGAGCGGCAGCGGTTCATCGCGCAGCTCCCGTGCGAGCAAAATCGGAACGACGATTGTGTCGGGCTTCGCGGGCTCGGCTTTTGCCGCTTCGGCGGCGGGTGGCTGAGCAGGGTCCTGGGCAAGGACTGGTGCGGGGGCCAGAACGAGGGCCGCGGCACATACGAGCAGCATGCGATGAATGGGCTGCGCGCCGCGCCATAGGAAATTGCCGCGGTGCCGATCAGCTGTGCCTGTGGCCATCAAGCTTGTTTCCTCCAAACACCGCCCGGGCCCCGTTGACCGGGCCTTATTAAGGGGCAGTCTGTTACTATGTTGCAGTAAAAGGGGATGGGGTACCACCCTTGTCAAGGGCTCCCGATTTTACTCGCGTACTTGTGACCTTTGCCGTGCCATCAAGTGGCAACTAACCTCTTGCAATTAGCCCCCTGTTCAGCACACCTAACCCCTAACACTATAACAGACCAAGCAGTCTCATGTGCGTGGCAGGGGAAACGTCTTGATTGCTAAACGGATTGTCATCTTTGTGCTGGCCTTGGCGCTGTATCCCGGTGCCGTTTTCGCTGCGCAAAAAGCGATCATTTTTCCCTTCGATCTGATCGACCAGCAGCAGCAGTTCGAAATCGGCCTCATGCCGAAGGGGCTCGACCCGGAAGACAAGCGCCGGCTTGGCGTCATCACCGAGGAGCTTACGCGGCTGATCAAGGAAAGCGGCCGCTACGAGGTTCTCGATCCGGCACCCATCGCCAAGGACATCGAAGACAAGGCGCCGATTTTTAAATGCAACGGCTGCGAGGACGACCTCGCGAAGAAAATCGGCGCCGACATTGCTTTCATCGGTACCGTACGCAAGGCTTCGGATGTCCTGTTTACCGTCAGCATCTACATCCGCGACGTCGCTGGTGAAAAGGTGATCCACCAGGGCTCGAGCGAAATCTACGGCAATACGGACAAGATGTGGCTGCGCGCGGTGAACTACATCGTTGACCGCCGTCTATATGCCGACAGGGGTGCGAAATGATTGACCGTCGCCGACTGCTGTTCGCCGGCGGCGCGGCCGCCGTGGCAGGCATGGCCGGTGTCGGCCTGCCGGCGCGACGCGCCAGCGCGGCCGGCTCGCTCCGCATCGCCTCCCTGAAGTTCGGCTCGCTGAATTGGCTGCTGGAGACCATCCGCGCCGAAGGCCTCGCCGATAAGGCGGGTCTTCAGATCGTCGTCGTCGAGGTGGCAACCAACCAGGCCGGGCCGGTGGCGCTTCTGTCGGGCGAGGCTGAGGTCATCGTCAGCGATTGGCCATGGGCCCTGCGCCAGCGAGCTTTGGGAGAGCATGTAAAGTTCGCCCCGTACTCTTCCGCCCTGGGCGCCGTGATGGTTGCCCCGGATTCCCCGATCAAGACCTTCGCCGACCTGAAGGGTAAGCGCCTCGGCGTTGCCGGCGGCGCCATCGATAAGAGCTGGCTCCTGCTCCGCGCCTATTCGCGCCGCGTGCTGGGGGCTGATATCGCCACGCTGGCCGAGCCGTCCTATGGTGCCGCGCCGCTGCTCACTGCAGAGGCACAGGCAGGACGCCTCGATGCAGTGTTGAATTTCTGGACCTACGCTGCACGCATGCAGGGCGAGAATTATCGCACGCTGATCGGAATGGACCAGGTGCTGAGCGCGCTCGATATCAAGCCGGTCCCCTCGCTGGTCGGCTTCATTTGGCGCGAGAACATCGAAGCAAAGAAGCCGGCAGAACTTGCCGCGTTCCTCTCGGTCATCGAGCAGGGCAATGCGATCCTCGCAAAGTCCGATGCCGCCTGGGATCGCATTCGCCATCTTGTTCGCCCTGAATCGGATGCGGAGTTCGCGGCCATCAAGGCCTATTACCGGGCCGGCATTCCAAAACCCTGGACTGATGCGGAGACGCACGCCGCAGAAAAGCTCACGCAGGTTCTGGTCGAGGTCAGTGGCGCTCAGCTCCTCGGCAAAGACACAGTCTTCGATCCTAAGCTGTTCCATGCGGCAGGCAGTTAACGCGCCCGCGCGCGGCCTAAGGGTCGGGCGCCTCGGTTGGACGCTGATTTCGCTCCTGGCACTCATCCTGCTGTGGGAGCTGGCGGCCGTGATCGCGCAGAGCCGGTATCTTCCCGGCCCTCTCGCGGTGACGGAAGCGATGGTACGCGAGGCGCAAACCGGCGAGCTTTGGACCAACATTTGGGCTACGCTCTACCGCGTCGCTTTCAGCTTCGTCTTTGCAATGTTCATCGGCTCGGCGATCGGCCTCGCGCTCGGACGCTATCCGATGGCAGACCGTTTCTTTGACGCCTGGCTGATTTTCTTCCTCAACCTGCCAGCCCTCGTCGTCATCGTGCTTTGCTACATCTGGTTCGGTCTGACAGAGGTCGCAGCCATCCTCGCCGTGTCGATCAACAAGATCCCCAACGTAGCCGTCACCATGCGGGAAGGCGCGCGCAGCCTATCCAAAGACCTGAATGAGATGGCACACATTTACCGCTTTGGCCGGTGGAAGACGCTTCGCCACGTGACGTTGCCGCAGCTCGCGCCATTTTTTGCAGCCGCAGCGCGCTCCGGTCTCGCGCTGGTTTGGAAGATCGTGCTCGTCGTGGAAGCCTTCGGCCGTTCCGAGGGCGTAGGCCATCAGCTCAACATCGCCTTCCAGCTTTTCGACGTCGAGATGATTCTCGCCTATGCACTGGCCTTCATCATCGTCGTGCAGATCATCGAGTTCGCCATTCTGCAACCGCTCATCGCGAGGGCCAGCAAATGGCGGAGGTAACCCATCCGCTCACCGTGCGTGTCGATCGCAAGGTGTTCCCCCCCGTCGGGGGCCGGCCCGAGAATCACGTGCTGGGGAAGATCGACTTCGAGGTCGAGCCAGGCTCATTCGTCGTCATCACCGGTCCTTCCGGGGGCGGCAAGTCGACGCTCCTCAATATCGTCGCCGGTCTCGACAAGGACTTCGAGGGCGAAATCGATTTCGCCAACCCCGACCACCGCATGGCCTTCGTCTTCCAGACGCCGCGCCTGCTGCCGTGGCGCACCGTCTATGAGAATATTGCGCTGGCCCTGCCCCCGGGCGATCCGCGCCTCGCCAACATCCCCGAGCTTTTGAAGCGGGTGGGCCTTTCAGAAGCGGCAAATGCCTATCCTGAGATGATCTCGCTCGGCATGCAGCGGCGGGCCGCGCTGGCCCGCGCCTTCGTGCTCGAGCCCGATATCCTGCTGATGGACGAGCCCTTCGTGTCCCTGGACGAGCCCACGGCCCAGGGCCTGCGTGAGGTGCTGGTGGAGCTGTGGTCGCGGCGGCCGACGACGGTCCTTTTCGTCACCCATGACCGGCCTGAGGCGGTAATGCTCGGGACCCGCATCTTGCGCCTCTCCAACGGAGCTGCAACTATCGTCGAGGATGTGCCGGTGCAGCTCTCGGTAGCCGACCGGACCGACCGCGAGAAGGTGCGGGCGGAGCAGCGGCGCATCTTCGGCGAAGCTTAACCCTCAGCCAGCTCGAATAGGAAATCCGGCAGATGGCAAGGATGCTTGCCAGCGTGACGGACGAGCGCGAAGCGCGTCTCGTTACAACGCTCGGCGCTGACATCGTTGATGCGAAGGATCCCGGTGTCGGTGCGCTGGGCGCGTTGCCATTCGCACGTGTCGCAGCCATCCGTGCTGCGCTCCCGGCCGACGTTCCGGTGAGCGCCACGGTCGGCGATCCGACCGACGATATCGAAGCCATTGCCGCCGCCGCCGTGAGTATGGCCGACACTGGCATCGAGATCGTGAAGGTCGGGCTCAGCATCGACTGCGAAGCCGAGCGCACGCTCGCGCGCCTGGGCACGCTCGACCTCGGCGGGGCACAGCTCGTCGGCGTGCTTTTGGCCGACCGGGGCATCGACCTCGGTCTCGTCACCCATGCGCGCGATGCCGGTCTCAGCGGGCTGATGCTCGATACCGCCGACAAAAGCCGTGGAGCGCTCCCCGACATCGTGTCTGCCGAGGAGCTTGTCCGCTTCATTGCCGCTGTGCGCAAGGCCGGCCTCTTCGTCGGACTTGCTGGGTCGCTCCGCGTGCGCCACGTGCCGCAACTGCTCGCTCTGCAACCTGATGTGCTCGGATTCCGCGGCGGCCTCTGCCGTGAAGGTGAGCGCAAAGGAGAGCTCGACGCCGGCGCGATCGAAGCGGTGCGCCTTGCCATAAAGGTGTGCAATGCAGCAAGCGGCGAGGCTTGCCGCCCGCTGTTACCCGGTGCTATGGCGCCCCATCAAACGGAAGACGTGGCATGAGCGAAAAACACAGCACAGCACGGCGCGAAGGCGTCATCCTCGATCGCATCTTCGTGCGCAATTTTGTGCTGCCCATTGCCATCGGCGTCTACGACGAGGAGCAGGGCATCACCCAGAAGGTGGGCTTCAGCATCGAGGCTGAAGTCGCTGCCGGCGTTTCTCCCAAGGGTGACGACCTCGATGAAGTCCCGTCCTACGATGAGCTGACGGGCGCAGTGAAAGCGGTTGTCGCCGCCGGACACATTAATCTCGTAGAGACGCTTGCTGCACGCATTGCCGAACGCTGCCTCGCCGATAAGCGGATCGTCTCGGTGCGCGTGCGTGTCGAGAAGCTTGAGCGCGGCCCCGATGCGGTGGGCGTAGAGATCGTCCGCCCGCGCGTGACGTGACCGCGAAACAGGCACCCATCGTCGTCAAGCTTGGCGGCAGTCTCGCCGAGGGGGAGGCGCGGCGGCTTTCGTCCATTCTCAAGATCGTCAGCGCTGCAACGCGGCCTTGTATTATCGTGCCGGGAGGGGGCGCCTTTGCCGACGCGGTGCGCGACGCCTATCGCAGGCACGGGCTTACCCAAGAGGTGGCTCACCGCATGGCGTTGCTCGCGATGCATCAGACAGGGATGATGCTGGCCGCCATGGATGGCCGGCTCGTTTGCGTCGAAACACTGAGCGCGATCCGCCGCGTCTTGGCTGAGGAGCGTATTCCGGTATGGATGCCACTGAAGATGAGCGCCGATGATGCGCTCATAACCCATGATTGGAAGACGACATCTGACGCATTGGCGGCGCGGCTTGCAGAGCGGTTGGCCAGGGCGTCGGTGGCGCTGGTGAAATCCTGCCCCGTGGATCAGCAGGCCAATGCAGCGGCGCTCTCGCGCGCCGGCATCGTCGATGCAACCTTTCCTAAGATCATCGCTCGCGCGAAGCTCGATTGGCGCGTACTGGGCGTAGGTGAAGAAGACGAGCTAACCCGCCTGCTCGGGTCCGGAAAGGAAGCCGCCAGCCGCACCGCATCCGGCCGTCGGCGTGCTATCCGACGCAAGGAATAGCGACCGGCGCAGGCTATATTCGGCGCCGGGCAGGGCGACCTCTGACTGTAGGCGAGGAGAAACGGAATGCCGCGGATCGTCGAGACGATCGTGACGACCCTTGATGCAGATGGCGAGCCGTACATCGCACCGCTCGGCCTGATCGCTGACGGCGACAGCTGGATAATCGCGCCCTTCCGCCCCTCACGTACACTTGAAAACCTTCAGAGCCGGCCCTTTGCGGTCGCGAGCCACACCGACGATGTGCGCGTGTTCGCGGGCGGCGTGACCGGCCGGAAGTCATGGCCCACGGTGCCGGTTGAACACGTGCCCGGAGCGCGGCTCGCCAGCGCGGTTTCACACTGGGAGCTGGCGGTGGATCGGCTCACCGATGATGCACAGCGTCCGCGCTTTTTCTGCCGCATCGTCAATGCCCAGAGTCATCGCCCGTGGGAAGGCTTCAACCGTGCGCAGGCGGCGGTGCTCGAATGCGCTGTACTCGTAACACGCCTCAAAATGCTGCCGCCGGAGAAGATCGACAACGAGCTGAAGTATCTTGAGATCGCCATCTCCAAGACGGCCGGGCCCCGCGAGGAGGAGGCATGGGGCTGGCTGATGGAGAAGATCGACGCTTGGCGTGCCGAGAGCGCATGATCGTCCGCAACGAAACGTCGAAGACCGAGCGCGGTTCGCGATTTACTGATCGCGGCGTTCGGCGGGGAAGGGGAAGCAAGGCTCGTCGATGCGTTGCACGCCGACGGAAATCTGCCGATTGCGCTCGTTGCAGAGCGGGGCTGGCTCAGTCGCCGGTTTCGTCGCCCTGTCTGCCTGCGCCCGCCGGCTGGAGCGCTGGCGCTCGCGCCGCTTGCGGTAACGCCGCAACATCAGCGCAGCGGCATCGGTTCAGCGCTTATCGAGGCAGCGATGGCACGGGCGCAAACGATGGACGCACCCCTTATCTTCGTGCTCGGTGATCCGAACTATTATGGCCGCTTCGGCTTTTCCACCGATGCGGCGGCAACGTTCGAGTGCGCCTATGCCGGTCCGCATTTCATGGCGCTGCGCCTTTCTCTTACGGCACCGAGCGTGGGCGCGGTTGTCTACTCCGGCCGCTTTTCTTTAAGCCTTCGCGGCGATGAGCGCGAGCGCCGTCGCCGGTGCGCAGCGTGTCGCCCAGGTGGCGCACTCGGGTAAGGCGTGGGCCAAGGTGCCGAACTGTGTGCAGCGCAGATTGAGCCTATCGGCAAGATGCGCAACTTCACCCGCGCCAATTCCCGCCGCGACGAGCGTCACGTCCGCGCTCAGCTTCGCGCTTTGCATGACCGCCTTGGCTGCGTCGGCAATGTCGGCCATCTGCTGCCTTGCGATGTCGGACGCCGCCGCTGCCCACGCGGCAGCCGTTGCATCGGAAGCGTCCCGTCCGAAGCAGCGTGCGAACCGTTCCAGACTCTCGCCGCGAGATTTTCCCCTTCCGTCGAGCGTCGAGTGCTGGTCCACATCCGGCGGAAGCGTGCCGAGCACACGCCGCACGTCCGCCATATTGGCGAAGGATCCGGCCGCAAGCCGCTGCTCGATGCCATTGAGTTGCCCGCGTCGCGCCACCGTCGAGACGTCGCTGCGGGTCGTGCCGGTATAGACGAGTTCGCCTGTCCGCAGCCGGTCGCCATCGCTCAAACCGCGGGGCACGGCCTTGCCGTCGACAATGGGAATGATGTCGGTGGTCGTCGATCCCATGTCGACCAGCAGCGCATTCGCAAGTTGCGATGACACCCACGCTGCGCTTGCGAGGAAGTTTGTGGACGCAACGTCGAGCGGATGCGCGCGGGCGTCATCGAGCGAGCCCATGCCGCGCGCGCCTATCCATGCTCGCGCGTTTGGTCCACGCAAAGCTTCGAAACGGTCCAGGATGGAAGCAACACCTGCAAATCGATCGGTAAAAGCTTCGCACAACTCGCCAGTCATCGTAGCGGCATGCACACTGGCACGCGCCGTGAGCGCGTCGGCCTCCGCAAGCGCCTTATCCAGCGCATCGATCCCGCGCCACAGCGGGCAGGGGATCTGGCGCACCGCGACCGTGCGCCTGCCTTCCACAAGCGCCACCTTGAGATGCGCACCGCCAATGTCATATCCGGCCGTGATTGGCATGGAACCTCCGGGCCTACGGGCTTACCCTCGGCTTGGGCCGTGTTACACGGGGATCGCACGGAGGCAAGCTGACATGGATGTGATCCCGGTCATCGATGTTCGCCACGGGACGGCTGTGGCCGCGGCGCGTGGTGACCGCGCCAATTACCGCCCGTTGGAAACGCCGCTCGCGAGCAGCAGCGATCCAGTGGCGGTCGCCCGCGGGTTTGCTGAGCTATTCACCTTTCCGGTGCTCTACGTCGCCGATCTCGACGGCATCGAAGGCCGCGGAAGCAACGCTAGCCTTGCCGCGGACCTTGCATCCGCGGTGCCTCACGCGCGCATATGGCTCGACGAGGGCGCCCGCCCCCACGAGGCCGCGCAGAGGATTGCCGAGGGCGTCGCGATGCCCATCATCGGCACCGAGAGCCTTGCCGGCGCAGCCGATGTCACAGCGCTGCGTGCGCTTCCTCCGCACGCCTACGTCCTGTCGCTCGATTTCAAGGATGATCGCTTCGCTGGGCCCCCAGCGGTGCTGGCCGAGGCTGAGCATTGGCCGCACAGCGTCATCGTCATGACGCTTGCCCGCGTCGGATCCGGCGAAGGGCCGGACCGCGGCCGCATCTCGGAAATCGTATCCCGCGCGGGCGACCGTCGCGTCTATGGGGCGGGCGGTGTGCGCGGCCGCCCTGATATCGAAGCCCTGCACCGCGCCGGCGCCGCAGGTGTGCTTATCGCAACGGCGCTCCACCGTGGAATGTTAAAGGCCGGCGACCTCGGAGAGATCGCCGGCCTTTAATATGTTGCACGAAGGGGAAGAGCAGAACGCGCCTTCGGGTGTTCTACCCGTTCCAACGGCCGGAAAGCAGTCTACCCAATCGCTGCAGCAGGCCCCTCTTCATAGGTGGGGCATCATCCTGCTGTGGACGGTGTCCGCTTCAAGACTTCGCACCGAACGGATGCTGAACCGAGTTACGCTGCGCGGTAGCTTCGGCGGCGGTCGGCTTGCCGGCAACGGCGCGGGCAATCGCCTCCTTGGTGGCGCGGTAGTTGTAGTCCTGGATCTTCGCGTCGTCAGCGGCTTCCCAGTGGATGAACACGCCGACGGAGACGAAGATGTCGTCAGCCTCAGCAGCCGGGATCACGCCCTCGGCGACGGAGTCCTGAACGGCCTTCGCAACGCCGTACTGGGCAGGTCCGAACATCTGAACGGCCTGACGGGCGTCCTTGATGGTGACCTTGTTGTAGAGGATCGTGTTCGGCTTGCACGGCAGGTTCGGCGCGATGACGGCGAGGAGGGTGGTGAAGCCGTCCTTGTTGTTCGTCAGAGCGTTGCAGAACGCAGTCTCAGCGGCAGAGCCGCGGGGACCCATGAGCAGGTCGATGTGGGCTACCTCGTTACCATCACCGACGAGCGACTCGCCGAGAAGCACCTTGTTAATCTTGGTCATTGCGGGGTTTCTCCCAAGCTATAAACACCACGAGCACCAACGCCACCCCGCCGAGGCCGGGCGCACCGGTTTCTGCCCAATTCGAAAAGCCATCCTTTGTTGCTGCGTCCGACGACGATGTCCTCGAACCGGTTGGCCGGATAGCGGCGCGCCTTTAAGCACCGCCCCTAGATAGCGCGAGGCAGCCTCCCGAGACAAGGGGCTAAGCGGCGCCCACGGGCCGCAGGGCAGTGCACAAGGACGCAGCGAAAAGGGTTGCTACAACGAGGTCTGCGGTCGTACCCGGGTTAATCCCTCGCCCCTTCAGGTCGGCGTCGAAATCGAGCAATTTCTGAGCCGTGTCAGGCCGCGCGGCCGGCTGCCACAAGGGAGCGAGCGCGTGCGCCTGCGTGCGAACTGCCTCCGCTGTCTCCATTCCGTACTTGCGCGCAATATGGCTGTCGGGAAAGAAAGCGAGAAATGCCATATGCAACGTTGTTATGGCATGGCGCTCGTCGCTTGTCGCCTCCATTGCATTGGCGAGCACCGGAAGCCCGAAATCGAAGACCTCCGTGTAATCGGTGACGTATGCCGCCGCGATCCGGTCCCGCTCGGCTGCCATCGCCATCGCCTGCAGTAGGCCGACGCTGGGGGGAGCGGCGACGTCCTGCTCCTCGACGGAGCCGAGCCCGCCGGGATTTGCGAGACGGATCGCAGCATAAACCGCTGCCGTATCATCGGCGTCGAACGCGGTGAGCACACCGTGCAAGCGCTCGCGGAGCGGCGCACTGCCCTCGCGCTGGGCCGCGACGGCGAGCGGCGCGCACAGTAAAACGATGCCGAGATTCGTATTGCACCCCGCGACGGCGAATGAAGCCTCCACTGCGCGAAAGATGCGCGTGCCGACCTTCTCGCCCTGCGCTGCGATGCGGGGTGCGGCCGCGGCGGCGCTGGCTTCGAACTGCGCCACCTCCATGCCGTGGCCGCCTGCATGGATATGAACGTTGCCGGGCTTCAGCGCGCCGAGCTCGGCGCGGCAGGCGGCGAGAAACATCGCCGCCGTATCGGCCTCGCTTACGCGGGACATGGCTCGGTCTTCAATTCGGTCTGTGAAGATTGATTGCGTGCATCGAGCGGCAGCTCCGGGCGCGGGCCGTTCGCGGGCAGGCCGTCTGCCTGACGCTGGCGGTGCTCGGCAACGGTTGCGAGGAAATCCTCGACGATGATGTCCGCGATGTCGACGTCGGCCACCGTTTGGAGGCCACGCCAGGAAGGATTGCTGTTCACCTCGAGTACGAGAAGCTGGCCGTCGGGCGCGCGAATGAGATCGACGCCGGCGTAGTCGCCGCCGACCGCCGCGAGGGCGCCGCGCGCAAGCCGTGCCATTTCTTCGCTGGGCACATGCGCGATGGGCGCACCGCCCTGATGCACGTTGGTGATCCAGCTGCCGGCCCGACGCGCCATGGCGGCGACGACGCGATGGCGGGTGACGATGACGCGCCAGTCCTCGAAGGTTGCGCCAGAAGGTGCAACGAAATCCTGCAGATAGTAGATGTTGTCGGCGGCGACGGGATCCGGCAGTCCGGCCACATCATCAACGCGCAGCAGACCTTTGCCCTGGGATCCGAACAGCGGTTTGTAGATCAGCGGCCGGCCGGCATCGGCCACGTAGGTATCGGCGGGCGGCTTCGTCTCCATGGTGCGCGTGCGCGGCGTCGGCACGCCCGCGCGCTGCAGAAGGAAGGTGGTGGTCGACTTGTCGACGCAGCGCTCGATGGCGCGGGCATCGTTCCATACGCGCACGCCGCTTTCCCGCAGCGCATGGAGGATGCCGAGCCGGAAGGTGATCTGTTCCAGTGTGCCGGCGGAGATGGAGCGCACGAACACCGCGTCGGGCAGTGCCCCGTCGAACCCTGGAATGTCGATTCCG
>Ga0180223_1000667_pt1 | contig 37973 bp, 42 predicted proteins | sample eDN5th30CKraftOP_FD_151337 | JGI IMG/M metagenome (GOLD analysis project Ga0180223, IMG submission 151337) | Enriched Organic Plus compost microbial communities from Emeryville, California, USA - eDNA 5th pass 30_C Kraft OP (version 2) (version 2) ... | reverse complement strand
CGCTGCGCGCAACGCCCAGGACGGCATCTCGGTCATCCAGGCCGCAGAAGGCGCCCTGACCGAGGTGCACAGCATCCTGCACCGCATGCGCGACCTCGCGGTCCAGGGCGGCAACGACTCGAACAATTCCGAGTCGCGGGCAGCCATCCAGAAGGAGGCGGACGCGCTCAGCCTCGAGCTCTACCGCGTCACCGAGGGCACCAACTTCAACGGGATCGACCTGTTGAAGGGCGACTCGCTGACCTTCCACGTCGGCGCCGGCGCGACCGACAACGACTCCATCGCGGTGACCCTCGCCGACGTCGCCACGGACATCGACACGCTGATCGCGACCGACAGCAGCACGCCGGGCGCCGGCTTCGACGTGACCGACAACGCCACGGCGAAGACCACGATCGACGCGATCGACGACGCGATCACGGCGATCTCGACCGCTCGTGCCGACCTCGGTGCGAACCAGAATCGGTTCGAGTCCACCATCCGCTCGCTCAACGTCTCGGCCGAGAACCTGTCGGCCGCCGAGAGCCGCATCCGCGACACCGACATGGCGGCGGAGATGGTGAGCTACACGCGTTCGAACATCCTGTCGCAGGCCGGCACGGCCATGCTCGCGCAGGCGAACCAGGCGAACCAGGGCGTGCTCCAGCTGCTCGGCTAGTCCGGCTCACGACGGAAGCCCGGCGGCGGAGGGAGCATCCGCTCCCGGCGCCGCCGGGCTTCCGTCGTCCCAGCACCACCCTCACGACCACCACTGACGGACAGGAGCCGCGACCATGGGCATCTCGCTCGACGGACTCGCCAGCGGACTCGACACGACCGCGCTGATCGCTCAGCTCATGACGATCGAGGCGATGCCGCAGACCCTCATGATCCGGTCGAAGTCGAAGGCGAGCACCGCGCTCGCCGACCTTCAGTCGCTGAACACCCGGCTCGCGTCCCTGCTCGACCAGGCGAAGCGAGCCGCGGCACCCGGCGGCATGCAACGCTTCACGACGACGGCGTCGGACCCGTCCGTGACCCTGGCCGCGGGCGATGGCGCCGCGGCCGGGTCGATCGAGCTCACCGTGCAACGGGTCGCCACCTCGCACGCGATGGTGACCGCGCCGATGACGACCTGGCCGGACGACCCACCGGTGCTCACCGTCGTCCGGCCCGACGGCAGCACGACCGAGATCTCACCGGCGAGCGACTCGCTCGCCGACGTCGCGCGGGCGGTGACGAACGCGGGTCTCGGCGTCACGGCGACCCGCGTCCAGGCGGGCACGGATGCCTCGGGCGCGCCGCAGTACCGGCTGCAGTTCTCGTCGAACGAGACGGGCGCGGCCGCGGCCTTCCAGATCTTCCGCGGCGACGCGGCCGCGGTCACCGCCGGGACGGCGACCGACCTCGCGGCGATGCCCGGGGCGGCGCTCGTTCGTGACGCGCAGGATGCCGCCGTGACCCTGTGGCCGGGAACCGCTGCCGCGCAATCGATCACGAGCGCGTCGAACGTGTTCACCGGGCTGCTCCCCGGCGTGGACGTCACGGTCACGAAGCCGCTGAGCGAACCGGTCTCGCTCGTCGTCGGACCCGACCTCAGCGGGTCGGCGGACGCGGCCAAGACGTTCCTCGACCAGGTGAAGGGCGTGCTGGCCTTCATCGCCCAAAAACAGGCGACCTCGGCGTCGACCGACGCGGACGGCGCGGCGATCACGACCCTCGGCAGCTTCACGAGCGACTCGAACATCCGGACACTGCAGCAGGCGCTCGTCGCCGCGATCCAGGCGCCCGTCGACGGCCGGTCGCTCTCGCCCTCGGGCATCGGTTTCAGCAAGACCGGCGAGCTCGAATTCGACGCCGAGCGGTTCCAGGCGGCGCTCGCCGACGAGCCGGCCGCACTGCAGGCCGCGTTCGAGACCATCGCGAACCGGGTCGCCGAGGTCGCGACCCGGTACGCGGACAAGTACGACGGCCTGCTGACCAAGCAGATCGCGAACCGGCAGTCGCTCATCGACGACATGGACGACCAGATCAGCTCCTGGACGCGCCGGCTCGAGCAGCGCGAGGGTGAATTGAAGCGCACGTACGCGGCGCTCGAGGTGGCGCTCAGCACCATGAACAGCCAGGCGACCTACCTGTCCTCCCAGCTGGCCGGCCTGCCCAGCTGGAACACCAGCACGAAGTAAGGCCGACGAGAGGACCGACGTGGCCGACCGCTTGAGCGACTACCAGCGCACCGCGATTCTGAGCGCGAGCCCCGCACAACTGCTCACGATGCTGTACGACCGATTGCTGCTCGACCTGCACCGCGCGGAACAGGCGCAGCAGGACGCACGGTGGGGCGAGGCATCCGCCCAGCTCCGGCACGCGCAGGACATCATCATCGAGCTGCAGCGCACGCTCGACCTCGACGCCTGGAACGGCGCGCAGCGGCTCAGCGCGATCTACGACTACGTGTTCCAGGCCGCGATGCAGGCGGACATCCGCCGCGACCCCGAGCTCACGCGGGAGTGCGTGCGCCGGCTCGAGCCGCTGCGCCAGGCGTGGCACGAGGCCGCGGCCATGCCGCCGCGCGGGCCGGCGTCCGCCGGCGCGGGCGTCGACCGTGTCGGCTGACGTGGACTCGGCTGACGCGGCGGTGCGCTGGCGCGCGCACCTTGTCGCGGTCGAGCGCACGCTGACGGATGCCTCGGCGGCGATGCCGCCCACCGCTGACCTGCCGCCCCTGCCGGCGGGTCTGGCGTCGCATGCCGCCCACACTCTTGACGCCGTGCGCGCGGCGGCCGCCGATCTCACCGCGAGGCGCGACGCCGTCGCCGCCGAGCTCGCGGAGCTGGGCGCGACGCGCCCGCGCCCAGCCGCGGCCCGGCCTGTCTACCTCGACACCACCGGCTAACGGATCCGCCCCGGCGGCCGACAGTGTCTCCCGAGCATGGATCGCTCGACGATGCAGGCCAGGGATCGGCCGAACGACTCGACCGGGGGGACGAATCGTGTTCGATTCCGTGACGGCGCTCGCCTTCTCGAGCGCGCTGGACGGCCTGGCCGCGCGCCAACGGGCGATCGCGAACAACACCGCAAACGTGAACACGCCCGGCTACCGGGCGCAGCGCGTGCAGTTCGAGGACGCGCTCGCGGCCTCGATCGCGGACGGCGACGGTCGGGTCGAAGCGAGCCTCGCGGCCTCGCTCGAACCCACGAAGCTGAACGGCAACAACGTCAACCTCGACACCGAGACGCTGTCGAACATCGACACGGTGCTGCGGTTCCAGTTCGCGAGCCAGGCGGCGGGTGGCCAGTTCACCGCCATGCGCACGGCGTTGCGCACCAACGGATGACCCGGAGAACGACGTGACTTTCGACGCCATCGGCATTGCCGGCACCGCACTGACCGTCCACCGGAAGTGGCTGGACGCCGTCAGCGACAACCTCGCGAACGTCAACACCGCGACCGCGACCGACGGGGCCGCGTTCCAGGCGCGATACGTCCTGGCCGAGGCCGGCGCGGGCACGAGCGGCGTCTTCGTCGCGGGGGCCGCGTACGGCGACGCGGAGGGCCGCGTGGTGCACGAGCCGGGGCATCCGCTCGCCGACGCCGACGGGTACGTGCGCTACCCAGACATCGACCTGTCCAGCCAGATGGGTGCGCTGATCATGGCGCAGCGCGGCTACCAGGCCAACGCCGCGGTCGTCGACCGCGCCCGCGAGACCTACCTCGCGGCCCTCCAGATCGGGCGCAGCTGATGCCGGTCGATGCACTCGGCGCGATCGGCGGCGGGGTGACCGGGGTGACGCAGTCGGGCTACCTCGCCGACGCGGCAACCGCCGCAGCTGGGACATCCGTCACCGCATCGCGCGGCGCGACCGGCGCGACCGCGTTCGCCGACGCCCTCTCGGGCGCCGTGGACGGCGCCCAGGCCATGCAGGCGGAGTCCAAGACGCTCGGGATGCAGGCCATCACCGGCGACCTCGATGACATCCACCAGGCCATGCTCGCGTCGAGCCGCGCGGCGGTGACCCTCGAGCTCGTTGCGACCGTGCGCAACAAGGGCGTCGACGCGTTCAACGAGATCATGCGGATGCAGGCCTGATGCCCGCGCCGCTCAAGGCCGGGTTCGCGAAGCTCGGCGCCGCCCTCTCGGGCTTCAGCCTCGCGCAGCGCGTGCTCGCCGTGCTCGGGATCGCGGTGCTCGTCGTGGGCATCGTCGCACTCACCACCTGGCTCTCGCGTCCCGCATACACCCCGCTCTTCTCCGGGCTCGCGGGTCCTGACGCGAACGCCGTCGTCGAACAGCTGCGCACCGACGGCGTGCCGTTCGAGCTCGCCGACGGCGGGTCGACGGTCCTGGTCCCCGACTCGGTGGTCTACGAGCAGCGCATCAAGGCCGCCTCGGCGGGCCTTCCGGCGTCGACGACCGGCGGATACGCACTCCTCGACAGCATGGGCATGACGACGTCGGCCTTCCAACAGTCCGTGACGTACAAGCGCGCCATCGAGGGCGAGCTCGCGCGCACCATCGCGGCCATGAACGGCGTGCAGACCGCCTCGGTGCAGCTGGCGCTGCCCGAGGAGAGCGTGTTCGTGGCGGAGCGGCTGGATCCGACGGCGTCGGTGTTCGTCGAGACGCGCGCGGGCACCACACTGTCGACCGCGCAGATCGACGCGATCGCGCACCTCACGAGCGCGGCGGTCGAGGGCATGAAGGTCGAAGACGTCGCCATCGTGGACGCCGCCGGCAACGTGCTGTCGGCGGTCGGGGTGGGGTCGTCGGGCACGGCCGACACGAAGGCGGGCGACTACGAGCGGCGGGTGCAGGCGTCGGTACAGAGCATGCTCGACCGGATCGTCGGCACGGGCAACGCGACCGTCGCGGTCGCCGCGACGATCAGCGCCGAGACGGCCCAGGTCACCAGTGAACGGTTCGAGGGCGCCGGCGAGACCCCGCCCCTCAATGAGTCGGTCGACACTGAGACCTACACCGGCACGGGCGGCGGCGGGGCCGGGGTGCTCGGGCCCGACAACATCGCGGTGCCCGGAGGCGACGGCGGCGAGGGCACGTACACGTCGGAGCAGACGGTGCGGAACAACGCCGTCGACAAGGTGACCGAGACCCGCACGATCCCCGCCGGATCGGTCGCCCGGCAGACCGTCTCGGTCGCGATCGACCGGGGCGCCGCCGGCTCGCTCAGCGTCGCGGACGTGCAGGGCCTCGTGGCCGCGGCCGCGGGCATCGACGCGGACCGCGGCGACCAGATCAGCGTCGAGCTGGTCGACTTCAGCACCGCCGACGCCGAACGTGCGGGCGCCGCGATCGCCGACGCGGAACGTCAGGCGGGCGAGGCCAGGACGGCCGAGCTGATCCGCATGGGCGTGCTCGCCGCGGCCGTGCTGATCGCCGGCGTCGTCGGCTCGATCCTGATCAGCCGGCGCCTGCGCCGCCGGCGCGAGCCGCTCGAGCTGGAGGAGGCGATGCCGCACTACACGCAGGTCCTCTCGCTCGACCCGGAACCCGAGACGGTGCCGCTGCCCGCGATCGACCCGGACCCGACAGCCCTCGGCTCGGGCCCGGCCGAGCCCGACCCGGCGAGCCGGCGCCGCGCTGAGATCGCGCGCATGGCCGACCAGGATCCCGACCGCACCGCGCAGCTGCTGCGCGCCATGCTCGACGATCGGACGCCGGCATGACCGAGACCAGCGCACTCACCGGAGCGCAGAAGGTCGCGGTCGTACTCATGAACCTCGAGCGGGCGCAGGCGGCGAGACTGCTGCGCGGCTTCTCCGAATCCGAGGCCGAGGAGATCACGGCCGAGATCATCCGGTTGCAGCGCGTCGACCCAGACACCGCCGACGACGCAATGGCCGAGTTCCACGACCTCGCGACACGCGGCCGACTCGGGGCCCGCGGCGGACGGGAGATCGCCGAGGGGCTGCTCGAGTCGTCGTTCGGGGTCGAACGTGCCGCGGGCGTCATGAACCGCGTGGCCTCCTCGCTCGCCGGCAAGTCGTTCGAGTTCCTGGACGCCGCGGAACCGGCTCAGGTGGTGACGCTGCTCGAGCACGAGATGGCGCAGACCGTCGCCGTGGTGCTCACGCACCTGCGGCCGGCGCAGGCCTCGAACATCCTCGCGGGGCTGCCGGCCGAGCGCCGCACCGACGTCGCCGAGCGCATCGCGGAGATGACGGCCGCGACCCCGGCGGCGGTCGCGATCGTCTCGCAGACCCTGAAGACGCGTGCCGCAGGCATGATCTCGCCGCGGACGTCCGCGGAGGTCACCGGCGGCGTCCAGCCCCTCGTCGACATCATCACCAGGGCGCCCGTCGCGACCGAGCGCGCCGTGCTCGAGTCGCTCGACGCGCGCAACCCCGAGCTCGCCGAGGAGGTGCGCAGCCGACTGCTGAGCTTCGGCGACCTGGTCCGCCTCGACGACCGCGACGTGCAGCGGGTCGTGCGCGGCGTCGACCTGCACCTGCTCGCCACAGCTCTGAAGGGTGCGGCGGATGGGGTCACCCGCAAACTGCGGGACAACCTCTCCGAACGCAACCGCGAACTGCTCGATGACGAGATCGCCGTGCTCGGACCGCTGCGCCTGTCGCAGGTGGAGGAAGCACGGGCCTCACTCGTGCGAGCCATCCGGGAACTCGCCGAAGAGGGCAGCATCACCGTGAACCGGGGAGACGTCGATGACTTCGTCGTCTGAGTCCGCGGCGGGGTTCGCCGCGATCGCATTCCCAGAGCTGGGAGCGGCCGCGGTCGACCATGAGGCCGTCCAGCGCGGATACGCCGCGGGGCTCGCGCGCGGTCGCGCACGGGCCGAGCGCGAACTCGCCGATCGTCGCGCCGCGCTCGACCGCGCCGCCGCCGAACACCGCGCCGCGGCGGCGAGGCGGGCCGGCGAGGCGCTCGATGCGCTCGCGAATGCCGCCGACGCGCTGCACGCGCGCACCGCACCGGTGCTCGCCGAGGCCGAACGCACCCTGGCCGAGGCCGCGCTGGCGCTCGCCGAGGCCGTCCTCGGGGCCGAGCTCGCCCGCGATCCCGGCGGGGTCGCGCGGTGCATGCTCGACGCGGTGCTCGAACACGCGGCCGCGCGCGACCTCGTGACCGTGCGGATGCATCCCGACGCGGTCGAGGCGCTCACCACGGGACTCCTCGACGGGGTCCCCGCCCCGGCCCAGCCGTACGCCGGTGTGCAGTTCGTCGCCGACGCGACCCTCGCCGTCGGCGACGCCGTGGGGGAGCTCTCCGACGGGCTGCTCGACAGCTCCGTCGCGGGCGCGCTCGCGCGCGCCCGCCGCGCGCTGCTCGGGGAGGACGAGTGAACGACACGACCTTCCTGGAGAGCCCCGCATTCACGGCGGCGCTCCAGGCCGCGCGTCCCGAGCGGGTGGGCCGCGTGCGCAGCGCCGTCGGCCTCGGACTCGACGTCGAAGGGGTGCAGCTCGCGGTCGGCGATGTCGTCGAGCTCGGCGATCGGCCGGCCGCGCAGCGGGTGCCGGCCGAGGTCGTCGCGGTCCGACCCGACCGCACGTCATGCGTGCTGCTCGCGCCCTTCAGCGACCTCGCCGCCGGCGTCCCGGTGCGGCGCGCGCCGCACGCCGCCACCGCCCCCGTCGGGGCCGGGCTGCGCGGACGCGTGCTCGATGGTCTCGGTCGACCGATCGACGGCCGTGGCCCGCTCGACATCGAGGGCCGCGTACCCCTCGCGAACGTGCCGCCCGTCGCGCTGGATCGGGCGCGGATCGGCACCCGGCTGAGCACGGGCGTCCGAGTGCTCGACGCCCTCGTGCCGCTCGGCCGGGGCCAGCGCATCGGCCTGTTCGCCGGGTCGGGCGTGGGCAAGTCGTCGCTGCTGTCGATGATCGCGAGAGGCAGTGACGCGGCACTGTCGGTCGTCGCGCTCGTCGGCGAGCGCGGTCGCGAGGTGCGCGAGTTCCTCGAGGACGACCTCGGCCCCGAGGGGCTCGCCGGATCGGTCGTGGTGGTCGCGACGGCCGATGAGCCGGCGCCCATGCGGTTGCGGGCGGCGCTGCTCGCCACCCGGATCGCCGAGGATCAACGCGACCGCGGCGAGGACGTCGTCCTGATGATGGACTCGCTCACGCGCGTCGCGATGGCCCAGCGCGAGATCGGCCTCTCGGCGGGCGAGCCCCCGGCCACGCGCGGGTATCCGCCGTCGACGTTCGCGGTGCTCGCGAGGCTGCTCGAGCGCGCGGGGACCGCGGCGTCCGGGTCGGTCACCGGCATCTACACCGTGCTCGTCGACGGCGACGACCACAACGAGCCGGTCGCGGACGCCGCGCGCTCGATCCTCGACGGGCACGTCGTGCTCGACCGCACACTCGCCGTCGCGGGACACTTCCCCGCGATCGATCCGCTCGCGTCCGTCTCCCGACTCGCCAACCGCATCGTGCCCGCCGGCGGCCGCGCGCACGCGACCGGCCTGCGGCGCGCGCTGGCCGCGCGCCGCCAGGCGCAGGACCTCATCGACATCGGCGCCTACCAGGCGGGCGCCAATCCACTGGTCGATCGGGCGATCGCCAACGAGGCGCGGATCGATGCCTTTCTCCGCCAGGGCATGGACGAGCCGACCCCGATCGACGAGACGGATCAGCGACTCGCCGACCTCGCGCGCGCACTCGAGGAGGCCGCATGACGCCGCCGCCGTTCCGCCTCGAGGGGCTGCTCCGCGTCCGCCGCGTGCAGGAGGAGCAGGCGGTGAGCGTGCTCGCCGACCGGCGCGCCCGGCTGCGCGACAGCGACGCGGTGCGCGAACGCGTGCTCGAAGAGCTGGCCGGGTTCGGCGAGCCCGGCACCGACGTCGACACGCTCAGGGCGGTCGCCACGGCGCGCGCGTCGATCGCGGCACGGCTCGGTGAGCTGCGGATGCAGCGGTCGGCGCTGCTGCCCGAGGTCGAGGCCGCTGCGGCGCTGCACGCCGAGGCCCGACGCCGGGTGCGGGGCCTCGAACGGCTGGCGGCCGAGCACGTCCGGCAGGCGGATGCGGACGAGCTCCGCGCCGAGCAGAACCGACTCGACGAACTGGCGCCGCATCGCGCCGGCGGAAAGGGACGATGACATGCCCCTGGTGGAAGCCCTCGGCCGGATCGAGGAGATCACGACGCAGGTCAGCGCGCTGTCGGCGAAGACGGATGCCGCAGCCGCGGCCGCATTCGGCGACGCGCTCGCCGCACAGTCGGCGGTCGCCGCAGCGGCGATGCCGGCGGTATCGTCGGCCGGCGCGTCGGGAGGGGTGACCGGCGAGGCGATCGTGGCGAAGGCGAAGGAGTACCTCGGGGTCCCGTACGTGCTCGGCGGAAACGACATGTCGGGCATCGACTGCTCGGGTCTCGTGCAGCAGGTGCTCGGCTCGCTCGGCATCGATGTGCCGCGGCGGGTGTCGCAGCAGCAATCGGTCGGCGTCGAGGTGCCGTCGCTCGCCGAGGCGCAGCCCGGCGATCTCATCGTCACGCACAATGCCGACCACATCGTGATCTACGCGGGCGACGGCATGATCGTGCATGCGCCGTACGAAGGGCGCACGGTGTCGTTCCAGCCGAACTATCTCTCCGACGGCGACATCCAGACGATCCGCCGGGTGGTTCCGGATGCCTCGGCGAGCGCGGCGGCCTCGGCGCCCGCCGCGGCGGGAGTGTCGGGGCTGTCGGGGCTGTCGGGGCTGACGGGGCTGACGGGGCTGACGGGAGTGTCGGGACTGACCGGGGCGTCGGGGCTGACGGGAGCGTCGGGGGTGTCGGGCCTCGCGGATCTCGTGCTCGCCGCGCAGGTGCAGGCGCTGCTCCGGGGTGCGTCGTGACGCCCGTCGCCACCGTCGCGACGGCGCCGCCGTCCGGGGGCCGCGCCGCCGTGCCGACGCGCCCGCACGACGGACACCGCTTCGCGACCGCGCTCGCCGCGGTCGAGGGCGCGCACCTGCAGACGCCCGGGGCATCCGGCGACGCATCACCCACCCTCGCGGCACGTGACCCGCGGCCGAGCACAGACGCCACCGGGCAGCCGGGCGCAGGCGGACCGACTCCCGATCCCGTGGACGCCATCGAGACTCCGGCGGCGGACCTCGCGACGAGCGTGCCGACCGCCATTCCGGCACCCGTCGGTACGGCAGGCATCCAGTGGGCCGGCAGCCGGTCGACCGCCGGTCAGCCGGTGGTCGACGGGAGTGCGGAGACGCGTGCGAGCGCATCGCCGACCCCTGCACGGTCGGGCGCCGCCATGCCGCGCACAGCTCAGCTCGGCGAATCCGAATCCAGCCGGGTGCCGTGGGGAACGCCGCCCGCGCGCGGCGGAGCCGCGAGTCCGGGCGAGGGCTCGTCCGGCGCGGCCGGCGCGGCCGGCGTCGGTGGCGCGGCCGGGAGCTCACCGACGGCAGGCGCGATGTCGGGCGGGCAGCTCACCGCGGCCTCCGGTTCGACGATCGGCGCCGGATCATCGGCGGCCGGCCGGCCGGATCCCGTCGCGGCCCACGCCGCGGCCATGGGCGCGGCCCAGGGGGCGGCCCAGGGCGCGCCTGCGTCGTCGGGGCCCGTGAGCGACCCCGACCGGGTGCGTTCGGCCGTCCCCGCGACGCCCCTCGCCGTCCCAGGACCGGCCGCACCGGGCGCGAACGGAGCATCCATCATCGCCCCGGCGACCGCCGCTGCACCGACCCTGGCCACGCCGACCGACGAGGCGCAGACCTCGGCAGCGGCAGCCATGTCGCGCGCTGCCGCCGGCGGTGCGCACGCGCCCGGCGATGCCGGGAGCGCCGCAGCGACCGTGGCGGCCGGACCGACCCCGGCGCACGCGAGCAGCGGCGGGAACGCGAGCAGCATCGCGAACGCCGCCGGTGCGGCGCACGCGCTCCCCGCGCAGCACGCGGCGTTCGCCGCGCAGCTCAGCCGCCCTCTGCTTCGGCTCGCGAACGCCGGCGGCGGCGACCGGTCGATCACCGTCACCGTGGCGCCCGAGCAGCTCGGCCCCGTGACCGTGCGCGCGGTCGTCGGCGCTGACGGGCTCCGCCTCGAACTGTCGGCCCCGACCGAGCAGGGCCGCGAGGCGCTCAGACAGGTGCTCGGCGACCTCCGGCGCGACCTCGCCGCAACCGGCTCGGGCGCGACCCTCGACCTCGGGTCCAGCGGCCCGGGCGGCGGGCTCGCGCAGCGCGAGGCATCCGCCGGCCCCGAAGCATCCGCCCGCCCGTCCCGACCCGCCGAGCCGGCCACCCTCCCCAGCCGCGCCAGCGCGGCAGCGCTCACGTGGCACCCCAGCTCAACCCTCGACACCCTCGCATAAGGAGCCACATGACCACGGTCGACCCCGTCAGCACGGCCGCCACCGGAACCAGCCTGTACACGGCCGCGAGCTCGCGCGCACCCAAGCAGGAGATGGACGGCGAGATGTTCCTCAGCCTCCTCGTCACCCAGCTCGCCAACCAGGACCCGTCCTCACCCATGGACACCAACGAGATGATCGCGCAGACCACGCAACTCGCGACCATGGAGCGGCTCACGGCGATGCAGACCCAGCAGACCGAGGCGTTCTCGCTGCAGATGCGGCAATCCGCGGCCACCCTGGTCGGGCGCGAGCTCGAGTACACCGATGCGGCGGGCGTGACCCGCACGGGCACCGCGAGCTCCGTGTCGTTCGCCGGGCCGGTCCCGCTCGTCAACATCGACGGCGCGGCCGTCGCGCTCGATCTGGTCTCGGCCGTGCGCTCGTAACGCCGTCACGCCGCACCCGACCCTCACGTCCTCGCACGTCCCCGCACCTCCCCGCACCTCCCCGCACCTCCCCGCACCGACCGAAAGGCTCCGACCATGCTCCGCTCGCTCTTCTCCGGCATCTCCGGCCTCCGCGCACACCAGACCATGCTCGACGTCACGGGCAACAACATCGCGAACGTGAACACCGCAGGCTTCAAGTCCTCGTCGACCCAGTTCCAGGACACGCTCTCCCAGCTCGTGCAGGGCGCCGCGGGTCCCGGGGCCGGCGCCGGCGGCCAGAACCCCGCCCAGGTCGGCCTCGGCGTGCAGCTCGCGGGCATCAGCACGAACTTCGCCCAGGGCTCGGCCCAGGCGACCGGGCGCGCCAGCGACCTCATGATCTCGGGCGACGGATTCTTCGCGGTGCAGACCGGCGGCGAGACGCTCTACACGCGTTCCGGAGCGTTCGAATTCGACCCCCAGGGGCGGCTGGTCACCCAGGACGGCGCGTTCGTCATGGGCTGGAACGCCGTCGGCGGGCAGGTCAACCAGGGCGGCGGGCTGCAGAACGTGGTGCTCCCCCGCGGCGCGGTGTCGGCCGCTGCCGCCACGACCCGCATCGAGCTCGCCGGCAACCTGCCCTCCGACGCGGCCGACGGCACGGAGCTGATCCGCGACCTCGACGTCTACGACGCGACCGGCGCGGCGGCCACCGTGCAGGTGACGTTCACGAAGGATGCCACGGGGTGGATCGTGAGCGACGGAACCGGGATCCTCGGCACGCTGACCTTCGCCGACGGCCAGCCGACCGGACCGGCGACCCTCACGGTCGGCGGCATCACGGCCGACGTGTCGAAGCTCACCGGCTTCGCCGATCTCTCGACGCTCAAGGTCGGCGACCAGGACGGGCGGCCTGCGGGCACCCTGGACCAGTACACGATCGGGCCGGACGGCACCATCACGGGCACGTTCACCAACGGCGCGACCGAGGCGATCGGCCGGATCGCGCTCGCGACCTTCGTCAACCCCGGCGGCCTCGAGAAAGCCGGGAACTCGACGTACCGGGCCACGGCGAACACCGGCGCGGCCGCCTACGGCGGCGCGGGCGACGCGGGCTACGGCGCGCTCGCGGGCGGCTATCTCGAGATGTCGAACGTGGACCTCTCGCAGGAGTTCACGAACCTCATCATCGCGCAGCGCGGATTCCAGGCGAACGCGCGCATCATCACCACCAGCGACGAGGTGCTGCAGGAGCTGACGAACCTGAAGCGGTAGCGCCCCGCGAGCTGTCCTCCACAGGTCGAGCCACGCTCGCGAGTCGTCCGCCGCGGTACACCGACCGCATCCCGGCCTGGCTCGCGTTCGTATCCTGCCGGCATGTGGTTTCTGGAATGGGCGCGATCGCCCGGGTTCGGCGGGGCGACCGCGGTGGTCGCGGCTGTCATCGCCTTCGTCGGCGCCTGGCGGCAACTCGTGCTTCAACGCCAGAGCCAGCGAAAGGAACACTGGTGGAAGCGGGCTGAATGGGCGCTCAACCTGACCATCGACCCTCGTCCTGAAGTGCGCGATGTCGGGCACACGGTGCTCGAGGCGCTCGCTGCGAGTGAGTGGGCAAACGAGCACGAGGGTGTGGTGATCGCGGCGGCCACGGCGCGCGGAGCGGCGAGGCTACCCGCCGCAGACCAGTCGACGGAAGAGCCGCCTACTAGTATTGAGGAATTCTCGACGGGGGGCACGCATGTCTGAAGACGCCGCATCTCATGGGCACACCGAGTCGGTCGCACGCGCCGAGACACCGGATCCGTACCGGCCGTCCCGCAACGAGGCGATTGCGGCCGCGCGGGCTCGCGTGGCCGCCGACCGGCTGAGGCGCGTGGCCACACCCGAACGGATCATCCGACTCGCAGCACTCAGGAAGGACTACGAGTGACAAACCAGCCCTCATCGATCCGGGGCACGACGCTCGGCGGCGCGTTTCACGCGACCGAGCAGGGCGCAGGTGGAGCGCCCCTCAGAGGAGCAGTGCCACACCGGTGGCGATGAGCCACAGCGACCACACGATGTAGACGATCGGAGTCGTCGCGCCTGCGAGACGCCACCCGGAGGGCTCGAACGGGCCGACGAACTCGAGCGAGCATGCCGCCAGCACGAGACCCACGACGATGCCGACCACACCGAGCCAGCCCGGCACGTTGCCGCTCTGCAGCGCACCGACGCCGACGAGGATGCTCCACGCGCCGGTGAACAGCACGCCCAGATGCTCGCCGACCGCGACCCCGAGGTACCGGTTGAACGACTGGAAGACCACGTCGATCGCGTCGGCGCGATCGGGTGCGGCGGAGGCCTCGCCGGAAGGTGCGTCCGCCGCCGATGCGCGCGCGAGGTACGGCACGAGGAACGGCCACCGGATCAGGCCCAACACCTGCGTGAGGCTCGCCAGAGCCCCGGTGATCGCAATCGAAAGCACGAGCCAGTCAGCGACCCCTTCGAGCGACAGTGCCACGAGAACGGCGAGCGGAGTGAGCAGGAGCGCCGTCATCGCGAATGCCCACCACAGCAGCACGAGCCTCGCGCCGCCGGCACGGAACGCGGCCAGGATCTCGGCGGTCGGGCGGCGCAGGATATCCGGATAGTCGAACGTCGCCGCGAGCGCCGCGAATGCGGCATTGAACGCCAACGGAACCACGATCAGCAGCACAGCGGCCGTCGTCGCCAGCCCCGGATCGACGTGATCGTTCATGAGCCGCCTCGCCCTCGGAGATGCGCCCGACGATACTCGCCCGCGACGCGTGCGGTGGGGTTGCGGCACCGCCGGAACGGCGTAGCGTCGGCGCGAGGTGACCGCATCCAGACGAGGGGGTCGAGATGAGTTCGATCGTGGTGCAGACGTTCCTGACGCTCGACGGCGTCGCCCAGGCGCCGGGCGGGTCCGACGAAGACCGGGAAGACGGCTTCGAGCACGGCGGCTGGCAGTTCACCTACGACATCCCCGAGGTCGGCGAACTCGTCGGCGAGTGGGAGAGCAAGACCGAGGCGCTGCTCCTCGGTCGGCGCACCTACGAGATCTTCGCGCGCTCGTGGGGCGTGTGGGATGAGAACGCCGACGACCCCGACGCATCCCTCACCAAGCTCTACAACCGCGTCCCCAAGTACGTGGCGTCCCACACGCTCACCGAGCTCGGCTGGAAGAACTCGCACCTGCTCGGCGACGACGTACCGGCCGCGGTCGCGGCCCTTCGCGACGCACCGGGTAGTGAGATACGCGTGTGGGGCAGCACCGTGCTCATCAGGTCACTCGCGGAGCACGACCTCATCGACGAGTACCGACTCGTGATCTACCCACTGATCCTCGGCACCGGGAAGCGACTGTTCTCCGACGGATTCCCGACGACACGCCTCACGCGCACCGAGAGCCGGGAGCTCCCAGGCGGCGTCACCGTGAACACCTACCGGCGTGCCGGCGGCTGATCGGCGTCGGCCGCAGCCTTCGACCGGTCGGCGCGGGTCTTCGCCAGACTCGCGACCGTGGCCACGGTGATCGTCGCGGCGATGAACAGCAGCGAGAACCAGATCGGAATCTCGGGCGCCCACGCGACGCCCTCGCCGCCGTTGATGAACGGCAGTTCGTTGACGTGCAGCGCGTGCAGCACCAGCTTCACCCCGATGAAGCCCAGGATCACCGCGAGGCCCTGCGCGAGGTACACCAGGCGTTCGAGCAGCCCGCCGATCAGGAAGTACAACTGCCGCAGTCCCATCAGGGCGAACGCGTTCGCCGTGAAGACGAGGTACGCCTCCTCCGTCAGGCCGTAGATCGCAGGGATCGAATCGAGGGCGAACACGAGGTCGATGAATCCGATCGCGACGATCGTGAGCAGCATGGGGGTGACGAACCGACGGCCGCCCTTGACGATCGTGAGCCGGTCCTCCGCGTACTCGTCACTCACGGGCAGGATACGACGCACGAACCGCATGAACCGGGTGTCCGTGGGATCCGATCCGTGGCTGCCGAACGCCTGCCGGTACGCGAGGACGAGCAGCACCGCACCGAACACGTAGAAGATCCACGAGAAGTTCTCGATGAGCGCAGCACCGGCGGCGATGAACGCGCCGCGCATGATCAACGCGATCACGATGCCGATCATCAGCACCTTCTGCTGGTACGCCCGCGGCACCGCGAATCCCGTCATCACGATCAGGAACACGAACAGGTTGTCGACCGACAGCGCTTTCTCGGTCAGGTACCCCGCGAAGTACTCACCACCGAACTGCCAGCCAGAGACCAGCCCGACGCCGACCCCGAACACGCCGGCGAGCGCGATGTAGAAGGCCGACCAGCGGGCCGACTCGGCGATGGTCGGCTCGTGCGGCTTCCGCACATGGGTGAAGAACTCGAAGACGAAGAAGGCGATCGTGACGGCGATGGTGATCGCCCAGACGAGCGGCGTGACCTGCATGGGAGCTCCAGACGTCGGCAGACGGATGTCGCCAAGGTCTTCTCCACCCCGGTGGGACCGGGACCGGCGGGCCGGAAGCACCTCGGTGCGCTTCGTAGTGACGGGTCCGCCGCGTGGGAGTACTCCCCTTGCTGCCGGCTACCGTACCCCGAACGCCTGGGAAATCCCTAACGGGCGGCCCGCCACGGCCGATGGTGGTGCGTGACGACCACCCCGGGTGCACGGATGCGAAGGAGGGCCATGATCGTCCTCACACGCCTGAACGGCGCCCCGTTCGCACTGAACCCCGATCTGATCGAACGCGCGGATGCCAACCCCGACACCACGCTGCTCATGGTCGACGGCACGACGTATGTCGTGACCGAATCGATCGATGACCTCATCGAGCGTGTGGTTGCGTTCCGTGCGCGCGTGCTCGCCCATGTCGACCTGACGACGCCCGACCCGAAGGCGGTCTGAGCCGTGGATCCAGCGTTCATCATCGGTCTCGTCATCGCGTTCGGCTCGCTGTACGCGATGATCGCCCTCGAGGGCGCGCACGTCGAGGCGCTGCTGCTGCCGGCGCCCATGGTGCTCGTCTTCGGCGCGACGATCGCCGTCGGCCTCGCGGGAACCACGCTGCGTGATGCGATTCGCGCGTTCACGGCCGTGCCTCGCGCATTCACGGGCAAGACCCCTGACCCTCGCGCGACGATCGACCGGCTCGTGGACCTCGCCGAGACCGCGAGGCGCGACGGCCTCCTGGCACTCGAGCAGGAGGCGTCGGACACCGACGACGCATTCCTCGCCAACGCGCTGCAGAACATCGCGGACGGAACGGACGGCGATGAGCTGCGGCTCCTCCTCGAGGAGGAGATCGGCGCGTTCGAGCGGGCCGGGGCGCAGTCGGCGAGGTTGTTCAAGACCCTCGGCGGGTACGCGCCGACGGTCGGCATCATCGGCACCGTCGTGTCGCTCACGCACGTGCTCGAGAAGCTCGACTCGCCGGAGACGATCGGGCCGTCGATCGCGACCGCGTTCGTCGCGACCCTCTGGGGCCTGCTGTCGGCGAACTTCATCTGGCTGCCCCTCGGCGACCGCCTGCAGCGGCTCACCGTGCTCGGGGCCGAGCAGATGACGCTCGTCATGGAGGGAGCGTTGGCGATCCAGTCGGGCAGCCAGCCCCGCGTCCTCGGCGAGCGCCTGCGTGCGATCGTGCCGGGCCTCACGCCCGTCGAACCGGCATGAGCGCGGCCGCATGAGCGCCCCACGCCGCACGGGCACCTCGCGGCGCCGCTCACACGGTGCCGCCGAGGGCGAGCAGCACGACGAGCGGTGGATGGCGTCCTACATGGACATGGTCACCGTGCTCATGTGCATGTTCATCGTGCTGTTCGCGATGTCGTCGGTCGATGCCGACAAGTTCCGCGCGCTCAGCAACTCGCTCGCGACCGGCTTCGGTCAGGAGGTGAGCGAGTCGACGGATGCCTCGGCGGGCGTCGTCGTCCCCGTGGAGCTGCGCAGCGACGAGCCCGTCGAGCCGACGCCGCTCGAACTGGCGAAGCGCGAGCTCGACGAGCTGCTCGGCGTCCGTGCCCGCATCGACGCGGGGCTCGCCGCGCAGGGCCTGCAGCAGGCCGTCGCGTACGACATCGACGAGCGCGGCCTCACGATCCGACTCGTGGGCGCCGAGACCTATTTCGAGGGCAATCGCGTCGATCTCAGCCCGAAGGCCGTGTCGGTCCTCGGCGTCGTCGGCGGCGTGCTCGCGACGATCACGCACGAGGTGCGCGTCGAGGGCCACGCCGACCCACGCGGGTCTTCGGGCCCGTTCGCGACGGACTGGGAGCTCGCGAGCGGCCGCGCGACCCAGGTGGTCCGCTTCTTCGTCGAGCAGACGGGTATCGCGGCGGCCCGCGCCGGCAGCGTCGGCTACGGCTCGGCACGCCCCGTCACGACCGGCGACGACCTCGCGTCGATCGCTCTGAATCGCCGGGTCGACATCGTGGTCGTCTCGAGCCAGCCCGAGGAGATCCGATCGATGGTCGACGACCTGCACGACCAGCTCGAATCGGGCGCCGCCAGCGGTGGAGCCGCGGCAGCCACCCAGGTGGGCGGGTAAGCCGACCCAGGGGACAAGGCCGCAAGCCCCTGCCTCCGACCGCTGTGAGCGCCGCATGCTCGCGGCACCTGCCGCATCATTGCGGCAGGTGCCGCGTGCACGCTACATTGTCGCGATGGACATCCCCGCGCTGATCGAAACACTCGGACGCACTCCGAGCGCGACCGCGCGCGCCACTGGGCTCGCTCGGTCGACGATTCAGCGCATCCGCAACGGAACCACGTCGCCCTCGATGGAGACTCTGCGCGAACTCGCACTGGCGGCCGGGTACGACATCGACGTCCGACTGACGCCCGCGAGCGATCCGGCGGCGGCCGTGGCCGCCCGCGTGATCGCAGATCCCGCGACCCCGCCCCTGGAGGATCTCCCGGGCTGGGAGAGGAGCACGCCAGATGAGGTCCCGAAGATCGAGCAGTGGGTGGCCCGCCTGGACCGACTGGCCGGCACCGACCGGCCGACGCTGCTTCGGCTGGCCGGTCAGTACTCGGCGCCGCAGCACCGGAAGGGAGCCCGCTTCTTCGCGCCGAAGCCGGGGCTGACTCAGGAGCAGACGATCGAGGTGGCCAACAGCGCGCTCGGCGGCGTGAGCGGTGCGCTCTCCGGCATGGCCGCAGCACGGGCCTACCTCGGCCACGCCCCGGATCCTGGTCCTGTGGTCGCCTGGTCCACCGATGGTGATGCGGTGGCCGAGCGGCTGTCGCAGACGCTGCGCGAGGTCGACGAGTATCAGCCCGCTGGAGTCCTGGTGGCACCCACGATGCAGGCGTACCTCGTCGACATGCTGACGCCGCCGAACTGGGAGCACCAGATCGTCTCACCGATCCAGGCGGCGATCGACCTCTACGGGCTGGGCCATGACCAGCTGGCGTTCGAGATCACGGAAGGGTGGTGACCGGCGATGAGCGATGAGGGCGCCGAGGAGCAGTCCCCGAGGAAGTGGGGCATGACCGCGGCGGGCTTCGCTCGGCGCGCAGCGGAAAATCGCGCACGCCACCAGGACGCTGCCACCCGCGACCCGTTCACCGGCGACACCGGCCGCGAGCTTCGCACCGGGCGGATCACCTGGCGGCCGGGTGCGATCGATTTCGACCTGATCACGCCGTCCGAGGTGGATCGTTCCCTGTTCCGGCTGAAGAAGTCGTTGCCCGAGCTCGTCTGGAACGCGGCAGCCCTCGAAGGGAACACCTTCACGTTGCCGCAGGTGCAGACGTTGCTGGATGGCGTGACCGTCGGTGGGAAGAAGCTCGAGGAGGCGGAGCAGATCCTCGCGCTGAGCGACGGCATGAACCTGATGATCAGCGCGGTGCGCGACGGCTCGTTCTCGCTGGGCAAGGAGATGAGCGACCGCGTCCACGGTGTCGTCGCCAAGTACGAGGCGATCGAGTCGGGCAACTTCCGCGGCGAGGGCAGCGTCCACGGTGGCGGCGCCGTTCGCCTTTCGACGGGCGGGACCGTCGCCGGGGATTCCACCGGCGAGCACGGGGCGCAGCTGCAGGCGGACTACACGAACCTGCTCGCCGCCCTCGGGACGCTCGGTGATCCGAGAGCGCGCGCGCTGGTGTACTTCGCCTCGGCGACCCGGTCCCAGTTCTACTTCGACGGGAACAAGCGCACCGCCAGGATCATGATGACCGGTGCGCTGGTCCAGTCGGGCTTCGAGCCGATCAACATCCCGTATGCGCGGCAGGAGGAGTTCAACGTCGCGCTCGACGAGCTGTTCCGCACCGACGATGGGACCAGGCTGATCTCGTTCCTCACGACGTGCACGATGGTCGACCGGCGATGAGGGCGGGGGCCGCCGCTGGTCAGCCGACGGTGTCGTCGACCAGCTAACCGATCGACCTCGGACAACCGAGAGTGTCCGGCGTGCCCCGCGACACCCAGCTGCCGACCGCCGACCAGGCGGAACGGTCGGTGACCGCTTACGACTTCCGGCGGCCGACGACGCTCGCGCGCGAACACTCGCGGGTGCTCGAGCTCGCGTTCGAGACCTTCGCGCGGCAATGGGGCACGCAGCTCACGGCCAACGTCCGCACGCGTTCGCAGGCGACCTTCCACGGTGTGACCATGCACACCTACGACGACTACGCGGCATCGCTGCCGTCGTCGACCACCATGGTGCTGTGCCGCATCGGTGACGACGCCGAGAAGGCCGTCATCCAGTTCCCGGCGGTGGCCGTGTTGACCTGGCTGAGCCACATGCTCGGCGGCACCGGCGACCACGGTCAGCCCGAGCGGACCCTCACCGATATCGAGCAGCACCTGCTGCGCACCCTCGTCGACGACCTCGTCGACGACCTGCGCTACTCGCTCGGGCGTGCCCTGCCGCCCGAGTTCGACCTCGACGCCGTGCACCAGAACTCGCAGTTCGCCCAGGCAGCCGGCACGTCCACGCTGATGATCGTCGCCTCGTTCACGGTCGACTGCGGCGGCGCCACCGCGCCAGCGACCCTCGCCATGCCGGCCGAGGCCGTCCTGCGGAACCTCGGTGACGCCAACCCCGTCGTCGCGACCGACCATGCGAAGGCGCTTGTGGCGGCGCAACTGGACCTGACGCCCGTGCCGTTCGCGGTACAGCTCGCCCCGATCGCCGTGCACCCGCAGGACGTCCTCCGTCTCGCGGTCGGCGACGTGATCCCGCTCGGCCACGCCGCGAACGCGCCTCTGCAGGCCACCGTCGACGGACAGCCTGTGGGCCGCGCCGCGATCGGCCGCACGGGCAGCCGCCTCGCCTGCACCATCATCGACACGCTGGAGACGACCTCATGACCACGATCGCTTCGACCGCCTCGGACGCCGCCGACGAGTTCACGCGTTCGCTGCCGAGCGATCGCGCGCTGCGCGCCGCACGGGCCGGATCGTCGGGGGCCGCGCCGGCCGCGGTCTTCGAGGCGAGCCACGTGGGCGCGGTCACCGTCGACCTCGCGGTGGGCTTCGCCGACGCCGGATTCCTCGACACCGGGGACGGGCTCTCGGTCGAGCATCTGCTGCACCCGGCCCTGCAGGCCGCGGCCGGAGTGTACGGCGCCGGCGTGCTCGGCGAGGTGCGGCGACGGGACGGCGGGAGCGGCGACACCGAGGCCGGGCCGCTGACCGAGGTCGACGGCACCGAGGTCTTCGAGCTGCGCGACGGCGATGCGGTCATCGGCTGGCTCGCCGTCCGTGAGCGCGAGACCACCGGCCGAGGCGGCGCGGGCGCCGCCTCGGACAGCGGCCGGCTGCACCGCATCAGCGGTGTCGAGATGGCGCTGACGGTCGAGATCGGCCGAACGCGCATGACCGTCCGAGACATCCTGAACCTCGAACCCGGCGCGGTCGTCGAACTCGACCGGTCGGCGGGCGCACCCGCCGACATCCTGTTGAACGGCCGCGTCATCGCGCACGGCGAGGTCGTCGTCGTCGATCAGGACTATGCCGTCCGCGTCACGCGGATCCTCGACGCTCAGGACGGCACGCCGTAATGGAGACCGTCTTCCTCGTGCTCCGCGTCGCCGTCTCGCTCGGCGTCGTGCTCGCGGTCATCTGGTGGGCACAGCGCCGCGTCTCCGCCGGGCGCGCCCGCACGCGGAAGAACGAGCTCGTCGCGGTGGTCGCACGGCAGGCGGTGGCACCGAAGGCCTCGGTCGTGGTCGTCGACGCCGACGGGCGCCGACTCACCCTCGGCGTCACCGAGCACGGCGTGAGTGTGCTGCACGACCGCGAGGCCCCGGCGGGCAGCGCGCTGCCGGTCGTTCCGCAGTCGGCGGATGACTTCGCGCGGGTGCTGGCCGCCGCCGAGCCGCCGGTCGCCCCGTTCCCCACACGTTCCGCGGCCCGCGCCGCATCCGCCTCGCCCGCAACGCACGGACAGCGCCGCGGGCCGATCCTCTCGGCCGAGACATGGAAGCGCTCGCTCGCCGGGGTGAAGGAGGGCCTCGGGATATGACGCGCCCCTCGGCCGGCGTCAGCCGACCGGGGCAGCCCGTGCGGATCGCCGCGATCGCGGCCGCTTCCCTCCTCGCCGCGACGGCGCTCGTCGTCCTCGGCGCCGCCGCACCGGGCCTCGCCCATCCGCTCCTGCCGATGGAGCCGATCGACCCGGCTCCCCTCGACCCGGGGCCCACCGACTCCGTACCCGTCGACCCCGCGCCGCCCGACGGCGCGCCCGCCGATCCGGCGCCCCCGGCCGACCCGGCCGGCCCGGCCACCGGCGGCACGGGCGGGTTCGGCGTCGAGATCAACGGCCCGGACGGCACCCCGTCGAGCGCGATCGTCACGCTGGTCGGCATTACGCTGCTCGCCGTCGCGCCGTCACTGCTGATCATGATGACCTCGTTCACGAAGGTCTTCGTCGTGCTCGCGATGGCCCGGAACGCGCTGTCCCTGCCCGCGGTGCCACCGAACCAGGTGCTCGCGGGTCTCGCACTCTTCCTGTCGTTCTTCATCATGCAGCCCGTGCTCGCCGAGGTGAACGAGCTCGGCGTCCAGCCGTACCTCACCGGCACGCTCGATTTCACGGCTGCGGTCGACGCGGGCAGTCAGCCGTTGCGGACCTGGATGCTCTCCTTCACGCGTGAGGAGGATCTCGCGCTCATGACGAGGGCCGCCGGCCTGCCGAATCCCGATGACCCGTCGGCCGTGGACATGATCACGCTGATCCCCGCCTTCCTGATCTCGGAGCTGCGCTCGGCGTTCATCATCGGATTCGTCATCTTCGTGCCGTTCCTCGTGATCGACCTCGTGGTGGCCGCCGCGCTGATGTCGATGGGCATGATGATGCTGCCGCCGGTCATGATCTCACTGCCGTTCAAGATCCTGCTGTTCATCCTCGTCGACGGGTGGGGCCTGCTCACCACGACGCTCATCTCGAGCTACCGGGGCGGGTGAGCATGGACGCGAACCAGGTGCTCGACATCGGGCTGCAGGCCCTCGTCGTCGCGGCCAAGCTCGGCGCGCCGATCCTCGTGACCGCCCTCGCGGTCGGTTTCGCGATCTCCCTGCTGCAGTCCATCACGCAGATCCAGGAGGTCACCCTCTCGTTCGTGCCGAAGGCGTTCGCGGTCGCGGTCGCGCTGCTGGTGTGCGGGCACTGGATGATCAGCGAGATCGTCGCGTTCACGCACGACCTGTTCGCCCGCATCCCGGCGCTGGTGGGCGGCTGATGCGCATCCCGCTCGATTTCGCGTGGATCGAGGCCGTGATGCTCGCGAGCGTCCGGATGACGGCGTTCGTGGTGATCGCACCGCCGTTCTCGTCACGCGCGGTGCCCGCGCGCGTGAAGGCGATGCTGGCGATCGGCCTCGCGATCGCGGTGTCGCCGAACGTCACGGCCGACTGGGTGTCGCCCGGCAACGCCGAGTTCTTCGGGGCGCTGCTCGCGGAGCTCGCGACCGGTGCGGTGCTCGGATTCCTCGTCTACGTCGTCTTCGCCGCCGTGCAGTCGGCCGGCGGGCTGCTCGACCTGTTCGGCGGGTTCCAGCTCGCGCTCGGATTCGACCCGCAGTCCATGGTGCAGGGTGCGCAGTTCGCCCGGCTGTTCCACATGGCCGCGCTCGCGCTCATCGTGTCGTCGGGCGCGTACCTGGTGATCTTCTCGGGTCTGTTCCGATCGTTCGACGCGATCCCGCTCGCCTCCGGAGTCGACGCCGCATCGTCGGCCGAGGCCGTCATGCACGCCGTGACCGGGATGTTCGTCGCCGCGGCGCAGATCGCCGGCCCACTGATCGTCGTGCTCTTCCTTGCCGATGTCGGCCTCGGCCTGCTCACCCGAGTGGCGCCCGCGCTCAACGCGTTCGCGCTCGGCTTCCCGCTCAAGATCCTGCTGACGCTCGCCCTCGCCGGCACGGTGTTCGTCGCCCTGCCCGCGGTGGTCGACGCGCTCGCGGGTGAGGCGGTCGACCTCATGCGGAAGGCGGGATGAGATGAGCGACAGCGAGGAACGCACCGAGCAGGCGACCGAGAAGCGGATGCGCGACGTGCGCGCCGAGGGCCGCCTGCAACGGTCGCAGGATCTCACGGCGTGGGTCGGGATCGGCGCGGCCGCGGTCGCGGTACCCGCGACCATTCAGACGGCGACGGATGCCTCGGTCGCGCAGCTCTCGCGCGTGACGGAGGTCGCCGCAGCCCCCGAGCCACGCGCCGCGGTCGAGGCTCTGCTCTCCGGCATGGGGTCGCTGCTGCCGACGATCGGCTGGCTCCTCGCGTTCGTGGCCGTCGCGGTGCTCGCGACCGCTGCGCTCCAGGGCGGCGTGCACGTCAGGCGGAAGTGGGTCAGGGTCGACCACCTCGACCTCGTGAAGGGCATGAAGCGCGTGTTCGGGGGCCAGGCCATCTGGCAGGGCGTCAAGGCGCTCGTCAAGACCGCGGTCGTGGGTGTCGTGCTCTTCGCCGTCGTGCAGGGGCTCATGCCCGTGCTGCTCGGAGCGGGCGGGCTGCGACTCACCGCCGTGCTGCAGGCCGCGGCCGACGGCACCGTCTGGCTGATCATCGCCGCGGTCGCCGCGGGGCTCGTCCTCGCCGCGATGGACGTGCTCGTCGTACTCCGCCGGAACCGGAAACAGACCCGGATGACGAAGAAGGAGCTCCGCGACGAGACGAAGAGCTCCGACGGCGATCCCCTCATCAAGGCGCAGCGGCGCTCGCGCCAACTGGCGATGAGCCGGAACCGCATGATCGCCGCGGTCGCCGACGCCGACGTCGTGATCGTGAACCCGACGCACGTCGCGGTCGCGCTCACCTACGAACCCGGCACGTCGGCCCCGCGGGTCGTGGCCAAGGGTGCGGGCGTCATCGCCGCCCGGATCCGCGAGGAGGCCGACCGCCGGCGGGTCCCGATGGTCCGCGACGTCCCGCTCGCGCGCTCGCTGCACGCGTCGTGCGCCCTCGGGCAGGAGATCCCCGTCGAGCTCTACCACGCGGTAGCCGTCGTCCTCGCGTTCGTCGCCGCCCTGAAGCGACGGGGCGGCAGCACCGCGGGCGTGCACCGCATCGCCGCGGCGCCCGGCGCGAGGCATCCGTCACCGCCCATCCCGACCGTCCAACCCACCGGAGGCCCCGCATGAACCGCTCGCTCTCGGTGATCGCCGTCCCGCTCGGCGTCGTCGGCATCCTGCTCCTGCTCATCGTGCCGGTGCCCGACTGGCTGCTCGACGGGCTCATCGTGGTGAACATTCTGTTCGCGCTCGTGATCCTGCTCACCACGATGTTCGTGAAGAAGCCGCTCGACTTCTCGGTCTTCCCGTCGCTCCTGCTCGTCGCGACGCTCTTCCGGCTCGGCCTGAACGTCGCGTCCACCCGGCTCGTGCTCGGCGAGGGGTACGCGGGGCAGGTCATCCAGGCATTCGGGCACGTCGCGGTGGGCGGCTCGATCGTCATCGGCGCCGTGGTCTTCCTCATCCTCGTCGTCATCCAGTTCGTGGTGGTCACCAAGGGCGCCGAGCGGGTCGCCGAGGTCGGCGCCCGATTCACCCTCGACGCCATGCCGGGCAAGCAGATGGCGATCGACGCCGACCTCAACGCGGGGCTCATCACCGAGTCGGAGGCGCGACGGCGCCGCGCCGAGGTCTCGGCCGAGGCCGACTTCTACGGCGCGATGGACGGCGCATCGAAATTCGTGAAGGGCGACGCGATCGCCGGCATCGTGATCATCCTCATCAACATCGTCGGCGGCATCGCCATCGGCATGCTGCAGCGGGGCATGGAGATCGGCGAGGCCGTCAACTCGTACACCCTGCTCACGATCGGCGATGGCCTCGTCACGCAGATCCCCGCGCTGCTCATGGCCGTCTCGACGGGCATGGTCGTGACCCGGTCGAACACCGAGTCCGACATGGGCGGCAGCGCGGCGGCGCAGCTCACGCAGTCACGGACGGCGCTGCTCATCGCGGCCGGGGCCGCCGCACTCATGGGGCTCATCCCCGGAATGCCGATCCTGCCCTTCTTCGCCGTCGCGACGCTGCTGCTGCTGCTCGCACAGCGGGTGGGCAGACAGCAGGCCGCCGACGAGGCGCAGACCCGCCGAGCCGAGCTCGAGGAGTCGGCTCCCAAACCCGAGACCACGGAGGACCTGCTCGGGCAGGCCAGGGTGCACGCGCTCGAGATCGGGCTCGCACCCGACCTCGTCGATCTCGTGAACGGGTCAGCCGACGACCTGCTGGCCCGGGTGAAAGCACTGCGACGCAAACTCGCGATGGAGATGGGGTTCGTGATCCCGCCGGTGCGCACGCGCGACAGCGTCGAACTGCCGCCCTCGACCTACTCGATCCGGCTCGCCGGCGCCGAAGCCGGCCGGGGTACGGCGCCGCCCGGCCGGGCCCTCGCGCTCGGCGGCGACCTCGCCGCTTTGCCTGGCGAGACGACCGTCGAGCCGGTCTGGGGGCTCGCGGGCAAGTGGATCCCGCTCGAATCCCGACGAACGGCCGAGCTGTCGGGCGCGACCGTCATCGACCGGGTCTCGGTCATCGTCACCCACCTGTCGAGCATCGTCGGCGACCACGCCGACCGACTGCTCTCGCGCGAGGACGTCCGCGTGCTCACCGACGCCGTGCGCGCCGAGAATCCCGCAGCCGTCGAAGAGCTCACCCCGACGCCGCTCTCACTCGCCGAGGTGCAGCGCGTGCTGCAGGGGCTGCTCGCCGAGCGCGTCCCGATCAACGACCTCGCGCGGATCTACGAGGCCGTCTCGCTTCGGGCGAAGACCACGACGGACCCGGAGCTGCTGATCGAGGCCGGGCGCGACGCGTTGGGCCCCGTGCTTCCCGCGGCGCACACCCAGGCGGGCACGCTCAAGGTCGTGATGATCGACCCCGTCCTCGAGCAGCGCATGCTCGAGGGGCTGCGCCCGAGCGAGCACGGCACGCAGATCCTGCTCGCACCCGACCTCATCGAGCGTCTGCTCGCCGATCTTCGCCGGCAGCTCGCCCTTTCCGACGCCGACGGCGGCCGCGCCGTGCTCGTGTGCGCGCCCGCCATCCGGCCGGCCGTCCACCGCCTCGTCACCGCGCAGCTGCCCGGCACGCCCGTGCTGTCGTACCAGCAGGCGACCGCGGGCGGCGCGAGGATCGAGACGGTGGGGGTGATCCGAGCCGATGCCGAGCTTCCTGCGTAGAGCCGCGAATCTGGAGGCGCTTCGCGAGGACGTGCGGCTGACCTTCGGGCCGGACGCGCGCATCGTCGAGGCCGTGCGGGTGACCCGGCGCGGGGTCGGGCCGTGGCTCGGCCGCGATGAGATCGAGGCGACGATCGAGGTTCCCGAGGGCGCGGCGGCGCGCGGCACGGCCTCTGGCGGCGCCTCGGGCGGCGCCTCGGCGAGTCGCGCGCCGTGGGGCGACGCGGCCGCGGGCAGCGGGGCGCTGCTTGGCGGAGTGGATGCCTCGCGGCTCGACCCGGCCGGCATCGCCGCGCTGCTCGCCGACGCCGACCGAGGCGACGCCGCGCCCGCTGTGCCGGGTACCGCGGGTGTGGCTGGTGCGGAGGGCGTGGCGGGTACCGCGGGTGCGGCGTCGGGACCGCGAGCGACGCCGCAGCCGTCGACCGCGCACCCGGCCTTCGATGCACTGCTCGACGACGTCACGCGGAGCCTCGGGTTGTCGACTGCGGGCCGTCCCGCACGCGAGCTGGCGCGCAGTGAGCCGAGGCCCGGACCGCACGCCGGAGGCGGCCCTGACCGCGCACCTGACTCACCCGCGCCCGGTGACCTCGTGCTCCTGGTCGGGCTGGGCGACGACGCACTCCATACGGCCCGCGCGATCTCCGCCGAACGCGGCTGGCCGCGGACCTGGGTGCGGGCGACCTCACCGCGCTCACCGCGCGGAGCCGGTGGGCGCGCCGGAAGCCGGACTGGTGCCGGGGCAGGCGACCGGTCGGGTGCCCGTGCCGGCGTGATCGCCGACCGGCGCTCGGCGCTCGCGGCGCGCGCGGACGCCCTGCGGCTCGGGCGCGAAGTCATCCTCGCCCACGCCGCCGACCTGGACGACCCTTTCACGAGCCCGGCCGCACTCCGACCCGACCGGGTCTGGGCGGTGGTCGACGCCAGCCGGACACCCGCGGACACCGCCGAATGGGTGGGCCGACTCGACGAGACCCTCGGTGTCGATGCGATCGCGATCATCGGTACGGCGTTCACGCACGATCGGGGCACTGCGAAGCGCCTCGGCTTCCCGGTCGCCTGGCAGGAACTCGGGTGAATGCACCGGCGGGGACCGGGTCGGCCGGCCCTCGCCGCGCATGACAGTGGTGGCCGCCGGGGAGTCTGCGGCCGGAGCGGAGTGCAGGGATGCTGGTGCTGACCCGGAAGTCGGGCGAGAAGGTCATGATCGGGGACGACGTCGTCGTCACCATCCTCGAGGTCAGGGGTGACAACTCCGTACGGCTCGGCATCGAGGCGCCGCGTGATCGCCGCATCCGCCGGGCCGAGATCGTCGTGGGCGTCGCCGAAGCGAACCGGGAAGCGTCCGAGGCATCCGGGGCAGCCGAGGCATCCGTCACCGAGCTGGCACACCTGCTCGGCGCGCGCTGACCCGTCGAGAACGCGAGCCGGCTACGCCGCGAGCGCCGCCGCGAGCGGTGTTCTGACCGGCCAATCGCCCCGATCGAGGATCACCTGGCGCGCCCGGCCGCCGGCCCCGACGAGCACGGGGGCGGCGAGGTTGACGCTCCAGGCGCCCTCGGCGGGATTGACGACCACGTACACCGTCACGCCGACCGCGTCGCCGAGGTCGGCGAGGTCGGCGAGGTCGGCCTCGGCGATGATCGGCCGGTACGCCGGCAGATGCCGCGCCGCGTCGAGCAGGAACAGCCGGATCGTCCCACCCGTGAGGGCGTACAGGCCCGCCGCGTCGGCGACGGGCTCGAGGTCGAAGTCGACGATCGGGCCGAGACCATAGGGAGGCTCCACGAACGCGAGTCGGGTCATGTGAGGTAGTCCATCAGCGTCGGGCGCAGTGCGCGGGCGGTCGCGGACAGTGCCGCCTGGTGGGCGAGCGCATGCATCTGCAGCTCGATCGCCGTCTCAGCGAGGTCGAGGTCCTCGAGTCGGCTGCGCGTCGTCTCCAATCCGACCTGGTCGGAGAGGTTGGTCTCGGCTGCCGACAGCACCGTGCCGTGCCTCGCCCCCACGGCCGAATGCGCCGAGAGCACGCTCTCACGGTGCGCGTCGAGCTCATCGAGGCGCGACGCGACGTTCATGCCGGCGCGCAGATCCGCGGCGATCCGGTCGATCGTGGCGAAGACCGACACGTCGCCGACGCCGAAGACCTCACCTCCGTCGGCGTCCACGCGGACCGTCGCGCCTTCGCCGATGCGTCGCTCCACTGTGCCGTGCCCGCCGTGGAACGCGTACTCCGAGGTGAACGCGGCACCCGCGTCCGACGTGCCCGCGAACACGGTGCGACCGAGGTACGACGTGTTCGCCTCGCGGAGCAGCAGCTCGCGGATGCTCTCCAGCTCGGTCGCGATCGCCTCCTTCTGCGTGGGCGACATCGCGCCGTCGTTCGCGCCCTGCAACGTGAGGTCGCGCGCGCGGCCGATGAGTGTGGTCGTCGAGCTCAGTGCAGCGTCGATGGTCGCGAGCCAGCCGTTGCCGTCCTGGATGTTCCGCGCGTACTGCGCGTACTGCTGCTGCGCCGCGCGCACCTGGATCGCCGATGCGGTGCCCGACGGGTCGTCGGACGGCCGCGTGATCGCGGTGAATCCCGAGGCACGTTCCTGCGCCCGCGCGAGCTGCGAGGCGGCGTGCTGCAGATGCCTCGCCGACGACTGCATCATCGTCATGGTCGTGACGCGTGTGATCATGGCCGGTTACCTCCCCACCGTGCCGGTGCGGTTGATGAGCGTGTCGAGCATCTCGTCGATGGCGGTGAACACGCGGGCGGCCCCCTGATAGGCGGTCTGCGCGAGCAGCAGGCTCATGTTCTCCTCGTCCAGGTCGACCGACGCCTGCGACTGCTGCCGGGTCACCGCCGACGCGAGCCGCAACTCGGCGAGCGCCGCCCGGTCGAGCTCGGCGCCCGTCGTGACGCCGATGCCGGTGACGAACCCCGCCCAGCCGACGTCGGGCGCGCCGGCCCCCACGCCGAGCTGCGAGATGCGGTCCGCGACCGAACCGTCGAGCACGCCGGCGCCCGCGGCCGCTGCGGCGATCCCCTCGACCCCGGTCGGGACGACGCGGAGCCCGAGTGCCGCGGGCACGTCGGGGTCGAGCGCGAAGAAGTCCAGGCCGGTCGCGCCGGCCACCGTCGTCCCCGCCCGGTGCACGGCATTGACCTGCGCGGCCAGGTCGGCCGCGAGCCGGTCGTACGCGGCCAGGGTCTCGGCGAGCTCGCCGCCGCTGCCGCCGGACGCGGGCGCGAGCACGGAGAGCGTCCCGCCGAGCGCGCCACCGTCGAGGCCGATCGGCGCGCCGGGGCGACGTTCCCACTCGAGCGTGACGCGCCCGCCGCCCGGGGCGGTGGCCCCCGCGAGCGCGATGCGGTTCACGGCGGTGCCGGTGACGAGCGGGTTGCCCGCCACGAGCACGTCGACCGTCCCGTCGGCCCGGGCGTGCACCTCGCCACCCGCCAGTTCGGCGAGCTGCGCGGTGAGCCGGTCGCGCTCGTCGAGCAGCTCGTTCACCGCGCCACCCGCGAGACCCGTGCGGCGGATCGCGTCGTTGAGGTCGGCGACGCGTTCGGCGGTCTGGTTCACCTCGGCGACCATCGTCGCCGCATCGGCACGGAGGGTGGTCCACTGCACGGCGGTCTCGGTCGAACCGGCCGCGAGCCGGTCGGCGAGGACGCGCGCACGCTCGAGCACGACCGCGGCGGAGGCGCCTTCGCCGGGCGAGTTCGACAGGTCCTGCCAGGACGCCCAGAACGCCTGCAGCGCGGTCGACACGGATGCGTCGCCGGGCTCGGCGAAACGGTCCTCGAGCTCGGTCAGCGCGGCCGCCCGGGCGGTGTGGTGGCCCGCCGCGGCGAATCCCGTGCGCACCCGCGCGCTCGCGAGTTCGTCGGCGAGCCGGGTGACACCTGCCACGGTCACGCCCTGGCCCACCGACGGACGGACCGTGGCGAGCAGACCCGCCGATCCGAGCGCGGGGTTCGCGACGAGGTCGGCGCGCTGCCTGGTGTAGCCGTCCGTCTTGACGTTCGCGATGTTCTGGCCGGCGACCTCGATCGCGGTCCGTGCCGCCGTGAGCGCGCTGAAACTCGTCGTCAATCCGCCGAAGGTGCTCATGTCAGATCTCCTCGTCGACCAGGGTCGCGTCGCGCACCTCGTCCATCAGGCCACGGGCGTCGTAGGTGGCACCGCCGGGCGCGGTGCCGTGCGCTGCCGCGGCCGGGCCGGCCGCGGCGCGGAGCATCCGCTCGTTGGCATCGCGCAGCTCGGCGATCTCACCCGTCGCGGCGCCCAGCGCGGTCAGATGCCCGCTCAGGATGTCCCGCCAGACGTCGTCCGCGGTCGCCTCGACGAGCTCGCGCAGGGTCGCGGCAGGGTCGATGCCGAGCTCGTCGGCGACCTCCGCGGACTCGACCGCCCGGGTGAGGCCGACCTCCTTGAGTCGCGCAGTGACGTACTCGATCTCGTGCGCCGCGCGGCCGAGCCACCGGTGCTGGGAGGTCACCAGCAGGAGCCGCTCGAGGTCCAACTTGTAGAGCAGGACGTCGAGCAGCTCGCGCTCGCGCCAGAGCACCGCGGAGAGCTCGTGCATGCCCACCCGGTGCTCCTCTCGATCACGATGCCCGGCAGCGCGCCGGCTGCCTCTCACTATCGGGCGCCCCGCGGGTCATGTAAGCGCACCGTGACCTTCGGAATTCACCCGGAAACCGCCCGTGCCGGAGCCTGTCCGCGCATGACTGGGATGCAAGCCCGGTCCGCCGAAATGCGGACCGACCCGACCCGAGCCGACGTCTCAACCCCCGACTCTCTGAGACCCGGCCGGCACGGCGCCGATCCCGGCGGGAGGATGCTCACATCCACCCGGCGGTGCCGTGCACGACCCATGGAGTACTCGTGAACCAGATCACCGTTCACTCACCGCACCCCACCGAGGGGTGGACCGAACAGCGTCACCACCCCGACGGCGTCTCGTACTGGCGCACCGGCGAGCGCCATCGAGCCCGAGGATGGGCGGTGGACCGCAGCGGCGGGAGGGAGGCCTGGCTGTACGGCCGTCGGCTCCGGTCGCCCGAGCACGACGCCGCCGTCCCGCTCGAGTTCGACGGCCGCGACCAGTACGGGCGGCTGCGCTGGGTCGACCCGACGGGTGCGCTGCGCGCCACCCTGTGTTCGACGGCGTCGGGCGCGGAGGAGCTTCGGATGCTCGACGCGACCGGCCGCCCCGAGCGGCACACCACCGGCGGGTACCATCGCTCGCGCACCCTCGTGACGGGTGAGCGGCGGTACTACGAGGACACCGCGGATGGCCCCCGCCTGCACCGTCTCGACGGGCCGGCGGTGGAAGACGCCGCGAGCGCGGCCAGATCCCAGTGGTTCGAACACGGGCGCGCGGCCGACTCGCCGGCGTCGCTGCTCAACGAGGCGAAGCGGCTGTCCACGGTGCGCGCGGCCTGCGGCCTGCCGGTCGTAGGCCTGCCGCTCGAGCCGCACGAGCGCGCTCGCGTGGAGGCGTTCATCCGCCTCTGGCCGGAGGATGAGCTGAGCTGGGAGTTGTCGGTCGCCTTTCCCGAGGCGTGGATCGCCGCGTGTGAGCGGACCTCGATTTCGATGCGAACGCTCCGTTCTTAACGGCGCCCACGCGACCCCCATTTCGGGGGTGATTTCTCCCCGGTTCCGAGGTCGACGTGGAGAACGTCGCGCGTCAAGTTCCGCGTGATGTGGGGCCAGAAGGGGCCGCGCGCGGCGACGCTTCGATGCAAAATCATTCTCACCCCCGTCCGGGGGGTTGTTGCTCCTGAATTTCGGCTGTGAGAATCACGGCATACCGTCCGACGAAATCGGGAAGGCCTCATCCCGGGGGGTCGTCGGAGGGCATGCGGGGATCCGTCGGGGGACGGGTCTCCGCGGTCGTGTGCACGGCTCGCTCCGCCGTGCACTGATCCGCTTCGGGGAAGGGGACGGATGTCGCACCGGCACAGCCGCGCCACACCCATGCGCTCGATCCCCGACGCGCTCCATGACGGCGACGAGCGCTGGCTCGGCCCCGCCGTCGAGCTGCGCGACTTCCTCGCCCACCACGGCCGCCTGCCGGGGGTCGGCGTCGACGCCGGCCCGACCGAGCGTCGGCTCGCGCGCTGGGTGAAGAGCCAACGTGAGGCCGAGCGCGCCGGACGCCTGCCCATCCGACGGGCCGCCTGGCTCGACGCGCAGACACCGGCCTGGCGACTGGCGCGCGACGCGGCATGGTACGCCACCGCGAGAGCCGTCGGCCTGCACATCACCGAGACGGGCGAGTACCCCAGCGCCTCCGCCGCCGACGACACGACCCGACGCCTCGGGACCTGGCTCCGCACCCAACGGCGCGCGCAGCGAGTCGGTCGACTCGATCACGCGCGCCTCGCCTGGCTCGATCTCAACCTGCCCTTCTGGGCGTCACCGACCGACGAGCTCTGGTACGCCACGGCCGGGCGCGTCGCCGAGTTCGTGGCCGAGCACGAGCGGATGCCACGCGCGGACCGCGACGGAGAAGAAGGCCGGGCCGCCCGGTGGCTCCGGACCCAGCGGGCCGCCGAACGCGACGGCCGGCTCGACGACGAGCAGCTGGCCTGGCTGACCGATACCATCCCCGGCTGGCGGAGCGCACACGATGACGCATGGCGGCGCACCGCCGACGAACTCGCGCGATTCTCGTCGGAATGGGGCGAGCTGCCCGTCACCGGCGGCACCCGCCCGGACGAACACCGTCTCGCGTGCTGGCTCGGCGCCCAGCGAGCCGCCGCGGCGCGGGGCACGCTCGCCCCGTGGCGTCACAACCGGCTCGACGCCCGCATCGCGGGCTGGTCGGTGCGTCGCAACCACAGCTGGAGCGACCGGCTCGCCGAGGCTGCGGCAGTGCTGAACCGACACGGCAGACTGCCCGCCCGGAGCGTGCACGCCGACGAGACGGAACGGCGCATCGCGGGCTGGATCGCTGCACAGCGACGGGCCGCGCGAGCCGGCCGGCTCGACGATGCACGCCGCCGACAGCTCGATGCCGCCATCCCCGGATGGTCGAGCTCCGGCGAGGCAGCCTGGCGGACTCGAGCTGCCGAGCTCGCCGCGTTCGCGAGCCGGCACGGCCGGCTGCCGGCCGTCCGTGACGCGGACCCGGCCGCGCGCGGACTCGCCGTCTGGCTGGGACGCCAGCGCGCGGCGGCTGACGCCGGCACGCTGGTCGAGAGCCGCGAACGGTGGCTCCGCCTCCACGTCCCCGGCTGGCGGGACCACCACCTCGGCGCCTGGCTCGGCACCGCCGAGCGCGTGGTCGCGTTCCGGGCGACCCACGGACGACTGCCCACGCGCGGCTCCACGGCGAGCGCGCTGGAACGTGAGCTCGGGGTCTGGCTGAACAATCAGCGCAGCGCGGAACGCGCCGGCCGGCTGGGCCCGGAGCGGCTGCGCTGGCTGGGCGAGCAGCTCCCCGACTGGCGCGACAGCCGCCTCGCGGGCTGGCTCGAGCGCGCCATGGAGGTCGAGCGATACGTCGACGAGCACGCCCGGATACCGCATCCGAGGTCGACCAACCCGCGATCCCGGCGGCTCGGCGGCTGGCTCGAGACGCAACGCGCCGCACTCCGCACCGGTCGCTTGGCCGCCAACCGCGCGGAGTGGCTCGACACCCGCCTGCCCGGCTGGGATGAGGTCCCTCACCGCGCGGCGGCGACCGGCTGGCCGAACGGCACCATGGACCCGATGCCCGGCGCGCCGCGCGCCGCTGGCGCCGCATCCGCCCGCGCCCCAAGGCCGAGCGACGAACGCGCCGCACGGGTCTTGCAGGAGTGGGTCACGCGACTGCGCGACCGGGATGACCTCGAGCTGGGCGCCGAGCAGCGGCAGTGGCTCGACCGCCGGCTGCCCGGCTGGGATCAGCGAACCGCGTGAGGCGGAGCGGCCCTCGGGCCGCCCCGCCCACCGGAATCAGCCGACCGGACCCTCGGCCCGAGCGACGGTCAACGACTCGCCGTCGGGCGCGAGCCCGACGATCACCGCATCGCCGTCCCGGATCTCGCCCGCGAGCAACGCGCGCGCGAGGCGGTCGTCGATCTCCTTCTGCATGAGCCGGCGGAGCGGCCGCGCGCCGTACAGCGGGTCGTACCCCCGCTCGGCGAGCCAGGCGCGGGCATCGGGCGTGACGCCGAGCTGCAGCCGGCGCTCGTGCAGCCTGGTCGTGAGCCGGTCGATGTAGAGATTCACGATCTCGGCGAGCTCCTGCTCGCTGAGCGCGGAGAACACCACGATGTCGTCGAGACGGTTCACGAACTCGGGCTTGAACGCCTGCCGAACCGTGTCGAGGACGGCCTGCTCCTTCTCCTGCCAGTTCAGCGACGGATCGATGAGGTACTGCGAGCCGAGGTTGGACGTGAGGATCAGGATGACGTTCCGGAAGTCGACCGTCCGGCCCTGACCGTCGGTGAGCCGGCCGTCGTCGAGCACCTGGAGCAGCACGTCGAACACCTCGGGGTGCGCCTTCTCGACCTCGTCGAGCAGGATCACCGAGTACGGACGGCGACGGACGGCCTCCGTGAGCTGCCCGCCCTGCTCGTACCCGACGTACCCGGGAGGCGCGCCGACGAGCCGGGAGACCGAGAACTTCTCGCCGTACTCCGACATGTCGATGCGCACCATGGCGTGCTCGTCGTCGAAGAGGAACTCGGCGAGCGCCTTCGCGAGCTCGGTCTTGCCGACGCCCGTCGGGCCGAGGAACAGGAACGAGCCAGTCGGCCGGTTCGGGTCGCTGAGACCCGCGCGTGAGCGGCGCACGGCATCGGCGACCGCGGCCACCGCGGGCTTCTGGCCGATGAGGCGCTTGCCGAGCTCGGCCTCGAGGTGCAGCAGCTTCTCGGTCTCGCCCTGCATGAGCTTGCCGACCGGGATGCCGGTCCACGCCGAGATCACCGCCGCGATGTCCTCCTCGGTGACCTGCTCGTTCACCATGCGCGGTTCGTCCGGCGCTTCCTCGGCGCGTTCGGCCTCGTCGAGGTCGCGCTGGAGCCGTTTGATGGTCTCGTATTCGAGGCGTGACGCCTTCTGGTAGTTGCCTTCGCGCATGGCTCGGTCGCGCTCGGTGATGGCCTCGTCGAGCTGGCGTTTCAGGTCGCCGACCCGGTTGAGCCCCTGCCGCTCGCGGCTCCAGCGCTCTTCGAGGGCGGCGAGTTCACGCTCGTTCTCGATCAGGCTCTCGCGCAGCTTCGCGAGTCGCTCTTTCGAGGCGTCATCCTTCTCTTTCTTGAGCGCGAGCTCCTCGAGCTTCATGCGGTCGACGACACGCTTGAGCTGGTCGATCTCGACCGGGCTCGAGTCGATCTCCATCTTGAGCCGTGACATGGCCTCGTCCACGAGGTCGATGGCCTTGTCGGGCAGCTGCCTGGCGGTGATGTAGCGGTTCGAGAGCGACGCGGCGGCCACGAGCGCGGCATCCGTGATTGTGACGCCATGATGCGCCTCGTAGCGGCCCTTCAGGCCGCGGAGGATCGCGATCGTGTCCTCGACGCTGGGCTCGCCGACGTACACCTGCTGGAAGCGACGCTCGAGCGCCGCATCCTTCTCGATGTACTCGCGGTACTCGTTGAGCGTCGTCGCCCCGATGAGGTGCAGCTCGCCACGCGCGAGCATCGGCTTCAGCATGTTGGATGCCGCGACCGAGCCCTCGCCGCCGCCGGCGCCCATGAGCAGGTGCAACTCGTCGACGAAGGTGATGATCTCGCCCTCGGACTCGTCGATCTCTTTGAGCACGCTCTTCAGGCGCTCCTCGAACTGGCCTCGGTACATCGCGCCCGCGACGAGCGCCGAGATGTCGAGGGAGATGAGTCGCTTATTCTTCAATGATTCGGCGACGTCACCCTCGACGATGCGCTGGGCGAGCCCTTCGACCACCGCGGTCTTGCCGACGCCCGGCTCACCGATGAGCACGGGGTTGTTCTTGGTGCGGCGGGTGAGGACCTGGCTGACCCGTCGGATCTCGGAATCTCTTCCGATGACCGGGTCGAGTTTCCCCGCTTTCGCGAGCGCGGTGAGGTCGATCCCGAACTGTTCGAGCGCCGACTTCTGCTCCTCTTGGGAGTTCGGCGCGCCCTGCATGTTGGCCAAGGCTGATTCCTTCCTGTCAAAGTTGAGTCTAGTGAACTCAACTTTCGCGGTCGACCGGATATTCCGCCCTCGGCGAAAGTTTCCCGCGTCCGCTCGGCGGATTCAATGGTTCACAGGACAAACGTGGTGGTCGGGACCACCGGGTTCGCCGGTGTCGACCGGCCTCGAGGGAGCCTGAGCGGGCGGCACGAGCGCACCCAGATCGCCATCGCGTTGCCCGCACCACAGCCCACACGCGGGGCTGCCCGCCGAACGTGGCCGGACGCGAAACGTGGGTTGGAGGCCCGCCCTGCGAGCACTCCAACCCACGTGGTGGCTTCTCCCCCACCTCTCCCCCACCCACCCACCTCTCGAGCTGGCCCGACCGGTGAGTGTGCGATGTTGGTCGCATCGACCGGCCTTCGTCGACCAACATCGCACTCTCGGCCGAAGCGCGGGGCGGGGAGGGCGGGTGAGGGGCGGGGGCGGGGAGCGCGGGGTTAGCCGACGCCCTCCAGGGCGCTGGTCTCGGTGTTGCCGATCGCGGCGATGACCTGGG
>Ga0180223_1000666_pt1 | contig 38035 bp, 25 predicted proteins | sample eDN5th30CKraftOP_FD_151337 | JGI IMG/M metagenome (GOLD analysis project Ga0180223, IMG submission 151337) | Enriched Organic Plus compost microbial communities from Emeryville, California, USA - eDNA 5th pass 30_C Kraft OP (version 2) (version 2) ... | reverse complement strand
CCGGCGCGAACACCGAGAACACCCCGGCGCCGATCATCGACGCGAGACCGATCGCCACCGCCCCGCCGAACGTGAGTCGGCGGGCGAGCTGGGGCTGGTCAGCGGTCACGGCGGAAGCGTAGCGGCCGCGGGTTACCGGCAGCCCGGGTCGTCGGGGAACTCGAGGCACGTCCCCCGGGTGAGCCGGGTGTCGACGGTCACGACACGGACGTTGATCACAGGAGCGGGGACATCGAGCACGCCCACCGGCGTCCAGCCCGCACCGTCGAACCGGTACGCGGCCTCGAAGGTGACGGTCGGGCGGACCTCGTACCAGCCCCGCTCCTGATACCGGTGGCTGGTGGCCGTGTCCGTGAACTCCCGGGTGCGAAGCTGCGCCCACTTCTTCCCCGCGGATGACGACTCGACACGACCTCCGTCTCCGGTTTCCCACGCGAACCCGACCGGTGTGAACCGGACCTCGGCCACACGGTCGAGCAGAGGCGCGCTCACGATCTGCTCGGTCGCGCCGCTGATGAAGTTCGCGGGCAGCCGCCGCACGGCGACCCCGGGCCCCGGCTCCATCGCGCCGTCGGGCAGCGACGGGAGGAACGACGCCACGTCCTCGAGCGTCACGCTGGGCACCCCCGCCTCGACCTCGGCTGGCTCCTCGGGAGCCCACCCGCACACCCCCGCCGTGCACCACGTCGGCTCCCCACGCGGATCGCCGGCCGGGACGTTGGGCGTGGTCGCGGACTGTGCCGGCTCGCGGATCGCGCCTGGCGTCCCAGCACGACCACCGATCAGCGCCCAACCCGTCAGGTCCACGCCGCCGCCAGTAACCTCAGCACAGATCCTCGATTGGTTCGGATTGCATCCTCCATATGCCCACGCAGATTCAGGTGTGTGCTGAGATGCCCAAAGCGCCAACCCGAAACAGAGGAGCGAGCCGGTCAGCAAGGCGTTTCGCCGGACCATAGTTCGCTTCCATTCAGGAGGACTCTCGCGTTCGCGACCGCCGCGAACGTGACTTCCAGGCGCGCAAGGTCCTTGCCCTCTGGCGTGACATCTTCACCGGCCTCATTGATCATTCGCGTTGGCCCCACGTCGAGGCATATGCCGAGCACGATGGTACCCCGGTCGTCGTCAATGGATACCGGGTGGGAGGACCGCAATATCGGCACGCCGGTAATGTGCACTCCGGCATCTCGCATCTCACGATAGTCCGCCAGCAACTGCGTGCCGTAGGTGCTGGTCGTCACCTCGAGTACGCGTTCCGCGTCGGCTCCGTGATCGGCGTTGATCTCCGCGTTGATAGCCAGGTACCGCTCGTAGGTGGCCACCGCAGCGGCCACCGCCGCGTCATCCGAATCGAACGCCGGGGTGGCACTCGGCGACGGAGACGGAACGTCACCGTCCGCACCACACCCGGCCAGGAGGATCATCAGGGCGATCACCCCGAACGCCACCCCCGGCCGCACCGATCGACCGCTTCCGCACATGCGCCCCACCGTACGAGCCCGCCGACCTCGGGGCCCGCGGTTATCCACACCGCCCCGCGCGAGCAGCGCCACGTCCGGAGCCACGAGTGTTACCGACCGCACGCGAGTGAGACCGTGAAATGGTCACACTCACGCGGGGTCGAACACACTCACCACGAGACATCCGCCGCACCGATGTTTCCGAGTGCGCGCGGCGTTTCCGCGGCGACGGACGCATCCGGTTCCAACGGAAACATCGGCGGGCGCAGGGCGCAGGGGCACCGAGGGCACCCAGGGCGCCGCGGGCCGCGCAGGCGGGTCAGGAGGGTCAGGCGGGCAGGCGGAGTTCCGCGGCCTTGACCACGTTCGCGAGCAGCATCGCGCGGGTCATCGGGCCGACGCCGCCCGGGTTGGGCGACAGATGACCGGCGACCTCGACGACCGCCGGGTCCACGTCACCCGTGAGCTTCCCTTTGCCGGTCTCCTCGTCCTGCACGCGCGTGATGCCGACGTCGAGCACGGCAGCACCCGGCTTCACCCAGTCGGGTTTGACGAGATGCGGCACCCCGACCGCCGCCACGACGATGTCCGCCCTGCGGACCTCTGCGGCGAGGTCGACCGTTCGCGAGTGGGTCAGCGTCACGGTCGCATCGAGCCCCTTCCGGGTGAACAGCAGGCCCAGCGGCCGGCCGACGGTGAGGCCGCGACCGATGACGGTCACGTGCTTGCCGTGGATGGGCACCTCGTACCGCTGCAGCATCTCGACGATGCCCGCGGGCGTGCACGGCAGCGGCGACTGCAACTCACCCTCGATGCCGAGCACGAGCCGGCCGAGGTTGGTCGGGTGCAGACCGTCCGCGTCCTTCGACGGGTCGATGGCCTCGAGTGCGGCGTGCTCGTCGAGCCCCGCCGGCAACGGAAGCTGCACGATGTACCCCGTCACCTCAGGCGCGGAGTTGAGATCCGTGATCGCCGCCATGACGTCGGCCTGCGAGGCGGAAGCGGGCAGCTCGACCTGCACCGACTCGATGCCGACCTCGGCGCAATCGCGATGCTTGCCCGCAACGTACGACTTCGAACCCGGGTCGTCGCCGACGAGCAGCGTGCCGAGCCCGGGGACGATGCCGTTCGCGCGCAGCTGCGCGATGCGCACCGCGAGCTCCGACTTCACGGCCGCCGCGGTCGCGACGCCGTCCAATTTCACCGCGGTCATGTCTGTTCTCTCCAAGTCGTACGAGTTCTGCGTCTCCCCCGCGTGCCGCGGGGAGTTGAGGCCGGGTGCCGTCGCGGGCCGCCGGCCGGCCCGGTGTTCAGGAATTCCGACGAGACACGCCGACCCCGAGGCATCCGCGCTGGGCGTACCGTCTCATTCTTCCTGACTTCCGAACCGGTCATCCCGAACCCGACGTGCCGGCGCCGGGGTGCCGGGGTGCCGGGCTGCCGGGCTGCCGGGCTGCCGGGCTGCCGGCTCGCCCACTGCGCTGCTCAGGAGTTCCGACGTGACACGCCGACGCCGAATCATCCGCGCCGGCGTGTCGTCTGGGAGTTCCTGAATTGCGTGTGGCAAGGGCGCGCGAGCGGATGCCACGTGGTCGCGGAGGCCGACCCGGAACGCAGCCGGCCAGGTGTCCGCGCCGCCACCCCAGCGCCACGCCGACCCATCGCCACGCCGAGCCAGAGTGGCGCCAGCCCAGCGCGATGCCTGCCCGACCACCCGCCCAGGGCCGCGCCGGCCGGCGGACTCGCCGGCCGGCGCACGTCAGCGACCTACCGCTGCAGGCCTCCCGCTGCAGGCCTCCCGCTGCAGGCCTACTGCTGCGGGCCCACTGCTGCAGCCCTACCGCTGCAGGCCTCCCGCTGCAGGCCCACTGCTGCAGGCCCACTGCTGCAGGCCCACCGCTGCAGGCCCACTGCTGCAGGCCCACCGCTGCAGGCCCACCGCTGCAGCCCTACCGCTGCAGGCCCACCGCTGCAGGCGGCCTACTGCTGCAGGCCGGGGTAGAGCGGGAACGCGTCGGTGAGCTTCTGCACGCGTGCACGGAGCGCGGGGACATCGGCCCCGCCCTTCAGCACCTCGGCGATGACGTCGGCGACCTCGGTGAACTCGGCGTCGCCGAACCCGCGGGTCGCGAGCGCCGGCGTGCCGATGCGCAGGCCCGAGGTGACCATCGGGGGGCGCGGGTCGAACGGCACGGCGTTGCGGTTCACGGTGATGAGGGCGTCGTGCAGCAGGTCTTCGGCCTGCTGGCCGTTGATCTCGGAGTGGCGGAGGTCGGCGAGCACGAGGTGCACGTCGGTGCCGCCCGTGAGGACGTCGACGCCGGCGGCGCGCGAGTCCTCGGCGGTCAGGCGTTCGGCGAGGATCTTGGCACCGCGGAGCGTCCGCTCCTGCCGGTCCGTGAACTCCTCTGACGCCGCGATCTTGAACGCGGTCGCCTTGGCGGCGATCACGTGCATGAGCGGGCCGCCCTGCTGGCCGGGGAACACGTTCGAGTTGAGCTTCTTCGCGAGCTCGGTGTCGCGGGACAGGATGAAGCCGGACCGGGGGCCGCCGATCGTCTTGTGCACGGTCGAGGAGACGACGTCGGCGTAGGGCACGGGCGACGGGTGGAGGCCCGCGGCGACGAGGCCGGCGAAGTGTGCCATGTCGACCCAGAGTTTGGCGCCCACCTCGTCGGCGATCGCACGGAACGCGGCGAAGTCGAGCTGGCGCGGGTAGGCCGACCAGCCCGCGATGATGACCTGCGGCTTGTGCTCGAGGGCGGCGTCGCGCACGCGGTCCATGTCCACCAGGAACGACTCGGGGTCGACGCCATAGGCCACGGCGTTGTAGAGCTTGCCCGAGAAGTTCAGTCGCATCCCGTGCGTGAGGTGGCCGCCGTGCGCGAGCTCGAGGCCGAGGATGGTATCGCCGGGGGTGGCGATGGCCGAGAGCACGGCCGCGTTCGCGGTCGCGCCCGAGTGCGGCTGCACGTTCGCGTACTCGGCGCCGAAGAGCGACTTCGCACGCTCGATCGCGAGCGACTCGGCGATGTCGACGTACTCGCAGCCGCCGTAGTATCGCCGGCCGGGGTACCCCTCGGCGTACTTGTTGGTGAGCACGCTGCCCTGCGACTGCAGCACCGAGACCGGAACGAAGTTCTCGCTCGCGATCATCTCGAGATAGTCGCGCTGACGCCCGAGTTCGAGCTCGAGCACCTCCGCGATCTCGGGGTCGACCTCGGCGAGCGGGGAGTTGAAGATGGATTCGGCCAAAACTGGCTCCTTCACGGGTACACGGACCATTGGGTGCTGCCTCGAGCGACAAGCGCCACGAGGCGTCTCGTCCCGGCCCAGGCGTGCGGTCGGTCCGTGCCAGTCGCTCCCCGATGGGGCTCCATCTCAACGCCAGTCGCGACCTGGAAAGCATAGCAATGGTGCCGGGCACTCGCCGACCCGTCACGCCCGGGTCGGTATCGTGGCGGCGTGACCGATTCGACCGTGACCGTGATCCATTCGGCCCGCCTGGTCAGCGCGGGCGAGACCCTTCCCGACGCGTGGCTGCGGTTCGAGGGCGATCGGGTCGTCGAGCGCGGCATCGGCGAGGCGTGGCGAGATGGGGCGGGCGTCGCGTCGGGTGACGCGACGGTGACGGATGCCTCTGGCCGCATCCTCGTTCCCGGGTTCATCGACCTGCACTGCCACGGTGCCGGCGGCGCGGCCGCTGAGGACGGCGAGCGCGCGATCGAGACGATGCTCGACGTGCACAGCTCGCACGGTACGACCCGCACGGTGTGCTCACTGGTCTCGGCGCCGATCGAGGCGCTCGTTCCTCGTCTGGAGGCCATCTCGCGGGTTGCCGCGGGGGATTCCCGGGTGCTCGGCGCACATCTCGAAGGCCCGTTCCTCGACGAGGCGTTCCGCGGCGCGCATGACCCCGCCGTGCTGCGCGCGGCCGACGGCGCGGCGATCGAGGCGCTGCTCGACGCATCCGCGGGCATGCTGCGGCAGGTGACGCTCGCCCCCGAGCACGACCGCGGCTTCGCCGCGACCCGCCGGTTGACGGAGGCCGGCGTGGCGGTCGCGGTCGGGCACACCGGCGCGGACTATGCGACCGCGTCGGCGGCGTTCGACGCGGGCGCGTCCCTCCTCACACATGCGTTCAACGGCATGCGTGGCATCCACCACCGCCAGCCGGGACCGGTCGTGGCGGCGATGCACGCGCCACACGTCACGCTCGAGCTCATCGCCGACGGGGTGCACGTGCATCCCGACGTGGTTCGGCTCGCGTTCCAGGGCGCGCCGGGCCGGGTCGCGCTGATCACGGATGCCATGGCCGCCACGGGAGCCCCCGACGGCGAGTACGACCTCGGGTCGCTCACGGTCGAGGTGCGCGACGGCGTCGCCCGGGTCGCCGGGACCGACACGATCGCGGGGTCGACGCTCACCCAGGACGTCGCGTTGCGGCGCGCTGTGCACGACAGCGGTATCCCGTTCGAGGTCGCCGTCGCCGCGCTCACGAGCGTGCCGGCGGCAGCGGTCGGGCGTGCGGGCGACCTCGGCCGGTTGGAGGCCGGGTACGCTGCCGACGCGGTGCTGCTCGGCGATGATCTGACGGTCGAGGCGGTCTGGGGCGGAGGCATCCGCCGCGCCTGACTCGGACCGCTACTCGCGCCGAGGCCGCCGCGCCGAACCGACCGCGACGACCGCCGCGGCGACCACGAGCACCGCCGCGTACAGCCAGGGCAGTGCCCCGACGCCGAGCGCGCCGAACAGGATCGAGCCGACGAGCGCCCCGCCGCCGATGCCGGCGTTGAACGCGGTCGTGTACAGCGCGCTCGCGGCATCGCGGTGGCTCGGCGGCGCCGTCTGCAGCAGCCGCGTCTGCAGCAGCGGCGGCATCGCCCCGAACGCGAGGCCCCACACCGCGAACGCCGCGATCGACACGCCGGCCGCGAGGTCGAGCGCGAGCACCCCAAGCGCGGCCGCCGCGAGCGACATCGACCAGATCATCGCGCGCGTCGCGTGCCGCGCGAGCGGTGAGCCCACGACGGCGAGGCCGACGGCGCCCGCGGCGCCGTAGACGAACAGAAGCGGCCCGACGGCGCCGTCGTCGAGGCCGATCAGGTCGGTGATGAGCGGCGCGACGTAGGTGTAGACGGCGTACTGGCCGAGCATGGTCACGGCGGTGACCGCGCACACGAGGACCACCTGCCAGAAGCCGGCGTCGCGAACGCGGTAGCGGGCGGCCGTCGGTGTCGCCCCGGCGTGATCGGCGGGGAGTGACAGGCGGATGATCGCCGCCCCCAGGAGCGTCAGCGCGGCGACCGCGCCGAACGCCGCACGCCAGCCGAGCGCCTGCCCGAGCACCGTCGCGGCCGGGACCCCGGCGACGAGGGCGAGCGTGCCGCCGCCGAGGACGATCGCGACCGCGCGGCCGATCTGCGGGGCGGGGACCAGCCGGGCGGCCGAGGCGGCCACGACCGCCCAGAACACGCCGTGCGCGAGACCGCCGACGATCCGGGCGACGATGAGCATCCAGTACTCGGTCACGAGCGCGGCGAGCGCGGTCGAGCACCCGAGGATGACGAGCACCGCGACGAGCAGCGTGCGTCGGGGTACCCGGCTCGTGACGGCGACCAGCGAGGTGGAGGTGAGCACGACCGTGAAGGCGAACACCGCGACGGTGACACCGATGAGCGATTCGGCGACGGCGAAGCCCTCGCTCATCTCGGGCAGCAGTCCGGTGGGCAGCAGCTCGGTCGTGACCGAGAGGAAGACGGCGGCCGCGAGGGCGATCAGCCCGGGCCAGGGAAGTGCGGGCGCGACGCGCTCGCGGACAGGTTCGGTGACGGACATCAAGATGTCTCTCCGACGGCGTTCCCCGCCGGATTCGGCCGGCCGTTCGAGGGCCGGCGCCGCCGCGGGTCGACTACGCGCTCGTGTGCGCGCCCAGGGCCGCCGGTGACCGACGACCGCGAGCAGTCTACCTCGGACGGTACGCTGGGCGGATGACCATCGCCCCCACCGACGGCCGTTTGAACCACTGGGTCTTCACCCTGAGCTGCGCCGACGGACCCGGCATCGTGCACGCCGTAAGCGGCGCGATCGTGGCCGCTCGCGGCAATATCACGGAGAGCCAGCAGTTCGCGAGCCTCGACACGGGCCGGTTCTTCATGCGGGTGCAGGTCGAGTCCCCCGCCGAGCGCGCCGAGTTCGAAGCCGCGCTGCGCCCGGTGACCGAGCGGTGGGACATGACCTGGCATCTCGACGAGGTCGGCCGGCCGGTGCGCACCCTCGTGCTCGCGTCGACCGCCGGGCACTGCGTGAACGATCTGCTGTTCCGGCAGCGGGCGGGCCAATTGCACGTCGAGATCCCGCTCGTGCTCTCGAATCACGGCACGCTCCGCGACCTGGTGGACTTCTACGGGGTCCCCTTCGAGTCGGCCCCGGTCACGAACCCCGAGGAGAAGGCGGCGTTCGAGCGCCGCATCCTCGAGACGGTCGACGAGCACGACATCGAGCTCGTCGTGCTCGCCCGCTACATGCAGATCCTCTCGCCCGAGCTGTGCGACGCGCTCGCGGGGCGGTGCATCAACATCCACCACTCCTTCCTCCCCGGGTTCAAGGGAGCGAACCCCTACCGCCAGGCGCATGCGCGCGGGGTGAAGCTCATCGGGGCGACCGCGCACTTCGTCACGAGCGACCTCGACGAGGGGCCGATCATCGAGCAGAACGTCGTGCGCGTGGACCATTCGCGCACGGTGTCCGAGCTCGTGGCCATCGGGCAGGACGAGGAGAGCCGCACGCTCAGCCAGGCGGTGAAGTGGTTCGCGGAGCGGCGGGTGCTGCTCGATGGCGCGCGCACGATCATCTTCCGCTGAGCCGAACGGGGTTAGGCTTGTCGGTCGTGAACGACCGCTCCCCCGAACCCCTCCCGAAGATCGGCCCAAACGACGTCCTGCGGTTCCTTCTGGAACTGTTCGCGTTCGTCAGCCTCGCCGTCTGGGGGTTCGTGGCATTCCCGCTGCCCTGGCCGGGCGTGCTGATCGGCATCGGGGCGCCACTGGTCGCGGTACTGCTGTGGGCGCTGTTCGTGTCGCCGAAGGCGGTGTTCCGTGTCGACCCGTTCGGCAAGGCGCTCGTCGAGATCGCGGTGTTCTCGGCCACGGCCATCGCGTGGTGGACGATGGGTCAGCCGATCGTGGCGATCATCACGGCCGTGGTCGCCGCGGTGAGCGGCATCATCAACGGCCGCAAGGAGCTCGCGAGCTGACTCGCGGACTGACTCGCGGACCCTCCCAGGCCGGGCGCACGGCAGCCGTCATCGTACGAGCACGTCGTCGATCAGCCCGATGAGCGCTTCGCCGACGACCCTGGACGCGCCGAACGTCGCGACGTCGGCATAGGCGCGATCATCGCCCGGCCACCCGAGATCGCAGACGACCACATCGTCGCGCCCCGCGCGAAGCGCGTCGATCGCGGACCTCGCGACGTCGTGCCGGTGCAGGTCCTTGCCGATCACGAGGATCGGACCTCGCAGGCTCCGGGGATCCGGGAGCGGACGGTCGGCGGCCACCCGCACCCCCTGGGCCACGGGCCACCACGACCGGTATCCGGCCGGGACCGCGAACGGCCCCCACGGCACCCCGCCGACCGCGATGTTCGGCGCGCTGTCCACGCGGACCACGGTGCCAACCCCGCCCGCATCGGCGAGGACGTCCAGCGCGCCCGCGCGCACCTCGAACCCGCGCGCGAGCTCGGCCGGTGACACTGGCTCGAGGCTGCGCCGGCCGGCGGATGCCTCGGCCGCCGGTGCACCCGAGGGCGCGCCGCCGGCACGGCGAAGGGGCGGACTCGACCGCCCCAACGCCCGAACGCGCGCGGCTGCCTCGGTGACGCGCGCTCGGGTGAGCCGACCGTCGTCGACGGCTCGTTCGCAGGCCGCGACGATCGCGTCGACCGTGTCCGCCGAGACATCCATGCCGATGCACAGCAGATCGCATCCCGCAGCCAGCGCGAGCACGGCCGCCTCGGGGATGCCGCGCACGCCGCTCGCGCCGTGCATGTCGAGCGCATCGGTCACGATCACGCCGTCGAAGCCCAGCTCACCCCGCAGCAGGCCGGACAGGACGCGGGGCGAGAGCGTCGCCGGCGCGTCGGCGTCGAGCTGCGGGAGCAGCACATGGCTCGTCATGATCGTCCGCGTGCCGGCCTCGATCGCCGCCGCGAACGGCCGCAGTTCGCGCGCCGCGAGCTCGGCGAGCGGCAGGTCCACGACGGGCAGCGCGAGATGCGAGTCCTCCGCAGTGTCGCCGTGACCCGGGAAATGCTTCGCGCTCGCGGCCACGCCCGCCGACTGCACACCACGGACCCAGGCCGCGGTGTGGCGCGCGGCCAACGCGGGGTCGGCGCCGAAGCTGCGCACGCCGATCACCGGATTCGCGGCGTTGCTGTTGACATCCGCGACGGGCGCGAACGTCACGGTGACGCCGACCTCGGCGAGCGCGTCGCCCACCGCGCGGGCGACCCGCTCGGTCAGCGCCAGGTCGTCCAGCCGGCCGAGCAGCGCGTTGCCCGGGTATGGCGAGCCCGTGGCGGCGTGCAGGCGTGTGACGTCGCCACCCTCCTCGTCGACCGCGACGACCGCGTCCGGTCCTGCCGCGCGCAGCGCGCGGACGAGCCCCCGCAGCTGTGCAGGCGAGGCCACGTTCGAAGCGAACAGGCACACGCCCCCGAGTCCCGCCCTCAGCCGATCGAGTACCCAGCCCGGGGCATCCGGCCCCTCGAAGCCCGGCAGCAGGGTCGTGAGGAGATCGCGGCGGAACTCACGTGTCGCCATCGCCACATTCTCCTCCGCCCCCCGGCACCCACCCACCCAAACATCCGCGGGGGACGCGAAAGGGGCCGGACGCCTCGTGGCATCCGGCCCCCTCAGGTGCGAACCGCGCTTACGCGGCCAGGCGCGCCTTGAGGTTCGCGTCGATGGAGTTCAGGAACTCCTCCGTGGTCTGGTACGGCTGGTCGGGGCCGACGAGGAGCGCGAGGTCCTTCGTCATCGCACCCGACTCGACCGTCGTGATGACGACGTCTTCGAGGGTGTGCGCGAAGTCGATGAGCTCCTGGTTGCCGTCGAGCTTGCCGCGGTGCGCGAGACCGCGCGTCCAGGCGTAGATCGAGGCGATCGGGTTCGTCGAGGTGGGCTTGCCCTGCTGGTGCTGACGGTAGTGCCGCGTGACCGTGCCGTGCGCCGCCTCGGCCTCGACGACCTTGCCGTCGGGCGTGGCGAGCACGCTCGTCATGAGGCCGAGCGAGCCGAAACCCTGCGCGACGGTGTCGGACTGCACGTCGCCGTCGTAGTTCTTGCACGCCCACACGTAGCCGCCCTCCCACTTGAGGCTCGCGGCGACCATGTCGTCGATGAGGCGGTGCTCGTAGGTCAGGCCTGCGGCGGCGAACTGCTCCTTGAACTCGGCGTCGAAGACCTCCTGGAACAGGTCCTTGAACCGGCCGTCATAGGCCTTCAGGATCGTGTTCTTGGTCGACAGGTACACCGGGTAGTTGCGGGAGAGGCCGTAGTTGAGCGACGCCCGCGCGAAGTCCTTGATGGACTCGTCGAGGTTGTACATCCCCATCGCGACGCCCGCGCCCGGCGCCTGGAACACCTCGAACGACTGCGGCTCGGAGCCGTCCTTCGGGGTGAAGGTCATCGTCAGCGTGCCCTCGCCCTCGAACTTGAAGTCGGTGGCGCGGTACTGGTCGCCGAACGCGTGGCGGCCGACGATGATCGGCTTGTTCCAGCCGGGGACCAGCCGCGGAATGTTCGAGATGATGATCGGCTCGCGGAAGATGACGCCGCCGAGGATGTTGCGGATGGTGCCGTTCGGCGACCGCCACATCTTCTTCAGGCCGAACTCTTCCACGCGCGCCTCGTCGGGCGTGATGGTCGCGCACTTCACACCGACGCCGTGCTTCTGGATCGCGTGCGCCGCGTCGACGGTGATCTGGTCGTCGGTCTCGTCGCGATTCTGGATCGAGAGGTCGTAATACTCGAGGTTCACGTCGAGGTACGGGTGGATCAGCTGGTCTTTGATGGCCTGCCAGATGATGCGCGTCATCTCGTCGCCGTCGAGCTCGACGACCGTACCTTCAACCTTGATCTTCGACAAAGGGGATTCTCCTTGGGTCAGTGCGGGCCACGTCGGAAACGCCCGCAGCCGGCTCGTTTATGCGGCCGGCCACGCCGCCGACCAGCTTACCCGCTCCCACAGATATCTCGACATCGAGAGAACCTGCCGGTCCGGCATCCCGAGCGAGCGTCGTTTCGGCCACCCGAACTGGGGACATACCCTCCCGGGGAACAGGCGTAGCGTGAATGTCGTTCATGAGCCCCCCTCATTGAGCGTGAGCGCGACGACCATCCAACCCGAAACGAGTCCCCGAAATGTCCGCTCTCAGATTCGTCGCATTGTGCCCGCGATGCGAACGATCAGATCCACGACGCCACCACGGATGCGAAGATGTTCTCCGTTGAACGCCGAGACCGCGTCGAACACACCGTGACCGCGATCCGACGCGCCGAACTCGATCGGCTCGCCGCGATCGTCGCCGAACCGCACGAGCACGCGCTGATCCTGACCGGCGAGTCCGGCTCCGGCAAGAGTGCGCTGCTGAACCGGATCCGCCCCGACGGCTACGCCGTGCACCGGGTCCGCGTCAGTCCGTCGGAGCAAGGCATCCCGTACGCCGGGTTGTCGGCCATCGCCGCGACGTTCGAAGACCCTGCTGTCGCCAATCTCTCCGCGTCCTTGCTCGCACGGACCGGCACCGGCCCCTCGCCTTCCGCCGCCGCGGCCGCGTTCCTCACCCTGCTGCGCGCCGCCCGGCCGTCACCCGCGGTGCTCGTCGTCGACGACGCCGACCTCATGGACCCCGAGAGTCGGGCCGTGCTGTCGATGATCGCCGGGCGCCTCGGCGGGACCGGGCTGCACCTGATCGCGGCCATGAGCTCGGAGCAACGGGCCGACCTCCTCGGAGCGATTCCCCGATTCCGGCTCGAATCCCTCGATGCGGATCAGTCCATGCGCGTGGCGACCGCGCTCACGGATCACCGCGCCGACCAGGCCGTCCGCAACATCATCGTCGGCGGCGCGCGCGGCAACGCACGCGCGCTGGCCGAGATCGCCGGGCGACTGACCGAGGAGCAGCTCGTCCGGGCGGCGCCCATCGAACTGCCCTTCCGACTCTCCGCCGAGTGGACCGAGGCCCAGGAGGGCGAGCTCGTCGCCAGGCTGTCGTGCGCCCACCTGCACAGCGAGGGGGCGCTCTCAGCCGAGGTCGGCGTCGCCGACGCGCTCGAGCAGCTCGTCTCCGACGGCGCGGCGGCGCGGGAGGGCGTCTACATCCATCTCACCGACCCGGTCCTGCGTTCACGCGTGTACTGGTCGCTGTCCCCTGAGCGTCGCCGGGCGTTGCACGCGGCCGCTGAGCGTGCCGAACGCGAGCACGATGCCGGGCTGGCCGCCTGGCACACGAGCCATCGCGACCAATCCGCGACGTCGCCCAAGGAGCTCGTCGAAGCGGCCGCCCGGTTCGCGCATGCGGGCTCCAGGTGGCAGGCCGTCGAGCTCGCGGAGCGCGCCCTGACCCGCGGCCGGCCCACGCCGGCGCTCGTCGCGCCGCTGCTCGACCTCGCGGGCGGGTTCTTCCTCCACGGTGAGGCGGCCTACGCTGAGCGCTACTCACGCTGGTCTCGCCGTGCGTCCAACAGCCAGGAAGCGCGGTCGCCGGTGTCGTTGCTGCGGGTGCTGAGCACCTTCGTCGCCACCCGGCGACTCTCCGTCGACACTCCCGAGTACGCGATGCTGGTGGCCGATGGCCAGGAAGACGCGAGCCAGTTGACCCAGCTCGCGGCCGTTCATGCCGAGCGCTGGGAGCATGCACACGCCAGGCGGCTGCTCGATCGCGCGACCGCGCTCCGCACACCCGCCCAGGTCGCGGCCCCGACCGTCGCCGGCCTGCACGAGCTCGTGAGCATGCAGGTCGCGGCGCTCGAGGGCGACGTCGAGCCGGCGAAGGCCCTCATCTCCCGCATCGGCGGGCGTCGACGGCCAGGCGTGGCCAGCACGGTCGAGCTGCTCATGCTCGGACGGAGCCTCACCTTCCTCGATCACAACCACGACGCCCGACAGGCGTTGCACGCCGTGCTGAACGCCGAGCCCGCCCCGCCGTTGCTGCTCGAGGAGTACGCGCGCGCCTACCTGACCGAGTTGGAGATCCGCGCGGGCCGACACCTGGAGGCGTCAGCGCTGATCGAACGCAACCGCCACGCCCGCGGCCGGGCCGACCACCCGATCGAGCAGCTGCTGCTCGCCTGGCGGCGGCTCGCCCTCGGCGACGTCGACCTCGATATCAGCGAACTGCACCGGCAGTTCGCGTTCGACGACCCGGCCCTGGCTGCCCGGCTGGCGGTCTACCAGGGGCACGCGGCGCTCGCCGAGCGCCGGTTCGACGACGCGGTCGCGGTGCTCCGCACCGCGGCTGCGGCCGGCGCCGCCTTCCCGAACCCCACGCTGCTGCGCTACGACGTCGACCTCGTCGAGGCGTACATGGTCACGGGGCGCCACCAGGAGGCGCTGACTCAGGCGAGGGACTTCGGGCGTCGCGCCGAGCGGTTCCGCTCACCGTGGACCCGCCATGCCGCGGCCCGCATTGAAGCACTGCTCACACCGGGCGAGGCATCGCTCGAGGCCTTCGAACGCGCGCTGAAGCTCGCCACCCCGCCGGATCTGATGTTCGAGCGTGCACGCACCTTCGTGAGTTGGGCCGACCGGCTCGACGAGCTCGGCCGTTCCGCCGAGGCAGAGGAGCAGCGCAGTTCTGCTCGCGCCGTGTTCACCCAGCTCGGTGCCGTGCAGTGGCTCGCACGCACCGAGCACACGGTGCCCAGCTCCACTCGCCCGACGCACCCCGTCCTTTCGACGCTCAGTGCCGACGAGCAGCGCGTCGTCGATCTCGTCAGGCAGGGGCTGCGCAACAAGGAGATCGCCGCGATGCTCTACGTGTCGCTGCGCACCGTCGAGGTGCGGCTGACGCGGATCTACCAGCGACTCGGCGTGGCGTCCCGCGCGCAGCTCATCTCGGTGCTCGCCGAAGCGGGGGCCGGCCCCGCCGCGCTGCCGAGGTCGGGCTGACGGGCCGCGTTCGGGTCACCCAATGGGGCTGGCGCTTCGGCAGGTGACGGATGGTTCCGCGCACGTGCGTGCGCAGCGGAGCATCCGCTCACCCAGCCGGAGCATCCGCTCACACCGATGACGACGAGGCCGCGTCCGGCGCAGCCGCGCGTCGGGTCGGACTCGTCCAGCGGCCCGTTGCGGCCCGCCGACGTGTGAGCGCCTCGAAGAGCGAACGCAGGCAGACAGCCGCATCCACCGCCCTGAGCAGCGGGAAGACGGGCGCGTAGATGAGGTAGCCGGGTCGTCGTGATGCGATGACCGCCGCAACGGTCAGGAGCAGGTCTGGGACGTAGATGCCGAGCAGGATCGCCAGCGGCGGCGCGATGCGCCACAGCCCGTCCATGGGCGAGACCTCCCCGGTCGCCGCCGCCCAGGCCCAGAGCCCGCCGGCGGCGACCAGCAGACCGATCATCAGCAGAAGCATCGTGCTCGACAGCACGAGTTCGACGATGTACAGCGTGAGGGCGGCCCAGAACCGGTCGCGTCGCGCGCGGTGCCGGCGCACCGTCTGCCAGAAGCCCAGCGTCCAGCGCTTCATCTGTTTGACATAGTCCTCGAACGTGTCCGGGTCCTGCGTCCGCGCGATGGCGGCGTTCGGGCGGAAATCGATGCGCCCGAGCTGCTTGGCGTGCAGCTCGAAGGTCATGTTGAAGTCCTCGATGACGAGGCCGGGCGCCGCGATGTCGATCTCACCGAGCACGCTCGTGCGGTACATGCTCGCGAAGCCCGGGACGATCGAGACCACGTTCGCCGGCCTCGACGCCTGTCCGTACTTCAGCAAGTACTGCACGACCACGTAGAACCGCTCGCGATAGGCCAGCAGCAGGCGGCCGAACCGGGTCGCGGGCGGCGGGTCGACGGTGGTGGTCGCGCGACCGGCCACCGCGACGACTCCGGGATCGTCGAACGCTGGCAGGCCGGAGGCGAGGTAGTCCTGATCGAGCCGCGTGTCCGCGTCGAGCAGCAGCACGACGTCGAAGCGTCGGATCAACTCGAAGTACTCGATCGCGGCCGCGATGGCACCCGCCTTGCCGCGGTTCGGGGTGAGCTCGACCACGTTCGCGCCCGCTGCCCTCGCCAGATCGGCCGTCGCGTCGGACGACCCGTCCGACGCGACGAACACCTGGTCGGGATCGACCTGGGCGCACGCCGAACTGATCGTCGCGCCGATCACGAGCGCTTCATTGTGGGCGGGGATCAGCACGGCGACCCGGCCGCGATCGATCCGCGGACCGGGCGCGACGGGCGCGGGCGGGGTGCTCCGCGAGCGCAGATATCGCAGGGCGCCGGCGCTTCCCCAGATCAGGGTGTTCACCCCGACCATGAGGATCGCCAGGATCACGAAGGTCGTCACGGGGGCTCCTCACTTCACGTCGAACGTATCCGGGGTCGGCGATCCGGAAGGTGGTGACCACATCGGCCGTGTGGAGAGGCTGCGGTTTTCCACACCTTCGCCACCGCACCCTCCCACGGCCGGCGACCCGGGCACACACTTGCGACGGATGCACCCCGGCGGCCCGCCCGCCGCCAACCAGTACCCGACTGCGAGGACCCAATGACTTCAGAACCCATCGCCACATCGCGACCGCGAGTGGCCCAGTCCCGTCGCCGCCGCCAGCCCGAGCGCATCCAGGTGATCCCACGCGTGGTCTTCGACTACGACGTCGCGATCGTGGGTCTCGGCTACGTCGGCCTGCCGACCGGACTCAACTTCCATGCCAACGGTGCGCGTGTGCTCGGCATCGACACCGATGGGCGCCGACTCGAGCAGATCCGTGCGGGGGCTGCGGATCTGCTCGAGTTCGACCGCGCCCGCCTCGCCATCGCACTCGGCGACGATGAGGGCTTCGCCATCGACGGCGACATCTCCCGACTCGGCGACGCCGCGGCCGTGGTGATCTGCGTGCCCACCCCCATCGACGAGCACCTCACCCCCGACCTCGACATCCTGCGCGCCGCGTGCGCCATGGTCGTCGAGCACGCCGTCGCCGGACAGCTCATCATGCTCACGTCGACGACCTACGCCGGATGCACGCGCGAGTTCCTCGTGGAGCCGCTCGAGCGCCGCGGGTTCGAGGCCGGCCGCGACATCCACATCGCATTCAGCCCCGAACGGATCGACCCGGGCAACGCCGGGTTCGAGCATGAGGATGTCCCGCGCGTCGTGGGCGGCGCCACACCGAGCTGCCTCGAGGCGGGCGAGGCGCTGCTCAGTCGGTCCACCCGGCTCATCCACGCCGTCGGCTCGCTCGAGGCCGCGGAGATGACCAAGCTCGTCGAGAACACCTTCCGCGCGGTGAACATCGCGCTCGCGAACGAGTTCGCCGAGGCGTGCAGCTCGCTGGGCGTGCCGGTGATGGATGTCGTCAACGCGGCCTCGACGAAGCCATACGGCTTCATGCCGTTCTACCCGGGTCCGGGCGTCGGCGGACACTGCATCCCGTGTGACCCCCACTATCTGCTGTGGCAGCTGCGCAAGGAGCACATCATGCTCCCCCTCATCGAGCAGGCCATGTCCGAGATCGCCGTCCGCCCGCGTCGTGTGGTCGAGCGCGTGCGCGAGGAGCTCGCCGACCGGGGGCTGCCGCTCGCCGGGGCGCGGGTGCTCGTGGCGGGGGTCGCCTACAAGCCCGACGTCGCCGACCTCCGCGAGTCTCCCGCGCTGGAGATCCTCAGCCTGCTGCAGCAGTCCGGCGCCTCGGTGGCGTTTCACGACCCGCATTTCACACAGCTCCGGCTGCGCGACGGCAGCGTGCTCGCCGGCACGACGGACCCGCTCGACTTCGACCCCGACCTCGTCGTGCTGCACACCGCGCACTCGTCCGTGGACCAGTCGTGGCTCAGCCAGGCCCCGATGGTCCTCGACACCACCTACCGCGGCGCCGACCTGCCTCAGCGGGTTCTGCTCTGACCGCGCGGAAGCGAAGGAGAACATCATGCGCTCGGCAATCACCGGCGGAGCCGGCTTCATCGGCAGCCACCTCGTCGAACACCTGCTCGCCCGCGGCGACGAGGTCGTCGTCCTCGACGACTTCTCCACGGGCTCGCGGCGCAACCTCGCCCACCTCGAGCACGACCCCCGACTGCGGATCATCCACGGTTCGATCCTCGATCGCGCCCTCGTGGAACGCATCGTCGGCGCCACCGACCGCGTGTTCCACCTCGCGGCCGCGGTGGGCGTGAAACTCATCGTGGAGCAGCCCCTCCGCAGTCTGCGGACGAACATCCACGGCACCGAGAACGTGCTGCACGCGGTGTTCGAGACCGGTTCGACGCTGCTGCTCGCATCGACGAGCGAGATCTACGGCAAGAACACGTCCGACGCGCTCGCAGAGGACGCCGACCGTGTGCTCGGCTCGCCGCTCACCTCACGGTGGACCTATGCGGCGGCGAAGGGCATCGACGAGTCGTTCGCGCACGCCTACTGGAGCGAGCACGGCACGCGAGTGGCGATCGTCCGACTGTTCAACACCGTGGGGCCCCGGCAGACCGGCCGGTACGGCATGGTCGTGCCGAACCTCGTGAACCAGGCGCTGCGCGGCGAGCCGCTGACCGTGTTCGGCGACGGCCGGCAGACCCGATGCTTCTCCTACGTGGGCGACGTGGTCCCCGCGATCGCGAAGCTCGCGGAGACACCCGAGGCGTACGGCCGTGCCGTGAACCTCGGCGGCGCGCGTGAGATCTCGATCCTCGAGCTCGCGATGCGCATCGTCGAGGTGCTCGGCAGCACGAGCGAGATCAGCTTCGTCCCGTACGAGCAGGCCTACGCGCCCGGGTACGAGGACATGCGCCGGCGCGTGCCCGACAACGGGCTGGCGCAGTCGCTCATCGGGTTCGAACCGACCACTCCGCTCGACGACGTCATCCTCAGAGTGGCGGAGACCGCGCGCGACGGCGGCCACCCGGCTGAGACCATGCAGCTCGCCATGCCGGCCGCACCGGTCGCCCCGGCCACGCCGGTCGCGCCGGCCACGCCGGTGGGCCTCGGGCTCGCCGAGCCGGTGGAGGTGCGCTGATGTGCGGGATCATCGCCTGCCGCGGCCCGGGCGCCGCGGCCGAGCGTCTCGTGGCCGGGCTGACCCTGCTCGAGTACCGCGGCTACGACTCCGCCGGCGTTGCGCTCTCGGCCGCCGACGGCAGCACGGCCGTGTTCCGCACCACACACCGTGTCGGCGCGCTCCGTGAGCTCGTCGACGCCTGGGAGGGTCCCGCGCTGAACGGCACGGGCATCGGCCACACGCGATGGGCGACCCACGGCGCCGTGTCGGTGCAGAACGCCCACCCGCATCAGGACTGCAGCCGTCGCGTGAGCGTGGTGCACAACGGCATCATCGAGAACGCGGTCGAGCTCCGTCGTGAGCTTGAACGGGCCGGCCACGCGTTCTCGTCCGACGTGGACAGCGAGATCATCGCGCATCTCATCGAGGACTCGCTCGGGAGTGGCGGCGGGCTGGCCGCGGCGCTCGCCCGCACCGTCAACCGTCTCCGCGGCAGCTGGGCCATCGTCGTGCTCGACGCCCGGACCGGCACGCTCGCGGCGACCTCGCACCGATCCCCGCTCATCGTCGGCGAATCCTCCGACGGCGTGTTCCTCGCGAGCGACATCGCCGCCGTCGCCTCGTGGGTCGACGACTTCCGCGTGGTGGGTGACGGCGACGTCGTCGAGGTCACCGAGCGCGTCAGCTGGACCTCGGCTGGCCGCCCGATCGAACCGCCCGCACTGCGAGCCGGGCCGGGTCGCGCCTCGTACGCACTCGTCGCCGAGCACGACCGGCACATGGCGGCCGAGATCGCCGAGCAGCCCGCCGCCGCGGCCCGGGCCGTGGACGCGATCGCCGACCGCGTCGCCGACGGCCGGCTCTGGCGCGAACTCGGTCTCCCGCCGTTCCAGCGCCTCCGCGTCCTCGCCTGCGGCACTTCGCTCAACGCCGGACAGGTCATCGGCGGCGTGCTGACGCGGCTCGGCGGCGGCGGATTCCAACCCGTGGTCGCCAGCGAGGCATCCGGCACCTTCGTGGAACCGGGCACGCTCACGCTCGCGATCAGCCAGTCCGGCGAGACCGCCGACGTCCTCCGCGCCGTCGACGAAGACCCCGCCGGCGTGCCGGTGCTCGCGCTCGTGAACAATCTCGACTCGACGCTCGCCCGATCCGTCGATGCCGCGATCGGGTGCCAGGCCGGGCCCGAGATCGGCGTCGCGGCGACGAAGACCTTCGTGTGTCAGATCCTCGTCGGCACCGGCCTCATCATCTCCTCGCTTGCCGACCGCGAGCTCATCGGCCGCGCCGACGCGCGCCGCCTCGCCGACGAACTGCGCCGGGTCCCCGATCGGCTCGCGCGCGCCGTGCAGGACGCGTCGATCGTCGAGATCGTGCACGAGGTGCAGGATGCCTCCGGCTTCGTCTTCCTCGGTCGTGGCGCCGCCGTCCCGTATGCCGCCGAAGGCGCGCTCAAACTCAAGGAACTGACGTACCGGTGGGCCGAGGCCTACCCCGCGGGCGAGCTGAAGCACGGCCCGCTCGCACTCGTCGAACACGGCACACCCGTCGTCGTCATCGACGACGGCGATGTGCGCCTGCCGACGAACATCGCCGAAGTCCGGGCGCGTGGCGGCAACGTCATCACGGTCGGCCGCGTCGGCAGCCGTATCGAGGCGCCGGTCGAAGACCGGCTGCCATGGGGGCCGATCGAGGCTTCCGTGCCCGTCCAACAACTCGCACTCGAACTCGCGGTGACGCTCGGCCTCGACGCCGACAAGCCGCGCAACCTCGCGAAATCGGTCACGGTCGACTGATCGTGAGCAGCCTACTGAAGGAGTCCGTCATGAAGCCCCCGAACCGACGACCAGGTCATCTCCTGCGCGCGTCGGCCATCCTCGCCGGCGCCGCACTTGCGGCCTCGCTCGTCGCCACCGCCACCCCGGCCGCCGCCCTCGAGGGCGCGCCGACCGTCGTCAGCCTCACCTTCGACGACTCCAACGCCGACCAGATGGCCGCAGCGGCCATCCTGAACGCGAACAACCTCGACGCCACGTTCTACACCCTGAGCGGCTTCATCGGGCAGCCGGGCTACCAGACCCGCGCCGACCTCGACGCGCTCGCGGCCGCGGGGCACGAGATCGGATCGCACACCGTGACCCACCCCGACATGGCGACGCTCAACGCGAGCGAGGCGAAGGCGCAGGCCTGCCAGAGTCGCGAGACACTGACGGCGTGGGGCTTCCAAGTGACGAGCTTCGCGTACCCGTTCGCCTCCATGAGCGACACCGCGAAGCAGGCCGTCGCCGACTGCGGCTACAACACCGCCCGCAACCTCGGCGACATCGAGACCCGGTTCGGCTGCACCGGCTGCGGATTCGCCGAATCCATCCCGGCGACCAATCCGTTCGAGCTGCGCGTCCCCGACATGGTCGACAACACGTGGACCCTCGCCGACCTGCAGAACACCGTGATCAATGCGGAGAACTCGACCGGCGGCTGGGTCGGACTCACGTTCCACCACGTCTGCGACAACTGCGATGTCGAGGGGCTCGATGTCTCGACCAGTCTGTTCGCGGAGTTCGCGGCCTGGCTCGCCGAGCGGCCCACGACGCACAACACGTCGGTCAAGACGGTGCACCAGACGTTCGGGGGCGCGGTCAAGCCGATCGTCGACACGGGCTACCCGCCCGCGCCCGGCCCCGGCGTGAACGGCATCAAGAACCCGAGCCTCGAAACGCTCGGCACCAACGGACTGCCCGACTGCTTCATCCTCGCTGGGTTCGGCAACAACACGCCGACCTTCAGCACGGTCTCGCCCGGGCGCACCGGCAACATCGCGGAGCGACTGGTCATGTCCAACTACGTCGACGGCGACGCCAAAGCCATCATGACGATGGACTTCGGCACGTGCGCGCCGACCGTCACAGCCGGCCGACAATACACGCTGCGAGCGTGGTACACCTCGACCGCGATCACCCAGTTCGCCGTCTATCTGCGCAACGCCGTCGGCGGTTGGGAGTACTGGACCTCGAGCCCGTACTTCGCGGCGGCATCGACGTACACCCAGGCCGTGTGGGACTCCCCCGCGATCCCGGCCGGCTACACGGGAATCAGCTTCGGGCTGAACCTCATCTCGAACGGCGAACTCGTCACCGACGATTACGAGTTGTACGACCTCGAGGGCGCACCCGTCACCACGGTGCCCGGAGTGCCCACGATCACCGGCACGGCGCAGGTCGGCCAGGTGCTCACGGCGAACCCCGGCACCTGGACCCCCACGCCGGCGACGTTCAGCTATCAGTGGCTGCGCAACGACGTCGCCATCGCGGGCGCCACGAGCGCCACGTACACGCCGGTCGCGGCTGACGTGGGCACGACGCTCACTGTCCGAGTCACGGGGACGCCGGCCGGCGCCACCCAGGCGAGCGCGACGTCGGCAGGCGTCACGGTCAGCGGCGGCACCATCACCCCCGCGACGCCCACCATCACGGGCACGACCCGGGTCGGGGCGACCCTCACGGCCAACCCCGGCACGTGGGCACCGGCCGGCGTGAACCTCGGCTATCAGTGGCTGCGGAACGGCACCGCGATCGCCGGTGCCACCACGACGACGTACACGCTCGTCGCTGCCGACCAGGGAGCGCGCCTCTCGGTGCGTGTGACCGGCACGCTCGGCACGTCGACCGCCTCGTCGACCTCCGCCCAGACGGCCGTGGTGCAGCGCCGCGCGGTGACCGTCGACCGGTTCTCCGGCGCCGACCGGTTCGAGACCGCGGTGGCGGTATCGAAGCAGTACAGCCCGGGTGTGGCGCGCGTCTACGTCGCCAACGGGCTGAACTACCCTGACGCCCTGTCCGCCGCGCCGGCGGCCGCGAAGTACGACTCGCCGCTGCTGCTGACCATGCCGGGCGCGCTCCCGGCCTCGGTCAAGGCCGAGATCGACCGGCTGAACCCCGGCCTGATCGTGATCGTCGGCGGCACGAGCGTCGTGTCGGCCGCCGTCGCGACCGAGCTCGCGCCACTCGGCACGGTCCAACGCATCGCGGGCGCCGACCGGTTCGAGACGTCCCGGCTCGTCGCCGCGAACGCGTTCGGCACCGGCGCGACCACCGCCTACGTCGCCACGGGATTCAACTTCCCGGACGCACTCGCAGCCGGCCCGGCAGCGGCGAAGGCGAACGGTCCGACGGTGCTCGTCGACGGCAGGGCCGCGTCGCTCGACCAGGCGACCCGGAGCCTGCTCGACACCCTCAATGTGACCACCGTGAAGATCGCGGGTGGCGACCAGGCCGTCAGCGCCGGTATCGCGAACAGCCTGCGAACCGTTCCCGGGGTCGCCACCGTGCAGCGCTTCGGCGGTGCCGACCGCTACCTGACGGCGGCGCTCATCAACCAGAACGCCTTCACCACCTCGGCCGCGATGTACCTCGCGACCGGGATGAACTTCCCGGACGCACTGGTCGGCTCGGCGTACGCCGGGTGGAAGGACGCGCCGCTCTACCTCTCGGCTCCCGGGTGCCTCGCGGTGCCCGCCTCCGACGGGCTCGATCGGCACGAGTCGACCAACCTGACCCTGTTCGGTGGGACCACCGTCCTGAGCACGAATGTCGCCAACCTGCAGGTCTGCAACTGAGCAGCGCACCGCGCCGCGATCGGCCCGTGAACGCCACGGACCGGTCGCGGCCGGTGCCGCGGGGGTGCTCGTGGTGCTCGCCGCGTGCGCCGGCGGGTCTGCCGTGACGAGCCCCGGCCGGTACCCCTGGCACACCGACATCGTGGCGACGACGTTCTGGGTGGGCGAAGTGTTCGATCCGAGCGCCGCCGACGGCAGCCAGGAGTTCTCGACCTACGACTCGACGTGGCTGACCTCGTACGGTGGCTGCGATGGACGCATCCGCGCGGGCACCTGTGAGACCGAGCCACGCACCGAGGCCGACGACTTCTTCCCGACGGCGATGACCCCGCTCGAGAACCCGTTCTACCTCGACCTCCCCTTCGACGACCTCAACGACCCCGAGGGCTTCGCGACCCGCGGCGACGTGATCCCCTGGGCGCACGAGCCGGCCTACCGCGACCTCATCGACGACGAGTCGGCGAGCCTGATGAAGAACCGTTGGGTGCGCCTGCGCGCCAACGACCGTACCTGCTACGGGCAGATCCAAGACGCAGGCCCCGGGCAGTACCACGACGCCGCATACGTGTTCGGCGACGACGACCGACGACCCGCGAACCGGCGGTTCAACGGTGCGGGCATGGACGTCTCACCGGCCCTCAACGGATGCCTCGGCTTCACCGAGCTCAACGGCGAGAACGACCGCGTCGACTGGCAATTCGTCGACGACGCGGATGTCCCCGACGGACCATGGCGACGCCTCGTCACCACGAGCGGCGTGCAGTGAGGTGGGCCTGTGGCGGTGGGGCGTGCGTCGTGCCGTCCGGGGCGAATCGAGCGACGCTCCGTGACGCTCGCTCGAAGCCGGGAGTTCTCTCGAACGCCCGGGCCAGGTTAGCCTTGCTCCATGGCTGAGCTGCGACTGGAAGATCTGTCCGCGTCGAACATCGTCGCAGCGAACCAGCTGTCGCTGAAGCCGGGGCAGGAACAGTTCATCGCCCCGGTCACGTATTCCGCCGAATCCTCCGTCGTGAATCCCGACACCGCCTGGCAGCGCGTCGCACTGCTCGACGACCGCGTCGTGGGCTTCATTCACGGCAACTTCGACCCTGAGAACGAGCACGAAGAGTTCCGGGCGTGCATCTGGCGCATCAACGTCGACGCCGAGGCGCAGGGCCAGGGGGTCGGGCGCTACCTCACCCAGGCGCTGGCCGAAGAGGCGAAGCGCCGCGGCTTCGACCAGATCACGGTGCTCTGGGAGCCCGGCGAAGAGGGGCCCGGCGAGTTCTTCCACCGGATCGGGTTCCGCGACGTGGGCGAGACCGCATACGGCGACGTCATCGGCGCGCTCGAGCTCTGACCCGACCCATGCCGCAGCCCGGCTCCTTCGTCGAGGCGGTGCTGGCCCTCGTCGACGACATCCCACCGGGTGAGGTCGCGACGTACGGCGACATCGCCGCACTGCTCGGCTCGCGCGGCGCGCGCGCGGTGGGCATGGTCATGGCCCGATACGGGGCGGATGTGCCGTGGTGGCGCGTCGTCCGTGCCGGGGGCCGGCCTCCGACCGGGCACGCCGGGCGCGCGCGGGCGCACTACGACGCGGAGGGCACACCCCTGCTCGAGACGCCCGACGACCCGGACGGCTACCGGATCGACCTCGCCGCCTGCCGATGGGGCCGCTGACCCGGCGGCGTGGACGACGCGGGACGCGCGGGGTCTCGGGACGCGCGCTCCTTCGTCGCACGCTACTCGACCAGGGACGGGGACGACGGCGCGTGCTCCGGGTCGTGCGCGAGCGGGATGCGCAGGGTGACCGTGGTGCCCGCACCGGCGGGACTGTGGAGGTCGAGTGAGCCGCCGACCGCGTCGATCCGGTCGGCGATGCCGAGCATGCCGGTGCCGTGGTCGAGAGAGGCGCCGCCCATCCCGTTGTCGCGGACCACGAGCACCAGCTCGTCGTCCACGATGTGGGCGCGCACCCAGCCGCGCGTCGCGCGCGAATGCTTGGCCACGTTCGCCAGCAGTTCGGCGACCGCGAAATACGCCGTGGACTCCACGATCTCGGGAAGCCGGCCTTCGGCCTGCACATCGATCTCGATGGGGACGGGGCAGCGTCCGGCCAGCTCGGGCACCGCGAGTGCGAGCCCACCGGCCGACAGCAGGCTCGGGTGGATGCCGTGCGCGAGCTCGCGCAGCTCCCGCAGGCCTTCCGCGAGTTCGTCGATCGCCGTCTCGAGCGCCGCCGCGAGCCGCTCGTCACCGAGCTCCGCCGCCCGGTTCGCGGCGAGCCTCAGTCCCATCCCGAGCGAGACGAGTCGCTGCTGCGCTCCGTCGTGCAGGTCCCGCTCGATCCGCCGTCTCGCCTCGACACCGGCCTCGACGATGCGCTGACGCGATTGACGCACGTGCTCGAGCGTGCGCTCGACCTCCGACCGGAGCCGGCCGTTGTCGACCGAGAGCCGCAGCGCGCTCGACACCCCGTCGAGGAGCCGCATGTTGTCGGTGAGCACGCGGTCGTGCCGGATCAGCGCGATCGGCACCCCCAGCGGCGACGCGACCGGCAGCACGCTGTGACTGCCGTGGGTGTCGATCTCCTCGATGGCGACGCCTGAGGCGTCGAAATACCCGGCACGTTCTTCGTCCCACCAGTAGACGCGGACGGATGCGTCGCGAAGCGTGCGCGCGAGCGACTCCGCCCACAGGCCGCGGTCGGCGCCCTCTCGGGTGATCCGCATGAGATCGGCGACCCGCGCGCGCATGTTCCTGGCGTGCGAGATGCCGGCGACGAAACTCACCGGAACGGAGGCGATGGCGATCAACGAGATGGTGCGCAGCACCGCATCGGCGGTCGTCGCGGTCGCGTAGGTCACGGCCTGCGCCGCGAGCGTGGTCGCCCAGGCGAAGAGCGCGACGGGCATCAGGAAGGCAACGGTCCGCGCGGGCACACTCGCGCGCATCCATTGCACGAGGAGGCGCGCGGCGATGGCGAGCGCGAGGCCGACGCCGATGATGCGGTAGGCGTTGTCGACGGTCTCGAACAACCAGGGCGCATCGGCCACCTGGTACACGTTCGGCGCACACGCGCAGGTGTCGGGCCCGGGCGCCGCGAACAGCACGACGTTGAGGAAATTGATGAGCGTCGCGGTAAGGGCGATACCCGCGATCCATCGGTCGAACCGGCCATCGAGCCGCCCGCGCGGGTAGACGAGCACCAGGATGCCGGTGACCACCGCCCAGCCGAGGTCGACGCCGCGGACCAATGGCCAGAACCAGCCGAGGTCGCCGATGACGCGGTAGATGGTCTGAGGAATCCAGAGCACGACGAACGCAATCATCAGGCGTGCGGGCAGCTGGGCCGGTCCGGTCGCCCACGCGACGCCTGCGCACGCGGCGAACACCAGCGGCACCATCGCGTGCAGCGCGATGTAGGACCCTTCGTCTCGTTCGGCCACCGGCGTCGCGGCGTACCCGGCGATCTCCATTGCGAGACTGAGCGCGACGGCGCCCGCGATGATCGCGCTGCGCAGCACGATCCGCTGCTTTCGACCGGGCGCCATCATGACCTCGCGCCTCCGCTCACCTCGCGCCGAGGAGCGTCAGCACGGCGAGCACGCGGCGGTGGTGCTCGGGCGACTCCTCGAGATCGAGTTTCTGCAGGATGCTCCGCACATGCGTCTCGACCGTCTTCAGACCGAGAAACAGGGTCTGCGCGATGCCGCCGTTCGAATAGCCCTGCGCCATGAGCTCGAGGACGGAGCGCTCGCGATCGGTCAGCCGTGCGAGCGGGTCGTCGGCGCGGGTGCGCCGCACGAGCTGCTCGACCACCTCGGGATCGACGACGTTGCCACCGTCGGCGACCGTCTCGACGGCGCGCACGAGCGTCTGCGGCTCGCTCACCCGTTCCTTCAGCAGGTAGCCGGTGCCGCTGCCCGCGCCCATGACCCGGAGCGCGTACTCCGGCGTCGCGTACATCGACAGCAGCAGCACGCCGATCTTCGACCCGGTCGCGCGCAGCGATTCGAGCGCGACGATGCCCTCGTCGCGGAAGCTCGGCGGCATCCTGATGTCGAGCACCGCCACGTCGACCTCATTCGTGCGGACGACCTCCAGGAGCTCGTCGCCAGTGCCGACGGCGGCCACGACCTCGACGCCACCGCCTTCGAGGACCTTCTGGATCCCTTCGCGTAACAGCAGTGCGTCATCGGCCACCGCCACCCTGAGCGGGGACACCACCTCGTCTGCCATCGCCCCTCCGTCCGGTTCGGCGCGCATTCGATCCCCCGCATCGGCCGCGGCATGTCGCGACTGTACCGCGTTCGGCGTGGGGCGCGTGCACCCCGTTCAGGGGACACCCCGATGCGGTCTCGACTCATGCGTGCGACGCTGGGTTGGCAACGCTCCTGTTCGCCCCTCGCCCCTCGCCCCTCGCCCACGCCCCGGTTCGACCGATGACCAGTTCGAAGGAGCACGGATGCCGCACGCCGCCGACGCCGCCCGCGCGCCCCGTCCGATCGTGGTACGCGCCGCGCCGCCCTCGCATCGGGTGGATGAGATGCTGCCAGACGGAGCGCGCCCGGCCGCGGGCCGGACGCTCCGGATCGCCCTCGCAATGCGGGGCGGCGTGAGCCTCGCGGTGTGGATCGGCGGCGTCGCCGCGGAACTGGATCTGCTGCGGCGCATCCGTCTCTACGACGTCGGCGACGAAACCTGGGCCGTGGTCCCGACCACCCGGGGCGCCGAGCTGTCGCCCGCGGTGGAAGAACGGGTCGTGGTGTACGCGGGCCTCCTCGACCGGGCGGGGTACGACCGGGTCGAGATCGATCTGCTCGCCGGCGCGAGCGCCGGCGGCTTGAACGCCGTGGTGTACGCGGTCGCGCAGCGGGCCGGTGTCGCCCTCGACGGGCTGCTTCGCACGTGGGGCACCGTCGGCGGGTTCTGGGGTCTGCTCCACGAGCCCGGCGCCCGGGGCCTCCGGGCGCCACTGCGCGGCGAGGGCTATTTCCGGCGGCGGGTCTTCGCCGCCATCCGGGACCTGCACGAAGCGCCCGACGGGCATCCTGATCTGGTACCCGAGTATGTGAGCGTGGACCTCTCGGCGACGATGATCGACACGGCCGACCAGCTCGAGGAGGACGCCTTCGAAGGGCGGGGGCATTTCCGGTTCGTCGGCAGCGACACCCATCACCTCGACAACCTCATCCCCCGGCGCGCCGCCATGGAGTACGACGGCAAGATCGCAGATGACCGGGCGCAGCTCTGGCACCTCGCGCTCGCGGCGCGGTCGACGTCGTCGCTCGCGGGCGGGTTCGAGCCCGCCGAGGTCACCTCGACCGAATGGCCGGCCGACGAGGCGCGACCGGCGAGCGTGGCCGAGCGCAACGATCTCCGGTTCGCGTTCGCCGCCCACCGGGGGCGGCCCGGCGAGCCGTTCCGGGTGATCGACGGCGCCGTGTTCGACAACGTGCCCATCGACCGCGCGCTCACCGCGGCGAAGCTCCGTGCGAGCGACCGGCTCGCCGACCGCGTCCTCGTCTTCCTCGACCCCGAGCCGGATCCGGCCCTCGGGGGTCCCGCCCCGTGGGATCCCGACGCATCGCGATTCTTCCGTGCCGTCGGGGCCATGCTCACACGGAGCTTCCGCCGCGAGTCCGTCGCTCGCGAAGCCGCGGAGCTGCAGCGGTTCAACACGCAACGGCTGCTCGAGACCGCCCGGCGCGACAGCGGCGCCGGGCTGCTCGGCTCGGCACGTCCCGAGCCGGGCGAGGTCGACGCGCGCCGGCGCGCCTACGTCCGGGCGACCGGAGCCGTGGTCGCGGAACGGCTCACCGATGCGCTCAGCGAACCCTCCCTCTGGCAGCTGCGCGCACCGGGGCGGCGGCGGCGGTACACGCCGGTCGATCGCACGGCGCTCGCCGGACTCGACGACGCTGCGGCCGCAGGGTACGCACGGGAGGCCGACGAGCACCCCGACGTGGCGCTGCGCTCGCCGGTCGCCCTCGCCGACGCGGCGAACTGCATCCTGGCCTGGACCCGCGAGCTCGAACGCATCCCCGAGTCGCCCGGGGCGCGACGAGGCCTCAGCCTCCCGGATGTGCGACGCGAGGCGTACGCCGCGCTCATCGACGCCGAAGGCTCACTCGACGCGTTGACCGAACGTGTCCTCGAACTCGTGCGAGGCTCGCTCGCCCCGCACACGACGCCGACCCCGCCGGCCCTCGCGGCCTGGATCGCGCACTGGGTCGACGACGCCAGCGGCATCGACACCGGCGCTCGCTGGCGGGAGCTGGACGCGTGCGTCGCGGGCCTCACCCTGCTCAGTCGCGAGGTCGATTCGGGCATCGACGCACACGCAGCCGACGTCGCGGTGCGCTGGCGTCGCTCGCCATGGCGGGCGATCGCGCTCGCGGGTCTGGTGACCGAGGCGGTTGACCTGCCGCCCCTCGCGCACCCGATCGGCATCCCCGCAGCGCTCTCGCACGTCGAGTACTGGACCATCGGCGTGGACGAGCGTCCCGCCCACCAGGAGCGGTACCGCGCGCTGCTCGACGACCGATTCCTCACCCGGCTCCAGACGACGCTGCGCACGCCGGGGCTGTCCGACGAACGCGCGGCCGAGCAGCTCGCGGCGCCCGACCCCGACCCCATGGACCGGCAGACGAAACTCGCGGGCTACGGCTTCGGCAACTTCCTCGGCTTCCTCGCGAGCCAGTGGCGCGTGAACGACTGGTGGTGGGGCCGCCTCGACGGCTCGGCCGGTCTCGTGCGCATGCTCGCGACGCGCGTGCACGGCGTCGCCCCGGACGGCCTCGTCGCCGCGGTCCAAGACGCCGTGCTCGCCCAGAGCGATGAGCCCGGGTACCGGGAGCGGGGACTGTCTCCGCTCGATTCGGTCCCCGCGGCGCCGGTCGCACCCGCGGCGCCCGCGGCGCCGGCCGCGTCGACTGCGCCGCCTGCGCCGGCCCCCGCGACCACGTCCACATCCACGTCCACGTCCACGACCACGTCCACATCCACGTCCACGTCCACGTCCACGTCGACGGATGCTCCGCCGGAGGCGGACCGGACCCCGGCACCGCACCCCGCGGACGGGGACGACCGTCGGGCACGGCTTCGAGCCGGGACGGACACGCTGTGGAACCTCGACCCCGGATACCGGTTCGCGCTCGCCTCGCGGGCCATCCGCCTCGTCGACCGCGCGGCGCTGCCCGTGAACCGGGTCTTCCGCGTGGCGCTGTCCATCGTGCTCGCCGGGCTGCGCCCGCTGCTGGTCGCCGTTCCGGCCGTCGCCGACCCGCCGCGACTCGCGCTGATCGCCGGGCTCGCCGCCGGTGTCGCGTGGCTCCTCACCTGGTCCGCGTTCGCGCCGACCACGGGCTCGGCTGTGGCCGCCGTCGTCGTGACCGTGCTCGTGCTCGGCGGACTGGTCGCGGGCCTCGTACGCGCGCGACGGCGTTGGGCGCGAGTCATCGACGGACTCGCCGGCCATCCTCGGCACGACGATGCCGTGCACGCGCGCGCCGCCTCACGGTCGACGCTCGCGCGGTACACCCTGGTCGCGGTCGCGAGCCTCGTGCCGCTCGCGATCGCGATCGCGCGCGCGAACCTCGTCATGGCCGTGCTCTGCCTCGGCGTCTCCCTCACGCTCACCGCCGTCGCGGTGCGACAGGCGAGCGCCGCCCGGCTGATCACCGTCCGCCCGCGGCTCCTGCGTACCAACCTCATGTTCGGTGTCTTCGTGCTGCTCGGCGGCCTGCTGCCGCTCGCGCAGGTGCTCTGGGCGGAGCATCCGTTCGCGCCCGCGCCCGAGCCCGCGATTGTGCCCGCCGCACTCGCGCCACCCCTGCGCTGGGACCTGGCGGTGCTCGCCGTCGGCGCGCTGCTCGTCGCGGTGGCGCTCACGGTGGATTGGTTGCCCGTTCGGGTGGGGCGCACGGCGCGTCGACGCACGCGCGGGATCGACTGGCTCACCGTGTCGGCGTTCGCGACCGCCTTGGCGCTCGCGGCGGCCGAGCTCACGCGCGTCGCGATGGCCGACCGCCCCGAGCTGCACGCCACGGCCACCGCGATCATCGTGTTCCTGCTCGTCTGGGGAAACCTCGTCTGGTGGTTGCCCGAGCTCCGCCGGCGGGAGCTGCCGAAGGCCGACACCGTCGTGCGCGGGCGCTGAGCGCCGAGCGCCGAGCGCCGAGCCGCCGGTTACACGAGCGAGTCACGCCACGCCGCGTGCAGCGACGCGAACCGGCCCGAACCGGCGATCAGCTCCGCCGGAGCACCGTCCTCCACGATGCGGCCGTGCTCCATGACGAGCACCCGGTCGGCGATCGCGACCGTCGAGAGCCGGTGCGCGATGATCACCGCGGTGCGCCCGGCGAGCAGCGTCTGCAGCCCCTCCTGCACGGCGCGTTCGCTCGGGATGTCGAGGGAGCTCGTCGCCTCATCGAGGATCAGCACCGCCGGATCCGCCAGGAAGGCACGCGCGAACGAGATCAGCTGGCGCTGACCGGCGCTCACGCGACCGCCACGCTTGTTCACATCGGTGTCGTAGCCGTTCGGCAACGACTCGATGAACTCGTGAGCGCCCACGGCCTTCGCGGCCCGCACGATGTCCTCGAACGGGGCATCCGGCCGCCCGAGGCCGATGTTGTCGGCGACCGAGCCCGAGAACAGATACGCCTCCTGCGTCACCATCACGATCGCGCGGCGCAGATCCTTCGGGTGCAGGTCGCGCAGGTCGACCCCGTCGAGCGTCACCCGGCCGTCGCTCGGGTCGTAGAACCGGGCGATGAGCTTCGCGAGCGTCGATTTCCCGGCACCGGTCGACCCCACCAGGGCGACGGTCTGGCCCGCGGGGAGCTCGAGGTCGAATCGAGGCAGGATGACTCGGTCCGCCGTGTAGGCGAATTCGACACCGGCGAAGCGCACCTGGCCTTCCGCGGTCCAGAGATCGACCGGGCGCACCGGGTCGGGAACGCTCGGCTCCTCCTCGAGCACACCCGAGATCTTCTCCAGCGCGCTCGCGGCCGACTGATAGGAGTTGTAGAACATGGCGAGCTCTTCCATCGGGTCGTAGAAGCGCTTGGTGTAGAGCACCGCCGCGAGCAGCACACCCACCTCGAGTCCCGCGTCGATCACCCGGAAGCCGCCGACGAGCAGCACGATCGCGACCGCGGTGTTGCCGATCAGCGCAAGCGTGGGGTTGTAGACGGCGAACAGACCGAGCACGCGCGCGTTGATGTCGCGGTAATCCTCGACGAGCTCACCGAACTCGCGTGCATTACGACGCTCCGTGCGGAACGCCTGCACGGCCCGGATGCCGGTCATGGTCTCGACGAACTGCACGATGAGCCGGGCGCTGGCCACGCGCGAGCGCCGGAACAGCCGCTGCGAGCGCACCTGGAACCAGCGCGTGAGCACCGCGAGCGGCAGCAAGCTCACGAGCAGCACGAGGCCCGACACCCAGTCGAGCCAGGCCAGCGAGATCGCCGTGAACACCATGTACAGCACGCCGCGGACGAGCGCGTTGAGGCCCTCGTCGAGCAGTTCCCGGATCGCGTCGAGGTCGCTGGTCTGTCGCGAGATGATCCGACCGGAGGTGTACGACTCGTGGAACTCGAGCGACAGCTTCTGCGTATGCAGGAACACCCGAGTGCGCAGGTCGATGAGCACGGCTTGGCTCACCCGCGCCGCGAGCCGGATGTACCACGCCATCAGGAATGCCCCCGCCACGCCGGTGAGCAGCAGTGCGAGCCCCGCCAACCCTGCGGGCAGCCAGTCCTGACGCAGGAGCGCGGGCAGCCCCTGGTCGAGGCCATAGGCGATGATCGCCGGCCCGGCGACCTGCGCGGCGGTCGAGACGACGACGATCGAAAGGGTGAGCCAGAGCAACGCGCGCTGCGGTCCGAGCAACGAGCCCAGCAGCCGCAGACTTCGCCGGCGGATCTGCCGCGACTCCGCCCTCGTGTACTCGTGGCGTTCCTCGCCCTGCACACCGAAGACGGTGCTCATCGGAGGACCTCCCGTTCATCGTCGAGATCGTCGGCGTGCGACCGCCGCTGCTCGTCCTCGAGGCTCGACAGGACGAATCGATAGTGCTCGGAGTCACGCAGGAGCTCGGCGTGTGTGCCCACCGCCGTGACCCGACCTTCCTCGAGCACCGCCACGCGATCGGCGAGCATGACCGTCGACGGTCGGTGCGCGACGATGAGCGCCGTCGTGCCGGCGAGCACGGCTCGGAGCTCACGTTCGACGCGTTCCTCGGTCGCCACGTCGAGTGCCGAGAGCGGGTCATCGAGCACGAGCACGCTCGGATTCGCGGCGATCGCGCGGGCGAGCGCGAGGCGTTGCCGCTGTCCGCCCGAGAGGCTCATCCCCTCCTCGCCCACCTTGGTGTCGAGGCCCTGCGGCAGCTCCACGGCGAACCCCGCCTGGGCGATGCGAAGCGCATCGTCGAGCACGCGGTCCGCCTCGGCGCGCGTCTGCGGATCTTGCGATGCGAGGTCCGGACGGCCGAGCAGGACGTTCTCGCGCACCGATGCGCTGAACAGGGTCGCGTCCTCGAACGCCATCGCGATGTGGGTGCGCAGGTCCTCGCGCGTAAGCGCGCGGACGTCCACGCCGTCGAGCGTGACCGATCCCGAGGTGACGTCGTAGAGCCGCGTGGTCAGCGCGGTCATCGTCGTCTTGCCCGAGCCGGTGAGCCCCACGAGCGCCATGGTCTCCCCGGGTCGCACGACCAGGTCGACACCGTCGAGCAGGTCCCGCACCGGATCGGGCGCGTCGGGGTACCTGAAGTGCACCGCCTCGAACGCGAGCTCGCCGCGGGGGCGCTCGACGCGGACGGGGCGGGGCGGGTCGGTCACCTCGTTCGGCGCATCAAGGACGTCGAAGAACCGGTCGGTCGCGGTCCGCGCGTCAAGTGCGAACGCGAGCAGGAAGCCGATCGACTCGATGGGCCAGGCCAGCACCGTCGCCGTCGCGAAGAAGGCGACGAGCTGACCGACCGAGAGCTGGCCCTCGGCGGTGAGCCAGACGCCGAGCACCAGACACGCGGCGAGCGCGAGCGCCGGCAGCAGCAGCAGCCACACCCAGATGTTCGCGTCCAGCCGCGCCTTCTCCATCTCGGTCGATCGCAGGGTCTCGGCGCGCGCCCGGAACGAACGCAGCGCGTGCGCGCCCCGCCCGAACGCCTTGAGCACGCGGATTCCGTGCACGGCCTCCTCGACCGCGGTGGCGAGGTCGCCGGCCTGGTCCTGGCTGCGTCGAGACACCTCGGAGTAGCGGCCCTCGAACCGGTAGCCCACGACCCATAACGGGATCGCACACACGAGGAAGACGAGCCCGAGCAGCCAGCTCATGGAGATGAGGATGGCCAGCCCCACGACGATGACGATGAGGTTCACGACGAGCAGCACGAGTCCGAAGGCCAGCCACCGCCTGATCAGCCCGAGATCGGTGACCGCCCGCGACAGCAGCTGCCCGCTCGGCCACCGATCGTGGAAGCTCACGGGCAGGTCCTGAAGCTTGGCGTAGAGCGCAGTGCGCATGCGCGCCTCGACCCGGGTGGTCGGCGTCAGCACGAGCCAGCGACGCAGCGCGAACATGGCCGCCTCCGCGGCTCCGAGGCCGAACACGAGCAGCGCGAGCGGGAGCACGGCCGAGCGGTCGCCGTCGCTGAGCGGCCCGTCGACGATGCCCTGCAGCACCTGCGGGATCGAGAGCGCGATCAGCTGGCCGGCGAGCGCCGCGGCCGCGCTGCCGGTGAGCGCCGGCAGGGCGGGCCGCGCGTACGCGCGCAACCGCCAGAGGGCGCGAACCGCACCCGGGCGCTCGGCTGGTGACCCGGGGCCTCCGGGATTCCGTGGTGGCTGGTGGTCGGCGATGGCGGTCAAGCCGGATCCTTCCAGGGGTCGCGCGTGGATCGCGTCGAGTTCAGACGGTGATGCGGACGTCCGAACGCACGGACGTGGCACTCGAATGGCGCTGACGCACGGGTGCGAGGGCGCAGGGACGGCCGGCGGAGCCGGCGATGCAGCGGGCCGGCGGAGCCGGCGGTGCAGGACGAAGGGCGGAGGTCGCTACCGGGACGCGGCGGCGGGGGCGGGAGCGCCGGCGCCGGCGCCGAGCATCGCCACGGTGCGGGCGTCGAAATCGGCTGTCAGCATGGTGTCCTCCTGCGTGATCGTCCTCGGCCCCGATGGATCGCACCGGCGGCCAGCCCTCCAGACTAGGGACGTCGGCCGGTCGACCGCAACACCCGCAGACGGCGAGCCGTCCGCGGCGACGAGAACGTCAGCGCACGCGGACCGAGAGGCACGTGACGCAGCCCTCGAGCTTTTCGAACTCCGAGATGTCGACGGTCACCACGCGGTAGCCGAGGCCGGACAGCATCGCGGCCGTCTTCGGCGCGGCGGCCGACATGAGCAGCGTCTCGGGCGACAGCTCCACCACGGCGACGCCCTCCGGCTCCGGGACGGGCAGGAATCGCGGGAAGAGGCTCGGGGTGTCCACCCGATCGGCATCGCCGATGACGGTGCCGTCGGGCAGCGCGGTGAGCATGCTCTTCAGGTGCAGCGCCTTGGTCACGGGCACCGCGACCACGGTGAAGCCGTGCGGGGCCAGGATCGCGCGGAGCTGCCGGATGCCTTCGGCGTTCGTCCGGCTCGAGGCACCGACATACACCGTGTCGTCCACCTTCAGGACGTCGCCGCCCTCGAGGGTGCCCGGCTGCTCGATGCGCTGCACCGTGAGACCGGGCAGACTCCGCACGGCGCGTTCGACGGAAGCGGTCTCCGCCCGCCGGGACTCGACCCCGGGGCTGCCGATCACGGCGAGATCTCCGAACATGACGACCTGGTCCTCGACGAAAACGGAGTCGGCGAGCTCGGGTTCGGCGTCGACCTCGATCGTCTCCCAGCCCTCGGCGACGAGCGCAGCGCAATAGTTGTCCCACTGGTCGTCTGCCCTGGCTTGGTCGACCGGGATGCGCTCGAGATGGGTGAGCTCGCCCTCGGCGAGATTCGACGCCGGGATGCGCACGAGCGCGAGCCTGCGCTGCTCCCGGTCGGGCGCATACGCGAGCACCGTCCGCAGCACGCGCGGGGCGAGCAACACCTCGGCGAGCACGACCGCGATGATGAACACGAGGTTCAGGCTGACGAGCGATCCGAGCACGAAGAGGAACATCTCCGGACGCGCGCTGTTGCCACCGGCGAGCACGGTCCACGAGGTGCCGATGATCGCGGCGAGCACGGCCGACGCGAGCCCGGCGATGAGCGCGAGGAACCAGCGCCTCGTCGCTCCCACCGCGTTGACGATCGACAGCAGCGCCCAGCACGTGATCGCGGTCACGAAGAAGTGGCCGCCGATCTGCCCGAACACATCGGGTGACTGACCGTTCCCGATGAACAGGGCGAGCGTGGCCGCGGCGTACGCGACGGCCGAGACCACCGCGGCTGAGAGCAGCACGGCTCCGGCGCGGCGGCCGGGGGTGATCGCCGGCCGGAAGCGGGCAGGCCGGGATGGCGCGGGGGACGTCATCCGCCCAGCCTATCCGCGCAGCCGGCCGCGGCGGCCGGCGCTGCACGCCTCACTCCGGCGTGTCGGCTCCGGTTCGAGCCGCCCCGTCGGGGTCGGCGGCCACCCGCCCTGCGCGCAGCCGCATCTCCGCGAGCCGCTCGGCCGCGTGCAGCGGCGTCACACCGTCGGTGTGCGAGCGGCGAAGGACGTCGGCAACGGTCTCGCCGATGCCGGCGATCCGCGCGTCGAGCGCATCCTGGCTGACCTCGGGGGCCGAGGCGAGATCAAGGTAGAGCACCCCGCCGGCGTTGACGACGAAGTCCGGCGCCCAGACGATCCCCCGCTCGTGCAGCAGATCCGCGACCGCCCGCTCGGCCAGCTGATTGTTCGCGGCGCCGACCACGGCACGCACACGCAGGTCGCGAACCACGTCCTCGGTCAGCACGCCGCCCAGACCGCATGGCACGAACACGTCGGCTTCGACGCGGTGCGCGTGCTCGGGCGCCACCCAGGCCGCGCCGAGCTCATCGGCGAGCGCACGCTTCGTCTCCGCGACATCCGTCACGGTGAGCCGCGCCCCGCGCGCGGCGAGCTGCCTCGCCAGCCGCCCACCCACCTGACCCAGCCCCGAGATCACGATGTGGCGTCCCTCGAGGTCGCGTCGGCCGGTGAGGTGCTCGAGTGCGGCGATGAGGCCGGCGTGCACGCCGGCCGCCGTCGCGTCGGCCGGTTCACCGACGCCGCCCTGCTCGGGCGGCAGCCCGCAGACATGCGCGGTCCGCTCGGCGACGACCGCCATCAGCTCCGCGCTCGTGCCGACATCCTCGGCGGTCATGTACGCACCGTGCAGGGAGTCGACGGCGTCACCCAGGTCGAGCATGGCCGCGCGTCGTGCGGCCTGGTCGAGCTCGACGCCCGGCGGGATCGCGATAACGGCCTTGCCGCCCCCACGGGCGAGCCCGGCAGCGGCATTCTTGAGGGTCATCGCCTCGGAGAGTCGCAAGGCGTCGGCGAGCGCATCCGTCCAGTGGTCGTACTGCCAGAGCCGCGCGCCCCCGAGAGCCTGGCCGAGGACCGTGGAGTGCACGGCGACGATGACGATGAGGCCGGACCGTGGGCCCCTGGTAATGAGCACCCGCTCGTGATGGGGCGCGTCGAGCGGGAGCGCGACGGCCGTGACTCGCTGCGTCGCCGAGGTCGGCTCGTCTGCCTGGGCCGCTTTGGCTGTCTGGGCCGCGTGGGCTGTCTGGGCCG
>Ga0180223_1000665_pt1 | contig 38059 bp, 35 predicted proteins | sample eDN5th30CKraftOP_FD_151337 | JGI IMG/M metagenome (GOLD analysis project Ga0180223, IMG submission 151337) | Enriched Organic Plus compost microbial communities from Emeryville, California, USA - eDNA 5th pass 30_C Kraft OP (version 2) (version 2) ... | reverse complement strand
CCAGTCTATGGGCGCGCCGGTCTTCTTGGCCTGCTCGACGCTGTACTGGTACACCGTCAGCGCCAGCGGCACTTCGCCCGACCCCACCAGGTTGGTCAGCAGCGGATGGCCGTTGCGCACCGACAGATGGTTGCGCCCCACCAGGTCCTTAAAGAATTGTTCGCCCTTGCGCCCGCCCATGTCGTCGATGACAGCGCTCACCCACTCGTGGTCAGAGCCCTCGATGGCCAGCTTGTCCTGCCACCTGGGGTCGAGCAAGTCCTCGTAGGTCTTGGGCAGGTCTTCCTTTTTGACCTTTTGCGTGTTGTAGGCCTGGACGAAGACATATTGCAGCGTGGACGCCCATTGCCCGTGCGACGGCGCCGCCGAAGGCAGGAGCTCTTTGTGGCGGGGTGAATGTATTGCCTGCAGCAGGTGCTCACGCCGCATGGCCTCGATGGGCGGCGAAATGCTGGCCACCACATCGGCACGCGGCTTGCCCGCGCGCGCTTCGTTCACCACCCGCTGCAGGATCAGCTCGGATCGCGCGCGCCAGACATCCACCTTGACGCCGTACTTCTTCTCAAAAGGCTCGACCAGCATCTTGACGTATTGCGCCGGCGTCGTGGTGTAGAACACCACGACGGCTTCCTTGCGCGCGCCTTCTTCCAGCCGCTGCTGTCTGTCGGCGCCCGACATCGTGGCCAGCGCCTGTAAGGATTCCGCCTGCGCGGTCGCGGCTTGCGACAACGACGCGCACGTCAGGCAGAGAAAAACAATACGTACGACATGGTGCAATACCACTATCTCCTCCCTGGAAAGGACGCCGCCGGGCCGTGGCGGCGGATATTTTTCTTTTGGCGGCGGGCGCCTTGGCCGCCACGCGGCCCGCGCCCGGCCGGCCTCAATGCATGCACGATCCCCCGTCCACCACCAGCGTCTGGCCGGTGATGAAATCGCTGTCGGCCGAGGCGAAAAACACCACCGCGCCGGTAAGGTCCTCGGGGCTTTGCACCCGCTTGAGCGCGCGGGTGGCGCTGGCCTGGGTGCGCATCTTCACGATGCTGTCGTCGGGGTTTTCTTCGGACAGCGTGCTGCCCGGCGCCACGCAATTGACGCAGATATTGTCGCCGCCGACTTCGTTGGCCAGCGTCTTGGTGAAGCCCAGTATGCCCGCCTTGGAAGTGACATAGTGGATGCGGCTGGGCGAGCCCTTCAGGGCCGTGCCGGAGCTGACGTTGATGATTTTGCCGTAGCCTTGCTTGCGCATCTGGGGAATCACGGCGCAGCTGGCCAGCCAGGTACCCTTGATGTTGACGGACATCATGCGGTCCCACTCGTCAGTGGATATCTGGTCGAACGGCGAGCGCGACATGGGCACCGTGGCGAATATGGCCGCATTGTTGACCAGCACGTCGATCCGGCCGAAATGCCGCAGGGCCGCGGCGGCCATCTCCTCGACGCTGGCGGAGTCGGATACGTCTGTGCGCACGCCCACCGCCTCGTGGCCGGCATCGCACAATTCTTTGGCAACGGCCTGCGCCGCCTGTTCGTCGATCTCGGCGATGACCACCTTGGCGCCCTCGGACGCGAGCCGGGCCGCATAGGCTTTGCCGATACCGTGTCCGCCGCCCGTGACGATCGCCACACGGCCTTCAAGTCTACCCTTCATTTTGTCTCCTGATACATTACGACTGGGTTACCACTACATCACAATGAATTTTGTTCCGTATATAGGGATTTCGTTTTGTTTTTTCAGCGAACCCCTCGCATCGTGTTGTCGAAAATGACCGTCCATTTCTCGCCCGCCTCCAGCGCCTTGTCGGTGTCCACCAGCTTGAGTTCCACATCCTTCATGGGCGAGACGACCTGGCGGTCGGTGGGCACATAGCCCAGCTTGCTCATGGCCTGCTGCGTCTCCCGGCTGAGGATGAACTCGTAGAACAACGTGGCGGCGTTCGGATGGGGCGCCGCCCGGGACACGGCCACGCCGTTGGCGCGCGCAATGGCCGGCTTTATCACGAACCATTCCACCGGCGCGCCCCTTTCCTTGGCCTGCTCCGGCATATAGTTGTAGACCGTCAGCGCCAGCGGCACCTCGCCGGAGACGACGAGGTTGTTCAGCAGCGAATGGCCCGAGCGCACCGAGATGCCGTTGGTGGCCACGAGGTCCTGGAAGAATTTCAGGCCTTTCTTTTCCCCCATACTCTCGACGATGGTGTAGAACCAGTCGCTGTTCCTGGCTTCGATGCCCAACTGCCCCTTCCAGCGCGGATCGAGCAAGTCTTCATAGGTCCTGGGCAGGTCTTGCTTCTTGACCTTCTGCGTGTTGTAGGCCTGCACCCAGACGTTCAGGTAATGCGCCGCCCACTGGCGATGGCTGGGCACCGCCCCGACCATCAGGTTGCCGAAGCTGGGGGAAGTGACGGTCTGCAGCGTGTTTTCGCGCGCCAGCGCCTCCAGCTCCAGGCTGGCGATCTGCACCACGTCGACCTCGTGGCGCCCCGCCTTGGATTCGGCGAGCATGCGCTGCAGCACCTTTTCGTTGGCGGCACGCCAGACCACGACTTTGACGCCGTATTTCTTTTCGAATGCATTGACCATCTGCGATACGTCGGACGCCGCTATCGAGGTATACAGGGTGAGGGTTTTTTCCTTCTTGGCGCCTTCGGCCAGCCGCGCCATGCGGTCCGGCCCCTCGTACAGCGCAATCGACGCGACGTCGTTCCCCCGGGCCTGCGCCTGCGCCGCAAGCGGCTGCGCGAAACCCCATACAGCAAAACAGAAAGACAAAAGAAGCCGCCCCATATCGGTACCCCTCCTTTACTTCTACTGGTTTTGATTGTTTTCAGGCGCCAGGGCCTGTCGACGCCAAAAGGACAGCCGCACAGGTCCTAGGAAACGGCCACGCTGGCGAATTCCAGCATGGCCTGCGGGTTTTTGCGCAGCATGGTGTCGATGTGCCGGCTGCTTACGTTCCGCTCGAGAAGCATGGGGATGAAGTCGGCGAACACCGCGCTATAGCTGGTGCCGCCGTACCGCAGCAGACGGTCTTTGCGGGCCACGTCGGACGAAAGAATGATCTGGTCCACCAGCCCGGCATCGCAGGCGTCCCGCACCAGGTCCGCCAGCTCGTCGTTGGATCGGCGCGCCAGAAAGCCGACCTTGTCGATGCCCAGCAAGGCGCCGCTGCGGCCGATCTCGACCAGTTGGTCCACACTATCGGCCGCGCCCATGTGGCTGATCAGGATGCGGGCGGGGTCCATGCCTTCCTGCAGCAGGGTGTCCAGATGCCAGAATGCCTGCGGGACATTGGAGGTGTGGGTAATCACGGCCGCGCCGGTGGCAAGAGAGGCCTGCGCCGCGGCCTGGAATACGCGTTTGGCGGGCTCGCCGATCTCGCCCCTGGGGGTGCCGATCTTGATGACCCCGGCCTTGATGCCGCTGCCGTCGATGCCTTGCGTCAGTTCCGCGATCAGGATGTCGCGCAGCGCCTGCACCGGAGAATCCGCCACCACATCGGGATAAGGGTCCCAGTAAAAACCCGAGGCGCATATCACCGGCAGGCCCGCTTGTTCGCTGATGCGCTTCAGTCCCGCCGGATTGCGGCCCGAACCCATGACGCTGAGGTCGACGACCCCCTTCAGGCCGTAGCCCATGGCCTTCGTCAAATCATTGACCACATCGGCCTGCTCGGCTTCGCCAAGCACCACTTCGGGCCCTTTCTGGCAGCACAGATTTATCTGCAGATGCTCATGGGCGAGTATCGCTCCCTCGATACTGGGTGTGTCTCCTGCTACGGTCCGGATCATGCACTGGATTCCTTGAAAGAATTAGGCTGAAGAACGCGCGAGGCCGGGCGCATGAAGTGAAAAACGGGCGCCAGCTGTCTCCTTGTACTGCTTTTTTATGGGCTGACTGTATCACCCGCTTTTACGGCGCGTCAATGAAATTTTTCCGTATAAAAGAACATCATCCCTCTATACAGGAAAAAATTTCCTTCTTCCGCGCGGCGTGCTATAACGAGTGCTCCTCATGAGGAGACATACCTATGATACATATGAATATCAAACACGTAGCGTCTTCAATCGCCGTATGGGCGGCGGCCTGCATCGCCCCCGCGTGCGCCGCCTCTTTTGCCGATCTGGCCTCCAGGGACACGCCGCAGCGCCATGAACTGCTGGTCGAGCAGGCGCGCAAAGAGGGATCGCTGACGCTCTACACATCCATCCCCGCCAAGGACATGGCCGTCCTGACCGCCGATTTCGAAAAACGCTACGGCGTGCGCGTCAACGTATGGCGCGCGTCCACGCTGAAGGTGGTGCAGCGGCTGGTGGCCGAGAAACAGGCCCGCCAATGGCATTTCGACGTCGTCGACATCTCATCGCCCGAGCTGGAGGCGCTGTACAGCGAGGAGTTGCTGCAGCCCGTCGACTCCCGTCTGCAAAAGGAGCTGATACAGGAGGCCATGCCTTCCCATCGCGGCTGGGCGCCGCAGTTCATCACGCTGTTCGTCCAGGCCTACAACACCAACGCCATCAAGAAACAGGACCTGCCCAAGTCCTATGCCGACCTGACGGACCCCAAATAGAAGGGCATGCTGGGCGTGGAGGCCAGCGACAGCGACTGGTATTGCGGCCAGGTGGATGCCCTGGGCGGCGAACAAGGCAGGAAGCTGTTCCAGGACATCGTGTCGCGCAACAAATGGTCGGTGCGCAACGGCCATTCGCTGTTGGCCAACATGGTGGTTTCGGGCGAGGTGCCGCTGGGGCTGACGGCCTACAGCTACATGATCGACCAGGCCCGCGGCAAGGGCGCGCCGGTGGACTGGTTCGTACTGGATCCGGCCATGGCGCGCACCAACGGCGTAGGCGTATCGCGCAATCCCCCCAGCCCGCATGCGGCGCTGCTGTTCTACGAGTACCTGATCAGCGACGCCCAGCCCCTGATGCTCGAGATGGACTATTACTCGCCCGTGAAAAAGCTGGCCAAGTCCCTCGAAGGCGCCACACTGCGTTTCGTGGACCCGCTGACTCCCCGCAGCGAGATCGAGCGCTGCGACAAGGAATTCCTCCAGCTGAACAAGCTGACCGACTGAACAAGCATGATTCTTGAACAACTGAAACGAAGCGGCATTGCCGCGGGAGGCAAGATTGGCTCTTTCCTTTACCCCCTTGAGTTCCGCGCTGGGCGCCCGGGTATCGGGCCTGGATATCACCAACATCAGCCCGCAGGAGACGCGCGAACTGCATGAGGCCTGGCTCGAATACCATGTGCTTGCCGTGCCGGGGCCTGTCATCTCCGAAGACCAGTTGATCGGCTTCGGCTCGTGTTTCGGCGCCATCGAAAAGGCCCGGCGCCAGTCGGTGCTGGCGTCGCGGCCCGAGATCATGGTGATCTCCAACATCCGCGAAAACGGTCAGACCGTGGGCTCGCTGCCCGATGGAGAACTGACCTTCCATTACGACCGCATCCACCAGAAGATGCCGAACAAGGCCGGCGTGCTGCACGCGCTGGAAATCCCCGACGCCGGCGGCGAGACCATGTTCGCCAGCATGAGCCGCGCCTACGAGACGCTGCCGGCCGATACGCGCAAGCGCCTGGAGGGCCTGACGGCCCTGAACACCTATGAATACGGCCAGACGCACGCCGAGAAAAAAAAGCTGGACCCCGACGCGCCGACCGCCGTGCATCCGGTCGTCAGGACTTTGCCCGAGACGGGCCGCAAGGCCTTGTTCATCTGCCGCCTGATGACCGACCGCATCATGGAACTGCCCGAAGCCGAAAGCCGCGAGCTGCTGGATGAACTGTGCGGCCACGCCGAGGACCCGCGCTTTGTCTATGCCCACAAATGGAGCGTAGGCGACACCCTGATATGGGACAACCGCTGCACCATTCACGCCCGCGCCGATTTCGACGGCAGCCAGCGCCGCCTCATGAAGCGCATCACCGTGGCCGAACAGCTACCCCCGCAATAACAATCGCGGCGCGCGAGGCGTGTCAGTGCAAGGTCCGGTCGGGCGGCGTCTCCGGGCCATCGGAAGAGGCGTCAGGTTCTTGGGCGGCCAGGTCGCGCAACTCGCCCAGCGCGGCCTGCCAGCTGCGCAGCGGCACGCAGGTCTGCAGGCGGTAGATGGCCTGCCTGACCAGCACCTCGTGCAGTTCATGGCCGACTTGCGAGGCGATATCGAGGGTTGCGTCGCCCTTCAGGTCGGCCAGATGAGCATGCGCCCCGCGCGCATCGGCCACTGGCACGATGGCGTCTTCCTGGCCGTGCAGCAGGTGCAGCGTGGTGGCCGGCGGCGCGATGCCCGGCAGTTGCGCATAGCAGCCCGAGAACGCCAGCACCCGGCCTGCCAGGTCCAGCTGCGCGTTGACAGCCTCCAGGGCCAGGGTGGCGCCCATGCCGAAGCCGGCCAGGGCAGTGCCTTCGCTGTCCAGGCCATACTGGCGCTGAAGGCGCTGCACCAGAACGACCAGGGGCAACAGCGCGCGCCGGATCCGGCTTGCGCGATTGTCCTGGCCCGGCCCGTCCGGCTCCACCCAGCGATGGACGCCTTCGGGTGAACGCAAGGGGCCGTAGGGCAGGACCACCAGGCTTTGCGGGAAAGCCTGCTTGAGCGCAAGGGTCAGCGCATCCAACTGCGCGGGAGTGGACTCGTCGTCATGCAGCAGCACGAACAATTGCCTGGGCTCGCCTTGCCGAGGCGCAAACACAATGGGTGGCAATGCGCCCTCGTCCTGATTCACGGAGAAATCGTCCACAAAAATCCTTGTCTTGCTGAAGTAAGTCTTGCTTGCTGAAGGTTTTCAAGAAAAACGCGGTCGCCCCGGGTTGCAGCAAGCCTGATACCCGTCCGGAAGCAATGTGTATGAGGATGACGATTCCCTGAAGTAAAAACATGCTGTTGTGCAACTTTCTCAACCTTTAGATTAGCTGAGACCACGTTTTGTGACAAATTGGCTCGTGAGCGGTCCTTTCCCTCATCATATATACTGTTCATAAATACAGTATTTGTGGGGGCTTATGGAATCCCGAAAAGCAGCCGCCCTGCGGCATCCCGAGCATATCCACCCGGCTTTGTGGCGCGGCTCCCAGTTGGCCCGCGCAGGCCTTCGCACCGTCTCCACCGGCCACCGCATGCTGGACCCGGCCCTGCCGGGCAAGGGCTGGCCGTTGGGGGCCCTCGTCGAATTCGCGCTCGACCGCCCCGGCGCGGGCGAGATCAGCCTGCTTCGCCCCGCCCTGTCCGCGCTGGACGGCCAGCGCAGTATTGTCTTGCTCCAGCCGCCCTGCCAGCCGCATTTCCACTGCTGGGCCAACTGGGGACTGGCCGGACGCCGGCTGCTCAAGGTCGACGCGGACAGCCCCGCCGACACTTTGTGGGCCTGTGAAAAAATACTGAAGTACAACGCCTGCGCCGCCCTGATCTGCTGGCTTCCGGCCGCGCGCCCCCAGTCTCTGCGCCGCCTGCACCTGGCCGCCTCGCAAAGCGACATCCTGTTCATCGCCATGCGGCCCGCCGCCGCGCTGGGCCAGCCCAGCGCGGCCCCGCTGCGCCTGTCGCTACGGCCCTGCGAGCACGGCCTGGACATCACCATCGTCAAGCGCCAGGGCCCGGCCTGCGGCCAGCCCATCCGCATCCCGCTGTATCCCGCGCGCACGCCTTCTTTGCCGTTTGCCACGCCCCATGCCCCTCTGGATATGCCTTCACTTGCCCACGCACAGCCTGGACGCGCTCTTTCCGCGCTGGTCCACTGAGCACGCCGTGGCGGCCGTCCTGCAGAACGACCGCATCCAGGCATTGACGCCAGCCGCCGCGCAGGCGGGCCTGCTGCCGGACATGCACAGCGGCACGGCGCGCGGCATGGCGCCGCAGGCGCTGCTGCGGGTGCGCGATCCCGCCGCCGAACGGCGGGGCCTGCAGCAGGCCCTGCTCTGCCTGCTGCGCTATACGCCCAATATCGCGATGCTGGGCCCGCATACCCTGGCCCTGGAAGTCCACGCCAGCCTGGACCTGTTCGGCGGCCCCCGCGCCTTGTGGCGGCAGGTACGCGCTTCACTGCAGGGCCTGGGGCTGAACACCAGCCTGGCCATGGCGCCCACCGCGCAAGCCGCCTGGGTGCTGGCATTCCAGGCAAGCGAACGGAGGCGCCGCGTCCTGGGCTTGAAGGCCTTGCGGCGCCGGCTGGACGCCCTGCCGCCCGAGGCCATGCCCGCCCTGGAACCCTGGCTGCCATGGCTGGCGGAAATCGGCTGCCGCACACTGGGCCATTTGCGGCGCCTGCCGCGCAAGGGGTTGCAGCAGCGCAGCCATCCCCAACTGATGCAATCGCTGGACGCGGCCTATGGCCTGGCCGAGCAGCACTTCACATGGCTGCAGCCCCCCGAGGCCTTCTCGCGCCGCTACGACGCGCTTGAAAAACTGGAGCACGTGCACGCTGTCCTGGCGGTCGCCTGCAGGCTGGCGGAACAGCTTTGCGGCTGGCTGCAGGCGCGCCATCATGCCGCCAGCCGGCTCGAATTCACCCTGCACCACGAAAAAGGCCGCCATGCGCGGCCGCCCACCCATGTGGGCCTCGCGCTGTCGCAGGCAGGCTGGCGGCCGGACGACTTCCTGCCCGCCCTGCGCGAACGCCTGAACCGCCTTGCGCTGGACGACCATGTCATCGCCGTCGAGCTGTCCGCCTCCGGCACGCAGCCGCGGGCGCCCGTCAGCGAGGGGCTGTTCCCCGAGCCCGCCCAATGGGCCGCCCAGGAACACCAACTGCTGGACCTGCTGCGGGCCCGCCTGGGCGACGACCACGTCCTGCAGCCCCGGCCCCATGCCAGCCATCTGCCCGAACGCGCCAACTGCTGGGGTCCCTGCCAGGCCGCCGGCGGCGCCGCGCGGCCCGGCGGGCTGCCTCCCTCCCTGCCAGCGGGCGCGCGTCCCTTCTGGCTGCTTGCCACGCCTGTCGCGCTGAACACGCACAACGACAGGCCCCGCTACCAGGGCCGGCCGCTGCGCCTCGTCCATGGCCCCGAACGCCTGGAAAGCGGCTGGTGGGAAGATGCCGGCCACCAGCAGCGCGACTATTTCATCGCCCAGGACGCCCTGCATGCGCGCTACTGGATCTACCGCCAGCATGGCACCCTGGATGCCGGATGGTTTCTTCATGGTTTGTTCGCATGAATACGCAAATGAACCCGCCACCCGCCGCCATACAAGGCTACGCCGAGCTGGACTGCATTTCGAATTTTTCTTTCCTGCAAGGCGCTTCGCATCCCCACGAGCTGGTGCGCCAGGCCGTCAAGCAGGGCTACCAGGCGCTTGCGCTGGCCGACGAATGCTCGCTGGCCGGCGTCGTGCGCGCCTGGGTCGAAGCCCGCCAGCATCCGATCAAGCTCATCGTGGGCAGCCGCTTCGTGCTGGACCGGCAAAACGGCTCCGGCCTGGAGATCATCGTGCTCGCGCGCGATGTCCAGGGCTATGGCAATCTGTCCGAGACCATCACGCTGGCGCGCACCCGGGGCAGCCCCAAGGGCCAGTACGCGCTGGGCCTGGCCGACCTGTCCGCCCCGCCCGCGGGCCAGGCCCACCTGCGCGGCCTGCCCGGCTGCCTGGCCATCTTCAAGCCCCGCTACGGCATCGCGCGCGACGAACTGGACAGCCAGCTGGAAAGCCTGCGGCAGGTGTTCCCGGGCCGGCTCTGGCTGGGGCTTGCCATGCCCCACGGCCACGACGACGCCGGACATGCCCGCCTGCTTTGGCAAGCCGCCCATGCGCATGGCCTCAGGGTGACGGCCCTGGGCCAGGTGCGCATGCACGCGCGCTCGCGCCAGCCGCTGCAGGACACGCTGACCGCCATACGCCTGCGCACGCCCATCCACGAATGCGGCTATGCCCTGGCCTCCAACGCCGAAGGGTATCTGCGCAGCCGCCCGCGCCTGATGCGCCTGCACCTTCGCCAGGCCCTGGACGAGACGCTTGCCATCAGCGCCCTGTGCACTTTCCGCATGGAGGACATCCGCTATCAATACCCCCACGAAAGTGTGCCCGACGGCCTGGGCGCCGCCGAATACCTGCGCCAGCAGACCTACGCCGGCGCGCGCAGGCGTTATCCGCAGGGCCTGGACGACGCCGTGCGCGCGCAGATCGAGGCCGAGCTGGCCATCATCGCCGCGCTGGAATACGAGGCCTACTTCCTGACTGTCTACGACATCGTGCGGTTCGCGCAGCGCGAAGGCATTCTGTGCCAGGGACGGGGCTCCGCGGCCAACTCGGCCGTATGCTATTGCCTGGGCATCACCGAGGTCGATCCCGTCAGCGGCCACGCCCTGTTCGCGCGCTTCATCAGCGTCGAACGCAACGAGCCCCCCGACATCGACGTGGACTTCGAACACCAGCGCCGCGAAGAGGTCATCCAATATATTTACGGCAAATACGGACGCGACAAGGCCGCCCTGACGGCCGTGGTCATCACCTACCGCACCCGCAGCGTGCTGCGCGATACGGGCAAGGCCCTGGGCGTGGACCCTGACCTGCTCGAAAAAGTGGCCAAGTCCTGCCAGTACTGGGACAGCCGCAAGCATCTGCTGGACAAGATGGCCGAGAACGGCCTGGATCCGGCCTCCCGGCTGGCCCGCCAGTGGGCCGGCCTGGCCCAGCAGTTGCTGGGCTTTCCCCGCCACCTGTCGCAGCACCCGGGCGGCTTCGCCATCGCGCGCGGCAAGCTGTCGCGGCTGGTGCCCATCGAAAACGCCGCCATGCCGGACCGCAGCGTGGTGCAGTGGGACAAGGACGACCTGGACGCCATGCGCATGATGAAGGTGGACGTGCTGGCTCTGGGCATGCTGTCCGCCCTGCGGCGCGCCATGGAACTGGTAGGCCTGCGCCGGGGCCGGCCTTTCCGCATGCAGGACGTGCCCAACGGCGACGGCCCCACCTACCACATGATCCAGCAGGCCGACACCGTGGGCGTGTTCCAGATCGAGTCGCGCGCGCAAATGAGCATGCTGCCGCGCCTCAAGCCCAAAGAGTTCTACGACCTGGTCATCCAGGTGGCCATCGTGCGTCCCGGCCCCATCCAGGGCGGCATGGTGCATCCCTACCTGCGCCGGCGCTGCGGCCAGGAAGACGTGGACTACCCCAGCCCCGAGATAAAGAAAATACTGCACCGCACGCTGGGCATACCGATTTTCCAGGAGCAGGCCATGCAGATCGCCATCGAGGCCGGGGGCTTCACTCCCGACGAGGCCGACCAGCTGCGCCGCTCCATGGCCGCGTGGCGCCGCAGGGGCGGCATCAATCATTTCCACGCCAAGCTGGTCGGCGGCATGAAGGCCAGGGGCTACAAAGAAGACTACGCCCAGGCCATTTTCAGGCAGCTGGAAGGCTTTGGCGAATACGGCTTCCCCGAAAGCCATTCCGCCAGCTTCGCCAAGCTCGCCTACGTCAGCGCCTGGATCAAGCGCCACGAGCCCGAGGCCTTTCTGGCCGCCCTGCTCAATTCCCAGCCCATGGGTTTTTATTCTTCCAGCCAGCTCGTGCAGGACGCCCGGCGCCATGGCGTGTCCGTGCTGCCGGTGGACATCATGAACAGCCGGCGCGAAGCCTGCCTGGTCATGCCGCCGAAAACGCCTTTCCCCCATGCCTCGCGGCCTGCCGTGCGCCTGGGCCTGAACCAGGTGCGCGGGCTGTCGCCCGAAGACGCCGGGCGCATCGAGCAGGCGCGCGCCGAACGCGGGTTCTCCGACACGCACGACCTGGCCCTGCGCGCCGGCCTGGGCCGCCACCAGATGACCGCGCTGGCCGCGGCCAACGCCCTGCAATCCCTCAGCGGGCACCGGCGCATGGCGCACTGGCAGGCAGCCTGCCTGCCGCTGAAGGGGCTGCTGCGCGAAGCCCCGCCGGGCGAGGACGAAGCCCCGGCCCTGTCCGCGCCCACCGAAGGCCAGGAGGTGCTGGCCGACTACCATGCCCTGCGCCTTACCCTGCGCCGCCATCCCCTGGCGCTGCTGCGGCCCCTGCCCGCGCTGCGCCGCTTCGCCAGCGCCTCCCAGCTGGCAGGCTACCCCGACCGCCGCCTGGCGCGCGCCTGCGGGCTGGTCACCATGCGCCAGCGCCCGCAGACGGCAAACGGCATCGTCTTTGTCAGCCTCGAAGATGAAACCGGCTCGGTCAACGTGGTGGTGCGCGAAAAACTGGTGGAAGGCCAGCGCCTGGATCTCCTGCAATCGCGCCTGATGGGCGTGTATGGGGTCTGGCAGCGACAGGGGCAGGTCTGCAACCTGGTGGCGGCCCGGCTGGTCAACATGAACCACCTGCTGGGCTCCCTGGCCGTGCGCAGCCGCAATTTCCATTGATCCGCGCCTGGGCGCGCCGTCCGCCTGCGTTAAAATGGCTTCTTTGCAAACCCGGCGCCGCCGCGCCATTTTTTCCAGGATTCCCCATGAGCCAGACGCTCAAACCCCAGCTGGCCGAAGCGGTCAAGGCCGCCATGCGCGCCAAGGACTCCGCCCGCCTGGGCACGCTGCGTTTCCTGCAGGCCGCCGTCAAGCAAAAAGAAGTCGACGAACGGCGCGAACTGGAGGACGCCGAAATCGTCTCCATCATCGAAAAACAGGTGAAACAGCGCCGCGAATCCATTGCCGCCTTCGAACAGGCCGGACGCAGTGAAACAGCCGCCCAGGAGCAGGCCGAACTAGCGGTGCTGCAGGAATTCCTGCCCGCCCAGGCCAGCCCCCAGGAAATCGACGCCGCCATCCAGCAGGCCATCGGCACGGTCCAGGCACAGGGCCTGAGCGGCGGCGCGGCCATGGGCAAGATCATGGGCCTGCTGAAGGGCTCGCTGGCCGGCAAGGCCGACATGTCCGCCGTATCCGCCCAAGTCAAGGCGCGCCTGGCGCAATGAGCGGCGCCTCTTCGCCCCGGGGCGCGGGCGCGTCCGACTATTTCGGGCTGGACATCCCCTTCATGGCCTTCCTGGGCCTGGTTCCCGAGCAGTTCTCGCCCGAACTGACGCGCACGCGGCTGCCCTACCGCAAGGAAATCAGCAACAGCCGCGGCGATGTCCATGGCGGCACCCTGATGGGCGCGCTGGACTTCACGCTGAGCGCGGCCGCGCGGGCCAACAACCCCGAAATGGGCATGGCCACCATCGACATGAGCACGCATTTCATCGCGCCCGCGCGCGGCGACGTGGTGTTCGAGGCCCGCTGCCTGCGCATGGGCGCCACGCTGGCTTTTTGCGAAGGCCGCGCGCTGGACCCGCAAGGCAAGCTGCTGGCGACGGCTAGCGCCACCTTCAAGATCGTGCGCCGGCGCGTCCAGTCGGACTGACACGCCGCCCCGCGCATGGCCGATGCCCCGGCACGGCGCCGCCTTTATTTTGCTTTTATTTATAGGCGAAGCAGACCGAGGCGTCCATGCGGATGGACTCGCGCATGGCGTTCAGGGCGTTGATGTCCCACGAGCCTTTGCCCCACACCACATGTTCGACGCGGGTGTGCTTGGCGTCCACGGCCTTGAGCGTGGTGCGCGCCACCTCGATGCCGGTCAGCGGGTCGGTGACGGACACCACCCCCGACTGCATGGCCGGATCCACCTTGCTGCGCACATCGAAATGGCTTTCGCCGCGCAGGCATTCGCTGGCCTGGTTCTGGGCGCGCAGATAAACGGTTTGATAGCTTCGCGGCACCGTATAGGAAACACTGGGAGAGTCGGGCTGTATGCCCGCCGCGCAACCGGCCAGCACCACCGGCGCTGCCGCCGCCAAGCCTGCCATCCAGATTCTCATGTCGCTCTACCTTTTCTCGTTACCGGGGAATCGGTGCCTCTAACGAAATCCAACAGCCTGAAACCACCCGTTGAAACCACCCGTCAAGCATGCATCTCGGAGGCCGAGGTCGCAAGCGGGGGATAATCCGTATAGCCTTTGGGGCCATCGCCATAAAAGGTGGAAGGATCCCATTGGTTCAGCGGCGCGCCGCGGCGCAGCCGGCACACCAGATCGGGATTGGCGATGAAGGCCTTGCCGAACGCAACGGCGTCCGCCTCGCCGTCGTCCAGCACACGCTGCGCGCTGCGCAGGTCGTGCCCCTCGTTGGCGATCAGCGGCCCGCCGAACAGCTTCTTGAGCGTCGCCACCTGGCTGTCCGGGCCGGCAAACTCGCGCGTGAAGAGGAAAGCCAGCTTGCGCAGGCCCAGTTGCTGCGCCACGTAGCTGAACAGCCGCACGGGATCGGAATCGGACATCGAATGCGTGTCGCCCCGGGGCGACAGGTGCACGCCCACCCGGTTGGCGCACCAGATGCCCACACAGGCATCGACGATTTCGAGCAGCAGGCGGGCGCGGTTCTCGATCGAACCGCCGTACTCGTCCGTGCGCTGGTTGGAGCCATCGTGCAGGAACTGGTCGATCAGATAGCCGTTGGCCGCGTGCACCTCCACCCCGTCGAAGCCCGCCTCTTTGGCGTTGCGGGCGGCCTGCGCGAAATCGGCCACGATGCCGGGGATTTCTTCGATGTGCAGGGCCCGCGGCGTCACGTATTCGCGCTGGGGGCGCAGCAGGCTGACATGGCCTTCGCAACGGATGGCGCTGGGGGCGACGGGGATTTCGCCGTTGAGGTGCTCGGGGTCGGACACCCGCCCGACATGCCAGAGCTGCAGGAATATCTTGCCGCCTTTTTCGTGCACGGCCTCGGTGATCTGCTTCCAGCCCTGGACCTGCGCCCGGCACCAGATGCCCGGCGTATTGGGATAGCCGACCCCTTGGGGAGACACGCATGTGGCCTCGGAAATGATCAACCCCGCACTGGCGCGCTGCGAATAATACTGGCGCATGAGTTCGTTGGGCACCCGCCCGGGCGAGGCGCGCGTGCGCGTCAAGGGCGACATGACAATGCGATTGCGAAGCGATACGGCTCCCAGTTGGACCGGGTCGAACAAACTTACCATGGAACGAAACTCGTATTAAGGTAAACCCTAGTATGCATCAAATTAACACAATTTGCGCGGATATACTCACCCCTGGCTTTCAACTCTTTGGATTCAATGGAAAAAGCATGGCGCAATTCGCGGTTATAGGCCTGGGCCGATTCGGCGCGGCCTGCTCGCAGGAACTCATGAAACTTGGCCACGCGGTACTGGGCGTGGACGCCGACAGCAAGCTGGTGGCCAAATATGCCGACGAACTCAGCCACGCCGTCATCGCCGACGCGACGGACAAGCAGGCGCTGGAGGAACTCGGACTCGAAAACTATGACGTGGTGCTGGTGGCCATAGGCTCGGACGTCCAGACCAGCCTGCTGTGCGTCGTCCACCTGAAAAGCATGGGCATAGAACACATATGGGTCAAGGCTTCATCGCACACCCAGCACCTCATCCTGAACAAGCTGGGCGTGTCGCGCATCATCCACCCCGAAGAAGAAATGGGCCTGCGCATCGCCCAGGCGCTCAGCTATCCCATGGTCGAGGACTATATCTCCCTGGGCAATGGCGAATTCATCGTCGAGATCCACGTCAGCGAACAGCTGCAGGGCGCGCCGCTGAAGCAATTTCTGCGCGACACGCCTTCGGCCATCCATGCGCTGATGGTCAAGCGCCGCGCCGAACTCTTCGTCCACCCCGACGGCGACTTCATCCTCGACGGCAATGACGTGCTGGTGCTGCTGGGCCAGCTCCATGTGCTCAAGGCCATCGCCCCCAAACTCGCCTAGGGCCGGACATGCGCAACTTCCGCTTACCGCGGCCCGGCCTTTCGTACAGGCGGCTGGCCAGATCGGGCACTTTCAGCGCCAGCCCGCCCCTGGTGCTGACCGGCGGCTTCATCGTCCTCATCCTGCTGGGCGCCGGGCTGCTCTGCCTGCCTTTCGCCGCCGTGCGGCCGGTGGGGTTTTTCACTGCCCTGTTCACGGCCACTTCCGCGGTCACCGTCACCGGCCTGACCGTGGTGGATACGGGCACCGTGTTCACGCCTTTCGGCGAGGTGGTGCTGGCCTGCCTGGTGCAGGTCGGCGGCCTGGGCTTCGTCACCCTGGCCGTCGTCGCCGCCATGACGCTTGGCAAGCGGATCAGCCTGCAGCACCAGGCCGTCGCGCTGGAAGCCTTCAACCAGACCAGCGTCTCCAAGATACGCCAGACCGCTTTCTTCGTCTTCAAGCTGACCGCCGCCATAGAAGTGGCGGGCATTGTCCTGCTGACGCTGTGGTGGCTGCCCGAACAAGGGTTTGCGCATGCGCTGTACCATGCCGCCTTCCATACCGTCATGGCCTTCAACAATGCCGGCCTGACGCTGCCCTCCACCCAGATGGCGCGCCATATCGGCGACCCAGCCACCGTGCTGGCCACGACAGCCCTCATCATCCTGGGAGGCGTGGGCTTCTCGGTGCTGAACGACATCAGGCAAAAACGCAAATGGAGCCGGCTGACGGCCTATACGCGCATCATCGTGCTGGGTACGCTGGCGCTGAACCTTGCCGGTTTCATGTTCATATGGGCACTGGAGTACGGCAATCCGCATACCCTGGGGCCGCTGCCCCTGCAGAGCCAGGCGCTGGCCGCCTGGCTGCAGAGCGTGACGGCGCGCACGGCGGGCTTCAGCGGCATCGACGTCGCGCAGCTGAACGACGCCAGCGCACTGGTGCTCATGCTGCTGATGTTCATCGGCGGCGGGTCGCTGAGCACCGCCAGCGGCATCAAGGTGGGCACCTTCATCGTACTGCTGGCCGCAGCCTATTCGTACATACGCGGCCGCTCCGAGATCGTGCTGCTCAGGCGCAGCATCCCCGCCGACATCGTGCAAAAAGCCCTGGCCCTGCTGCTGGTGACCGGCGCGCTGGCTTTCATGGCCACGCTGCTCATTTCCCTGCTGGAAAAGCAGCCTTTCCTGGACCTGCTGTTCGAAGTCATCTCGGCACTGAGCACCACCGGGCTCAGCCGCAACCTGACCCCCCAGTTGTCCACGCCCAGCCACATACTGCTGATAATCCTGATGTTCGTGGGCCGCCTGGGGCCGCTGACGCTGATATACAGCCTGAGCACCCAGAAGCACAGCCGCGTGCGCTACCCCGAGGCCCAGTTCCAGGTGGGGTAGCGCGGGGCCGATGCGTCAGCCGCCGGCCTGCGGACGGGGCGTGCCGGGCAGTTCGGGCACGCCGGCGCGAGGGACGCCGCCCTGCCCGTCCTGCGCGAAATGCAGCACGGTCTGCGGATAAGGCAGCTCGATGCCCGCGCGGGCGAAGTGCTGCTTGACCAGCCTGTTGAAGCCGCGCTGCACCGCCCACTGCATGCCGGGCACGGTCTTGATGAGCACACGGATGTTGTAGCCGCGCTCATGCAGCGACGTCACGCCCGGGATCTCGATCTTGTCCAGCACCAGGCCGGCCAGCTCGGGATCTTCCATGAATTCCTCGAAGGCGCGGTGCAAGTGGAATATGGCGTTGTCCACGTCTTCGCGGTAGGCGATGGCATACTCGCCATAGTGGTAGCCGAAGTCGCGCATGTGGTTGGATACGCGGTCGATGGCCGAGAACGGGATCAGGTGGTAGCCCCCATCCATCGTGCGGATGCCCACCGAGCGTATGGTTATTTTTTCGACCGTGCCGAATGTGCCGGCCACTTCGACCACGTCGTTGTGGTTCATGCCGTTCTCAAGCTGGATGAACACGCCCGTTATGACGTCCTGCACCAGCTTCTGGGCGCCGAAGCCTATTGCCAGCCCCACGACGCCGGCCCCGGCGATCAGCGGCCCGATGTTCACCCCGATCTGCGACAACACCACCAGGACGGTCATGGTGACGATGACGACCAGCGCCGCGCTGCGGAACAGCGACAGCAGCGTCTTCTGGCGTTCGGTCGTGCCGTGCCGGCCCGGCTCTTCGCTGAGGCGGCTTTCGATCAGGCTGGCCACCAGCGTCCAGGCGCTCAGCGCCAGCAGCAGAACGATGGCCACGTGCACAAGGGTGGCGATGAAGTTGCGGCCTTCGGGCGAATAAATCCAGCCCGACAGGTTGAACGCATGCCAGGCATCCAGCACCACCAGCGCCACGCCTATCAATATCGCCAGGCGCAATGTCTTGGCAATGCCGGGCACATAGCCGTTGACGCGCGCCTGAAGCATGGGCAGGCGCCGGCGCAAATCGTCGGGCAGCGTCACGCGCCGCGCTTCCAGGGCGCCGAGCATACCCGCCAGCAAGGCCCCGACGCCGATGGCGATCAGGGTCTGCACAGTGGCCTGCGCCATGAAAGGCAGCGCTTCGTAGGGATCGGCCTGGCTAACCACCAGCAGAGCGGTGAAGTAGGCGATGGCGGCAATGTGCCACAGGCGCGCCAGCATGCGCATCAGGGTGGCGAAGAAAGCCGTCGAGGCGTGTTCGGCGCGTTGCATCAGGCGTTCGCGCAGCAAGAGGCGATTGGCCAGGATGACGCGCAGGGCATAGATGTATACGCCCAGCATGATGAACAGCCCCGCCAGGCGGCCGATGGACGGCGTCAGCATCTGCTGCACCAGCGGCACCACCACCAGCAGGCCATAGCCTGTGATGCCGATGATGCGCGCCAGCCAGCCGCTCCAGTAAAGGGCGATGTCGTCGGGCATGGGCCACAGGCGCAGCTGCGCATGCCTTTCGGAAAACACCGCTCGGCACAGTGTCCTGACGAATTCCACCGCCACGAAGGCATTGACGAAAAGCAGGGCCAGCAGGGGCGGCCCCTGCAGCCGCTCGTGCACGGCCAGCGAAATGCCATAGCCGACCAGCGCCGCCAGCGCGATGGCGGCTGCATCGATCAGCAGCGCGCCGACCACGCCGCCCAGCTTGCGCGAGAAGGCGATGCCGCCCAGTCTGCCGCGCCTGGGCGTGGCCTCGGACGGACGTCCGTGGGGCGCATGCAGCACCCAGGCGTCCAGCCGGCGGAAAAAATACTTGGCCAGCGCCCGGAACAGCGCGTAGGCGATCAATGTGGCGGCAATGGCCGCCGCCAGGCCGATGAGGCGGTTGCGCCATTGCTCGGCCGACATGCCGTGCACGCCGCGGCCGCTGAACAGATCGCGCAGCAACCCCGCCGTTTCGGAAAAATCCTGGCTCAGGCCGGCCGCGAAATCCTGCATGGTGCCCGCCAGCCCTTGCGCCGAGTCCGCCTGCGGATTGGACGCCACGCCTGGACGTGCCGCCGCGGCGCGGCCCTGCTCCGGCGGCGCTGCGGCCAGCCCGCGCAATTGTTCGATGAGCGCGTTGCGGGCCTGCGGATCTTCCAGCAGATCGGCCATCGCCCCGTAGGAAGGCCCGGCCTGCGCCGGCTGCGCGTCCGGCTGCGTCTGGGCCAATGCCGCCGGCATCAGGACCAGTGAAAAAAGCAGCGCCAGGATGAATAACAGACTTTGCAGATCGAACCGGCCGCCTGCCGGTTCCGCGCGTGCAACGCTAGGGCGTATCAATACGGGTCTCCTGTTTCAGTTCAATGAACGGGCGGCCGGCGGCCGCCTTCCATGACCGCTACAGGGTAACATTCTTGCGCCGCGCCGGGCCAGAGCCGCGCGTCGCGTCCCCGGCCCGGCGTCAGGACGAAAGCGCCGGCCGGGAGGACTCTTCCTGGATCAGCCGGCCCAGGATGCGGCGCACCCTCATGGGGCCGGCGTCGCCGGCCAGCAGCACCGGCTTCAGCGACATCAGGTCCGTCGTATTCATGTTCCGCTGCTGGCCCTCGACCATAGGCTTGTCCTCGCCCGAGAAAACACCCAGCATGACTTTGTAATGCTGCTGGTTGTAATCGCCATCGTCGGTGCGCACGTTGCGGGTGTTGGCAAAGAAATAATGCGTCGAGGTATCGCTTTCCGGAGTCATCAGGTGCAAAGCCTTGGCGATATAGCCTTGCTCGAAGGGCTGCCCAGCCGTGGCGGCGTATACAGAGATACACATCAGCGCCGGCGGGTTCCATACCACCTCGGTCTTCAGGTCGGCCCGGGCCCGCGGGTCGGACAGATGCTTGGCAAAGCTTGGCGGGGCGACCTCGCCCCGGGCTTCCCAGCATATGCGCACCTGCTCACCGGCCTGGCTGACCTGCGCCTTCGCCCTGCTGAGCGCGCCGCCGCCAAGCGTCGTCGGATGCAGGAAATCGACATGAGTCAAGTCCATGATGTTGTCGGTCAGAAGTTCATAGTTCGCGCCCGTCGGCAGATATCCCGTCGTGCGGGCGGTCGTCTTGGCCGCCGCGATAAAGGAATAGTCCGGAATCTTCGCCGGATCCGCGGCATCGGGTTCGCCCATCCATATCCATACCGCGAGGTGGCGCTCTGTCACCGCATACGCCCGCACGCGGGCGGCCTTGGGGATAGCCCCGTCCCCGTGGGGATTGTGCGTACAGCGCCCGTCGCCCGCGAATTGCAGCCCATGGTAGGGGCACTGGATACAATCGCCCGTCAATGCGCCCATGTGCAGCGGCGCGAATCGGTGAGGACAGCGGTCGGCAATGGCGGCAAGCGTGCCGTCCGACTGGCGGAAAAAGACGATCGCCTGGTCCAGTATGCGGCGGCTGAACAGCTGGCCCGGCTTGATTTCGTCCGACCAGGCTGCGACATACCAGGCGTTCTTGAGATAATCCATCTGCGGTCCTCCATCGTCGATTTGAGTTAATATCGCCCGATTGATGATAGGCTTGGGCCCAGCCCGCCACCATGCGGACCAGGCTCATTTTTCGGCGGAATCGTCTCGCCCGCAAAGATGAATGGCGCACTCAGCGATGTGTTGCTTTCGCTAAAGATAGATGCCAACTCCATAGGCATCGGCCACTTCAGCGAGCCCTGGGGGTTTCACATGCCCCGCACCCGGCCCACCCGCGCGTTCGTGCACAGTGTGGTCGACGCGCCCTGTTGGCTTATGCAGCGGGCGTGCCAACCGATCGAACTGCTGCCAGGCGATTCTTTTCTGGTGCTTCGGGGGGCCGCCTATTCTCTGGCATCGGCCGCCGACGCGCGCCTGCTGAGTTTTCCGGAATACTGGAAGAAGCTGAAGCTGGCGCCGATGGGGCCAACGGTAAGGCGCGATGCGCCGATACGCTTCGAAATGGGCGGCGGCGGCAGGCTTTCCCGCGTGGTGTCCATCGCGCTCGAACTGCGAAACCCCGCCCTCAATCCGCTCATCCTGTCGCTGCCCGCCATCATCGTGATCAGGGCGGACGACAGCGAGCTGTTCCCATGGATATCGGCGGCCTTGTCTTTCCTGGCCGCCGAGACGAGCGCCGCCAGGCCCGGATATTGCGCCATGGCCACCCATCTGGCCGAGGTCATATTCACCGGGCTTCTGCGCGCCCATGCGCTGTCGGACCAGAACAAGTCCGCAAGCTGGCTGCGCGGAATCAGCGACGAAAGAATCGGCAGAGCGCTCAGCGCCATGCACGAACGCCCGGGCTTTCCCTGGAAGCTGGCCACTCTGGCCGCGCAGGCGGGTGTGTCGCGCGCGACGTTTGCAAGACGCTTCGACCGGGTGACAGGGATTTCACCCATCGAATACCTGACTGCGTGGCGCATGCAGATAGCGGCCGAGATGCTGCTGGATGGGCGCGACCCTGTCGGACGCATCGCGGAACACGTGGGCTACGGTTCCGAGCGGGCCTTCCGCGCCGCCTTCAAGCAGAAGACAGGCCTGTCGCCGACCGGCTACTGCAAGCTGCGCGGGAAAGGCAAAGCGCCGTCGGGGGGGCGGCGCGCATAGCGCATTGCCGCCTCGCCATGTCTTCGGCGGCTTAGATTCCGCCGGTACAGGAAAGTGTGGTGCCGGTGATGTACGACGCTTTGGAAGATGCCAGCCAGATCACGGCTTCCGCGATCTCGGCAGGCTCCGCCAGGCGCCCCAGCGGGATTTTCGGCGCAATGCGGGCAGGCCGGCCGGGTTCGCCGGCGGCCGCGTGAATGCCGGTCAAGGTGCTGCCTGGCGCCAGGCAGCAGACTCGTATTCCTTCAGCAGCCACTTCCTTGGCCAGCCCGACGGTAAAGGCTTCCAGCGCCGCCTTGCTGGCGGCGTAATGCACGTATTCCCCGGGGCTGCCCGTTCGCGCCGCGACTGACGAAATATTGACGATCACGCCGCGGACGCCATGCCGGCCGAAATTGGCCAGCGCCTCGCGCGCGCAATGCATTGCCCCCAGCACATTGACCTGGAACACTTGCCCGATGGTGGCGTGGGCCGTGTCCGTGAAACGCCCGATCGGGCCGGTGATGCCCGCGTTGTTGACCAGCCCGTACAGTGCGCCGACCGTGGCCTGCACCTCTTCGAACATACGCCGGACGTCTTCCTCTTGGCCGACGTCGGCCTGGATGACATATGCCTTGCGTCCGATTTCACGGACAGACTGGGCAACGGCCTGGACCGCCGGCCGGTCGCGTGAATAATTCAATACGACGTCATGGCCGGCGCGAGCCGCGGCCAGCGCCGTTGCCGCGCCGATGCCGCGGCCTGCCCCGGTGATCAGGATGGTGCCGTGCCCGTCACCGCGCTGAAGATCATCGTCCATGGCCGCCGCCCGTCCGGGACATGCCGGATCGCTCCATGCCGTTCGCCCCTGGAAAAGCCATCAGATCCGTAACCCCGAAGTCATGGCCCAGCTGTGACATGATGGCGGTGACCTGGCCGCGATGATGGGTCTGATGGTTGAACAGGTGAAGCAGTATGAGGCCGCGCGGACGCGTCATCTCCTGCCGGCTCGAAATGGATCGATACGTGATCGGCGCTTTCAGGTGCTCTGGGCTCAAGCCCGCCACGGTTGATTGTATTTCCGCGTCGGTCGCTTTCCGTTCCCGGGCCAGTTCCTGAAAATCGGCATACAGTTCCTCGTCCAGGGACTTGACCGCAAAAGGCCGGCCCGCCAGCCTTCCCAGCCATACGCGGTCGGCCAGCAATATATGGTTGAAAGTCCTGTGGATGCTGCCGAAAAACGCTTTCATGTCCTGTTTGCGTTCGCCGTCGCTCATTGCGGCACAGACGCCGTAAAGTTTTTCGTTCATCCAGCTGTTATAGCCGGCCATGGTCTGCAACATGCTCAGTTCATTCATGGAGTCCCTCCGTTTCCCATGTGGAGAATTTCATCGATGGTTTCCCCGATTCGCCGGACCGCCCATTCAGTGCGCGGCGTAAACACCGAGGCATGACTCAGACGCATGCAGTTTCTGTACTTGCCTGCGGCCGAGAAAATGTGGCCATGCGCGATGGCGATGCCATTTTCACGAAGCATGGCGTCGAGCGTGTGCGTATCGAAAGACTCCGGCAGCTCTATCCATAGCACGAAACCGCCTTGCGGATTGCTGACGCGCGTTCCTTCCGGGAAATATCGCCTGACCCATTCCGTCAGGATGTCGCGCTGGCGCTGATACTGGCGCCGCATCCGGCGCAAATGCGCCGTGTAGTATCCCTTGCGCAGGAATTCCGCGACCGCGATCTGCGGCAAAGCCGCCGTCGGGCCGGAACTGGTGTACTTCATGCGGAGCACTTTGTCGAAATATCGCCCCGGCGCCACCCACCCGACCCGCAGCCCGGGCGCCAGCGTTTTCGAAAATGAACTGCACAGCAACACCCTGCCATCCTCGTCAAGCGCTTTCAATGCATGAGGCCTGGGCCAGCCATAAACCAGATCGCCGTTGATATCGTCTTCGATGATGGGCACGTCGAAACGCTGGGCCAGACGGATCAGCCCCCTGCGGCGAGGCCCGGGCATGGTGTATCCCAGCGGATTGTTCGCATTGGGGGTGACTTGAATGGCCTTGACCGGCCAGCGGTCCAGCGCCAGCTCGAGCGCCTCCAGGCTGATGCCTTCGACGGGATCAGAAGGAATCTCGAAGACCTGGACATCTGCCTCCTTGAGGATCTGCATCATGCCGTGATAGCTGGGGGATGCGATCGCCACGATATCGCCGGGTGCGCACAGGACCCGCAACGCGCAAGACAACGCCTCTTGGCAGCCTGTCGTGACAATCAGCGAGTCGGGAGATACGCGATAACCAGCGTCCACAGCCAGCCGCGAAAGCTGCGTCCTCAAGGCGGCGGCCCCGCGAATGTCGTTGTAATGAAGGCTCGCCGCGCCCGCGTGGCGGCCTTCGCGCGCAAGAGCCGCCAGCAAAGGACGCAGGGTGGGGCTTTCGACATCAGGCATGCCGCGGCCAAGCTGGACGGTCTGGCCTTCGCTTTCAAGGTCCAGCAGTTCCTGGACCTGCCCCCATTCGGAAACATCGGTCGGCCGCAGATTGGGCTTGCCCATCTGGGGCAGTTCGGGCGCCGGCCGCCTGGCCGGCACATACCAGCCGGATCGAGGCCGCGCCTCCACGAGGCCAGCCATTTCCAGCCAGCGATAGGCCTGCTGGACCGTCGTCAGGCTGACGCCATATTCCACGCTGAGGGTTCGCACCGAGGGCAGGCGAACCCCTGCCCCGTACAAGCCCTGCTCTATGCGGCTGCCCAAGATATTGGCAAGGTCGAGATACCGGCTCATGAATGATGATACGGCCTACATTAGGGAAACAAATGGACGGTCCATCACTGTAATGGCGACTCTGTATTGTGAATAGATACAGATACTGCTATTTCCGAAGATTCACGGCGCCATTCATCCGCTTTGTATCACAGATAATTATTATTTCTGTGTATTCAATACAGATCGGTCATCGGCGAAGATCGTTTCTGCACGCCCATGAGGGCATGACGGCACACAGAACGAACATGACGCTTTCCGCCAATCTGCTCCTGAGCTTTTCTCTATTCGCGCTGATATCTTCCATCACGCCCGGACCCAACAACACCATGCTCCTGGCCTCTGGCGTCGCCTTCGGATTTCGCCGCACGCTGCCGCACATGCTGGGCGTAACGGCTGGCTTTTTCCTGATGGTGGCGTCGATCGGCCTGGGGTTGGGCGCCGCATTCGACGCATTTCCCAGCCTTTACCCTTGGATGCGCTGTCTGGGAGCGGGCTATCTGCTTTATCTGGCCTGGAAAATCGCCCGATCGGCGTCTGCGGCCACCGGGGAACGGGAAAGCGGCGGCGAACCGTTGAGATTTCTGGATGCGGCCGCGTTTCAATGGGTCAACCCCAAGTCCTGGACCATGTCCGTTGCGGCCCTCAGCACTTATACACCGCCGGAACGCGGCCTGTTCAGTGTAGTACTCATTGCTTTGCTATGGGCGCTCATCACCCTGCCCTGCGTAGTGTTGTGGACCGGTTGCGGTAGCCTGATCCGGCGGACTCTCGACGACCCCGCTCGGCGGCGCCGCCTCAACCAGGCCATGGCTTTGCTGTTGGTTGCTTCCCTGTACCCCATGTTCAGATAGTCCCAAGGGCCGGGCCGCGGGCATTGAGCCGAGTGTGATGGATGCCCTGCCACCCGCTTCAAATGTCCAACTAATTGGGGTGCAGTTCAATAATGGGGTAGAGCCTAGAGCAATGAATGCCTGTTGTCCAAGAGCCGGGCTAATGGGAAAGAGCCGGAAAAGAAATAAGGGCTTACAGCGGTTGACCTGTAAGCCCTTATTTCTTTGGAGTATTTTGGTCGGGACGGAGTGATTCGAACACTCGACCCCTTGCACCCCATGCAAGTGCGCTACCAGGCTGCGCTACGCCCCGAAAGACCGAAAGTATATAGCAAACCTTTTTTTTGCACAAATCACAGCACCCGAACACGGCCTGCGGCCGTCTGCCGCCCGTATCCGGACGGCCCATATGCGGCGCCATGGAGCCTAGGCTGTCCATCCCCCTCCTCTTAGGCCGTCTGCCGCATTCTTCCCCGCGCGCGTCAAACCTATCATGCCCACATGCCTTGTAACGAAAAAGCGAAAAGACAAGGCAGGCACATTGAGGAGAGCCGCATGCGCATGTTTTCCGAGGCAGCGTTTCCCCGTGGCGGGACGGGCCGGCCATGAATGCCGGCGGACACCGCCTGCCGCGGCGCTGCCGGCTCTTCTATCCCGGCGGCAAGCCGGCCGGCATGCGGCACGTGGCCTCCCTGGCATGCTTTCTGGCATGCGCCGGCGGCAACATCGCACAGGCCGGGGCGTCCATGCGGGTGCCCGGCGCCGAAGTCGCGGCCCCGGCGCCGTCTGCCCCGCTCGAAGACTATGACGCCCTGATTCTGCGGGCCCGCGATGGAGAATACGACCCGGCCCTGCGCATGCTGCGCGTGCGGACCCGCATGCACCCCGAGGACTTGCGCGCCGCCTACGACCTTGTCCGCGTCGCGCTGTGGGCCAGGCGGCCAGGCGAAGCGCTGGCCGCCTGGAAATCGATTGCGCCCGTTCCCGAACACCCGCCCGCTGACGTCGTGAACGATGCCGCCACAGCGGCCCGCGACGCACGGCAGTGGGAGGATGCCCTGGCCCTGTATCGGCTGGGGCGCCGGACCTACCCGCAGGACACCCGCTTCACAGTGGGCGAGGTCAAGGTTCTGGCCGACGCGGGCAATCTCGACGCGGCCCAGGCGCTGGGCCGCATCCGCGTTGCGCAGGCGCCCGACGACCCCGACTTGCAGTTGGCCCTGGCCTATGCCATGGAGCGCGAAGCGCTCCACACGGCTGTGCTGCAGCGCGCTTCGCGGGCGCACGACCTGGCGCCCCGCAAGGATTATGTCACGCGCGAGTACATCGATGCCCTGCAGCGCGCCGGCCTGGCAGAACCCGCCCTGCGCATGGCGGACAGCCGCCCGGACCTGGTGGATGCAGCGCAGCGCCGCCGCCTGCAGCTGGATTACGCCGCCAGCCTGACCCGACTGGCCGAACTGCCGACGCGCAGGGAGCAGAACCGCCATCAATTGGCGGACCAGGCCATCGCCCTCTATGACCGCTGGATATCCGAGTGGGAGGCGCAGGGCGGCGCAGCTGCCGACGATGCCCTGCGCGCGCGGGCCGACAGGCTGCACGCCCTGCATGCGCGCTCGCGGATGGCCGAGGTCGTGCAAGGCTACGCCGCCTTGCGGGAACGCGCACCCGCGGTACCCGGCCATGTGCTGCAGGATGTGGCGTCGGCCTATCTGTATCTGCGCCAGCCCGAGGACGCGTCGGTGCTGTACCGCGCGTCGCTGGAAAACGGCAGCGCCGCCCCGGCCGATCGTTCGGGCAGCCAGAGCGGCCTGTATTACGCCCTGCTGGAAGACGAGCGGCACGAACAGGCCGCGTTCACGCTGGCGCAGGCGCGCAAAGAACAGCCGGTCTGGCGCATGGTGAAAGGCAAGCCTGAGCGCCTGCCCAATGACCTGAACCTGTACCTGGCCCAGACGGCCATCCAGGGAGACTTCTATTCCGGCCACACCCGCCGTTCCGCTCGGGACATGCGGGCTCTGGTCATGCGCGCGCCCAACAACACCATCCTGCGCACCGCCCTGGCCGAGATACAGCGGGGCCGGTTGCGTCCGCGCGCCGCGGAACGCGAACTGAAAATGGCCGAAACCCTTGCGTCGCGCGATGACGCCGTCGTGGCCGGACAGGCCTATACGGCGCTGGATCTGCAGGAATGGGGTCAGGCCAGGCTGCTGCTGGACGACGCCGAGGGGCGCAGCCCCGAAAGCCTGACCACGCAGCAGCTGGCGCGTCGCTGGGCGGTGCACCAGAAAGCCGAACTGCGCATCGGCGCCGACCGGGGGCTGGCCAACGACAGCCCCATCGCGGGCGAAGGCGACCTGCGCGTCGACGCCGTCCTGTACAGCCCGCCCATGGGGGACAACTGGCGCGCATTCGGCGGCGGCGGATACGGGCAGGGCAAGTTCGAGGAAGGCAATGCCCACTATCGCTGGCTGCTCGCCGGCGTCGAATGGCGCGGCCGCGACCTGACGGCCGAGGGCGAAATATCGACCCACAGCTACGGCGAAGGGGCCAAGCCGGGCCTGCGCCTGTCGGCCGACCATGACCTGGACGACCACTGGCGCATAGGCGCGTCGGCCGCCCTGCGCACAACCGAGACGCCGCTGCGGGCGCTGCGCGCGGGCATTTATGCGAACCGCTTCCAGGTGCGCGCACGCTGGCGGGCCGACGACCAGCATGAGTGGACGCTGGCCCTGACCCCTTCACATTTCTCGGACGGCAACAAGCGCATCGAAGCGCTCGTCACGGGCCGCCGGCGCATCCAGACCTCGCCGCGCCTGAAGACCGACCTGGGCATGGAGCTGAGCGCCTCGCGCAATACCCGGCGCGACACGCTTTATTTCAACCCCAGGGCCGACCTGATGGCGCTGCCCACGCTGCGCTTCACGCACCTGCTGTACCGCCGCTACGAAAACACGCTGGAGCAGCAGTTGACGCTGGGAGCGGGCCTGTATGCCCAGCGGGGCCATGGCGCCGGCGCGATAGGCCTCATCGGCTATGGACTGCGCCACCGCGCCAACGACGTACTGGACGTCGGCATCACGATGACTGGCACAAGCCGCCCCTATGACGGCAGGCGAGAGCGCGAATTCCGCGTCATGCTCGACCTCAATCTGAGATTCTAGGAGAGCATGAATGACTGCGCGCGCGCCCGGCCTGACCAGACTGCTCGGTTTCCTGTCGATACTGCTTGCGCTGTCCGGCTGCGCCCGCGACGCTCCGGTGTTCACCCCGCCGGCGCAGCGCGCGCTGGCGCCGGGCGAACGGCCATGGCCGCAGGGCCAGTTCCTGACCATCTCCTATCACGACGTGCAGGACGCCGATCCCGACCAGGCCTATGTCAGCGTCCGCACCGACCATCTGCGCGAACAGATCGCCTGGCTGCATGCCGCCGGCTACCAGGCCGTGTCGGTGGACCAGATACTGGCGGCGCGCGACGGCGGGCCGCCCCTGCCCGAAAAAGCCGTACTGCTGACTTTCGACGACGGCTACCGCAGCTTCTACAGCCACGTCTTCCCGCTGCTGAAGGCCTACGGATGGCCGTCGCTGCTGGCGCCCGTGGGCACGTGGATGGACACGCCGCGCGGCGTGGACGTGGACTTCGGCGGCCTGCCCACCGATCGCGAGCGCTTCCTGTACTGGCGCCAGATCCGGGAGCTGGCGGCCTCCGGCCTGGTCGAGGTGGGCGCGCATACCGACAACCTGCATTACGGCATACCCGCCAATCCGCAGGGCAATCTGCAACCCGCGCCCGCAGTCCTGGCCTTTGACGCCGCCACGAACAGCTACGAAACCGACACGGCCTATCGGCGACGCATCGAGGCCGACGTCGAGAGCATCACCCGCAAGATCGCCAGGGAGACGGGCAAACGGCCGCGCGTCTGGGTGTGGCCCTACGGCGTGGCGTCCGGCACAGCCCTGGACATCGTTAAAGCCCACGGCTACCGGATGGCCCTCACCCTGCAGGACGGCGCGGGCAGCATCCGCGAGCTGATGAACGTGCCGCGCCTGCTGGTGGCCGACGACCCGCCCCTGCGCAGCTATGTCAATGCCGTCCATGCCATGGAGCGCAAGCCCACGCTGCGGGCCGTCCATGTGGATCTGGATTATGTTTACGACCCCGATCCCGAACAAATGGACCGCAATCTTGGCAATCTGGTGCAGCGCATTGCCGACATGCAAATAAGCGCCGTTTTCCTGCAGGCGTTTGCCGACCCCGAAGGCGATGGACTGGTGCGTTCGGTCTATTTCCCCAACCGGCGCCTGCCCATGCGCGCCGACCTGTTCAACCGGGCCGCCTGGCAGTTGCGGAACCGCGCCCATGTCGGCGTATACGCCTGGATGCCGGTGCTGGCCTTCGACCTGGACCCCGGCCTTGCCCGCGTAAAGCGCTGGGATCCGCGCACCGGCGCAACGGCGATCGACCCAGAAAAATATGCGCGCCTGTCGCCATTTGACCCCGAAGCGCGCCGGCAGATCATCGAGCTGTACGAGGATTTGTCGCGCCATGCGGTCTTCGACGGCCTGCTGTTCCACGACGATGCCCTGCTATCCGACTTCGAGGACGCCGGCCCGCAGGCCCTGCAAGCCTATCGCCGAGCGGGGCTGGGGGATGGCATCGCCGCGCTGCGCGCCAACCCCGAATCCCTGCGGCGCTGGACGCGATTCAAGAGCCGCGCCCTGGTCGGCTTCACGCAGACGCTGGCCAAGCATGTGCGCGCCATCCGCGGGCCCCAGGTCAAGACGGCACGCAATATGTTCGCCCTGCCCATCATCGATCCGGACAGCGAAAGCTGGTTTGCGCAGAACCTGGATGATTTCCTGCAGGCCTACGACTGGACGGCGCCCATGGCCATGCCCTTGATGGAGGACGTTCCCGAGGATGGGGCCGGCCCATGGCTGGACCGCCTGGTCGATGCCGTGGCGGCCCGGCCCGGCGCGCTGGATCGCACCATTTTCGAGATCCAGGGACGCGACTGGCGGCCCGCGTCCGACGGCGGGGACCGCGGCCACGTCGACTCCGCCCTGATGGCGCGGTGGCTGAAGCGGCTGCAGCTGCGCGGCGCGCGCAACCTGGGCTATTACCCGGACGATTTCGTGCAGAATCAGCCCCGGCTGGACATCATCCGGCCGGCCATCTCCAACGCCTGGTATCCCTACTGATGATAGACCGTCTAATCGCCCTTCTCGTCCTGGGGGTCGTGCTGGGCGCCCCTTTCGGGCTGACCCTCTTGCTGACGACCGAGCTGCTGGTGAACTTTGTCTTCTTCTACCCGCTGTTCATGTCGGGGATCTGGATGGCGGGGGGAATGTACTTCTGGCTGCACTGGGAACGCAAATGGAGCTGGCGCCCCAGCCCCGCCCCGCCGCTGCGGGGCGACCCGCTGGTGTCCATCCTGGTGCCCTGCTTCAACGAGGCGCGCAACGCGCGCGAAACCCTGGCGGCGGCGCTGAACCAGGAGTACCCGCATGTGGAAGTCATCGCCATCAATGACGGATCCAGCGACGAGACCGCCGCCGTGCTGGACAGGCTGGCCATGCACGACCCGCGCCTGCGCATCGTCCACCTGGCGCGCAACCAGGGCAAGGCCATGGCCTTGCGCATGGGCACACTGGCCGCGCGCGGCGAGTATCTCGTCTGCATCGACGGCGACGCGCTGCTGGCGCCGGACGCCGTCAATTACCTGGCCGCTCCGCTGGTCGAGCACAAGCGCGTGGGCGCGGTCACCGGCAATCCGCGCATTCGCACCCGCTCCACCCTGATCGGCCGAGTGCAGGTCGGGGAGTTCTCGTCGATCATCGGCCTGATCAAGCGCACACAGCGCGTGTACGGCCAGCTGTTCACCGTGTCGGGCGTATGCGCGGCTTTCCGGCGCGCGGCGGTGGATCAGGTCGGCTACTGGAGCCTGGACATGGTGACCGAAGACATGGACATCACCTGGAAACTGCAGCGCGCCCAATGGTCGGTGCTGTACGAGCCGCGCGCGCTGTGCTGGATACTGATGCCCGAAACCTTGCGGGGCCTGTGGAAGCAGCGCAGGCGCTGGGCGCGCGGAGGCGCCGAGGTGTTCATCAAGAATCTTCCGAGCATAGGCCACGACAAGTATTGCCGCCTTTGGCTGCTGATGGCGGACTATTTCCTGTCCGTGCTGTGGGCCTTCTCACTGGCCCTGACCGTCGTGCTGTGGCTGGCGGGGCTGGTGCTTGCGCTGCCGGCCGAGCTGCAGGTTTCCATCATCGTGCCGCCCTCCTTCACCGGCATGGTGCTGGCCATGGTCTGCATCGCGCAGTTTCTGATCAGCGCGATGATAGACCGCCGCTACGAGCCCGGGCTGATGCGTGCGCTGTACTGGATCGTCTGGTACCCGTTTGCCTTCTGGCTCATCAACTTTCTGACCATACTGGCCACTTTTCCCCTCGTCATGCTCAAGGCCCGGCGCCAGCGCGCGCGATGGACCAGTCCTGACCGAGGCATCAAGGAGTTGACATGATCATCAAGACACCGCGTTCATTGCTGGGCAGCTTCTTTGACAACCTGTTGACCGCGCTGGGCTGGTTCGGCCTGGGCTATCTGCTGGCGGCGGGCGCCGGCGCCCTGCTGGGCACGGCGCAGGCCTCCGGCGCGGCCCCGGCCGGCGGCGTTTCGTCGCCCTGGGACACCCTGATGCTGTATCTGGCGATCGGCGCGGTGAACACCGCGCTGGTCGTCCTGTGGGGCCGCCACCGCAAGCACCTGTCGGCGCGCCTGGCGCGCCGGCAGGTGCAGCCGGCCCGCGACGAGAACACATGGCTGCAGGATTTCCAGCTGTCGCGCGGGCAACTGGCGGCAGTGCGCGACAGCCGGGTCACCGTCATACACCACTCGAACGAAGGAGAAATCGAACGGCTGGAAACGCTCCATGCCCCACGGCCAAGCGCCGTGAACAGCGAGGAGTTCGAGCTGGGGCGGGTCGCCTGACGTACAGGGAAAACCTTTACGCCTTTTGTCCATGGTGCGCGGACAAGCAGCCTAGGACGCCTGGAGGAAGCCCTCCTAGGCCATCTGTCACATGTTGCAATTGTAATCTTTGCCTATCATAAAGTTGAGTTTTCTTTCAGTTGTTATGGATTAATGCGCCCGGGAAATACCGTCCCGCGCCACCCGCCAACGCTCCAGGAGACGTCATGGCCCATCGACAACCCAACAGGCAGGAAAGCCAGAGCCGCCCAGGGCCAGCCGCCTTTTCCGCGGCGCGGGCCCTGCGCCTGGCCGCAGACTTGATGATGCTGGCACTATTGTGCAGCCCCATGATGGCGCCGGCGCAGGACTTGGACGACAGGCCCAACCCCCTGCCCCGGCCTTTGATGGACGGACAGGCCGGCCCGTCCGGCGACGGCCGGCAGGACTTGACCGCGCCCGAACGCCTTATGAACGAGCTGCAGCGCCGGTTTGAAGACCCTCTGGGCGGCATCGTGATCAATCGCAGCGTCACGGTGCTGGGCAACGATTTCTACCAGTATTTCTCGCGCTATTGGGCCGGCAAGGGCGGGGACCGCTTCACCCTGGCTGTCTACGAGCGGCCTTCGGCCCGCTTCGGCAGCGAGGTGTGGATCCAGTATCGCAGGGAACGGATGTTCCACATATTTCTGCCGCCGGTGCGCAGCGCCGCCAGGCAGATCGCCCGGCAGGCCGCCGACATCGTCTTCGAAAACGTCGCCAACAGTGTGGTGGAGCACATGATGGCCCGCAGCCCCGACCTTGCGGCCGACGAGCTGTAGCGCGGCCGCCGGAAAGACAACACCCGCGGCACAAACCAAGCAGTACAGAGGAGAAGCTCATGACACGCAATACCTTGCGCCCACTTGCGGCTGCCCTCGTGGCGGCTGGCTCTCTGGCGAGCAGCCCGGCCACGGCCTCCGAGATGGTTTATTACCCCTACAACCCCTCGTTCGGCGGCAATCCGCTGAACGGCGCGGTGCTGCTCAACAATGCGCAGGTCACCAGCCATCACGAAGCGCCGGATCCCGGCGCCGCAGGCCTGGAAAACATGTCGCCGCTCGAAATTTTCAACGACACGCTCGAACGCTCAATCATTTCGCGCCTGGCGGCCAGCGCCAGCTCACAGATCATCGGCGACGACGGGCAGTTCAAGCCTGGCACCCTGGAAACCGCCAACTTCACCATCCAGGTGGAAGAAAAAGGCGGCTATATGCAGATCACCACCATCGACAAGGTGAGCGGCGACATCGTGACCTTCCAGACGGGGAAATTATGAAAGCCGCCGTCATCACGCACGCCATGCCGCCGTCGATGCTGGCCATCTCTTCCTGTCGCCTCGGCCGGCGGGCGCTGGCGGGGACGCTGTGCGCGGCCCTGGCCGCCTGCGCCGTGCCCAGCCAGCCCGTCGAAGTCGCCAACCAGGCCAGGCTCACGCCGGCCTCGGCCTCGACACGCGACCTGTTCCAACTGCCCAAACCGGCCGGCCAGGTAGTGGTCGCCGTGTACGGATTCCGCGACCAGACGGGCCAGTACAAGCCGTCTCCGGACAGCTCCTTCTCCACCTCGGTCACCCAGGGCGCGGCCTCGCTCCTGGTCAAGGCCCTGAAAGACTCGGGCTGGTTCATCCCCGTGGAGCGCGAAAGCCTGCAGGAACTGCTGACCGAAAGGCGTATCGTGCGCGCCCTGGACGGATCCCAGGGGAATGCGCCGCCGCGCGTGTTCATTCCGTCCCTGACGCCGGCTTCCATCATGATCGACGGCGGCATCGTGGCCTATGAAAGCAATGTGCGCACGGGCGGCCTGGGCGCGAAATTCCTGGGCATCGGCATGTCCACCCTGTACCGCATGGACCAGGTCACCATCAGCCTGCGCAGCATCGACATCCGCAGCGGCCGCGTGATGCAGACCGTGTCGACCACCAAGACGATTTTTTCGTACGAGGTGCGGCCCAGCGTCTACAAATTCGTCAACTACCGCGACCTGCTCGAAATCGAGGCGGGGGTGACCAACAACGAACCGGCCCAGCTCAGCGTGAAGGAAGCCATCGACGCGGCGGTGGTGCACCTGGTGGTGCAGGGCATGCGGGATGGCAGCTGGAATCCGAAAGACAGCGATGCCTGGAACACGCCCGTGGTGCAGCGCTATCTGAAAGAAGCCAATGGCTACGCCATGACCAGCACGCAGTCCACCGAAGGGATGGAAGGCGATGCGGGCCGCATCGTCGCGCCGCCCGGCGACACCGAAGGGAAAGCGGCCGGCAACGGCCCTACCGCCCCGCCGGCCGAGCGCCCGCGCCCCGCCTCGTGACGAAGAACAGGGTTTTACGGGCTTCCGGTTTCCAGGACCGCCGGAAGACCGGCGGTCCTATAGGTCCCAAACGAGGAGAAAGTACATGAAGATCCAACTTTCAGCAGTCGCCATTGGCCTGTCCGTGGCATTTGGCGGAACCGCCATGGCCAACACCACGGGCGATGTGACCCAGTCGGGCAACTACAACAAAGCTGTCGTCGACCAGGTCGACACCAGCAGCGTCTACGGCCTGGTCAATCAGCAAGGCTCGCTCAACGACGGCACGATCGAACAGGACGGCGTCACCGCCTCCAACGCGACAATCTACCAGACCGGCACCTGGAACAAAGCCGTGGCGGAACAGGATGGAGGCTGGTACACCGGCTACAACCAGAACGCCACCATTCATCAGGCCGGCATGGGCAACCAGGCATGGACGGGGCAGCGCGGCAATGGCACGGCGGCCAATGTCAGCCAGTCCGGCGACTACAACCGCGCCAACGTCGAGCAGAACGGCGCCCACATGGGCTCGGTCACGGCCACCGTAAGCCAGGCCGGCTACAAGAACGACGCCTACATCAACCAGGACGGCAAGAATCTGGTGGCGACGATCTCGCAGTCGGGCAAGCTCAACAAGGCCATCACCCTCCAGGAAGGCGCCAACAAGTTTTCCACGGTCAGCCAGTCGGGGATGGGCAATCGCTCGTTCGTGCACCAGCGCTGACGGCGCCGTGAGACGGCGGGCAGGCATCTTCCTGCGCCCTGCCCGCCGCCGGGGCCTGTCGCCGGGCCCGCGCCATGCAGGCTCATACGCAGGGCGTCATCCGTGCAGGACATCGCTGGAAGAGAAGAGGAGACAAGCCATGAATGCCGATGCGGACATCCAGGTCTGGCTGGAGCAGGTAGCCAAGCCCCAACCGGCGGTAATCGTGCCCTGGGTCAAAAGCTCGGCCGACCGTATCCTGCATTATCAGGTGCGCACGGTCAAGGTCGACAGCAGCGGCACGTCGGACATGCGCGGCGCAGGCGTGGTGCATGTCATCGCGGGCGTGCCGGCGCCGCTGGGCCGCATGTCGGTTTCACGAACGGGAGAAAGTGAATGCCATGTGGACTTGATACTCAGCGAACCCGGCTTGCCGGCCCGAGCGTATCACTTTGCCTGCCCGGGTTAACCCCCGCGCAGCCTGGTGATCTGTTGATTTTTTGCCTCAAACCCTTGATTCCAACACGCTTTTCTTGTTTCGGCAACACAACGGCCCTACTATTTGAACTCGTGGCGAAGTTGGGGCCACACTTACAATTAGTTTCGTTGGGAGTCCCACGAGAAGAACTCTTGAAGCGAACGTCATCCTGGGATAACAAAAAATGACCAAGATACTCGTTCTCGAACCGCACCCTCTGCTGCGACTCGGCATTCTCCAATTGCTTTCCGACATCACACCCGACTGCGTACTTCGAGGCACTGACTTCAGCGACTTGACGCGATCCGACAGCAATATGCCCGAGTTCGACCTGGTGCTGCTGTCGGTCAACAGCGCGGAAGACGCGCAGCGCCTGGTGCCCCAGGTCCGAAAAATGTGTGTGCCCAAGGCCGTCCTGCTGGTCTCCGACACCATCGATCTCCAACATGCTTCGCAGCCCCTTCCGACCGTGGTTGCGGGCTACCTGCCCAAGCACACTACGCCGGAAGTCCTGCAGGCCTCGGTACGCCTGGTGCTGGCGGGCGGCACCTGCTTTCCCCAGCCGCAAGCCAGTTCAGAGCGGCCCCAGGGCTTCATGGCCTCCCTGCCGTCGGCCCATGCCGTGGGCAGCGGCGACTTGCCGCCGTCTTCGGTCAAGCCGCGCCGTGCGGGCAACGCCCACCCCGAAAGCGAAATGCTGGGCCTGACTCCCAGGCAGTACGAAGTACTGGTGCTGCTTGCGCGCGGCTACCCCATAAAAACCGTGGGCCGCTACCTGAATATATCGGTGGCCACCGCCAAGGCCCACACCGAAACGCTGTACCAGCGCCTGGACGTGCACAATCGGAATGCGGCCGTGTATGCCGCGGTTTCGCGCGGCGCCACTCTGGGCCTGCCCACCATCCAGGGCGACGGCCGCGCCTCGGCCTGACTCCCGGCGCGCTACATCAAGCCCAGCTCCAGCCGGGCATGCTCGCTGATCATGTCGCGGCTCCAGGGCGGGTCCCACACCAGATTGACTTGTGCCTGCTCGACCCCCGGTATCGCAAGCAGCTTGACACGGGCCTCGTCCGCAATGAAAGTGCCCATGCCGCAGCCCGGCGCGGTCAGGGTCATGTCCACGTCTATCTTGTAGCGGCCCTCGTCCAGCGGCGTCACGGCGCAACGATAGACCAGCCCCAGGGCGACAATGTCCACAGGAATCTCGGGGTCATAGCAGGTGGCCAGCACCTGCCAGGCCGCCGCCTCGACAGACTCCGCCGTGACGGGTCCTTCGGGTTGCGGCGCCTGCGCCGCATCCATCGGATCCAGCCCCAGCGCGTCGGCATCCTTGCCTTCGACGCGGTACAGATTGCCGTCCACATAGACGGTATAGCTGCCGCCCAGCTGCTGAGTGATCTGCGCCACGCAGCCCTGCTCTATGGTGACGAGTTCGCCTTGCGGCACCGACACCGCAGGGCAGTCGCGGCTAATGACGATCTGGTCGCGGCGCGGATTGTTCAGATACATGGCGGCCCCTATTCGGTCTTGGCGGTGTCCGCCACGCCGCCCAGCGCATTGTGCAGCGTGTGCCAGGCCAGCGTGGCGCACTTGACCCGCGCCGGAAACTCGCGCACACCCGACAGCACTTCCAGCTTGCCGAAATCACGCCCCTTGGGCTGGGCTTCGGTGAGCATGGCGTGGAAATCGCGGAACAGCGATTCGACCTCGGCCACGGGCCTGCCCTTGACCGCTTCCGTCATCAGCGAAGCCGACGCAGTGGAAATGGCGCAGCCCTGGCCCACGAAGCTGGCATCGGCCACCACCCCGTCCCTCACTTGCAGGTATACCGTGAGTTCGTCGCCGCACAGCGGATTGTGCCCTTGCGCCGAATGGCTGGCGTCGGGCATGTCGTGGAAGTTGCGCGGGTGCCGGTTGTGGTCGAAGATGACCTCCTGGTAAAGCTCGCGAAGATCGGGTTGCATGTCGGTCATTGATGAGTCCTCGTGTCGGTCATGAAGCCTGCCCCGCGCCGAACAGGGCCTGCGCCTTGCGCACGCCCTGCACCAGGGCGTCGACGTCGCGGGCGTCGTTGTACAAGGCCAGCGAGGCGCGCGCCGTGCCGGCGATGCCGAAATGCGTCATGATGGGCATGGCGCAATGATGGCCGGCGCGGATGGCGATGCCTTCGCTGTCCAGGATGGTGCCCAGGTCATGCGGGTGTATGCCGTCCACCAGAAAAGAAACAATGCCGGCCTTGTCCGCCGCCGTGCCGATGATGCGCACGCCCGGCAAGGCCGACAGCTCCCGGCCGGCCAATGCCAGCAGCTGGCCTTCGTGGGC